>Ga0136652_1000553_pt1 | contig 17762 bp, 16 predicted proteins | sample ConPoolayeEmetaG_FD_94864 | JGI IMG/M metagenome (GOLD analysis project Ga0136652, IMG submission 94864) | Hot spring microbial mat communities from California, USA to study Microbial Dark Matter (Phase II) - Cone Pool mat layer E metaG... ...
GTCCTGGGAGTCGCGGCCGTTGTCTGCGTCTCCTCGGCCGTGGCGGGGGAAATGCTTCAGGACCTCAAAGTCGGACACATTCTCGGCGGAACCCCTTGGAAGATGCAGGTCGGCAATATCTTCGGCATTTTCTTTGCTTCCTTCCTCCTTTATTTCCCGTTGCTTGTCCTTCACGGTGCCTTCACTTTCGGCAGCAAAGAGCTTTCCGCTCCCCAAGCCGGGCTGATGGCGGCTCTTTCTCAGGGCATTGTGGGCAAAGAGATGGCCTGGCCGCTGGTCATCGCCGGCATGTTGATGGGCTTTGCCTTTATTCTGGTTCAGCTCCGATCTCCTATGCTCGTAGCGGTGGGGATGTATCTTCCGCTTGAAACAACCTTCGCTATTTTCTGCGGTGGAATGATCAAGGCGATCGTCGACCGAAGAGCGGCCGGCAAAGCCCTGAACCCGGCCCAGAAGACGCGCGTCGAGAACGTCGGCATCCTGCTCGCCTCGGGCTTGATCGCCGGCGAAGCTTTGACCGCCCTGGTCCGGGCCACCTGGAAATTCCTGTTTTTCCAAAAAGTTGTCGGCCGCGATGTCCCTGAATTTTTTTCCAGCGCAAGCTATACGATCGGACTCGGAGTGCTCGTCCTCATCGCCTGCTATCTGATATTCATCCCGCTCCGCAATGCCGGGAAAGCCGATGAACCTCCGCCTCCATCGGCGGTCATTTGAGTTCTTCGGAAGCCGTGACCGGCTCAAAAGAATAAAGGCGGCCGGCCGCAGAGAGAGCCGGAAAATTGAAAAATCGGGACGGCTGATTTAAAATAAAGCCGATCCGATGCCAATACTCAAGATTGTCACGGTCGGCAATCCTGTTCTAAACAGGCGGGCCCACCCCGTGGCTGAGATCAACCAGGAAATTTTCGACCTCGCCCGGGATATGATCCTAACCATGCACGCCGCTCCCGGTCTCGGGCTGGCCGCGCCCCAGGTCGATGTGAGCAAACGCTTGATCACCGTCGACCTCTCGATCGGCGAAAAGCCCGAAGACCTCATCGTTCTGGCCAATCCGGAGCTCATTGAAGCAGAGGGCGAGGAGATCGGCGAAGAGGGATGCCTTTCCGTTCCCGGCATCCAGGAAAAAGTCCGCCGACCGGCGAGAGTCCTTGTCCGGGGTATCGACCTCCAGGGAAAGACAAAAGAGATCGAGGCGGAGAAGCTCCTCGCCCGAGTCTTCTGCCATGAGATCGATCACCTTAACGGGAAGCTATTTTTCGAAAACCTCTCCCCTCTCAAGAGATCTCTGGTCAGGAAAAAACTGGCCAAAAATCGGGACTCCGAATCTTCTCGATGAAAATCATCTTTTTCGGCAGCCCGTCGGCAGCGCTGCCCGCCCTCGAACGCCTCATCCAGGCCGGACATTCGATCGACCTCGTCATCACCCAGCCGGATAAACCTTCGGGCCGAGGCCGATCTCAGGCGCCGCCGCCCGTAAAAACGTTTGCTCTTGATCGCGGCATCCGGTTTCTGCAGCCGATCCGTCTGCGGCAGGACGAGCACACTCTTGAAGTCATCAAAGAAATTGCGCCGGATATTGCCGTCGTGGTCGCCTACGGCCAGCTCATTCCCCGGCTGATCATCGACCTGCCGCGTTTCAAGTCCATCAATGTCCACTTCTCTCTCCTCCCCAAATACCGCGGGGCGGCGCCGGTCCAGTGGGCTATCCTGAAGGGCGAAGAAAAAACCGGGGTCACGATCTTCGAGCTCAATGAAAAAATGGACGAGGGGGATATCCTCGCTCAAATCGAGACCGCCATTCTTCCTCGGGAGACGGCCGGAGAGCTCGAACAGAGACTCGCCCATTTGGGAGCCGAGCTGCTCGTCCAGACTCTTCATCGGATCGATTCAGTCGAGCGCCGGCCTCAGGATCACTCTCAAGCCACTTATGCTCCGCGGCTCAAAAAAGAGGATGGACTGATCGACTGGAGCCGAGAGGCCTTGGCTGTCGACCGTCTCGTTCGGGCATTTTCTCCCTGGCCGGGAGCATTCACCTTTTGCCGGGGCCGGCGTCTTATCATTCATGCCGGCGAGCCTCTGCATGGAGAAAAGCCCTGCCCTGCGCCCGGACGGATTGCAGAAATCCGTTCTGCCGGGCCGGTGGTCTGTTGCGGGACGGGAAGCGCTTATCTGATTCGAAGGCTGCAAAGGGAGAACAGAAGAGAAATGGAAGCGGCCGCTTTTCTTAGAGGAATGCCGCTTCAATGCGGCGAGATTCTGGGATCGCTTCCCGACTACTCTTCTAAAATATAGTTGTAAGGGTTTACCGGCCGGTTATTGATCCGGATTTCATAGTGGAGATGCGGCCCGATCGCCTTGCCGGACTTTCCCACCAGCCCGATGATATCTCCCCGCTTGACCTTCTGTCCGGCCCGGACGAGGAATTTGCTTAAATGAAGATAATGCGTCGTGATTCCATTGCCGTGGCTGAGGACGATATGGCTTCCCATCATTTTGTCATTTCCCAAAGAAACGACCGTCCCGTCAGCCGGGGCGACGATCGGATTGCCATAGTTCGTGGCTATGTCGAGGCCGTAGTGAAAGACGCGCAGACCAGTAAAAGGGTCGTTCCGGTAGCTGAATCCGGAACTCACCCAGCCCTTGGTCGGCCAGATGGTCGGAGTCGAAGCCAGGCGCACCGTCTGGAGTTCAAAATAGCGTGAGAGAACATCCAAGTTCTTGCCGACGTTCTCCGCTTTTTCAGCCAGGCTTCTGACTTCCTGAAGCGTTACGGCCTGGTGAGGAGGAGAAACTTGGGGTTCATCCGGGATTTCGTTTGAAGGAGGAGCTTCCCCGTCGCCGATCCCGAGCTCTTCGGCGACTTCAGGCGACCGGAGTCCGGCCATGACGTTGAGCTTTTTGGCATAATTCTCGAAGTTCGTCACGGCTTCGCGTAATTTTTTCACCGAGCTCTCATAATCGGAGAGAAGCCTTTTCTGCTCAACGTTCTCCCTCAGGAGAACGCTGTATTTGGCCCGGGTTACGCCCATAGAAAAATAGTCCACCAGAAAACCGAGGAGAGAGACAAAACAGAAGACCGAACCCGCGGCTAAGATCCGGATCCATTTCTGAGACAGAGTCAGGCGTTTGAAGCTTTTCGCCCGGTGCGGGATAATAATCAGGGAAAAAAACTTATGTGTCGACATCTGGCTCGTCTTTGATTATCAGATTCATTTTTCTCTGTCAAGACCTTGGGGCAATTTTTTTTTCGGCCCCAGGCTTTCCCTGATCCAGGCGACAATGTCCTCGGTGGAAGAGCCGGGCAGGAAAATCTTCCTGATCCCGGCCTTTTTCAGTCGCGGAATATCTTTTTCGGGAATGATTCCTCCGGCGATAACCAGGATGTCTCCGGCACCCTTCTCCTTGAGAAGCTTGAGAATCTTTGGAAAGAGGACGGGATGAGCTCCGGAAAGGATGCTCAAACCGATCAGGTCGACATCCTCCTGAATAGCGGCGTTGACAATCTCTTCCGGAGTCCTTCGTAAACCTGTATAAACGACTTCCATCCCGGCGTCGCGAAGAGCCCGACAAATGACTTTCGCCCCCCGATCGTGGCCGTCGAGCCCCGGTTTGGCAATGAGAACGCGAATTCTTTTCCCTGGCATGATCCACCTCTTAATAGCTCACCGGCTCTTGGTATTCTCCGTAGACGGATTTTAGCGCCTCCATGATCTCCCCCAGCGTCGCATAGGCCTTGACCGACCGGATCAGGAAAGGCATCAGGTTCATCTCGTCCCGGGCGGCCTTCCGAAGATCCGTCAAGGAATCCCGGACTTTGACTTGAGACCTCATCCGACGCACCTTCCGCAACCGCTCGAGCTGCCGGCGGGCGACGGACTCCTCGATCTCCAGGATTGGGATCGGCTCATGGGGCATGGCGAACTCGTTGACTCCGACGATGATTTTCTCTCTGGATTCGACCGCTTTCTGATACCAGTAAGCGCTGTCGGCAATCTCCTTCTGGGGAAATCCGAGCTCAATCGCCCGGACCATCCCGCCCATATCGTCGATTTTCTTGATAGTGGCTTCCGCCGCTTCTTCCAACTCCCCGGTCAACGCTTCGACAAAATACGAGCCTCCAAGAGGGTCGATCGTATTCCTAACGCCGCTCTCATGGGCGATAATCTGCTGGGTTCGGAGAGCGATCGTTACCGCCTCCTCAGAAGGCAGGGCATAAGTCTCGTCGAGCGAGTTCGTGTGGAGAGATTGAGTCCCTCCGAGCACTGCGGCCAGGGCTTGAATCGCCACCCGGACGACATTGTTGTAGGGTTGCTGAGCCATCAACGAGACGCCCGAAGTCTGGGTGTGGAAGCGAAGCCACTGGGAACGCGGCTCGCGGGCCTTGAACCTGTTTTTCATGATTTTCGCCCAGATTCTGCGCGCCGCTCTGAACTTGGCGATTTCCTCGAAAAAATCATTGTGGGAGTTGAAAAAAAACGAAAGCCGTGGCGCGAAATCATCCACCTGAAGCCCTCTTTGCCTGGCCCATTCGACATACTCGATTCCATCGCTCAAGGTGAAGGCGAGTTCCTGAACGGCCGTCGCTCCGGCTTCCCGGATGTGATAGCCGGAAATGGAGATCGTGTTCCAGCGGGGAACCTCCTTGGCGCCATATTCAAAAGTGTCGATGATCAGCTTCATCGAAGGACGCGGAGGAAAAACAAAAGTTTTCTGGGCGATATATTCCTTCAAAATATCGTTCTGAATGGTCCCGGAAATAACTTTTGGCGAAACGCCCTGTTTCTCCGCCACAGCGATATACATCGCCCAGAGAACCGCCGCCGGGGCGTTGATGGTCATCGACGTCGTGATCTTATCGAGGGGGATGCCCTGGAACAGAATTTCCATATCGGCCAGAGAATCCACCGCCACTCCGCACTTGCCGATTTCTCCTTCGGCCAGGGGATGATCGGAGTCGACCCCCATCAGAGTGGGGAGGTGAAAGGCCACGCTTAAACCGGTCTGACCATGGGCAAGGAGATACTTATAGCGCTTATTCGTGTCTTCCGGCGTGCCAAAACCGGAGAACTGGCGCATGGTCCACAACCGGCCTCGGTACATCGTCGGATGAATCCCACGCGTATAAGGAAATTCCCCAGGAAAATTCAAGTCTCGGCCGTAATCAAAGTCGGCCAAGTCGGCCGGCGTGTAAAGCTCTTTGATGCTCCGCCCGGAAACGGTGGTGAAGCGGCCCGACCGAACGCAGGGCTCCGCGGCCCGGTCGTATTTTGTCCGTTTCCATGCCTCGTAGGCCTCTTTAATTGCCGACGCCTTTGCCGTTCTTTCTTTCAACCCAGGTTTCTTTTTTTTCAAGAGAAATTCTTCAGACGGAATTCAGAGCGACCGCGCCCACTCTGCAAGGCCGGTCAATCTTCCGTAACTTTAAAGACCAAATCGTGTTCCCTGACCTGAGATTCGACATGAAGCCCAAAGGATTCCCCTTTTTTGGCGGACTGGACCGGAGCGTGTTCAATCTGCATGGACTCGACTTTCTGGTAAAGATCCGTCGTGTGGCCTTTGATGTGAATGGTGTCACCGACCTTTAAATCGCCTTTGGTCAGCTCGACGACCCCGACCCCGATTTTGGAAAAATAGTGCGTGATTCGGCCGATTTCTTCCTCCATCTTGGCCTCCTTCCGATATTTCTGAGCCAAACCTACCAAAAATTTTCTAAATTAGCAAGCTTTTCTTGAGAATCGGAGGCCGCTGATCTCGCCTCCAAACTCCGCCTGAGATCGAGGCTGATCCCCCTTTGGCCTATCCGCAGAGGACTGAGCCGCCGTTGACGTTGATGATGGCACCGGTGATGTGCCGCGCGAGATCGGAGGCCAGGAAGAGAATCGGCCCGGCAATGTCCTCGGGAGGAGGGATCCTCTTTAGAGGGATGGATTGCCGGACGCTCTCTTTGAACGCTGGATCGCTGAAAACCTCGCTGCACATATCGGTATCCACCCAGCCGGGCGCCACGAGGTTGACCCGAATGCCGAAAGGGGCGAGCTCAACCGCCCAGGATTTGGTCAGGGCATTGAGAGCCCCCTTCGTGGCGGCGTAGTGGGAGTGAAAAGCCTCTCCCCGGATGCCGGCTGTCGAACCGACATTGATGATCCAACCCTGCCCGTTCCTTTTCATCTGCCCGACGACGGCATCAGTAAAATAAAAAACGCTGTCCAGGTTCACGGCCATCGTCTCTTTCCAGGCTGCCGAGTCTCCGGAGCCGATTTCAAGATCCGTCCAGATGCCCGCATTATTAACTAAAATGTCCACCCTCCCGAAGGCGTGAATTACCTCCTCGACCATCTTGTGGACTTGGTTCTCCTCGGCGATATCAACCTGAAAGGCCAAACACTGTCGGCCGAGGGCTTCGACTTCCGCCTTGACCGCCAAGGCCGCGTCTTCGCGGCTTTGGAAGTTGAAGGCGATATCCGCGCCGGCCCTGGCGAAAAGGAGGACCGTGGCCCTCCCGATTCCCCGCGAGCCGCCGGTAATGAGGGCTTTTTTGCCGCTGAGATCAATCATCGCTTCCCTCCTCGTGTCGGCTTCGGAAAGTCAACCATTTTCATGTTCATCAGAACCTGGCGCCCGTATAGTGCAAACTGAAATCTCCCATTTCATCGAAGTAGAGATAGCGGTGAATCTCCGCCTCGGCCGGCTCTACCTTTTCCTTGACAACCGTCATGTATTCCTCGACGGTCGGGAGTTTCGCTTGGAGCGCGGCCACTGCGCCGAGAACCGCCGAGCCGAGATAGACGCGCGCCCCGTCTCCCATCCGGTCGTCGAAATTCCTAGTCGAGGTCGAGAAAACGGTCGCCTGCGGCCTCACCCGAGCCTGGTTCCCCATGCAGAGAGAACAGCCGGGAATCTCCATCCTCGCTCCGACGGAATTGTAGATCGCATAGTACCCTTCTTTCATCAGTTGGGCCGAATCCATTTTTGTCGGCGGAGTCAGCCAGATCCGAGTCGCCAGATATCCAGCGCCCTGGAAAATTTTTCCGACGGCCCGGAAGTGACTGATGTTGGTCATGCAGGAGCCGATGAAAACCTCGTCGACACGATCACCGGCCACCGCCGAAAGAAGCTTGACGTCGTCCGGGTCGTTCGGACAGGCCACCATCGGCTCCCGGATTTCGTTGAGATCGATCTCGATCTCGGCCGCATATTTTGCCCGTTTGTCTCTTTTGATCAGGCGGGGCTTCCTCAGCCATCTTTCTGCAGCTTTGATTCGCTTCTTGAGCGTTCGTGCATCCTGATAACCTTCGACAATCATCCGCTTCATCAGGGCAATGTTGCTGCGCAGATATTTGGCCACCTGCTCCTCGCTCAGAGCGATCACACTCCCGGCCGCCGAGCGCTCGGCGGAGGCATTCGTCAGTTCATAGGCCTGATCCACCGTAAGGTCCGGCAAACCTTCGATCTCGAGGATCCGGCCGTTGAAAATATTTTTCTTCCCTTTTTTGGCCACGGTGAGGAGGCCCTCTTGGATGGCAAAATAAGCGATGGCATTGACGAGATCACGGATGGTGATTCCCGGTTGCCGCTGTCCCTTAAACCGGACGAGCACCGACTCCGGCATGTCCAGAGGCATAAACCCTAAAGCGCCGGCAAAGGCGACCAGCCCCGAACCTGCCGGAAAGCTGAGGCCGATGGGAAAACGGGTATGGGAATCGCCGCCCGTCCCGAGAGTATCGGGCAGGATCAACCGATTCAGCCAAGAATGGATGATCCCGTCGCCGGGCTTAAGGGCCACGCCTCCTCTCTCGATCATGAATTGCGGCAGTGACCGGTGCATTCTCACGTCCGCCGGCTTGGGATAGGCCGCCGTGTGGCAGAACGACTGCATAAATAGGCCGCATTGGAATTCCAAGCAAGCAAGCTCCTTCAATTCGTCAGCCGTCATCGGACCGGTCGTATCTTGGGAGCCGACGGTGGTCATCCTGGGCTCGCAAGCCGTTCCGGGCAAAACCCCTTTCAGTCCGCAGGCCTTCCCGACGATCTTCTGAGCCTGGGTGTAGGGCTGGCGAGCCCGCGGCTTCGGGTTGTCGGCTGGAATAAAAAACGGCGCTTCCCCCAAACCGAGCACCCGGCGGGCCCGGTTGGTAAGATTCCGGCCGATGATCAAATTCAGCCGGCCTCCGGCCCGGAATTCATCGCGCAGAGTCGGCGGCTTGAATTCGAACCGTGAGATGACCTCGCCGGCCTCGTTTCTGATTTCCCCTGTTTTCGCGTCGAGGGTGATCAAGTCTCCCGTCTCCATCCGGCGGACTTCGGCCATGAGCGGCAGACCGCCGGAATCCTCGGTCGTGTTGAAGAAAATCGGCGCGATCAGGCCGGCAATGACGACGCCGGCACGACGCTTGTTGGGGATAAACGGGATATCCTCGCCGATATGCCACATCATTGAATTACAGGCCGATTTGCGGGACGAGCCGGTGCCGACGACATCGCCGACAAAAGCGACTCGATAGCCCTGAGACCGGAATTCCTTGATTTTTTCGATTCCTCCGGGGAATCGCGTCTCTCCCATCGAAAGCGCATGAAGCGGAATATCTGGCCGGGTGGCGGCCTGTTTGGCCGGAGAAAGGTCATCGGTGTTGATCTCGCCGTCCACCTTGAACACCTTGAATGTCATTCGCTCCGGGAGATCCGGCCTTTTCAAAAACCATTCTCCCGCTGCCCAGGATTCGAGCACGTTCTTGGCGTGGGGATTCTGCTTCGTTTTCTCGACGATCCGGTCAAAGGCACCATAGACGAGAATGAGGGACTTCAGCGCTTCGGCGGCCTCCGCCCCAAGCTCCGGGTCGTCGAGCAGTTCGACAAGCGGCCCGACGTTGAAGCCACCGAGCATGGTCCCGAGAAGAAATACCGCCTCTTTCTTGACCAGAACCGGCGAAGAAATTTCGCCCCGGGCGATCCGGGCCAGCCACTCGGCTTTGACCTTGGCCGCCGGATCGACACCCGGTGAAACCCGTTCTCGGATCAGGCTGAGCAGCAGGTCGGCTTTCCCTTCAGGAGGGTTCTCGAGAAGCCGACAGACCTCGGCCGTCTGCTCCGGGCTGAGCGGAAGCGGGGGGATGCCGAGTTTCTCTCTTTCGGCTTGATGTTGAAAATAGGCTTCAAGCATGTCTCGCGCTCCAAAGCAAAATTCGCTACCTCCCTTATATAATTTTTCTGTCCCCTCTTGTCAAAGAGCGAGAACCTCAGCCCAAACGATGAACTGAATTTCATTTGATTTTCCCCTTGGTTCATAATAAAATGCTCGTCTCGATCATTCATCTAACAGGAAGGAGTGACCATGGATCAGAGCGCCATTGAAAGAGCGAAGGAGCATTTCGGCAAGCTTCTCGAAGCTCAGATGCAGCGAATGGAAAAGTTGAAATCCGCTCCCGACTGGATCGACTACCGTAAGGTTTCGCCCATCAAAATCGGGATCATCGGCGGGGACGGGATCGGCCCTTTTATCGCCAAGGAAGCCAAGCGAGTTCTCCATTTTATCCTCCAGGACGAGGTCAACTCGGGGAGGGTCGTCATCAGTGATATCGAGGGCCTGACGATTGAAAACCGCGCCGCCTGCATGAAGCCCATTCCCGACGATGTCCTGGCGGAAATCAAGAAATACCACGTCACTCTCAAAGGTCCGACGACCACGCCTCGAAAGGGCGATCCTTGGCCCAATATCGAAAGCTGCAATGTCGCCATGCGGAAGGAGCTCGACCTTTTCGCCAATGTCCGGCCCGTGCGGGTCCCCAAGCAGGGCATCGATTGGATCTTCTTCCGAGAGAATACCGAGGATGTCTATGCGCTCGGTCCGTTCGGCATCGAAGTGGACAAAGACATCGCCATCGATTTCCGGCTGATCAGCGCTCCGGGCGCCGACCGGATCTGCCGCCTGGCTTTCGAGCACGCCAGAAAAGCCGGCCGGACGCGCGTGACCTGCGTGACCAAAGCCAATGTCGTCAAGACGACCGACGGCCGCTTTCTTGAGAATTTCTATCGGATTGCTAAAGAATATCCCGGAATCGAGGCCGACGACTGGTACATCGACATCATGACCGCCAAACTCGTCGATGAGAAGCGCCGGCGCGAATTCCAAGTCTTGGTGCTGCCCAATCTCTACGGCGACATCCTGACCGACGAGGCGGCGGAATTCCAGGGTGGGGTCGGCACGGCCGGCAGCGCGAATATCGGCAAGCAGTACGCGATGTTCGAGGCTATCCACGGCTCCGCACCCCGGATGGTCAAGGAGGGCCGGGCCCAGTATGCCGACCCGGCCAGCATGATCCGGGCCGCAGCCATGCTTCTCAACCACATCGGCTATGTCGACAAAGGCAAAAATCTTGAAATGGCCCTCGATATCTGCGGCCAGTACGAGAAAAAGCTCGTCATCACGGGCCGGCCCACCGGAGCGACGGGAACCGCCTTCACCGATTATCTGATGGACACCCTCACGAACCCAAGCCTCCAGGAACGATGGGAGGGCTACGTCCAAGGATGATTTCGAGACCGATGGATAAGAATAGGGCTGTAAGAGAAAAAAGGACGCCAAGTTGACTCCGGCGAAGAGATTTCCCGTATTCTGGACTCACCGCGGGCAAGCATTGATATTTTCCGGAACGTTCATCAGGGCTGCTGAGGGAGAAAATAAGGAGAGCAATGAAATTGCTCCGGCGGGCGACGCCGGGCGGCAATTTTAAATAAGATCAGGAGGAGGTTTCAATGGCATTTCAGAGAAAAAAGATCGCCTTGATCGGCGGCGGGCAGATCGGCCAAAATTTGGCCATGCTGGCGGCGATGAAAGAGCTCGGCGATATCGTCATTCTCGACGTCGCGGAGTATGTGAATCCGGTCAAAGGTAAGGCGCTCGATCTCATGGAAATGGCTCCCCACGGCAATTACGACGCCAACATCATCGGCACCGGCGATTACAAGGACATCGAGGGCGCCGATGTGGCGATCATCACGGCCGGGAAACCGCGAGTGGCGGGGATGACGCGCGAGGATCTGCTCAACACGAATATCGCGATCATCAAGGAAGTCGCCGCCGGCATCAAGCAGTATGCGCCCCAGGCCTTTTGCATTGTCGTCACCAACCCTCTCGATGCGATGGTCTACGCGTTCTATAAACTGACCGGCTTCCCCAAACACCAGGTGGTCGGAATGGCCGGGACCCTGGATACCGCCCGCTGGCGCGCTTTTATCGCCATGGAGCTCGGAGTGTCGGTCGCCGATGTCGCCGGGACGGTGCTCGGCGGTCACGGGCCCGACATGGTTCCGCTTCCTCGCCTGACGACCGTCGGGGGGATTCCGTTGGCCGAAATTGCCACCAAAGAGCAAATTGACCGGCTCGTCCTCCGAACCCGAGAAGCGGGCACCGAGATCGTGAAGCTCTTCGGCAAGGGTTCGGCTTTCTTCAGCCCCGCCTGGAGCGCCATCATCATGGCCGAATCTTATCTCAAGGACAAGCGCCGGATCCTGGCCGCCGCGGCGCTCTGCGAGGGCGAATACGGCATCAACGGCCTGTTCATCGGCGTTCCGGTCATGATTTCCGCCAAGGGCGTGGAAAAAATCTACGAAATCAAGCTCACGGAAGAAGAGATGGCCATGCTCCAGAAAACGGCGGGCGTCGTCCGGAATACGGTCGCCGAGACGAAGCTGTAGTCGGCGGACAGGAAAGCGAGGACCTCGGCGAGCAAAGAACTCACGGGTTGCAACCATGGCCGAACACAGAATCACGACTCCTGTTTCCGATGAGGTTATCGAGAAAATGCGAGCCGGCGATAAAGTTTTTATCACCGGCTACGTCCTGACGGGAAGGGACGCGGCTCATAAGAAGCTCATCGACTTGATTAAAGAAGGGAAATCGCTGCCGGTGGATATCAAGGGCCAGTTCATTTACTATGTCGGCCCGACGCCGGCTCGGCCCGGCAAGCCGATCGGGTCGGCCGGCCCGACGACAAGCTACAGGATGGACTCCTATGCCCCGACGCTCCACGCGCTCGGCCTCAAGGGAACAATCGGGAAAGGCGCCAGAAGCAAGGAAGTCAAGGAGGCGCTGAAAAAGCACAAAGCCGTCTATCTGGCTTCCGTGGGCGGCGCCGGAGCCCTGATCTCGAAAAGCATCATCGGATCAGAAGTCGTGGCCTATCCGGAGCTCGGGCCGGAAGCGATTATCAGGCTGAAGGTCAAAGATTTCCCGGCCATCGTCATCAACGACATGTACGGCGGCGACCTCTACGAAGAAGGGAAAAAAGCCTACCGGGTGGAATAGCGACGAATCCGACTCGCGTCCGGTCGGGAAACTCGAGCTCTTGTTTATTCGTCGAAGCGGAAGAGTCGAAGCCCGTTGCCGACCGGCGAATGGGGCAGGGAATGAAATCCGAGAAGCGGGAATTCTGAATGCCTGACACCAAGAGCATAAAAAGAATTCAGGAGAAACACAAGGAGAGAAAGAATGAAAATTCATGAATACCAGGCCAAGCAGATTCTGAGCCAGTACGGCGTTGCCGTCCCTCGGGGCGAAGTCGCGGAAACGGCGGCCAAAGCCCGGGAAATCGCCGCCAGGCTCGGCGGTTCGGTCGTGCTCAAAGCCCAGATCCATGCCGGAGGACGGGGAAAAGGAGGCGGCATCAAGGTCGCCGGCACTCCCGCAGAGGCGGAGGCCCTGGCCGAAAAAATGATCGGGATGAATCTCGTCACCCACCAAACCGGTCCTCAGGGGAAGTTGGTCAAGAGGCTCCTCGTCGAGGAAGCCCTCGAGGTGGCCAGGGAGCTTTATCTCGGCATCGTCATCGACAGGTCCAGGGAATGCCCCGTCGTCATGGCTTCGACCGAGGGAGGAATGGAGATCGAAAAAGTTGCGGCCGAGCATCCGGAGCTTATTTTCAAGGAGTGGGTGAATCCTGGGGTCGGCCTGGCGGGCTTCCAGGCCCGCAAGCTCGCTTTCAAACTGGGCCTCAGCGGCGAAACCCAAAAGCAGGCGATCCGCTTTCTTCTCAGCCTGTATAAAGCGTTCCAGTCGAGCGATGCTTCCCTGGCCGAGATCAACCCGCTCATTATCTCTAAAGAAGGCGCCGTCTTGGCGCTCGACGCGAAAATGAATTTCGACGACAATGCCGTGCCCCGGCATCCGGAAATTCAAGCTCTCCGTGATCTAGATGAGGAAGATCCGCTTGAAGTCGAAGCTTCCAAGTTCAACCTGAACTATATTAAGCTCGACGGCAATGTCGGCTGCATGGTCAACGGCGCCGGCCTGGCCATGGCCACCATGGACATCATCAAATACGCGGGTGGGATGCCGGCAAATTTCCTCGATGTCGGCGGCGGGGTCACGGAAGAAGCCGTCACCAACGCGTTCAAAATTCTCGTTTCCGACCCCGCGGTCAAGGCGGCCTTGATCAACATCTTCGGGGGGATCGTCCGCTGCGACATGATCGCCAGCGGCATCGTCAAGGCCGCTCGCGATCTCGGGACGAGAATTCCGATCGTCGTCCGGCTCGAAGGAACGAACGTCGATCAGGGAAAGCAAATTTTGAGGGATTCGGGCCTCGCTTTCACTCCGGCCGCAAGCATGAGAGAAGCGGCGGAAAAAGTCGTCGCCCTGGCCCGTTGAGAGAGGAAGAAGATAAGGAGAAGATCATGAGTATCTTAGTCGATCGCCAGACTCGGGTCGTCGTTCTGGGAATTACGGGCGGTGAAGGAACGTTTCACGCTCAGCGAATGATCGAATACGGGACCAAGGTCGTCGCCGGCATGACTCCGGGCAAGGGCGGCCAGACCCATCTCGGCGTGCCGGTTTATAACACCGTTGCCGAGGCGGTGGAGAAAGAGGGAGCCAACGCCGCCGGCATTTTTGTGCCGCCGTTCGCCGCTGCCGATGCGATCATGGAATGCGCCGACGCCGGCTTGGAGGTTGTTGTCTGCATCACCGAGGGCATCCCCACATTCGACATGATCAAGGCCAAAGCCTATCTCAAGGACAAGCCGGTTTCGCTCATCGGCCCGAACACGCCGGGTATCATCTCGCCCGGAAAGTGCAAGATCGGCATCATGCCCGGGCATATCCATACACCGGGAACGATCGGCATCATCAGCCGCTCGGGAACGTTGACCTACGAGGCTGTTCAGCAGGTCGGACAGGTCGGACTCGGCCAGTCCACCGCGGTCGGGATCGGCGGCGATCCGATCGTCGGGCTGAAATATATCGACCTGCTCAAGCTGTTTAAAGCGGACAATGAAACGGAAGCTGTCATCTTGATCGGCGAGATCGGCGGGACCGCGGAAGAGGAGGCGGCCGAATACATCAAGGCCGAATTCGACAAGCCGGTGGTGAGTTTTATCGCCGGTCAGACCGCTCCGCCCGGACGCCGCATGGGCCATGCTGGGGCCATTATCGCCGGGGGAAAAGGCACGGCCAAAGAAAAAATGGAAGCGCTCGAGGCGGCGGGAGTGTTAGTGGCTAAAAGTCCGGCCGAGATCGGTCTCAAAGTCAAGGAGGCGCTGGGCAGATAATCCGTCCCTGTGGCCATGCTCATTCATTTCGCTCACCGGATCATCAAATTTGTTAATTATTAAGACCTGACCCCGATGAAGGTTGATTTTCACATTCATACCTCGGCTGACCCCAAAGATTATATCGATTTCAACAACGAGGAGCTCATCGACCGAGCCTCGAGCCTGGGTTTCGACGCCGTCGCCATCACCAATCATGACGCCGTGACCTTCAGCCCGGAACTCGAACAATATGCCGCCGACCGGGGCGTCCTCCTGATTCCGGGCGCCGAGCTGACTCTTTCCGGAAAGCACGTCCTGGTCATCAATCCGGAACCGGGGACGGAGTCCGGCCTTCGAACGCTCGAGGACCTGGCGAAAATCCGGAGCAGCCGGAATCTCATTATCGCTCCCCACCCCTTTTATCCCGGGCTGAAGTGCCTGAGGTCGAAGCTGGAGAAATATGCTTCCCTCTTTGACGCCGTGGAGTTCTCCTTTTTCTACAATCATCTCATCGACCGGAACAAAAAGGCGCTCCGCACGGCCAAAGAATTCGGCAAGCCGCTCGTCGGAACATCGGACTGCCACAATCTCTGGCAGTTCGGCTTCACCTATTCCCTGGTCGAAGCGGAAAAAAATGTCCCCTCGATCATTGCCGCCGTCAAAGCGGGAAAAGTATCCGTAGCCACCACCCCGCTTCCCCTCCCGACGATGATGCGGGTGGCGGCGAACTGGTTCCTCAATGACCGGCTGCATATTCATTACAAATTCGGCGGCGGAAAGTCTCTCCCGGATAAAGAGGAAAATTTAATCGAAATTTCGGGGCCGAAATCCGCCCCCCGCTAAAGCGGCTGAAGTATTGAGATCCGGAGAAATGCACCCCTCCCGGGAAGGGAGAAAATTTCCCCCTTCCCAGAGGATGAATAAACCGAAGTTAGCGAAAGGAAAAAAAAAAAAAGAAAAAAGCGCGGATTCGGCGAATCGCCGGCTGGTCCCTGTTCTTCCTGCTGGGAATGATTCTCGGGCTCAGCGGAGAGTCGGCGCAGCAAACCGCTCCGGCCCAGCCGCCTCAGTACGCTCAGCAGCCGGCGTCAGTCAGTTTGGAAAAAATCACCGATCGAGTTTACCAGGTCAGCGGGGGAAGCGGCGCCAACTGCGCCGTGGTCATCGGTCCGAAAGAGACGATGGTCATCGACGCCAAAATGAACCCGGAATCCGCCCGTCAGATGCTGGCCGAAATCGGAAAAATTTCTCCTTCTCCGATCGGAATACTCGTCTTGACGCACAGCGACGGCGACCATGTGAACGGATTGACGGGCTTCCCCGAGGGAATAAAAATCATCGCCCACGAACAGACGAAAAAAAATCTGGAGGAAGCATTTCAGGACGAACGAGCGAGGGCCTATGTCGGCCGGATCGAGACGATCAGCGAAACGGCGGTCGATTATGATTTGGGCGGCGAGAACGTCCGGCGGGCTTGGCGACAGACTCTGGTCCGTGAAGAACGCCGGGAACAGGTCGAGCGCGGTTACCAGTTGCGATAAGGAATCAGCGGCCGTTCGGCGGGTTTGACGATTCTCGAAATCGGGTAGAAATTCCCGGCCTCGGGGACCAGGCGAAAAGCCCGGTAGCGGATGAGTCCGTACTGCGACTGCGGTTCAAGAAGGCAGGGGATAAGGTTTGCGCCCGGCTGCGCGCAGGAAACATAATAATCCCCTCTCCTGGCGATCGTCGAAAGCGCCTTTTTGGTCACCTCGATTTTCTCCGGCGGAAGGTAATCGTATTTCACCGGGATCACCTCGCCGACCTCATAGACCTCGACTTCGAGCGCCGTATCCCGACTGAATATTTCAACCGCAATCTTGTGTGCCAGCAAGTTCTCGATGATCTCCTGATGAATCGCCGGGATGAGATACCCGAGCGGACGCTCGACGCTCAGAGTCGGCGAAACCCCCGGAAACCAGTTTTTTATGACTTCCGTCACGACCTTCGATGACGCAGGGAAAGGATAGGGCGCGACATCCGCCGCCGTCAGGACATCGCCCGCTTTCTTGTCGACTTTAAGGACGCCGCGGATCGGACTTTCCGTTCGTTCGAATTTCTTAATGGTCAGGGTCGGTTGGTTTTCGTCGCGGACATATTCCATCCGCAGATGGACGAGATCGCGATCGCCGAGAACCCCGGCTTTGTCGACGAGTTGCGACCGCAGAGACCGGACGAGGGAGACAATCTCCTCCCCGCAATCCGCCACCGCCTCGGCAAAGGAACGGAGGCCGAAATACTGCCAGCGAGTCCGTTCGCCGAGGGTCTCGAGGTCGTGCCGCGAAGCTCCTTCCTGGATGAAAGAAAGGGTCTCATAGATCCCCAGGGAATTCCGGCCGTCATTGAGGTCGGTCGTGCTGTAGCGCATCATCTCTTCCCGTCCTTTCAGTTCTTCGGGACGGTAGCGGACTCCGGCGGAGGAATCGAGACCCATCTCCTGGCTGACGAGATACTCAAAGAAGGCAATCCGGCGCTCGCCGAGCTTTTTTTCCACGGGGCCGAGAATTTTTCGGCGGGAAAATTCCTGTAATGTCGGGCTGATGTTGGCGTTGGAGACGCAGCCGATGGAAACCCGGTAATAATCATCTCCCTTCTCGTGAACATCGAGCGTAACTTCGGGCATCCATTGACGAAAGACGCGGTGGATGGCCCGCGTCTCTTCGGACTCAAGCTTGACATGATCGCGGTTAAGGTCGAGATCCTGCTCGTTTGTCCGCCGATCAAACCAGTTGCCGTAGGGATTCGCCTGCGGGAGGATGAGAAAATTCGCTTTCTTGAGCAGAGGTTTAAGCTCGCCGAAAGCGAGATCTCGAATCAGCCAGAGCGCCGCTTCCTTAGCCGATTGCTCGTTGCCGTGCTGGGAAGCCGTAAGAAAAATCGTCGGCTTGGCTCGGCTGAGCCGCTCGGGAGAATCGGCGCCTTCCTCATTCAGGATGGCCAAAAAGAGATCCCGGGAAGCGAAATCCCGGACGGGCAGAGTCCGGCCGACGACCCGGACAGTGACCTCCGGCGCAAGATGATCAACGGCGCTGAGAAACCTGGCGATTTCCTCGTGCTGGCTGTAAGCCGAATAAGCGGATTCTTCGGCCGGCGTTTTGACGGGTTGAGCCGCAAGAAAACTCACGTTCAAGAAAAAGACCGCGGCCGCAGCCGGGAAGATTGCCCTTGTCAGCTTCGAGTTCATGAGTCCTCCTTTCATA
>Ga0136652_1000556_pt1 | contig 17671 bp, 9 predicted proteins | sample ConPoolayeEmetaG_FD_94864 | JGI IMG/M metagenome (GOLD analysis project Ga0136652, IMG submission 94864) | Hot spring microbial mat communities from California, USA to study Microbial Dark Matter (Phase II) - Cone Pool mat layer E metaG... ...
CCAAATCCGCCGCTACGATCCTCATGGGCGTGTCCTCCTTGTCTGTTAATTCAATATGGGCCAGAGGATACGCCCTTCCTACGCCTCGGCAACGAGATTACACACGAAAGGATACGCCACCGGCCCGGCCGGGGGTTTGACACCCCCCGGAGGCGTTTTTATCATCGCTGCCCGGTGAAATAGCGCGGCAAGGTGCGGGGGCACGGGTTAGCAATGGATACCTACGGTCGCGGCAGGCGGGCTGAAGCTGGGCGGCGGTACTGGGTGTTGCTGGTGGTCGCGGTGGCGACCGGCTGTCAAAGCCAACCGGCCAATGTGGACACTTCGATCTCGGCCTACCGCGACCGGATGCTGGCCGAGCATGAGCAGGAGCCGGCCGTGGAAACGCCACTCCGCGTTCGCGGGGACCCGACCGCCCGACCGGCCCCCGGTCAGACCGGGTTGGCCGAACGGGCTTCATTGATGAGCCAGCCGGCCACGACCAGCCAGCCCTCGCCGGAGGAAGTTCTGAGGGAGCTGCCGGACCCGATCGAGGCTCCCCAAACGTTTGCGCAGCGGCTGGAGAAGCTGAGGGCAGAGCAGGCTGACCGGCAGGATCAGCGGGTGGTCCGCAATTACGAACGGGTGGTGCAGAAAGCCAACGAGTATCTGGCCAAGCTGGCGTTGAAGGAGCAGGTCCGGCTGAGCCTGGCCGAATGCATCCAGCGAGCTTTGGAGCACAATTACACGGTTCGTTACCAGGCCCACAATCCGGCGATCAGTCAGACTCAGATCGTGGAGGCCGAAGCGGCCTTCGATGTGGAGTTCTTCCTGGACAGCTCGTGGGCTAACCGGGACCAGGCGACGGTTTCGGCCTTCGTGCCGGGCACCAGCGACACGCGGTCGATTCAGGGCGGGTTTCGCAAGCTGCTGCCCACCGGGATGGCCGCGTCGGTCTACGCTTCGCAGCAGCGCAGCAAGAATAACCTGCCGTCGCAATACCAGACTCTCAACCCGGCTTACAATTCCAGCTTCGTGGCCGAGCTGCGTCAGCCGCTGCTCCGGGGGTTCGGCCTGGACGTGAATCGGGCTCCGATCAGCATCGCCAAGATTCAGCATGGAATCAGCATGGAGGATTTCCTGGAGAAGGTGCGCGACACGGTGCTGGCGGTCGAGCAGACCTACTGGGGGCTGATGCGGGCCCGTCGGGAAGTGGCCATCCAGGCCGAGGCGGTGGCCCAGAACTGGGTCACCTGGCAGAACATGCAAGACCGGCTGGATCACGACGCCACGCAGGTCGAGGTGGCCAACTCGGAGGCCCGGTTCCGCAGCACCTACGTGGGATACCTCTCGGCCCTGAAAGCGGTGCGCGACCTGGAAGATCGGCTCAAGAATCTGCTCAATGATCCCAGCCTGAAGCTTTCGGAGGAGCTGGAAATCATTCCGACCGAGACACCTTTCGCCGGGCCGATGGCCCTGGATCATTTTGCCGAGGTTCGGACCGCTCTGGACAATCGGACCGAGATTCACAAGGCCAAGAAGCAGATCGAGCTGGCCCGGATCAACACGATGACCAGCAAGAACGCCATTTTGCCGCAGCTTGACGTATCGTTTCAGTACGAAGTACAGGGGATCGGCAACACATCGGACAACTCCTTCGACAACCTGACCACCAACCGGTTCATCTCCTATACTCTGGCGGCCAGTTTTTCGTACAACTTCGGCGAGCGGAAGGCCCGGGCGGCTCATCGGCGGGCGCGGCTCCAGGAATCGCAGGCGGTGGTGCTGCTCAACCAGGTTTCAGACCAGGTGGTGGCCGAGGTGAACGAAGGGATCCGCACGCTCAAACTCCGGTATGAACAGATTCCGCCCGCCCTGTCCTCAGTCCAGGCGGCCGAACGGAATCTGCGGGCCTTGCAGGCTCGTACCCAGCGGATCGACCCGAGCTACTTGCAGACCGAGCTGAGCGCCGTCCAGCAGCTTGCGGACACCCGGTCGGCGCTGCTGGCCGTGCTCACCGACTATAACTCCGGGATCGTCGAGCTGGAGCGAGCCAAGGGCACGCTTCTGGACTACAACAACGTCACCGTGTGCGATGCGCGCAGCGGACGGTGATGAGATCGACCCCGGGCCGGGTGGACGACGGCGGCTGCTATGCGGCCGCTGGGTGGCTCCGCTGGTGGGGGTAGCGTGTTTCGCCAACACGCTGGGCAACGGCTTCGTCTATGACGACCACTACATCGTCGCACAGGGCCACCGGCTGGCGTCGCCCGCCAATCTGCGGGAGATCTGGCTGGCGGACTGGTGGTGGCCGATCAGCGGCAGCTCGGAAAGCGACCCGCGCCGCGACCGCCTCTATCGACCGCTGACGCTTTTCAGTTTCGCGCTCAACTACCGCCTCAACGCCTGGCTGCTGCCGCAGGCCGAGCCGCGCGGCTTGCAGCCCTGGAGCTTCCACCTGGTCAACGTGCTTCTGCACGGGCTGGTTTGTCTGCTGGTGTGGCACTTTGCCTGGCGGCTGACCGGAGATCAGGCGGTCGCCGGGCCAGCAGCGATTCTCTTTGCTGTCCATCCGGTGCACGTGGAGGCCGTGACCGGCATAGTCGGACGGGCGGAATTGCTGGGGGCCACGTTCATGCTGTGCGGGCTGCTGGTGCTGATGAGCGAACCAGCAGCGACGTCCCTTAAGCGAACGCTGCTGGCCACTCCCATGTTTCTTGCGGCCCTGCTGGCCAAGGAGACTGCGGTTTGCTACCCGCTGGTGGGGCTGCTGGTGCTGGCGGCGGTTCAGGGTCGGCGCCGCTGGAACCGGCGCGGCTGGACCGCACGGGCGGCAATCCTGCTGCTGCCGCTGGTGATCTACCTGCCGCTGCGTTACCTGGCTCTCGAACATCGACTAATCCGGTCCGGCCCCGCCGACGGGCTGCTCAATCCGCTGGCGGACGCCCCAACCGGACAGCGCCTGCTGGGGGCTTTCACCGTACTGGGGCACTACACGCGGCTGCTGCTCTGGCCGGCCAACCTCAGTTGCGACTATGGGCTAGCGGTCATCAAGCCGGCCGCCGGTCCCACCGCGATGACGCTTTTGGGCGGACTGGCCAGCTTGGGCCTGCTGCTGGGACTGCTCGGTTTGCTGCAAGCCAAGCCGTTCTGGCGCCGGGTCGGTTACCTGACCGCCATGTGGCTGGCCAGCTACCTGCTGGTCTCGAACACTTTCTTGTTGATCGGCGTCGCGGTCGCCGAGCGCTTGATGTACTGGCCGTCGGTGCCGGCCGTGATCCTGATCGCGGCTGCGGTCATGAAACTCTGGCGAGGCTACCTGCAAATCGGGCAGGCGGGCGGCAGGCGCGCCGCTCTGTGGCCGGTGCTGGGTGTCCTCCTGATAGGGGTGTTGGTACTGCGGACGGTGATTCGCAATCGGGACTGGCAAAGCAACTTGTCGCTTTCGGCCCGAGATGTCGCGGCCCACCCGGAAAGCGCCTGTTTGAACCGGGCGTACGCCTTGGCTCTGGCGTGGCTGGCTGAAGAACTGCCCGAGCCGACCGCGCAGGCGGAGGCTCTCCGTACCGCTGAGCGTCATCTGACGGCGGCCCTGGAGATCGCTCCGCTTTTCTCAGAAGCCCTTTCGTTGCGAGCCCGCATCCGGGCGCACTTTGGACAGACCGAGGCTGCCCGCCGGGACGCGGAAGCCGCACTGCTGGTAAATGCCGGCAATACTGCCGCGATGTACGTACTGAACCAGTTGGAAGGAGATTTGCCGGCCTTGCGACAGCAGGTGACCGAGCTGACCGAGCAAGTTCAACAGCGCCCCGACGATCCCGGGCTGCGGCTGGCCCTGGGGCGAGCACTGTGCCGGTCCGGACAGCCGGCTGCGGCCCGTGAGCACCTGGAACGGGCTGCCGCCCTGGCGCCGGAAAACGCGGAGGTGCTGGTCGAGTTGGCGAATGTCCTGGCGTTGACCGGGCACGAATCGCGGGCCATCCAGACGCTCAGACAAGCCCTGAGACTGGCCCCGGACGATTGGCGGGTGCATACCGGTCTGGCCTGGCTGCTGATGCGGAGTGACCCGGCCACCGCGCTGACCCACGCCCAGCAGGCTCGCCGGCTCAATCCCGCCGACGTATCGGTGGCCATGGCCCTCGGGCAGGCACTGGCGGCCAACCGACGATCGGCCGAAGCGTTGCAGGTCTACGAACAGACCCGGCGTGGCCTGGGTCAGCAGGACCCTCTCTGCAAGGTCATCGAAGCCCAGATGGAGCGTCTGCGGACGGCCGGACGTGGAAGCTAGCCGCAGGTCCAGAAAGAATGGTGGCCCGGCGCCGGGGCAGGTGCTCGGGGCCGCAGGCTGCCGGTCCCCGGATATCGGGGGAGCCGCTGACCACGATGGCGCCGTTCGACCATCGGGCTGGCGAGGTTTTCTCAGTGGGCCTTGGCTGGCCCCGCTGCTGGGGCTGCTGTGCTTTGCCGGCACCCTGACCAACGACTTCACCTACGATGACCGCTTTCTAGTGCTGCACAACCAGCGGATCCGGCATTTGGCCGACCTGCATGCCTTGTGGCTTTCAGATTGGTGGAAGCTGGTTGACGGCTACCCGGAAGCCAACCCGCAGCGGGATCGGCTTTACCGTCCGATAACCCTGTTCACCTTCGCCCTCAACTACGCCGTACACGGCTATCACCCGGTCGGATATCACCTGGTCAACGTGCTCCTCCATGCCGCCGTCTGCTGGCTGGTGTGGCACCTCGGACAGCGACTGATCGGGGATCGGAGGGTTGCTACGCTGGCTGCGGCGATCTTCGCCGTTCACCCCGTACACGCGGAAGCGGTGGCCAGCGTGGTTGGACGAGCGGAGCTGCTGGCCGCGTTATTCCTGCTGCTGGGGCTGCTTACCTTCCGACCCGACCGCCGGCCTACGACCTGGAGGCGGGCCCTGCTGGGCGCCCCGTGGTTCTTTCTGGCCACACTGTCGAAAGAAACGGCAGTGTGCTACCCGGCGGTCGCCCTGCTGATCGCCCGGCCGACCAGTGGCGGAGGCCGACGGGGCTGGCTCCAGTGGGGGGCCATCGCGGGGGCTCTGCTGCTGCCGCTGGCGACCTATTTTCCGCTGCGCTATGTCGCCCTTGAGCACCGTCTGCTGCGACCCGAGCCGGTAAACCTGCTGATGAATCCGCTGGTAGTGGCCGGCGCGCTTCAGCGGGTGGGCGGCGCGCTCACCATCCTGGGCCATTACACCCGACTGCTGCTAATGCCGACCCGACTCAGTTGCGACTATGGTCTGGCAATCGTGGATCCGCAGCGCGGGCCGACCCTCATGACCTGGCTGGGACTGGCCACCGCGGCCGGAATGCTGATCGGCCTGATCGGCTTCCTCCGGCGGGGCTCGCTGTGGCGATCAATAGCTACGCTCACCGCGCTTTGCCTGGTCAGCTACGGGCTGGTCTCCAATACCTTCCTGCTGATCGGCGTCATGCTGGCCGAGCGACTGATGTACTGGATTTCGGTTCCGGCGTTTCTGATGGCAGCCTTGGGGATAACCTGGTTCTGGCGTCGGTGGTGCGGGCCCGGTCAGCCACTGGCCGACAGTGGACGAGTCCTGCGCGTGCTGGGCGGGTTGCTGATCGCGGCCCTGGCCCTGCGCTGCGCGGTACGCGGCCTGGAGTGGGCCGATAACCTGCGGCTGTTCGGGACCGACGTGGCCACTTATCCGCAGGGAGCGCACCTGAACAACGCCTACGCCTTCGAACTGATGCAGTTGGCCGACCGAGCAGTCTGGCCGGAGCAACGCGCCGAGCTGCTGCGCCGGGCGTTACACCATGCCAGCAAAGCTCTGGAAATCCACCCGGGCTACGCCGAAGCGCTGGCCTACCGCGGACAGATCCGGGCCCGACTCGGAGAAGTCGCCGCCGCCATGGTCGACCTGGAAACGGCCCTCCAGCTCGAGCCTTTCCTCCGTACCGCGCGACGCGCGCTCAATGAGCTGGTGACCGGCCACCGAGCTGAGGAGAAACTGGCCGACCTGGAACGGCGCCTGGCCGAGAACCCGCAAGACGCGGGGCTGCGAGTCGAGTTCGGCGTGGCTCTACTGGAAGGGGGATACTACCAGGATGCCCGGGTGATCCTCGAACAGGCCGTGGAGATGGATCCGGAGAACCTGGAAGCCCTGCGGAGCCTGGGCAAAGCCCAATTGCTCACTCAACAAAGCGAACCTGCCATTCGAACCCTTTTGCATGTCCTGCAACTGGCGCCGGACGATTGGGAGGCACACGCCAACCTGGTCAAGCTGCTTTCCGATCGAGACCCGGCCGCGGCCCTGCGGCACGCGCTGCGGGCCTGCGAGCTCAAGGCGGACGAGCCGCGCAACCTGATCAACCTGGCCGAGGCCTACCTGCTCAACGGGCAGAAGGACGCGGCAGTCAATCTGTACCAGAGGCTGCAACGCGGGCTGGAGCCGGATGATCCCTTGCGGCCAGTAGTCTCCCAACGGCTGGACTACCTGCGGGGCGGCCGAAATCGGCTTGAGTGATCGCACGCCTGACCCGTCGAAGGTCGACCGCGGGCTGGCCCAGCCTCTGTCGGGGGTCGGGTGGCGGGTAGAATCTCAAGCTGGCGGCAGCTCCCCCAGCAGGGCGACCGCCAGCCGCTCGCAGGCCAGTTGCGGCGGGACGTTGCGGTCCAACATCAGCTCCGCCTCGCGGACAGCCAGCAAGCCGGCCTCCAAACGGTCCGGCGGGCTCTGCTCGGCCAGGAGAGCAACTGAGTTTCGGGGCGGGAGGCTGAGCGGCAGGTTGGTTTTGAGCTGCACCGCCAATGCGTCGCGGTAAAAAGCCGCGATCAGCAGCAGTACCAGCTTGAGGGCTTCGCGAAGCTGGACGCTGCTGGCTGGCGGTCTGCCGCGGGCAGGCATATCGGCCGACTCCTTCAACTGATTTCCGAGCGGGCCTTCCTCGGCAGCGTCCGTATCGGCATCCGACTCGGAGGACCCGGTTTCGGCCGCCAGCCCGGCGGCCAGATCAAGCAGCGACCTGGCAAACGATTCCGGATCACCCTCCGGGACGCGGCCCAGGCACCCCGCGACCGTATCGATCGCCTCCAGCAGGCCGATCTGGTGCCAGCGTATCGCTACGCCCAGGCGACCGTCGCTCAGCCGGGCCAGCGACTGCGATTGGGCCGGCGGCAGGTTCAGTCGCGTGCTCAGCTCTTGGGCCACGAAATCTACGGGCAGCCAGCCGAATGGCACGCACTGGCAGCGCGAGCGGATAGTGGGCAGCAGACGGGCCGCTGAGGAGGTGACCAGAATCAGGCTGGCGCTGCCGGGCGGCTCCTCCAGGGTCTTCAGCAACGCGTTCTGCGCCTCCTCATTCATCCGCTCCGCGTCGCGGATCAGAAAAACTCTTCGCCGTCCGCGGGACGGCTTCATGGCAACCGGCTCGATCACGAAGTGGCGAACTACGTCTACCACCAGAAACAGACCCTTGCTGGCCCGAACCGCCGGGTCTGGGTGAAGGTTGTGCAGCCCGCGGTGAACCAAGTGGAAGTCAGGGTGGTTGTCGGTGGCCATCAGTCGGCAGGCCGGGCATCGCCCGCAGGCGTCCGCGTCCGGGGCCAACCGGTCATCCTCGCACAACAGCCGGGTGGCCAGCGCCCGGCCGGTCATCTCCTTACCGACTCCCTCCGGTCCATCGAAGAGATAGGCATGGTGGATCCGCCCGCTGCCCAGCCCCCGTTTCAGAATAGCAATAGCCCGATCCTGATGCCGGATGTCACTGAAGCGCACGCCGCACCGCCTCCTGCACGTCGCTGAACACCGCTTCGACATCGCGGTCGCCATCTACGATCACCACCGGAGCGGGGTAGGTGCCCGGCAGGGCCCGGAAGAGTTGCTGGACACGGCGGTGAAACTCCAGGGGTCGACGTTCCATGGCGTCCGCGGTCGCCCCCTCGAACATGTTGATCTGACCAGCCTGACCGCGTCGGCCGACATGGTGCGGCTTGCGGCCGGTGCGCGCGAAGCCGACTTCCGGCGTAACGTCGAGAATCACAGTCAGGTGCGGCCAGGTATCTCCGACTGCCAGTCGGCCCAAGGCGATGATTTCCTGGCCGGACAGCCCCGCAGCCCCCTGGTAGGCGCAGGTGGCGGAGATGAAGCGGTCGCAAAGCACGATCTGGCCGGCCGCCAGAGCTGGTCGGATAATCTCGGCCACCAACTGGGCCCGCGAGGCCATGAACAGCAGTGCCTCGCAGCGCGGATCCATTGCGGACAGGTCGTAGCCCAGCAGGAGGTGACGGATCCGGTCGCCGATCTCGGTCCCGCCCGGGTCGCGAGTGCGCCGACAGCGATGCCCCTGGGCTATGAGCCAAGCTTCCAGGCGATCAAGCTGGGTGCTTTTTCCGGATCCATCCGGCCCGTCGACGACAATAAATTTGCCGGCCGCTTTCATGCCGCGACCATAGTCTAAACCCGCTGGCCGGGCAACTCGGGCGGTTTTGGGCGGGCCAGCGGGACCGGACCGCTCGCGCGAGTCGGACAGCGGCTGACCATGACTATCAGGCGAGAGCTTGCATGAGTGCTCGGACACGTTGCGGGTCGACCGGGTTGGTCGTCAGGCCGTCGATCTTGAAAGCGGTCCCGATGATGAAGCCGTCCGCGTGCGGCAGGTAATTCCGCACGTTGTCGGGCGTCACCCCGCTGCCTACCAGTACCGGGGCCTGGCCGGCCGCCGCCTTGGTCCGCCGAAGCTGTTCCGGGTCGGCGGCCCGTCCGGTAGCCGGGCCGGAGACGATGATGCCATCTGCCCCGCCGCGCCCGAGCAGATCGGCCACCTGGTCTTCAATCGGTCGCTCCGACCCGAGCGCGACCGAGTGCTTTACCGCCAGGTCGGCCAAAATCCGGACGCGGACGGCCCCCAGCCGCGATCGGAGTCGCAGGAGGCGATGCGCGATGCCCTGGATCAGGCCCTGGTCGGTGACGCGAGCGCCGCAGAGGATGTTGACCCGGATGAAGCTACCGCCGACCGCGTGAGCGATTGCCAAAGCACTGCATCCGTCGTTGCGCAGCACATTCACGCCCAGCGGGGCGTCGAACCGCCTGCGGACCTCGCCGGCCAGGTACGTCATCTGGGCGGTCACGCTGGCCGGTACCCGGTTTGGGAAGAATGGGCGGTCGCCGAGGTTCTCGATCAGCAGCCCGTGTGCCCCGCCCTCCAGCAGCGCTTCAGCGTCGCGCAGCACGTACTCCCGGATGGCCGCCAGGTCATGTCGGCAGCCCGGTGCACCGGGCAGGGCGGGCAGGTGCAGCATGCCGATGACCGGCCAGCGAACTGACTCCCGTGCCGGCAGAAGCGGGCTCATGGTGGGGGCAGCACGCTGGCCGACGGCCGCAGACTGACGCCGGCCCTGGGTGATGAAGGGGTCGACCTCCGCCAGACTCTGGTCACGGCCCCTTCTCGACTGCGTCCTGGTAGCGTTTGAGGGTCTGCTCGAGTTCGGTCCGCAGCTCGAGGTTGCTGCCGGCCAGCTCGACGGCTTTCTTCTGATACTCCACCGCCTGCTTGGTTCGGCCGATATCGAACAGGGCCCGCGCGTAGGTGTCGACAATGGCGGCGTTTTTGCCGTCGCAGGCATCATAGGCCGCCTTGGCCACCTGCAAGGCCAGCTCCAGATCGCGGTAGGCGATGGTCGGGTCGTCCAGGATCGCCCAGGCGAACTCGTTGAGAAGGGAAGCATCCTTTCCCAGGGCGGCGAAGACTTCCTTGCCGAGCTGGTCGGCTTCCGGCGGCTTCTTTTCCGAACGGCGAACCAGATCGTAGTATTGGCCCATTTGCTCGCGGGCCTTGGCTCGCTTTTCGGCCAGTTGGCGCCGCTGTTCATCCGCTTTCTGAGCCGCGGCCAGGTCGTACTTCCCGGCCAGGATCTCGTCGAGGGCCTGATCCAGCGCCTTCCAGCTCATGCCTCCGTCGGCGGCTTCCTCGGCCTGCCCCGCCCAGACGACTTTGCCGGCCCGGTCGATTATGAAAACGGTGGGGATTCCGTCGAACTTGAACCCATCGAGGTAAGCCTTCTCCGTCGAGCCGTCCCGGTCATCCAGGGCGACCAGATAGTCCATCTTCTCGCCCTGCTCCTTGACAAACTCCTCGACCTTGTCACGGGTCTTGCGCCTCTGGTCTTCGTCGATGCTCACGCCGATCACCAGGACTCCCCGGTCCTTGTACTTTTTTTGCAGCTCAGTCAGGTGCGGGATGGATCGTCGGCAAGGGCCACACCAGGTGGCCCAGAACTCGATCACGTAAACATGCTGCTGGTCGGCCTTCAGATCGACCGGACCACCCTTGATCCACTTTTCGACCTTCAACGGCGGGGCCGGGTCGCCCAGGTCGCCCGCCCGCGCCGGCAGGGAAACCAGCAGAAGAGCAGTTGCAACAGTGACGGTAACCCACTTGGCATTCATGCGGGCCTCCTTTGCCTGATAATCGTACGGGCTCAGCCAACCAACCTCAGCCCGCCGAGCCCCGCCGGGCCCGGCGGCCGGGGCCGGAACGTCAAACGCCAGGGCACGTAGGCGGCGAAAGCGTCTGCCTTCGCGGAGCGTTCCGGCCGCAAGGGACCATACCTCAAGCTCCGGCCTTCAGGCAAGTCAGAACCGGGGCCGGCTCAGCCGGAACTCGGCGAACGAGCCGAGTAGCGACAGGTTTGCCAGCAGACGGACAATGACTGAGGCAACCAGCATTAGGCTGAATGGTTGGACGATGGTCAGGCCCGGCAGAACAAGCGGCAGGCGGACGATCTCGCCCAACAGCGCTCCGCCCAGGCAACCGGCTAGGGTACCTCCGGCCGCGAACAGGTTGTAGTAGGCGGCACAGCGGGCCCGCTTGGGCGGCGTCACCGCATCGTACAGGTAATTCCCGACCGCATTATTGAACGCCCCGGAGACCAACCCGTCGTAGGCCATGATTATTAGCAGGCTGACCAGATGGCTGGAGACCGACAGCAGTACGGGCACCAGGACCAGGCCGACGCCGCCGATCGCCAGCACACGCTTACTGCCCACCCGGTCGAGCAAATGGCCCCATAGGGGCTGGGAGGCGTAGTTGGCTAACGTGCCGACGGACAGGATCAGCGCAAAGGCACCCGGCCCGAAGCCAAGCTGATCCAACAGGTACCACGGCAAGAACGGCACCACCAGGCCCAGGCCCGCGTTCATGATCGCGCAGTAAAAAACGAAGCGACCGAAGTGGGCCCGTGGCGCCCGCCGAATGAAGTCCAGCAGGCTAAAACTGTCCGCGGGTTGCCGGAGGTACTCCGGTTCCCATATCCGGCTGAGGTACCAGCTTGAGATCAATCGGGCCACGCCCGCCACGGCGAACAGAACCAGGAACCCGAAGTTGCGGCTGGTCAGGCCCAGCAGGCCAAGCGAGGGCGTGCGGTCGCACAGGCTGAGCCAGGCGCCGCCGGCGAAGAAGGCACCGGTCAATGCAGCCCCGGATATGCCGTTTCGCAGGCCGAAGTAACGGCCGCGGCGCTCCGAGGGCACCAGGTCGCCCATAACGCTCTGCCAAGCCGGGGTACCGAAATTGCCGCAGGCCAGCGAGGCCACGAAGGCCGCCAGTATGACCCAGTATCCGACGCGGTCGAACGGCAGGAAGATCGCCGCGCACATGGGGGCCCAGGTCAGAGCCTGACCGACCGCTCCGGAAACGATGATCGGGGTCCGCCGACCGACTCGGTCGGTCAAGTTGGCCGCCAGCCACTGGACCACGGCACCAGCCAGCGGCGGCACGCCGACAATCGCGGCCACATAGAATAACCCCTTTCCACCCAGAACAATGAACGGGGTCACGTAGTTGATGCCCGCCCCCTGCATGACCGACCAGGCGACCGCGTCGTAGATCGAGTAGCGTAGACTGGTGTGAACTGCCTTCATGTCCCTCGACGCGGGTCGCCGGGCCAGCCGGGCTCAAGCCCGCGGTGCCTCTGCGGCGCCTTTGGCGCTTGTCCGGTAGGGCCCTATCATAGCGGCTTTGGCACCGCCTGTCGGAGCGGCAAGCAAGACCGCGCCGGAGGCTCTCGAAGCCTGAGGGATCGTCATGGCGTCTAAGAAGTACGTGTATTTTTTCGGGGCCGGCAAGGCCGAGGGGGACGGAACACAGAAGGCGCTTTTGGGCGGAAAAGGGGCCGGCCTGGCCGAGATGACCAACATCGGTTTGCCGGTGCCGGCCGGTTTCACCATTACGGTCGAGGCCTGCGCCTATTACGATTCCCACGCCGGACGCTGGCCGCCCGGGCTGGAGCGCGAGGTCCGGCAACAACTTTCCCGGCTGGAGAAAACCTGCGGCAAGAAGCTGGGGGACCCGGGGGACCCGCTTCTGGTGTCGGTCCGCAGCGGGGCAGCCCGTTCCATGCCGGGAATGATGGAGACCATTCTCAATCTGGGGCTGAACGACCAATCGGTGGTCGGACTGGCCAACACGACCGGCGACCCCCGGTTCGCCTGGGACGCGTACCGCCGGTTTCTCCAGATGTACTCCACCGTGGCAGTGGGGTTGAGCAAGGAGGTACTGGAGGACAAGCTCCAACAGCTCAAGGAGCGGCTCGGCGTGCGGTACGACCACGAAATCCCCGCCGACAGCCTTCAGGGGCTGTGCACCCAGTTCAAGTCGTTCTTCAGGGAGCAAACCGGGTCAGACTTCCCGCAGGATCCCTGGGAGCAACTGGTGGGAGCGATCAACGCGGTCTTCCGCTCCTGGAACGCCGAGAAGGCCGTCACCTACCGCCGGGTCGAGAAGATCACCGACCTGAAGGGTACCGCGGTCAATGTCCAGCAGATGGTGTTCGGCAACCTGGGCGACGATAGCGGCACCGGGGTGTGCTTCACCCGCGACCCCAGCACCGGCGAGAACATCTTCTACGGCGACATGCTGATCAACGCGCAGGGCGAAGACGTGGTGGCCGGCATCCGCACGCCGATCAAGCTGACCGAGCTGGCCGAAAGGATGCCGGCGATTTACGACCAGCTCTGCGCCGTCCGGGCCATGCTCGAGATCCACTACGGGGACATGCAGGACCTGGAATTCACCTTCGAGCGTGGCCGGCTGTATATGCTCCAGTGTCGGACCGGGAAGCGCACGCCGGCGGCCGCTTTCCAAATTGCCGTCGAACAAGCCAGCGCCCCGCTGATGTCCCAAGCCGAGGCCCGCCGACTGGCCCGGGCCGGGTACCTGCCTGAAAGATACGTGGCCCGGGCAGCCAAACCGGTGATCACCACCGACCAGGCCATCCAACGGATTACCCGGGAGGACATCGAGCGACTCTTCTATCCGGTCATCAGCCCCGCGATTCCGCCCGAGCAGCTCGCAGCCCGTCGGCTCACCCAAGGGATCAACGCGGTACCCGGGGCGGCGTGCGGCAAAGTCGTTTTCAACGCTGCCGACGCCGAGACTCTGGCCGCCCAGGGCGAGCCGGTAATCCTGGTCCGCAAAGAAACCAGCCCCGAAGATGTGGGTGGGATGCAGGCCGCCAAGGGCATTCTGACCCAGACCGGCGGCAAGACCTCCCATGCGGCGGTCGTGGCCCGCGGCTGGGGCAAATGCTGCATCGTCGGCTGCGATGCCCTGAAAATCGACTATCAGGCCCGGCAACTATCGGTCAACGGGACCATCATCCGCCAGGGCGATTTCCTCACTCTGGACGGGTCCACCGGTGTGGTCTACCGGGGCCGCCTCGAGCTGGAAGTCCCCAAGCCGCCAAAAGAGTTTTTCACCCTCATGAGCTGGGCTGACCGACGCCGGCGACTGCGAGTCCGAACCAACGCCGATACCCCGGAGGACGCTGCCCGGGCGGTCGAGATGGGAGCCGAAGGCATCGGCCTGTGCCGCACCGAGCACATGTTCTTCGCTACCCGCGAGCGGCAACTGGCGATCCAGGAAATGATCCTGGCCGAATCAACCGAAGCCCGCAAGGCCGCCCTGGATAAACTCCTGCCCTACCAGCGGGAGGACTTCGTCGGAATCTTCGAGGCGATGGCGGGCCGACCGGTCACGATCCGGCTGTTGGATCCCCCGCTGCACGAGTTCCTCCCCCGCAGCCCCGAGCAGGCCGAAGAACTGTCCCGGGCTACCGGCATCCCCATGCAGGTCATCCAGCACCGCGTCGAGCAGTTACATGAGGCCAACCCGATGCTGGGCCATCGCGGCTGCCGCCTCTGCATCACCTATCCGGAAATCCTCGACATGCAGGTGCGGGCGATCATCGAGGCCGCCGCCACCGTCAAGCAGCGCGGCCTGAAAGTCCACCCCGAAATCATGATCCCCCTCACCATCGACGCCCGTGAACTCCAGATCCTGGTCGACCGGACCCGAGCCACGGCCGACGCGGTCCTTCGGGAGCGTGGCGTAAAACTCGAATATCAGGTCGGCACCATGATCGAGACCCCGCGGGCCGCCGTCATGGCCGACCAAATGGCACAAGTGGCCGAGTTCTTCAGCTTCGGCACCAACGACCTTACCCAGATGACCATGGCCCTGTCACGGGACGACGCCGGCCGCTTCCTGCCGGACTATTGCAGCCCAACCAAGACCGGCATCTTCCGCGAAGACCCCTTCGTTTCGCTCGACCGGGAAGGGGTCGGCACGCTGGTCTTCATCGGGGTCGATCTGGCCCGGGAGGCCAACCCGAAGCTCAAGATCGGCATTTGCGGCGAACACGGCGGCGACCCGGAAAGCGTCAAGTTCTGCCATCGCATCGGGATGGACTATGTCTCCTGCTCGCCCTACCGGGTACCGATCGCCCGGCTGGCGGCCGCCCAGGCCGCGATCGAAGACGACCTGCAACGCGGAAAGTCCCGCCGATCGCGACCGACCGCCGGCTCACGTCGCCCGGTCGCCAAGCGCGGCTCAGGTCGCAAAGCCTCGCACCGCCGATCCGGGCGGCGCTGAGTGACCGCGGGCCGACATGCAGTACAGATCGGCAAGCGACGCGCTGGCCGGCGACCCCGAACTGCGTCCCGCCCGCCGCTGCGTGTGGCGATCAGCACCGCGAATCCGCAGCCGGCAAACCCAGGCTGCACCGCCCTTCCGCGGCGCCGGTCGAATTCGATGAACCGCTTCTGCCCGGGCCCTGAGCGCTTGACTCCTCACTCACGCTCGGGGCTCTGATCCGGCGGGGTCGGGCTGGGGCGCTGCATTAGTCCGCGAGGTCGTCCAGGTTCCTGGCCAGGGCCTGCTGGCGTTCCTGCATTTGCGCCAGCCGGGCCCGCTCCTGCTCCACAACGGCCGCCGGAGCGTTAGCCAGAAAGCCCGGGTTCGACAGCTTGGCGGCCAGGCGCTCGATATGTCCGCGGGTCTCCTCGAGCTGGCGGCGCAGCCGCCGGCCCTCCGCCTCCAGGTCCATCAGGCCGGACAGTGGGACGTAGACCTCGACGCCGGACAGGACTTGGGTGGCAGACTGCGGCGGCTTGCTCAGCTCGCTGCCAATCTGGACCGATTCGCAACGTCCCAGCCGCCTGAGCACTACCTGCTGTCGGCGCAGACCGGCCGCGACCACCTCTTCGGTCCGAATGACTGCCGCCGGAATCTTGCCGATGGCCGGCAGGCCCGCAGCCGCCCGGCTGGTGTTGACCCGGGCCAGGATGTCACGCAGAGCGCGGATGACGCTTTGCAGGCTTTCCATCTGGCGCTCCACCTCCGGGTCCTGCCAAATCGAAGGCGTTTCCCCGGTGCCGGCGGCGCTGCCCGGCCAAGCCGCCCTGATCAACGCCGGCTCGCCTGGGCGCAACTCGAGGATGCCGCGCTGCGGCGCGTGCTGGTTGAGCTGGCGAAACAGGGCTTCGGTGATGAACGGCATGATCGGATGGAACAACCGCAGGATCTGATCCAATATCCAGGCCAGTACCTGCCGGGCCACCGCCGCCGACTCATCGGTCCGACTGTGCACCTCCCCGGCGTCATCCCGCTCCAGCAGCCGCGGTTTGACCAGCTCCAGGTACCAATCGCAGAAGTCGCTCCAGAAGAAGGTGCGAAGCTTATCGGCCAGATCACTGACCTCGTAGCGGGCCAGTCGCCGATCGGCCTCCGCGATGCAGCCGGCCAGCCGCGAGGCAATCCAGCGGTCCTCGACGGCCAGCTCATCTTTCCGCAGCGGCCGCGGCCGGTAACCGGCCAAATTGGGGATCACAAACCCGGTGGCGGCCTGCCAAAGCTTGTTGCACAGATTGCGCCCGGCCTCGAAGCGCTCGCTGGTGTTGACCCGGCGGCCATCGGGCAGTTTCACTGGCTTGACCGGCATGCGGACATCCTGAGTCTCGGTAGCCATCTGGGCGATCGTAAAGCGCAGGGCGTCCGCCCCGTACAGCTCGATGATGTCCAGCGGATCCACCCCGTTGCCCAGCGACTTGCTCATGATCCGGCCCTGGCCATCCAGGATGATCGGATGAATGTACACGTGCTGGAACGGCACGCGCTTGGTGAAGTAGAGCGATGACAGTACCATCCGGGCCACCCAAAGCGTGATGATCCCGCGGCCGGTCACCAGCGTGCTGGTGGGGAAGAAATACTCGAAATCGGCCCGCGCAGGCGTCAAGGTGCCCGAACACGAAGGCACCGAACCTTCCGAACCGGACGGCTCACCTCCTGCCTCCGTCCCTTCGGGCCTTGCAGCCTCTCCGTCATGCGGCCAGCCCAGCGTGCTGAACGGCCACAGGGCCGAGCTGAACCAGGTGTCCAGAACGTCCGGGTCGCGCTGAAACCCGAGGGCTTCCAGCCGCCCCACCAAAGCGGCGTCCTCAGGCCGGCGCAGACAAACCTGAATCGCCTCCCCGTCCGGATCGCGGCCAAGTGCCTCCAGAGCCTCGGGCAACGGCATCTGGCGACGGCCGGCCTCGCTCACATACAGCGTCACCACATCCGGATTGGATGCCAACGACTCCACGCCCTGCCCCGAGTCGCGGCTCACCGGGTGGCCGCCCGGCTGACGTTTCAGATGCCAGATCGGAATCCGATGCCCCCACCAGAGCTGCCGGCTGATGCACCAGTCGCGCTTCTCGCTTAGCCAATCCAGGTAGGTTTTGGCATAGCGGGCCGGAAAGAACTGCACCCGCCCGTCACGCACCGCCTCCATGGCCAGCTCGGCCAACTGGTCCATCTTAAGAAACCACTGCTCGCTGAGCATCGGCTCAATCGGCGTCTTGCTGCGGTCGGAGTGCCCGATCTCGGTTTCGTAGGGCTCGACCTTCTCCATCAGCCCCAGCGCTTCCAGGTCCGCGACCACCTTCTTGCGAGCTTCATAGCGGTCCAGGCCGGCGTAGGAGCCGCCATTTTCATTGATCCGGCCGTCCGGCGTCAGGAGGTTGATCATCGGGACCGCGTGGCGCTGAGCGAAGGCATAGTCGTTGGGGTCATGGCCTGGCGTGACCTTGACGCAGCCGGTGCCAAACTCACGCTTCACCAGAATCGGGTCGGCAATGATCGGAATGGGCCGATTCATCAGCGGCAACAGGCAGAACCGGCCGATCAGATGCCGGTAGCGCTCGTCTTCCGGATGGACGGCGATTGCCGTATCGCCCAACATGGTCTCCGGCCGAGTAGTCGCCACGGTCAGAAAGTCTACCCCGCACTGAGCTTGTGTCCGGGTCGCCCGAGCAAGGGCGGCACGCGCCGCGTCGTCCGATAACCGGCCGCCCGCCCCTGCCCCGCCCGACCGACC
>Ga0136652_1000557_pt1 | contig 17667 bp, 17 predicted proteins | sample ConPoolayeEmetaG_FD_94864 | JGI IMG/M metagenome (GOLD analysis project Ga0136652, IMG submission 94864) | Hot spring microbial mat communities from California, USA to study Microbial Dark Matter (Phase II) - Cone Pool mat layer E metaG... ...
GACCGCGGTGCGCGACCGGCTCGGCATGCCGACCGCGGTCGCCCAGCTCATCGCGGCACCCCCAGCCCTTGAATCCGTGGACCCCGGGCAGGAGCGATGAACGTGGATACCAGCCTGCGTGTCGGCGACTTCGACCTGAATGTCGAGGTCTATACCTGTGAAGGCACGTTTTATCGGCCCACCGCGTGGCAGCCCGCCGATGGGGGGCAGGTGGGCCGGCCATTGGCGAGCGGCCACGCCGGCGAGACCCGAATCTGCCAAGCCGGCCGCGTCGCGGTCAATGTGCTGAACGCAGACCCGGACCGGATTCGCTTCCGGGTCTCCTGCCAGCATGAGTCGGCCATCAAGGCCCTCAAGATCTGGCTGGACCTGCCCTACATGACCATGCTGGCGCCGGAGCAGATCGACCTGGCCGAGGCCGCCTGGCGGCAGTGGGACTTTCCTCGCGATTGGCGCACCGGCTTTGCGGTCTGGCAAGCCCAACCAGGCTTTTTCACCGTGCATACCTGCGAGACGCCTTGGCGCTTCAAACGGTTGCGGGCCTTGCGCAGCGGCCAGCGGATGCGACTGGAAATCGTGCAGGACGCCCTGCTGCGCCAGCGGACCCGCCAGTTTGAGTCCAGCGTCTGGGAGATCGCATACCGGCGGGAAATCCAACCGCTGCTGGAAGACTACGCACGATTCGTCCAGCTGGCGTTCGGCGCGTCTCCATTCGGCCAGCGCCAGGACCAGCCCGACTGGGTGCGGGGCCTCGGCTTGGTGGTCAACCTGCACTGCACCGACTGGAACGGGCAGGTCCATCTGGATTTTGCCGCTCTGACCCAGGCGGCCCAAGCGCTGGCCGGACTGTTCCCGCCCGAGCGAACCCTGCTTTATCCGATCGGTTGGGACGGGCGATACATGTGCCAATATCCGGAGTACCAGCCGTCCCCGGGTCTGGGCGGACAGGCCGGCTTCGCGGGGTTCTGCCAGGCGGCCCGCGAAATGGGTTTTCACGTGATGCCGCATCTGAACGCGATGGCGGTCAACATGCGGCATCCTTTGTATCTACAGCATTTGAAGGATTTTGTGATTCGCGACTGGAACGGCCTGCCGCGCCACAGTTTCCACATCGACTGGGACCATGACGGGCTGGGCGATCCGGCCCATGCCTATATCGCTCTGGAGCCGCCCGCCCTGCGTGAGATTCTCTGTGCCGCGGTGGATCGGCTGGTCAGCCAATATGGCATCGACGCGGTCTTCCTGGATGAAACCTGCAACGTCTTCTACAACGACCCCGCCTGGGATCAGGTGGAGGGGGTGCGTCGACTGGTGGCCGATCTGCACCGCCAGCACCCGCGGTTGCTGGTCGCCGGCGAAGAATGGAACGAGATGCTGCTGGGGCTCACGCCGCTGGTGCAGGTCTGGGAAGAAACCGCGGATGGCCGAAAAGGCTTCGGCCGGGAGAAGTCGCCCCTGATGCGACAGTGGGCGGCCCGCTTCATCCGCGCCTCCGGCTACCTGGCCCTGGCCTCGCCCGACGGGAGCACCGGCGTGCACGAGTGGGAAGACCGCCCCTGGGTCGACCAGCAGGAAAACGAACTCTTCTACATCCCCACGCTCTCCATCACCCGCCACACGCTTCAGCGCGGCATGGCCGGCATCCGGGCGACCGTGCGACGAGCGGAGGACTACGTCCGGCGATTCCTGCTGTGACCTTTGTCGACTGCGGCCGGGTGGAGGCCGGCTGGCGCTTCGCGTTCCGGCCAGGGGAGGGCGGGCAACTGGCCGGCGACTGGCAGGCGCGACAGGTCGCAGATTTCGGCCAGCGGATGCATTACGAACCCGCGCTGCCACATGCGCGGGTGTGGCACGCGCAGGTCGGGCTGTTGAATCACCTGGTCCCCGTAGAGCAGCAGGTCGAGGTCCAGGGTCCGCGAGAAAGTCTGGGCCGACCGATCGCGCCCGTGGCGTTGCTCGATCTGGAGCATGCGATCCAGCAATTGGCGCGGGGAAAGCCCGGTCGCCAGCTCCGCGACCGCGTTCAGGAACCGTGGCGCGTCGGGCGGTCCGCCGACCGGCTCGGTTTCATGCAGCCGGGAGCAGGCCACAACGCGGACGTCGCCCGCCTCGCACAGTTCCTCCAGCGCCCGGCGGATGTGGCCGGCGCGGTCGCCCAGGTTGGAACCCAGGCCGATGAAGATGCCGCCTGGTTTTACCATCTGATGGCTGCCATGCGCTGGAGTGCAGCCTGAATGCGTTCGGCGGCGACGTTGAGTGCGAATCGCACGTAACCTTCGCCGGTGGGGCCGAAGCCGATTCCGGGCACGCCGACCACGCTGGCTTCATCCAGCAGCCGATTGCACACCGTCATGGAATCATAGCCGGCTGGCACCCCAGCCCAAACATAGAAAGTTGCCAGGGGCGGGCGGGCCGCGAATCCCAGCTTGGCCAGTCCCTCACAAAGGATCCTTGCCCGGCCGCGGTAGAGCTCGCGCATCCGGTGCAGCTCGGGGCGGTCGATGTTTGCGTACGCATCGCAGGCCGCCTCCTGCACCGCCGCGAACGCTCCACTGTCGAGATTGGCCTTCGTCGCGGCCAACGCCGACAGGGCCTCGGCGTTTCCGGCCGCGAATCCGATTCGCCACCCCGTCATGTTGAACGTCTTGGAGGCGGAGTGGAACTCGATCGCCACCTCCCGGGCTCCGGGCGCTTGCAGGATGCTGGGCGGTCGCTGATCAGTCAAATACAGCTCGTTGTAGGCCGCGTCCTGGGCGATGAGCAGGTTGTACCGTTTGGCGAAGGCAACCGCCCGTTCGTAGAACTCGAGGGTGGCGACCGCCCCGGTGGGGTTGTTGGGGTAGTTAAGGAACATCAGGGCCGCGTTGCGGGCCACCTCGGCCGGTATGCGCTCCAGGTCGGGCAGCCAGCCGCCGGCCTCGGTCAGCTCCATCACGTATGGCTGCCCGCCGGCGAAAACCGTCCCGGCCAGGTAGACCGGATACCCGGGCGAGGGGACCAGGACGGCCTGCCCCGGGTTGACCACCGCCAGCGGCAGATGTCCGATGCCTTCCTTGCTGCCGATCAGGGCCAGCAGCTCGCGCGATGGATCCAGCTCGACGCCGTAGCGCTGGCGAAAGAAAGCCGCGATCTGACGCCGGAACGCGGGCGTGCCGCCCCCCAACGGATAAGTATGGTTCTCCGGCTTGCGGATCGCGGCTGCCATGCGGTCGATGATGAACCCGTGGGTCGGCTGATCCGGGTCCCCGACCCCGAAGTCGATCACATCGCGCCCGGCGGCCAGGGCCGCCCGTTTCTTGCGGTCGATCTCGGCAAACAGGTAAGCCGGCAAAGCCTTGAGTCGGTCACTTGCCACCGCCATGGGTTGACTGCTCCATTTCCGATCCGCTGCTCATGTTCCGGCCTGGCTCATCGAAAGTCTAAAGGCGGAAGGCCGACCGCAACAAGCGTGCGACCGGATCGGCAAATCCGGCTCGCTCTTCCTGGTCGTCAATCCTTTTTGGACCGAGATTGGCGCCCACTGACCCGAGCGCATAATGATGCGGTCGGACCGCCCGTGTGGCGGCCAGTGGACCTCGCCGCAAGGAGCCGCTTGTGTCAGTGCCACCGATTCACTCTACGCCCCAGGACCTCCCTCCCGCGGGGTACACCCCGCTGCTCAGCCCGCGTACCGGCATGGCCGTCGCCGCGCTGGTTTGCGGAATAGTCGGCCTGGTGGTTTGCATGCCGGTTGGCATTGTCGGCCTAGTTCTCGGGATCATCGCGACGGTCCGGGCCAGCCGGCAGCCGCAAGAGTACGGCGGACGCGGCCTGGCCATCGCCGGAATCTGCACCGGCGGGGCGAGCTTGCTGCTGTTTCCGGTGGCCTGCATGGTGGTGGCGACCATCCTGGCCCCCGCGTTGGCTCGGGCTCACGAGATTACCAAGCGGGCCGTTGGCGCCTCCAATTTGCGCGGCATAGGCCAGAGCCTCAAAATCTATGCCGCCAATAACGGTGGCCTGCTCCCGCCTACTCTGGAAACCCTGCTGGCCGACGGCAGCGTCACCGGAACCCAGCTCGTTAATCCCAGGTCCGGCAACCAGCCCCCGCGCTGCGACTATTTCTACGTCACCGGGTTGACCAGCAGCGATCCGGCCGGGTGGATAGTGGTGTACGGCGATCCGGACGACGACGGCGGCGAAGGTGCCAACTTGCTGTATCTGGATGGCACCGTGAAGTTTGTGAGGGACCAGCCCGCGGGCCGATTCACGCAGCTCTTGGACGAATTCCGGGCGGAATACGAGAAAGCCCGCGGTCAGTCGCCCGACATCATCTCCCCGCACTGAGTGGCCGCGTGCGGTTGCCGGCGAGGGCGGCGCAGGCAGGGGTCAGCGATGGTCGGGCCGGGTGGGAGGATCCGTGAAATCGCAGATCGTCACCGTGTTCGGCAGTTCGGCTCTTGAGCCGGGCCACCCAGATTATCAGACCGCCTACCAGCTCGGGCGCGCTGTGGCCCAGGAGGGCTGGATTCTGTGCAACGGCGGTTACGGCGGCAGTATGGAAGCGGCAGCCAAGGGGGCGATGGAAGTCGGCGGACACACCATCGGCGTCACCTGCCGCGGCCTGCGCCGAAGACGCGGCCCCAACCCGTACATCAAACAGGAAGTCCCCACTTTCAACCTGCTCACTCGCCTGGAAACCTTGGTGCGACTGGGCAACGCGTACGTCGTCCTGCCCGGCGGGACCGGCACCCTCCTGGAACTGGCCCTGGTCTGGGAGTTGCTCAACAAGGGCCTGCTCAGACCCGGCGCCCCGCTGATTCTGCTGGGCGAGTTCTGGATGCCTTTGGACGCACTGATCCGCCGGCAACAGCCGGACGCAGTGCAGCCGGTGGTCGCTGACGGCCCGGCCCAGGCGGTGGCCTTGGTCCGCGCCGCCTGGCAGACGCGGCACGCCAGTACCGGAGCCGCTCAGCCCGACGGGTGAACAGTCGGCGGAGTCGCGGCCGGAATCCAGCTTGACCTTCATGGCACTTGGTCATTAGCATCGCCGTGACGTGTGCGACCGGATGGGTCGCGGATTGCTCGCGGATCCGGCGCGTACCCGGACGCCTCTGTTTCTCAATAGGATTCAGCGTCACCGGATGATCGTTGATTGTCATACTCGGATCTGGAGCTGCCCGGATCAACTTGGTCAGGCGGCCCCCGCGGCCGCCCCCGGCCTGCGGGCCGACGAGGGCCGGCACCTCCGAGCGGCTGAACCGGTCGACAAAAGCATCGTGCTGGCCTTCAAGAGCCGCTATTTGGGGGCGGAGGTCCCCAACCGGCTCGTAGCTGACTATGTACGACGCAACCCCGACAAGCTGGTCGGCTTTGCGGGCATCGACCCGCTGGATGACGGATGGCCGGAGGAGTTGCGCATCGCTCAGGAGGAGCTGCACCTCAAGGGCGTGGTAGTTTCGCCGGCGATGCAGAACTTTCATCCCGCCGACACCCGAGCTATGCGGCTGTACGAGGAGTGTGCCCGACGGGGGATGCCCGTGCTGTTCGAGCCCGACCTGCGCTACGGATGGGCCAAGCTGGCCTACGCCCAGCCGACCTTGCTGGATGAGGTGGCTCTCGAGCTGCCGCAGTTGAAGATGGTGATCGCTCGGATGGGCTATCCCTGGGTCGAACAGACCGTGGTATTGCTCGCCAAGCACCGGAATCTTTACGCCGACCTGGCCGGGCTCCTCCCGCGGCGCTGGCTCAGCTACACCGCGCTGCTGACCGCCCATGAGTACGGAGTGATGGACAAGTTGCTGCTGGGCAGCGACTTTCCACATCATTGGCCGGCCGCCTGTATCGAGGCCCTGTACTCGCTCAACCAGTTCGCCCAGGGCGGTAGCCTGCCGGCGATCCCACGCGAGCAACTCCGCGGGATCGTGGAGCGCGACACGCTGGGCTTGCTGGGCATTGGAAGCGCCGAACCGTTGGAGTCCAAAACCAGGAGCCCTGTTTTCGTCGATGAAGAGTGACCGGCGGCCGCTCCGTAGCCCGTCTTGGCGCCTGGCCCTGCTTGGTCTGGGCGCGCTCCAGTTCGGGTGCGCGGCCTCCTCGGTGCGCCTCATTTCCTACAAGGACCCCTACTTCCCTGAGCGAGTGGAAGTCAGGCTCTCCGACTGCGCTTACTGGACCGACCCGGGTGGCGACATCCACGCGGCCGCTCGGGCCGGCAGCCTGGTCGCCGGCCAAGCCGTGACGCACTACCTGCACGTGCACATCTTCTGGCACCCCAGGCCGGGCAAGACCTGGGCCGACCAGACCACCACCGACGCCTTGCTGCGCTACGTCGTGGTCGCCCCGGACGGGGTTCTGGTGTACTGCGGGACTGGCTTCGCTCTGCCTCGCAAGAAGCTGGGCCGCGAGCTCCGGATCGACCTGGAGCTGGCTCGGCTGAAGCTGGACTCCCGAAGCGGCGAGCTGGCGGACATCTTCGGCGACTTTCGGCTCAGCGGCACGCTCCACGCGCGCCACGCGCCGGCGGCCGCGGCCAACCTCATCCGCGAGGCCGAACTGGCAGCGGCCCGCTGAGCAGTCTGTAGCGTGAGCTTCGCCCGCCGTTGCCGTCAGGCAGCGGGACTCGGGCGGCGCGCCGGGCCCGTCCCGCACTTTGATCTCTCAATCCGCCGATCCTCAATGTCTTATTCCGCGCGCCACGCCAGCCGGTTGGGGCCCCGGGCCGCACGTCACGGCATGTCGGCATTGCAGACTACGGGCGAATGCCCGGCGGGCAGTGGGTGGAATCCGTGCCTGGGATATGAGCACGCGCAAGGCGCGCAGACTTGCCCTGATTTCGATTCGGCGGCTGAGGCGCCGAGAGCCCGACAACAAGCCTCACATGTCGGTGTTTTGGGCTTGGCTGGGAAGGCTCGCGCCCATGCCGGTTGAATTGGGGAAGTTCTTTCGCAGTTTCTCTTGACTGGGGGCGCCGCGCGTGTTACCCTACTCCTGGGCCTGCCGGCGCACCGCGAGCTACTGCGGTGCCCTACGGCGCACAGCCAGATGGAATGACGAAACATGTTCGCTTGACATGCCTGGCCCAGCTCGCGGCCCGCCTCATGCAATCAGCTATGGTGCTCGGCGCGGTTGGCTTCGCTAATGCCCAGTCGACTCAGGAGTCGTGCCCCGCCGTACCACCGGCCGAAAGCCGGGCGGGGAAGCTGGATGTCCCGAAGTTGGACGATCTGGCTGACCAGCTTGTGAAGGCGTATCAAGCCCTGGAGTGCATGTCCTTCGAAGTATCCGTGACGCAGGAGGGCGTAAAGGATGATGGCGAGTTTGTTCCTCTGAAGGAGGCGGCGTGGGCGCGGGTCTACATGTGCGGTCCCAAACTGCGGCTGCAAGTGTTCCGGCGGGAAGGCGGGGAGCATCTTCTCGATTTCATCGACGACGGGAAGAAGCTGACCGAGGTCACGGCCCGAGAGAGGGTCGAGACCCCACTGCCGGCGCCGGATCGGGGTCGCAGCCTCTACTTGGACGAGAGCGTGGACTTCGATGGGTGCCGCGTGGGGCATCTGCTACAGAGCTGGCTTGCGCCGCGCGCCGCCGGCGAAAACACCGTGTTCTGGGCGGCCAGGCACATCCGCACCGGGAAGTACCTGGGAATTGAGGAAGTCGAGGGAAAACGCTGTCACGCGGTTCGGTTTCGGGTCGGGGCGCCGGGGCCGGAGTCCGTGGTCACCGACTTTACCCTCTACCTGGACATCGATAACTGCTGGATGCGTAAACGCGTCGCCTCGCAGCGTGTGTTTGACAGGTCCGGCGACATCTTCCAGATAGTGCGACGCTCGGCCGTATACCGTAACATCAGCCTCGACCACGTGCCGGAAGACATCTTCGTGCCTCCAGAGCTGTTGGTCCCCCAGGGCGGAACCACTACTCGTCCGCAGCACATCGCCCGAGTGCGAAGCAGCGTCCCGACAACCAGCCCGGCTGACGGCAGGCCGGGAGAGGACTCCCAGCCGCCTCGATGAGGCAAGGCTGGGGCTAGACATAGGCCGCAGCACCAAAAAGGAGGACCAGACATGTGGCGATCTGTCTGCTCGTGTTGTTTTCCCTTCCTTCTGGCGAGTTTAGCTGTTGGGGGTTAGCTCATACTCTAGAGAAAGACGGCGTGTCCGTCGAGTGGACATCCGCACGGGGTCAGGACCTCGGCACGCCGATCCATACGTGGCAGATTCGTCAGGGTGAATCTACCACTGTCGTTGTCGGCACGCTCGACTTCGCCGATCCGCTTGCGCCGACCTGGAACGGGACGGTCGACAGCCAGCCTTCGTCAGGCGACCTGTTGCTTTTCGAACAGGATGACGCGACCGTCGGGCTGGTGCTTCTTGACCGAAACGGCGCCACGCTGGTCTACTTCGATGCACCGGAGAAGGTTGCGGAGGCCATGCTGCCCGGACTCGATGGCAGCGCGCCGGCGATGCCCGCCCTGAAGTGTGTGTGCTGGCCGCCTCGTACTGGAAACGGATCGTGCTCGACCGACGACTGCGACAAGAGCGAAAGCTGCAACTCTCTGGGGTCAACTTGCATGTACCGCCAGATGGTGGTGCCGGTTGTCGTTTGCGAGTAGGCCCATACAACCAAGGTTGCGCCACGGCCGCAGTTGCCGAGGTCTGCCGGCCGAGGCTGAGCCTTGCGGCGTCAGAGACTTCGTCAACGCAGTCGGTACGGCGGGCCTGGCGCCCCGTTGCCCTGGGGCAGCGACGATCGCCCTGCTCCTGAGCGGTGCTGGGTGGCTGAAAAGCCACTGCTGGCAGTAGCGGGCCACCGCGGGCTAGTCAGTCGTCCGTGACCGCGGCGCTTGGCCGGACGCCTCGGGCTCGATTGCCTCGATGCGGGCCTCGATTCGCTTCTTCAAATCCGGATTGGCCAGGATTTCCGCCACGCGTTCGGCCAAAGCTTGGATATACGCCGTTGCCAAATCTCGTTCCTGCTCGGTCGTCCGCTCCATGAGAATGGCCAGCAGCTCCGACTGGCTGGGGACGCCGGAGCCGAGGGCCGCCCGATCGACCTGCACCTGGCTGAGCAGCTTGGAGAGCCGGTTATAGGCGACGATGCGCTCATCGAGATACTGCTGCCGCAGCGTCGCTTCGAGGGCGTGATATGCCCGCACGTCATCCATGACGATCGGCTTGAACGCGTCGAACAGGTGTTCCCGAAACGCCTTCTGCTCCTCCGGGCTGGAGACCCGATACTCGGCCGCGAATCGCTCCCGGAATCGCCCATCCTGGATGAGTCGGCCGATCTGCTGTCCCAGGAAGGCTTCCCGCTCGGCCCGGTTCAGCCGTGGCAACCCCCGCTGGTGCATGATGAACTGGGCCACCTGGTCGGCCGGGGTGTTGCCACCCGGGACCGGCGGTGTCAGCAGCCGCGTAATCAGCAGCCACAGCCCGGCCAAGGCGGCTGGCGGGATCAGGCAGGCCAGCAGCAGCGAGGTTCGTGGCCGTCGGTAGAATATCCGCATGCAGGCTCGGTGCCCCCGTACTCCCGGCGCAAACAGCCGGGGTCGGGACTCGGGAGCGGCGGGCTTCAGCCCGCGGAACCGCGCCACGCCGCTTGACGCGGCGAGGCAATCCCCGGAGCTGCCCCTCAAGCTCCCAGCTACCAGGGTAGCCGGTTGTCCAAACCGGGTACAGCGTGTCCGAACGCCATGTTCGTCCTGCTTGAGCATCGGGTAAGCAGCTCGCCGGGAGCGGAGCCCCATTGGGACCTTTTGGTTGAGGTTCCTGCTCGTGAGGGTTTGCCTACCTGGCGACTGGCTCGCAACCCGGTCGAGGTCGGCGGCCAGATCCCTGCCCAGCGCCTTCCGGATCATCGCCGCCTGTACCTCGATTACGAGGGCGAGATTGCCGGCGGACGTGGGAGCGTGCGGCGGGTCGACCGCGGACCGGCCAGCGTCTTGTGCTTCGAGGGCGACCGTTTGCTCGTCGCCCTGGATGGCCGGCACCTTCACGGCCGTTTCGAAATCGCGGCCGAGCCGGCGGGACAAATGGTCTTCCGGCCCGCGACCGAGTCGGAATAACCCGCTGGCGGCACCGCCGAGCAGAGGGCTGCCCGGGACTCGACTGGTACGGCGCGGACCCAGTAAACTTCGCTCGTCCGTGAGCGCGGTTGGCCGAGCTGGGCAGCCGGTACCGGGCCCACAAGCGGACACTTCGGGAGCGGTAAACATGTGGTCATTAGTGAGCTTCTACTTGCCGTGCAGCGTTTTGCTTTGGACTGCCGATCCGAACGACGTAGAGGGCGATAATTGCCCTACGCCGATTGTGGTCACCCTGCCGGCCGACCTGCCCTATTCGGACACCAATACGACTTGCGGCCGGGGAAATGACTATTCCGACACTTGCCTGGGCCTGTACGACCAAGGCCAGGAGGTGGTCTACCAACTGGTGGTCTCGGCCGCGGTGGACGTTCAGATCGTTATGGACCCGTACGGGATGGGTTGGACCGGGCTGGCCTTGGATGAGAGCTGTCCGCCAGGCCAGACCGGCTGTTTGGCCACTTATGTCAGTGAGGGGGCCGAGCCGCGGGTCTTGGGTTGTCGGCGGCTGTCGCCCGGCTTCTACACCTTGCTGGTCGATTGCCTGCCCACCGGATATGGCGACTGCATCGCGTACTTCACTCTGAGCATCACGGCCTGCGACCAGCCGATGGGGGCCTGCTGCCTTCAGGAGGAATGCGTTGGCACGGTCATGGAGTCGGAGTGTTCAGGCGCCGGGGGGACCTGGTACGAGGGCTTCGACTGTGCGAGGTTCGCTTGTCCAGTGCAGATCAGCAGCCTGCCGGAGAGCTGCTATAGTGCTTATCAGATCGAGCAGCTTCCGTTCTCGGCCCAATTCTCCAACTTCTTTGCCACAGCGGATGGCCAGCCCGGAAGCTGCAACGCCCCCGGCCCGACGGCGATGCGGAACGACGTCTGGTTCGCTTATACGCCTTCCCAGGATGGCGTGCTGACCATCGAAGCCGTGTACCACTACTACGATGGACTCACGGTGGTTTATGCCGGAGCGGCTTGCGACCAGCTCAACGAACTCTCTTGCCTGAACTCAGGGGGCTGGGCCGAGGCTGATCGGGACGCGGTTTCGTTGAATGTTTCGGCGGGTTCCACCTGCTGGGTGCAGTTGGGCGATTTTGGGGCCAGCCCCGGGGGCGGCAATACGCTGTTGGCTTTGTCCTGGGGACCGGCCCCGCTCACCGGAGATATGAACTGCGACGGAAACCTGAGCTTCGCGGATATCAACCCCTTCGTTTTGGCCATGGTCAACCAATCGCTTTGGAAGGCGAGCTACCCCGGTTGCCCGATCCTCAATGGAGACATCAACGGCGACGGGACGTTCGGTTTCCAGGATGTCAACCCCTTCGTGACTTTGTTCCAGCACTGATAGGACCGGTCGGGTGCGCCGCGACCACGACTGGCGTTGCCGAGCTGGCCGGTACCGATCAGTGTCCCTCCCGGGCCATGGTGAACGCGGTCAGGGCTGCCAGTTGCAGGACGCCGGCGAAGGCCAGTTTCACCAGCCGTTCGGCGTGCCAGGCCTGGTAGACCCAGTCCAGCAGGGCCAACAAGACCAGAAAGACCGCCAGCAACTGGAACATGGCGCCCAGAAGCTGGGCCAGGGAGAAACGGCGATGCATTCGCAGGCGGTCGGCCGCCTCCAGCCGGCCGCGGATTTCATCTAGCTGCCGCTCGATGCGAATCAGCACCTCCACCGGGTCCCCGACCGGCTCGCCGGGCGGGGGTGAGGCGGGGTGGGGCTCAGTCGCCGGCTCACGCGGGTTGGGGTTCATGCTCGGTCCTCAGGTGCCCCAGGCTTCGATGATCGCCTGTCGCAGCAGCGGCAGCAGGATCTCATGCTGCCCGAGCAGTTGGTGTCCGTGCCCGGGCTGGACGGGTCGGGTAATGACGTTCTGCGTCGGGCGGTAATGTTGCAGCATGTCCAGGTTGGCGGTGTGCATTCCCTCGAGGCTGTGGCCCAGGTTGCGGGCCACCGACACCGCCTTCAGAAATACTTCCGGCAGGATGACTGCCGAGCCGCAGTTCAGCCATACCCCGCCAGGCTGCCCGCACCCACTTGCTCCCAGCTCGGCGACCACCGCGCAGATCGTCCGGAAATCGGCCAAGCTGGCCGCGCCGATCGCGGCTCCGTCGGCCTGCGGGTCGGCGTGCACCGTGTCCGTGCCGATCGCGACATGCACAGTAGCCGGAATCCGTGCCCGGTAGGCGGCCGCGAACAGGCTCAATCGCTTGTGCGGCGCCTGGCTTTCCTCAAGCAGCTTTCCCAGCGCTCGACCCAGGCCGCCTTGCCCAGCCCCCAGACGCGCCGCCTGGTTCATCCGCTGACAGGTCTCATAAACCATCCCGAAGCTGCCGTCTCGAATGGTCTCGGCCACATCCTCGCTGGTCATTCCCGTCTCGGCCAGCTCCAGATCATGGATCGCACCGGCCCCGTTCGTGGCGATAGCGGTGATGATGCCGCGCTCGATCAGGTCGATGACCAGCGGGGAGCAGCCGGTCTTGATGACGTGCCCCCCGAAGGCCAGGACCACCGGTCGGCCCCCGCGGCGGGCGGCCACGATCGCGGCCACGATCTGCCGGAGCTGGCCCGCTCCCAGCACGTCAGGCAACGATTCCAGCCATTGCCGAAACAGGCAGCCGGCCGGCGTCGGCTTGCCCAGAGCCGCCAGCGTGACCTTATGCCGCCGCCGCTGTCGAGACTTCATCCGGACCCTGGACCAGTCGAGTCCCGCCGGGCCCAGGTCTGTTTGCTCGGCGTCGCTCAAGTCCTTCGCTCCAGAGCCGACCGCAGCAATGCGTCCAGCCGGTCGGACGGCGGCTCCCAGGTCACATCCACATCCAACCGGGCCAGCGCCGGACCATCCGTCGGCCATTGCCGCATGAGTTTGACCCAGTCCTTGCGAGTTGTCACCACCAATTCGGCCCGCTCCGACTGGGCCGCCGCCAGGATTCTGGCCAGTTGTCGCCGGCCGTACCACTGATGGTCGGCGAAAATCTCAACCCGAAGCTGATCGGCCGGCCTGCCGGTCAGCTCGGAGAGCGAGGCGATGAAGGTCTCTGGCTGGCCGATTCCGCACACGCCAATCAGACGCCGACTGGCCAGCGCGGCCGTTGGAACCGCCGGTCCGTCGCCCGTTATCAGGCCCCGGGCCTGGATGCCGGCGGTAAGGATCGGCTGGTCGCTCGCCCACCGGCGCAGTTCACAAAGGACTTCTTCCAGCCGGGAGGGCGCAACCTGGTTTGCTCGGGTGACCACCAAGGCAGTGGCTCGGCCCAGGCTGCGCAGCGGCTCGCGCAAGCGGCCGGCCGGCAAGAGCCGCTCACCGGCCAGGCGGTCCAGAGCGGAAATCAACACTACATCGAGATCGCGGGCCAGGCGACGGTGCTGGAAACCATCGTCCAGGACCAGGCAGTCAACCTGGTGGGCGCTGATCGCCTGAGCGGCCCCCACCAGCCGATCCGGATTGGCCACCACCGGCACGTTAGGTAGCGCCTCGTGGAATTCGAGCACTTCGTCCGCCGGCAGCGGCGGCCGGGCCTTATAACCGCGGGTCAGAATGCCTGGCCGCCGCCCCAGCGCCAGCAAGCGACGTACCACTTCGATAACCAGCGGAGTCTTGCCGGTGCCGCCGACCGTGAGGTTGCCGATGCTGATTACCGGGACGGCCACCCGCCGGGTCGCAAAGCGAACCCCATCGTAGTACAGGTTTCGAACGCCAATCGCGCCGCCATAAAGCAGCGACAGGGGCGTCAGTAATCGTTGCTGCCAGCTCATGGCAATTTGCCGGTTGCGGACACCCGACTTGGTTGGGCGTCCGTCGCCGGAGTCCGGCCCCGGTCCGCCGGGCCACGGTTATCGCTCGGGCAGCAGCCCGATCTGGCGTTGCCAGCGGATGGCCAGGGGGATGCCGGCAGTGAGGGGAATCTGCGGCTCGTATCCCAGCAGTTGCCGGGCCTTGGTGATGTCGGCGACGTAGCGGGTCACCTCGCCCGGCCGCGAGGGTTCGTACCGCACCTCGGCCTCTTTGCCCAGAGTCAGCGAGATCAGGTTTACCACGTCAACCAGCGTCGCTCCCTGACCGTAGGCCAGATTGATCGTCTGCCGGCTCACGCTCCCAGCCACCAGCCGGTCGATTCCGCGTAGCACGCCCGCCGTGCAATCGTCCACGTAGGTGAAGTCCAACACCTTCTCCCGCCCGTAAACCACGATTGGCTGCCCCTTGGCGATCCGCCGTATGAACAACGGTATCACCCGCTCCAGCCGGTCGAGGTCGCAGTCATAGCGACCGTAGACGTTGCTGAACCGGAAAACCAGATACGGCAGATCGTAGCACTCGGCGTATGAGTATATGAACGCCTCCCCGGAAATCTTGGAGGCGCTGTAAGGGCTCTCCGCCACCACGAAGTCCGCCTGCGATTCGTCGGTCACGTGCCGGTGGATGTCCCCATAAACCTCCCGCGAGCTGCCGAAAATCACCGGCACGCGGTGCAGCCGGCAGTACTCCAGAACCCGAAAGCACATCTGCACGTTTTCCATAGCCCGGCAGGGCTGCTCGACCAGCTCGAACACCTTGGCGTGAGCTGCTAGGTGCACTAGGACGTCGAAGCGGCCCGGCACCGGCAGCTCGCCGGGCGCTACCGAATTCAGATCGCAGATGACGGTCGGAATCTGATCAGTCCAGGGGTTCTTGCGCAGGTCGAGGCCCACCACCTGGTGGCCGCGCTGGAGTAGAGCCAGGGCTAGGTTGGTGCCGATCTGCCCGCTGGAACCGGTTATCAGAATCCGCATTACCACCAGCCTTCGCCAGGCGCTCCAACGGCGTGCTTGTACCCGCTATGGGCGGACCGTGTCAATGCAGCCGCGCCGCGAAGGCCGACGGCTGCCTGGCACGCTAACCTTGCCATGCCGTTTGGCAGGCCAGAGGCCCACCCTACCTGTCTGTAGCCAGGCCCACGCGCTGCAAGCCCACTAGAACCGCAGGGTTTCCAGGGCCGCTTGCACCACCCGGCCCGGGTCGGGCAGGTAGGTCAGTTCGTTGCGAAAGTAGGGGATAACAGTGTCGAACCCGGTGACCCGCTTCACCGGGGCCTCCAGGTATAGCAGGCTGTCCTCGACAATCCGGGCGACGATTTCGGCCCCCACCCCGCAGTGCCGCGGAGCCTCGTGTATGACCACCGCCCGCCCGGTTCGACGCACCGACTGATTGATGAGTGCCCCGTCCAGCGGCGCGACCGACAACAGGTCCAGAACTTCAGCCTGGACCTGGTGTTCATCGGCCAACTCCTCAGCCGCATCCAAAGCAGTCTTCACCATTGCGCCGTAGGTGATCAGCGTGACGTCGCGACCGGCTCTAACGACACGACCTTTGCCGATCGGCAGCGTCTCGGGCTGGTCCGGCACCTCCTCGCGCGTGGCTCGGTAGATCGCCTTGGGCTCGAAGAAAATGACCGGGTCGGGGTCATAGATGGCTGCCCGCAGCAGAGCCCGGGCATTTCTCGGTCCGGAGGGGATCACCACCTTCAGGCCGGCCAGGTGGGCGTAGCTGGCTTCGGGCGCCTCGCTGTGATGCTCGAGGGCCCGGATCCCGCCGCCGTAGGGCATGCGAATCACCATCGGGCAGGTATATCGCCCCCGGGTCCGGTTGCGGAATCGGCGGACATGATTCTCGATCTGGTGAAACGCCTGGAAGGAGAAGCCGTCGAACTGGATCTCGCAAACCGGCACGAACCCGGTGAAGGCTAGCCCGATCCCCGCCCCTACGATGGCGGCCTCGGCCAACGGGGTATCTATGCAGCGATTGGACCCGAATTCGGCCAGCAGCCCTTCGGTCACCCGGAAAACGCCCTCATCCTGCCCCACGTCCTGACCGAGCACCAGCACGTTGGGATTCTCGCGCATGGCCTCGGCCAGGGCCAAGTTCAGAGCTTTGACCATGGTGAGCTGCGCCATCGGCTTCCTCTTATTGAACCTGGCTTCGCCGGTACCGCCTGGCCCTCGGCCGGCTGAATCGCGACCGGCCAGAGCGCATCATTTGCCGCTCTTCTTGCGGTCCAGATACGCTTCCAACTCGCGCATCTGGGCTTCCAGCTCGGGCGTCATCTCGGCGTACATGTACTTGAAAAACTCCAGGGGATCGGGCTGGTGACGCTCATAGTTCTTGATCGCCTCGTCAAGCTGGGCGGCGATCCGCTCGTCGATCTCCTTCTGGACCTCCTCCGTCAAAACCCGCTTGCGATCCCGCAAGTAGCTCCGGAAACGCAGCAGCGGGTCGCGCGGCTCCCACTCCTGCACCTCCTCCGGCTTGCGGTATTTCCTCGGATCGTCGGCGGTCGTGTGGACGCCCATCCGGTAGGTGACCGCTTCGATCAGGGTCGGTCCGCCCCCGGTGCGGGCCTTCTCGACCGCTTCGCGGGTGGCGGCAATCACGGCCAGCAGATCGTTGCCATCGACTTGCAGGCCGTCCAGACCGTAAGCGATGGCCTTCTGGGCCAGGGTCTGGGCGGCGGTCTGGCGCCGTCGGGGGATCGAGATCGCCCACTGGTTGTTCTGGATGACCATTATCAGCGGCAAGTTGTACACGCCCGCGAAATTCAGAGCTTCGTGAAAATCGCCTTCCGAGGTGGCCCCGTCCCCGCAGAACGTGGCGCAGACCTGGCCCTGCCCGCGGAGCTTGCAGCCCCAGGCGATGCCCATCCCGTACTGACATTGCGAGGCGATCGGGACGCAGACCGGCAGATCATTGACCTCCGGCGGCGCCCGATTCCCGGCCTCCAGCCCGCCCCAGTAAAGTAGCCAGGTCTCAATCGGCCAGCCCCGCCACAGTAGTGCGGGGGCCTCGCGGAAGGTCGGCACCAGCCAGTCATCCCGCCGGAGAACATAAGCCACCCCCAGCGACGCCGCCTCCTGCCCGTGGCTGGGCCCGTAGGTCCCGATCCGACCTTGACGCTGAAGCATCAGGCACCGCTCGTCCAGCCGCCGGGCGGTCAGCATGGTCCGGTAGAGCTCCAGCAGGTCCCGCTGGTCGATCTGGGGCTCGAGCTGCTTGTCGACCTGTCCGTCGGCCGACAGGATCGACAAAGTCTCGACGCGCTGCGCAATCTCTAGCAGTTCGCGCGGCATTCGTCCGCCTTCACGGATTGACGCAGTTGAGAACCCGCCCGGTGTTCTTGAACTCCCGCACGATCCGGACCGTCTCTTCGGCTACCGCCGCCTGGGCCTGGTCGGTAGAGGCGCCGATATGGTGCGTCCCGTAGAGGTTGGGCAGGTCGGCCAGGGGCGAGTCGATGGCCTTGGCATCGGCCGGCGGCTCGTTCTCGTACACATCCACCGCGGCGGCTCGAATCCGACCTTCCTTCAGCGCCGCGATCAGGGCCGCCTCGTCAATCACCGACGGCCGACTGGTATTGATGATCATGGCATGCGGCTTCATGCTCGCCAGGCGATCCGCGTTGACCAGGTGCCGCGTCTGACCGGTCCCGGGCACGTGCAAGGTCACGATGTCCGATTGACGGAAAAGCTCGTCCAGCTCCGCCCGCCGACACCGCGAATCATCGACCGGCCTGAGGTCCGGGATAATGTCGTAGTACAGCACGTTCATGTCGAAGGCCAAAGCCCGCTTGGCCACCTC
>Ga0136652_1000565_pt1 | contig 17541 bp, 17 predicted proteins | sample ConPoolayeEmetaG_FD_94864 | JGI IMG/M metagenome (GOLD analysis project Ga0136652, IMG submission 94864) | Hot spring microbial mat communities from California, USA to study Microbial Dark Matter (Phase II) - Cone Pool mat layer E metaG... ...
GTTAAAAGTTTCCCTGATGTATGGGCCCCATAGGAAGCATCTCAAGAACCGTGAGGAAAAAAAGGGAGGCTCACCTTATACTGTTGTTTGAATCAAAAACACTGGAAGTGAGCCTTCAAGGGCTTGGCACAAATGTTTGGGACTGCTATAATGGAATCTTTTATTTATAAATAAAGACAATTTACACCCATGCGGAGTAAGAAGAGATGAACGAGATAAAAATTGACCACCCCGAGCCTGAAGTTAACGAAGAAGGTTTTCTTCTCCAACCTGAGAAATGGAACCAGACAGTAGCTTGCTGGTTAGCCCAAACTCAGGAGGGAATTGCGGAGTTAAGCGAGGACCATTGGAAAGTCATTCGCTTTCTGCGTCAGTACTGGGAACAGCACGGCTTGGCCCCTATGATCAGACTTTTGTGTCAGGAAACTGGTTTTTCCCTGCGCAAAATTTATGAGCTTTTTCCTTCCGGTCCGGCGAAAGGTGCCTGTAAGGTGGCCGGACTTCCTAAACCGGATGGTTGTGTCTGAACCATAAATCCATGTTTTGGCTAAAATTAGCTATTGGCTGTGCCTTGGCTTGGACAGGGGCCAATTTTATTAGCTTCTGGCGGCGGCTACTAAAACTGCGGCGGTTAGGCCCAGAAGCTTGGCCGCGGGGCAGCCCCAGAGAGGGAGTAATTTATGCCTTAGGTAAGGGCCTTTTGCCATGGGAGAAGGAAAGCACCAGGCGTCACTGGCTAATTTATTTAATCGGCATTAGTTATCACCTTTCCATTGCTGCTGGCTTCCTTTGGCTGGGAATAATAATTTTTTCTCCCCTGGCCTCTTCAAGTCCGAGGTTATTTTTGACCCCTTTCTTGGCCATGGGGGCAGGGGCGGGCCTTTTTCTTTTCTGGCGGCGAGTCCTTAACGCAAAGCTCCGGAACTTGAGCCAACCCGACGATTATGCCGCCAACCTCCTGGTTGACAGCTTCTTATTTTCCGCCGCTTTGACGACGGTTAAGCCAGGAACTGAGGCTTTTTTGCTGGTGATGAGTACTTGTCTTATTCTTTACATCCCCTTGGGCAAGATTCGTCACTGCGTTTTTTTCCTGCCCAGCCGGTTCATCTTCGGCCGATATTTTGGTCGGCGGGGAATTTTGCCCCAGCAGTCGCGGGTAAAAGAGAGTGTTTAATTAAAAAGCGAGTAAGGTGTTTGGGTATCTTGGTGCCCTTGGCCAAGCTTTAAAGCTTAAACAATTGGCCATGAATAATTTGTCTTTTTTGATTTTTAACCCGTGAATATTAAGATTTTTAAAGCAGTTGTTATATCTATTTATATTCATAACTTCCTGGGAAAAAATGGAACCTGAGCGGCAGGCAAAATCAAAAGAGAGAGCCAAGGCCCAGGAGGTTCTGTTGCGTTTTCTCGACCAAGAACGGGCTATCCAGCTTGAGACCTGCGTCCGCTGCGGTTTATGTGCTGAAAGCTGCCATTATTATTTAGCGGACGGCGAGACAAGATCGATCCCAGGGTATAAGGTCGGCCTGGTCCAACGGGTCTGGCAGCGATATTCTCGTCCTCAAGGCCGGTATTTATCCCGCTGGCTGGGAGCGCAAGAGCTGGAAGAGCGGACTCTCCAAGAATGGGTCCAGGTTCTATTTGGCCGCTGTAGCCTCTGTGGTCGTTGTTCGCTTAATTGTCCAATGGGGCTTAAGATTCATACGCTAATTCGTTTGGGAAGAAGCGTTCTGGCGGAACTTGGTCTTGTCCCTTCTGGTTTAGCTTCGACGGTAACCACCGCGCTTACCACCGGCAATAACATGGCAATTAAGACCCAGGAATGGGTAGAAACCGTGTCTTGGTTAGAGGAAGAATTGAAGGCTGATTTAGCCGACCCCTCTGTCCGTCTGCCTTTGGACCAACGCGGGGCTCGGGTACTTTATGCCATTAATCCTCGTGAGGCGAAATTTTTCCCGCTTTCTTTGCTGGCGGTGGCGAAAATATTCCACGTGGTCGGCGAAAGCTGGACTCTGGCCAGCCAGAACTATGATGTCACTAATTATGGCTACTTTAGCGGGGATGACGAGAGGGCTGCCCAATTCTTCTCCCGGCTGGAAGCCGCGAGGCAGGAATTGGGATGTCAAGTCTTAGCCTTAACTGAGTGTGGTCATGGCTTCAATTCCGCCCGTTGGGAGGCCCCTCCCTGGCTCGGCCGTCGGCCTGATTTTGAAATTAAGAGTATTTTGGAATTAGTTGCTGGTTATGTTCGGCAGGGCAGATTAAAACTCAACCCGACAAAAAATAGTCAGCCGGTGACCCTTCATGACCCTTGTAATCTGGTCCGGTTGGGCGGTTTGGCCGAAGAGCCGCGCTTTTTGCTCAGGCAGGCCGTTTCTAATTTCATCGAAATGACGCCCAACCGGGAAGAAAATTTCTGTTGCGGGGGAGGGGGAGGGCAATTGGCGATGACCGAATTTGCAGCTTTGCGGATTCAAGCCGGCCGGGTTAAGGCCGAACAGATCAAGAGGACTGGGGCTAAGGTGGTGGTAGCGCCTTGTCATAATTGCTTGGACCAGTTGCTCGAGCTTAACCGGGTTTATAAGCTCGGCGTGAGCTTAAAAACCGTCTGCGAAATTGTGGCCGACGCCATCGTTTAAGATGGGAGAGGAAGCTCGTTCCCTTTTGTTCCCGCCTTTCTTTGACCTGCTAAAAAAATTATCCTGTAGCTAACGGCGTTTTTAGAAAATTTTATGAGGGAGGGAAATATTTTTTAGCAAAATTGAGCGAAAATAGAAACGATAAAGGCCGGCCCACGACATGCTTTCTTCCAGATGGAGGTATGTTATTTATCCTTATTTGTTTCTTTTCCGACGGGCAAAAGCGGCAATCTCGCGAACGGCTGCAATGGCTTGGTCGATTTGCTCTTCGGTGTTAAAAGGGCCGATTCCAAACCGCACGGCGCCTTTGATTTTATCTGTGCCTAATTGCTCATGAACGAGAGGTGCGCACTGCAGGCCGGCGCGGCAGGCAATATTGTAATCAACGTCCAGCAAAGTCGCCGTTTCCGTAGCCTCCAGACCATCGACGTTGAAGAGAAAAACGGCGATATGATTTTCTAAGGAATCCTGGCAATACATGGTAACACCGTCAATTTCTCGCAACCCATCTCGAAGCTTGAGCAGAAGCTGCATCTCTTGGTGGTGGATATTTTTAATGCCTTGTTTATCCACCCAGTTGACTCCTGCGTAGAGACCAACAATGCCCAGAAGATTCGGAGTGCCGTATTCCAGCCGGTAGGGGTATTCTTCGAGATGTGTCCGCTGGGCGGAGCGAACGCCAGTGCCGCCAGCGCGAGTAAAACGAATCTCGATACCTTCGCGAACGTACAGGCCTCCAATACCAGTAGGTCCCATTAGGCTTTTATGACCAGTAAAGGCAATAACATCTACTAAGGATTCTTTTAAATCAATCGGCACTTGGCCGGCTGTTTGGGAGGCATCAATGGCGAAGGGAATATTATTTTCTCGACAAATAATTCCGATTTCTCTTAGCGGCTGGACTGTTCCGATGACGTTGGAGCCATGATTAACAATGACCAAGCGGGTATTCTTTTTGATTTGGCGCTTAATATCTTCAGGCGAAACAAACCCCGACTGGTCAAAAGGAATGTAATCGACTTCTATGCCACCCCATTTCCAGAGGTGATAAAGCGGCCGGAGGACTGAATTATGTTCCAAAGTAGTGGTGATAGCGTGGTCGCCTTCCTTAAGCATCCCGAAGATAATCAGGTTAAGGGCGTCGGTGGAATTGGCGGTAAAACAAAGGCGGTTGGGGTCGTTGCCGTTAAAAAAACGCGTCAAGAGCTGACGCGTTTTTTCCACCATGTGGCCAGCTTCTAAGCAAAGGTCATAGCCGGAGCGGCCCGGATTAACGCCATAATGACGATAAAAATGATCCATAAAAGAATAGACTTCTTCCGGTTTAGGAAAGGAGGTTGCACCATTATCGAGATAAATAACATTTTTCATTAGTGCCTCCGATATTTATAATAAGATGAAAAAATATCCTATTTAATCTCGTTATTTAAATCAAATTCAAACTTTTTCGCCCCAGCGGCCCACCTTGCCCAGGCTTCGCGGGTTATTTATCCGAAGCTGCATTTACAATATCTGTACCTGAACGAGGACAAGTAACCATTTTATGTGGAGTTGAATTCTAATACTATTTTAAGCAAGAAATATTTTTAAGATTTGACCCATTTTTTAGATTATTCCGCCGAGGGTTTAATAACCTTTAATCAGAGGTAAATTCCCTTCTTAAAATGGCCCTAAAAGGCAAAAAAATGCAAAAAGAATTGGGTCAAATGAGCAAAATTTTTCCCCTATTTATGAGTTTAGGCCGAATTTAAATTGACAGGAAAGGCCTGTTGACTTAAAATTATAAAATATGCTGTTTTTGAGGACTAAAACAGGCCTGTTCGTCGGTTTTGGCCTGGCGGTTATTATTTTCTTTATTCTCTTTAATGGTTGTTCACCAAAGCCCTATTCCCTGGTCATTAAGAACGGATTGGTAGTAGACGGGACTGGCCAGAGGGCTTTTGAGGCCGATATCGCCCTCAGAGGCGACCGGATTGTTAAGGTTGGTCGGCTTGACGGAGTGAAGGCTGCGGAGGTCATCGAAGCTAAGGGATTAATAGTTTGCCCCGGCTTCATCGACGTCCACACCCACGGCGACCGCGGCTTGCTCGAAGTGCCGAGCGCTGCTAATTATATCTTGCAGGGAGTGACCACGATAATTGGTGGCAACTGCGGCAGCCACCCCTTTCCCCTCAGGGAACTCTTCAATCAGCTGGAACAAAAGGGCATAACCATTAATTTCGGTTGTCTGGTCGGGCACAATACTCTTCGGGAAAAAGTTATGGGGCTAAAGATGGACCCTCCCTCTCCCGAGGAACTGGATGAGATGAAAAAATTAGTGGAAGAAGAAATGAGAGCCGGCGCCCTCGGCCTTTCTACCGGGCTGGCTTATCTTCCTGGAACCTATTCCAAAACCGAGGAGATAGTGGAACTTGCCAAAGTAGCGGCCCGCTTTGGTGGGGTTTATGCCTCCCATATCCGAGACCAGGGCCAAAAGATAACCGAAGCTATCGAAGAAGCCCTAAGTATCGGCCAGCAGGCCCGGCTATCTGTTCAGGTCTCCCATCTTAAGCTGGCTGACGAAGTTGTTTGGAATCAGTTAACTAAGATTACTCAGCCTATTGAGGGAGCTCAAAAAGAAGGAATTAGAATCTATTGCGACCTCTATCCATATACGGCCACCAGCTCCGGTTTTACTTCCAGTTTTCCTTCCTGGTGTTTTGAAGGCGGGAAAGAGAGATTTCTGGAAAGACTAAATGACCCCAATATTTACCACCAGATAAAAGATTACGTCATCGAAAGGCGTTTGCGTTCCCCGCGGGGCCTAAACCGCCTCCAGGCAATTTTGATCGCTCGTTGTAAAACTCATCCTGAATATGAAGGCAAAAACCTGGAACAGATACTTGCTATGAAGGGGATAACACCGTCTGAAGAGACCGCCGCCGACCTTATTATAGAAATCGAGAAGGAAGGCGGGGCGCAAGGGATATTTTTTCAGATGGATGAAACTGACGTGGTGGAACTCATGAAATTGCCGTATGTTATGATTGGCTCTGACGGTGAAATTCAGGTCTACGGCCGGGGCTCGCCTCACCCTCGTTCTTATGGCACCTTTCCTCGAGTGATAGCTCGCTATGTGCGGGAGAGAAAAGCTCTTACCTTGGAAAAGGCTATTCAGAAAATGACCTCATTACCGGCGGAGGCTTTTTATCTTAAGGATAGGGGCGTTCTAAAGCCAGGAAGATTCGCCGACATCGCTGTTTTTGACCCCGATAAATTCCAGGATGAATCCACCTTTGACCAACCCCATCGATATCCCTCAGGCCTGTTTTTCGTGATTGTTAACGGTCAGGTGGTGGTTCGCCAAGGCAATATTCAGCCTCTTTTTCCGGGAAAAATCATTAGAGGCCAGGGCGTTTTAGGCAGAGGCAAGTCCTGAGCTCTTCGTCTGAAGAAATAGCTCGATGACGCAACAAATTAATCGAGCGATTGAGTTCCTTTTAGCCCGAGGGAATCTCCCTGTTCTTTTTTGGCTTAAAAAAGACATCCTGGAAATCTCTTATGAACGAGAGCAGAAAAACTTGCGCAAATTTGCCCACCGGGTGCGCTTGTTTGAGACCCAGCGCGCTGACGGCAGCTGGCGTGAGCGGCTAACCGAAAAAGGGACCGCTCAAAGCAAAGCCTGGACAGTCATCGATACCCTGAAGAACCTGTTTTATCTTTATGATTATGGCTGCACTTTTCGTGATGAAGGAGTAGTGAGAGCTGTTGAATTTCTTTTTTCCACTCAGACAAAGGAAGGCGATTTTCGGGGTGCGTTTTATAATGAATATGTTCCCACCTTTCATGCGCTTGCCTTGGAGATACTTTGTCGTTTTGGCCTGGACCGAGACCGAAGGGTGCAAAGGGGCTTTCGCTGGATAGCCGACCATCGTCAAACAGACGGTGGTTGGGTGATTCCTTACCAGGTCTATAATTGCTCGCAGTCTGAAAAGCCCTATCGCCTGCCGACACCCTCGGCTTCGGGTCCGTTCCAGTTTGACCCTTCTTTGCCCAGTTCTTCGCGAGTAACAGGAATTGTTCTCCGCGCCTTTGCCGAGTCACCTTCTTGGAAAGGGAAAAAGGCGGTGCGACAAGCGGCGGAATGGCTAATCAACCAGCTCTTTGAACCTGACCGCTATGAAGCCAACCCTTGGCGCGAATCCTGGCTGGAGCTTCATTACCCCTTCTGGACAACCGATGTTCTCAGCGTTTTGGACGTTTTGAGCCGTCTTAATTTCGGCGCCGACCATCCCAAAATCGGTCGAGGCCTTGATTGCCTCTTACGACGCCAAAACACTCAAGGATTCTGGGAAAGCTCTAATCAGGGGGCTAACTTTGAGGACCATCTCTGGATAACCCTCTCTGTTCTCAGGGTTCTAAAACGTTTTGGGCTACTCAGAGCTTAAAGCTATAGTCTTCACGATCATAATTATGTTCATGAGCCTTTTTAATGATTTTATCTGCTATTCTCCAACCTGCTTGGAATATCTTTTAAGCGGCTCTCTTCAATTTTATCGGGGCTGGTTTGAGGGTTAAGTTCGAAATGGCATATAAAAAAGGGACGTCTCGCTTTTCTCCCAGTTTGACTTGCCCAAGATGGAAGAAAATCTTTAAACTTAAACTAAATTATCAGCCTTGCCGTGATGAGGCTTTGGGGGGAAATTAACCAACGTAGCCATACAAAGTGATAAATAGAAGAAGGCCTTTATATTGTTAATTCTATCTTTTCGGAATAAAATTATTTAAATAAATGCGATACTTCTTGAGCTTAGGAAGTAATCTTGGTCAGCGGCGGCGTTATCTAACCAAAGCTATAGAATATCTAAAGGCCGCCGGGGTCAAAATTCTGAAGGCCTCGTCAATCTATAAGACTCAACCTGTTGGTTTGGTAGACCAGCCTTGGTTTTACAATCAAGTGTTGGAGGTCGCCTCTAATCTTAATCCCTATGAACTCTTAGCTTTGGCCAAAGAGATAGAACGAAAACTAAAGCGAAAGAAGACAGTCGTTAATGGTCCCCGAACAATTGATATAGACCTGTTGTTGGCGGAAAAATCAGTTATCCAGACTCGCAATTTAATCGTCCCTCATCCTCGCCTCCACCAAAGGCGATTTGTCTTAGAGCCCTTGAGCGAAATTGCGGCTGAGGCGAGGCATCCCTTGAAGCGGAAAAAAATAGAGACTTTATTGAGGGAAACTGAAGATAGTTCGGTGGTTATTAAATTAAAAGCAAATCCTCGAAATAAACAAGTCAAAATAGGGAGAGTAAAAGGAATAAAAAAGGTTAAGGTTGGCTAAAAAGCGTCTCGAAGATGAAAAATTTCGAAGTCCTTCTCAGAGCGAAAAATAATTGAGAGGATATCGAAGCGGCAATCTCTGAATTTTTGTTTTTGCCGAGAAAGCCAGTAAGCGGCCGTTGTTTTAATTCTCGTCTGTTTGGTCGTATCTACAGCTTCCTCCGGAAAGCCGTATCGCTCGTTGCGCCGCGTCTTTACTTCTACAAAAACTACGGTTTGGCCGTGGCAAGCAATTATGTCTATCTCGGTATGCTGATAACGGAAGCCTTGGGCCAGAATTTCATACCCTTTTGCCTCGAGATAGTTGACCGCCGCGCTTTCGCCGGTTTTTCCCAGCTCGTGAGCAGTAGAAACTTTGCTGGTCACCCCTATTTCATTCTTCTGATTTTATTTTGGGAAGAATCTTCCAGCGCGTTCCCTGACGCGTATCTTCGAGGCTGATTCCCTGTTCTAAAAGTTTTTGGCGGATACGGTCCGCCAGGTCAAAATTTTTTTCTTGCCTGGCCTTTTCCCGCAGTTTTATTTTCGCCATTATTTCGGGCGGCAAAGCTTTGGGTCGGGGCGGTAAAATTCCCAAAACTTGGTCAACCTCGCGCAGGAATTTTTGCAAAGAAAGAACGTCTTCTTGATTTAATTTTTCTTGAGCCAGCAGGATATTGACCTGTTTAACCAAGCCGAAAAGGCTGGTCAAGCTGACGGCAATGTTGAGGTCATCACTGAGCCCTTTTTTAAACTCTTGTCGCGCTTCTTCGATTAACCGAGCTACCGCTTCGTTTCTTCCTTCCGGAAAAGTTCTTGATTCTAACTCAACCTCGAAATCACGGAGCCGCCCCACTGCGGCAGCGGCCTGGTTCAATCCTTCAAAGGTAAAATTGAGGGTTTTGCGGTAATGAGTTGAAAGTAGGAGGAAACGGAGACTGAGCGGCTCTACGCCCCGCGCCATCAAGTCGCGAAGGGTAAAAAAATTCCCCTTCGACTTGGACATTTTTTCGCCCTCAACAATCAGGTGATGGCAATGGAGCCAATAGCGAACAAATGGTTTTCCGGTTGCCGCCTCTGATTGGGCGATTTCATTTTCATGGTGGGGAAAAATGTTGTCGACTCCGCCGCAATGGATATCAAAGGTCTCGCCTAAGTATTTCATGCTCATAGCCGAGCATTCAATGTGCCAGCCGGGTCGACCGGGTCCGAGTTCGGTCTCCCAGTAAGGTTCGCCTTCTTTTCTTTTTTTCCAAAGAACAAAATCATGAGCCATTTCTTTTTCGTATTCATCGGACTCGACCCGGTGGCCTAATTTGAGCTCTTCAGGCTTAATCTTGGCTAATTGGCCATAACGGGAAAAGCGCGCTAAGCTAAAATAAATTGAGCCATCTTTTTCGTAGGCATAGCCTTTATCCATTAGGGCCTTGATTAGCTTGACCATTTCCGGGACATGTTCTGTTGCTCGAGGATAAAAATCGGCCGGAAGAATATTCAGAGTCTTAATGTCCTCCAAAAAGGCCGCGGTGTATTTATTGGTGTATTCGGAAAGACTGATACTTAAGGCTTGGGAGTTACGGATTGTTTTATCATCAACATCTGTAATGTTCATCACATGAATAACTTTGAAACCAGAATAAAGCAAAAAGCGCTTGAGCAGGTCTTCAAAAATATAGGCGCGAAAATTACCGATATGAGCATAATCATATACCGTGGGACCGCAGGTATACATCCGTACTTCGCCCGGTACCAAACTGACAAACGGTTCTACCTGCCCCGAAAGAGTGTTAAAAAAACGAATCATAGCTTTCCTATTATGGGAATAACGCTTGATGGAGTCAACCGCTCTCACTTTAAAGGAAATAGCGAACCCTTGGAGGGTTATTGGGCTTCCCCCAAGACTTACTACCTCCCACCCCGAAAAGAAATTAGATTAATTCCAGATTCTTTTTATTAACCCACAGTCTCTTCTTAGGATTTAGGTAACTGCCATCATGGAGCTTCAGGGAGCTTAAATGGGAATAAGGTATGACACAACTCCAAAAGATATCGTCGCCAAAACATCTCTATCTTAACAGAACTTATCATGGCTCCAGTGCTAATTCTTGTTATTTAATTGATTTGACTTTAGAAAAGCATAGACATATTTTGGAATTGGAAGAGGAGGAGAAAAATGGTTAGGATGCCAGCCGTAGCGGGTTACTTTTATCCAGGCCAGGCCGAGGAACTAAGATCTTTAATTAAATCCCTGGTTCCGGAAGCTCAGAAAAAGGAAAGGGCTATCGCTGTCGTTTCGCCGCATGCTGGTTACATTTATTCTGGGCGGGTAGCGGCGGCGGTTTTTGCCTCGGTACTGATTCCCGAAGTGGCTATTATTCTTGGCCCAAGTCACCGTGGTATCGGCTCTCTTTTTGCCCTTCAGGTTGAAGGTTCTTGGCGCACCCCCCTGGGCGATGCACCGGTTGCTTCTTCCCTTGCTAAGAAAATTATTAAACATTCTTCTCTCGTAGAAAATGACCCGAGAGCGCACAATTTGGAGCATTCCCTTGAGGTCCAGATACCTTTTCTCTATTTTTTTCGGCCAGATATAGCTATTGTCCCCATCTGTGTTTCCCATGAAGCTGATTTGGCCTCTCTTGAGGAATTAGGCCAGGCCTTGGCCGCTGCGGTTAAGGAAGAAGCTAAAGAAGAGGACAAAGAAGTCCTGCTCGTGGCTTCAACCGATATGAGCCACTATATCAGTCAGAAAGAAGCTGAACACAAAGATTTCCTGGCAATAAAAAAGATTCAAGAACTTGACGCATCTGGACTTTATCAAACAGTTCTTAGGGAAAACATTTCTATGTGCGGATTCCAGCCAACTACAGCCGTCTTGGTCGCCTGTAGGGAGCTGGGAGCCACTCGGGGCGAATTGGTTCTTTATCAAACATCAGGGGATATTACCGGGGACCGTCGCGAAGTCGTTGGTTACGCCGGCTGTCGAATAATTTAAATAGGCCACTTAAAAATGAGATTTTTTGATATTTCCTGCTTTTAGTCTTTGGGCTCTTCCGGCAAAAGAATGTTGATTTATTGGGCTTATATCGGCAGTATTCCCTTTAAAAACAATAAGATTTTAAACGCGGCATAAGTGCCTCCTAAAACAAAAAAAGGATTTATTTGCCTTCTAACCTTTAAAAGAGGACTAAGGTAAGGCCTTATAAAACCGGTATTTTCCCAACATTGATGACTCCTTTAGACGAAGAAAAAGGCTCAATATTCAGGAGAAAAAAGCGCCGGATCACCACCCTTTTTAAGGTTAAGCCTATTTGGGTTGACTTTAGCTGGCATTTAAGATAAGAGAAAAAACTAAATACAAGAAAGGTACGGAATGGTTCATTTTAGCTCTTTAGATTGGCTCTGGTTAAGTCTTTACCTTATTTTGATGACAGGTTGCGGTATTATTTTTTATCGCCTCGGCAAACGCTCTGAGGCTGACTTTTTCTTAGCAGGCCGGGGCTTACCCTGGTGGATTCCTGGAGTTAGCGTTTATGCCACCCACACCGCTACTGACACGCCGATGTGGGTAAGCGGGGTTATATACAAGTATGGTCTTAGGGGTCTTTGGTACTCCTTCTTTTCTGCCTGGTGTGCGGTGGCGGCCTTTGTCTCAGCGCGCATTTTCCGTCGTTCTTTAGCCTATTCTCAAGCTGAATGGCAGAGCCTTCGTTACAGCGGTCTCGGCGGGGAACTGCTCCGTGGCTGGATGTCTGGCTGGGGTTCTTTCCTCAACATGTTTATCCTCGGCTGGGTAAGCATGGCCATGGGGAAATTATGTAATTATCTTTTTGGTTGGGATAATTGGGTGGGTTTGATTATCCCCTCTTTGATTGTTGCCATTTATGTCCTCTCAGCTGGATATTGGGGCGTGGTCATGGCTGATTTTCAGCAGGGAATAATTGCCTTTTTTATCATTGTCTTTGCGTCCTTATGGGGAATGAAAGCGGCTGGCGGCCCGGCAGCTATCGTTGCTAAACTCAATGCCCTTGGTGAAGGATGGCGTCTTAACCCCTTCCATTTTTCCGGCTTTTTTAGCGGCGATTTTCCCCTTGCCTGGTTCTTGACCATGATTTTTATCGCTGTTTTGGGCGGGTTTGGAATGGGGACAAGTATTGACTGGTATGCTGAAGCCCAAAGAATTCAGTCCTCAAAAACAGTCAGGGATGCATCCTACTCCATTTGGTGGGGTACGGCGTTAACCCTCACTCGCAATTCTTTTTGGGCCGCGGCGATTCTGGCTTTTTTTGTCCTTTATCCTAACTTAACGAGCGCCCAGGAATATGAAATGGCCTGGTACCGAATTTCCTTCGAGCATATTCCTGCCGGTATGGTTGGCTTCCTTTTTGCTGGTATTATTGCCATCCACTTTTCCACTATCTCTACCCACCTTAATCTGGGGGCAGTTTATCTTACTCGCGATATTTATCATCATTACATTAATCCCGAGGCCAGTGAGAAAAAACTGGTTTTGGCGGGAAGGGTGGCTACCGCTGTTCTTCTTTTGGGCTCTTTTATTTATGGAATGATGATGGAAGAAATAACCCGCTGGCTCATCTTTGCCCTGTGGATAATGGGGGCGGGGATGTGGTTGCCTAATATCCTACAGGTCGTCTGGTGGAGGTTTAATAGCTGGGGCTATCTTTCAGCCTGGATTGCCAATTTGGGTTTTAGCTGGCTTGTGGTCTGGGTCCTGCCGGCTTTTAAGGTGATTCCTGAACTCCCGGACTATCTTCAGTTCTGGGCCCTAATGGTTCTCACCGCTTTGGTTTATCTCCCAGTGACGCTCCTGACTCCGCCTGAAAATAAGCTTCACTTGGCTCGTTACTATGCAATGACCAGGCCCTTGGGCTGGTGGAAACCGGTTAAAGAAGAAGCCTTGAAGTTGGGGCTTATTCCTAATGGGGGGAAATAATGAAAGCTGCCAGAATTCTTGGTCTCTGCCGCCGCTGGGACCCAGAGGCAGCGGAGGCTTGGACCAGAGAAGATTGGGTCGCCATCATCCTTTCGCCCTTTGCCTACGCCCTCCTGATGGTAGGCTTGGCTTTGCTTCTTTTTCTAAAATTATCGGGCTTTATCCTTTTTTTCTTAGGAATCTTAGTTACTGCTTTCTTACATCTTGTAATCGACCCTAAACTCCGGGCAATCTCTTCAGATTATGAGAAAAAGCAAAGGGAATACCTCGAACGCCTTGACCGGGTTGTCCGCTGGAGAGAAGATGAGTAGAGGGCTTTTCGTCGTTATTGGCTTGACCATTGCCTACGGAGTTTCCTTCCTCGGCCTCTTGTTGGCCTATTTTTCTTATAAAAAGAGAAGGGGAGGCCGAGATGAGTGAAAAGCTGATTTTCGGGGTCATAATACCGGCGGTTATTTTTTTAGTTTCTTTTCTGGCTACCGTGTCTATTTATCGCCGCTTTGCCCGGCACGGCGGTTCTTCTCATCCGGAGCGAAACAAAAAGCAGTAGTAATCTGCAGCTTCTTTATCTTAAACAAAAGCCTTTTACCCCTCACTCTACACCATATCATCGGTTATTATTTAAGCCTCATGAAAAATTTAAGGGCTCTTTCGTCAAAATAAAAACCCCCCTTACCCCAAGAAAAGCGCTCTTTTTGGAAAAAAACTCAATATTCATGATAAAGGAGCGCTGAAACCACCCCGTTTTTTACAAATGGGCCAAATTTAAGTTGGGACCATTCAAAAATTCATTTTAACCCCGCCCAGGGAGACCTCTTTGCGGTCCGCTTGAGTCCGTTGACAAAGTTGGCGGTTTAATGCTATAAATTTTCCCAAAGAAAGAGCCATGATGGGTGATTTTCTTAAGGAAAAAGAGAAGATAGTGCTGACCCAATTGGTGGCCAGCTACCTGCAGCATGGACGTCCAGTAAGCTCAGGCCATATTGTTTCGTCAGGCGTCTTGACGGCCTCTCCGGCTACGGTCAGGAATATCATGTCTCGTTTAGAGCGGTTAGGATATCTTTATCAACCCCATACGTCGGCGGGCCGCATCCCCACCGATAAGGGACTTCGTTTTTATGTCAACGGCCTCCTCAACAAATGCCGGGTGGCCAGCGAAACAATGCCCGAAGGGCCGGCTGAACTTCTGCCGGCTGAAGGCAATCTTGACTCTCTCTTTTTCCGGGCGAGCCGCGTTTTGGCTGAGCATAGCCATAACCTTGGTTTTGTCCTTTCCCCGCCGCTTTCCAAGATAATTTTTCATCATCTACGCTTCCTGGTGGTGGGAGAAAATCGAGTCTTGGTAATCCTTACCACAGCTAACAACCTGGTCCTAACAGAGATTGTGCAAACTGAAGAGAATTTTTCTCAAGCTGAACTTGACCGAGCCGCCTTATACATCAACCAAAACTTCCGGCATCGCAACCTGATTTCGGTCCGGGATTATCTTGTCAGTGAACTTCCTCGTGTCCGTTGGTCTTACGAGAAGCTGCTGCGAAAGTTATTGGATCTACTCAAGGCCTCCACTTCCCAGACTGAAAAGCGAAGCCGTATTTTTATCCAGGGCACAGCTAATCTTTTAGAAAGAGCCGAGTCTTTCCCCTTGGAGAGGCTAAAATATCTTTTCCAGGATTTTGAGGAAAAAGCCAGGTTGGTCCGCTTTCTCTCGGAAATGATCAGCCTCGACCGGGTTAAGGTTCTAATCGGGTCGGAAGCGGAGATGCCGGATATTTCAGATTGTTCCCTGGTTGTTTCTCATTATGGTTATGAGAACCAGGTGCTGGGAACAGTAGGAATCATCGGGCCGAAGCGAATTCCCTATGGTGAGATTATCCCGCTCGTGGAAATGGTGGCCCTGCGGCTTAGTCTGACACTACGGCAATCTCATTAAGAGGAGAAATGAAGTGAAGGACGAAGAGGCGGAAAAGGGAAAAAAGCCGCAAATAGAAAACGAGACGGGCGATGTTATCGAGTTTATCCCGTTGGAGAAAGAGGAAAAAATAGAAGAATCTGGTGTTGGAATTACCCCGAAGATAATTTCCTCAAGAAATAAGATTAAAGAAAAATCAGAAGAGAGAGGAAGCCTGTTGTCAGACGAAAAAAAGTCGGAGAATGAGCCAGAACCGGAAGAAGCTAAGTTCAAAGAGGCCAGCGAAGAAGCAGGGCGCCTAAAAAGCCGACTCCATAAGAAAGAGGTAGAAATCAAAGCTTTACGCAAAGAAAGAGATGAGTGGAAAGATAAATATCTCCGAGCCCTGGCTGAGATGGATAACGCCAGAAAGCGATTGGAAAGAGAGCGGGAAGAATTTACCCGCTTTGCCCTAAGCGATTTCCTGAGAGAACTCCTTTTGGTTGTTGATAATTTAGAGAGAGCTTTAGCCTCAAGAGACGAAGCGAACGGTCGGCTGTTCCAGGAGGGAGTGGTTATGATTTACCGGCAGCTAATAGACCTTTTGCGCAAACTGGGGGTTAAGCCCTTGGAAAGAGAAGATAAAAAGTTCGACCCCAACGTCCATCAGGCTTTATTAACAGAAGAGGCGGAGGGAATTGAAGAGCCGGAAGTAGCTGAATACTTACAAAAGGGTTATTGGCTGCACGACCGCCTCTTAAGGCCGGCCTTAGTTAAAGTCTTGGTACCCAAGAAGAATCCATAAAGAGATGTCTTATGTTATCGGCATTGACTTGGGAACGACATATTCCTGCATAGCCTATCTTAACGCCAATAACCCGGAAATAATTCCTAATTTAGAAGGCCAGAATATTACTCCTTCAGTTGTAAGCTTTACGACCGGTGGAGAGCGACTGGTCGGTAATTTAGCCCAGAGGCAGGCAATTTCTAACCCCGAACGCACCATTACGGCGGTAAAACGGCTCATTGGCCGGAAATTTGCAGCTCCCGAAATAGAAGAAGTCCGTAAGAGGATTCCTTATAGGTTAGTCCCTGCTCCTAACGGCGACGTGATGATTGCCATTGATGACCAGTTAATTACCCCGCAAGAAATATCAGCCATTATTCTTTCCTATCTTAAAGCCTGTGCTGAAGCCTATTTAGGAGAAAAAGTTGAAGAAGCGGTTATTACTGTGCCGGCCCACTTTAATGACCATCAGCGCCAAGCGACCAAGGATGCGGCCAAAATCGCCGGCCTGGAGGTCCTCAGAGTCATAAATGAGCCGACGGCAGCTTCGCTCGCCTTTGGCCTCGAGGCCAAGGAGAATTGTACAGTGGCTGTCTTTGATATGGGAGGAGGAACGTTTGATATAACTATTCTGGAGATTCAGGACGGCGTTTTTCAAGTGCTGAGCACTAATGGCGATACCTACCTTGGCGGTGAAGATTTTGATAATCGCCTGGTAAGTTGGCTGTTAGAAGAATTTCGCAAGGAGCACGGCCTCGACCTGAGCCAGGACCGCTTTGCTCTCCAGCGGATCCGGGAAGCGGCCGAAAGGGCGAAGCGCGAGCTTTCCTTTGTCCTGGAAACAGAAATTAACCTGCCTTTCATTGCTGCCGATGGCCAAGGCTCCAAGCATATTCTTAAAAGGATTTCTCGGGCCAGACTGGAAGATTTGACGCGCGACCTCGTCCAGAAAACTGTCCCGCTAATTGAGCAAGCCCTTGAAGATGCCCATTTAAGGCCCCAAGATATTTGGGAAGTAATTCTTGTGGGCGGTCAGACCAGAATGCCTTTGCTGCGGCAAGTGATCGCTGATTTTTTCCAGCGGGAGCCAAGAGCGGGGGTCGACCCGGATGAGGTGGTCGCCAAGGGCGCAGCGATTCAATCGGGCATCATTAAGGGGAAGATGAGTGACTTGGTCCTTCTTTTGGATGTTACCCCATTTTCTTTGGGAATTGAAACTGAGAATGATACTTATCAGGTAATCATTGAGCGGAATTCGACAATACCCACAAGGAAAACAATGGCCTTCACCACTGTTGAGCATAACCAGGTGCGGGTGAGGATTCATGTCCTAGAAGGCGAGAACCCGGTTGCCTCTAAGAACAAATCCTTAGGCTGGTTTGATTTGGTTGGGCTTGAACCAGCACCAGCCGGCGTGCCGCAGGTCGATGTGACCTTTGAAATTGATGCCGACGGCATACTTCGGGTGTCAGCTCGGGAGGCTGCCACGGGACGAGAGCAACAGATGGAAATTCATTATGCCGCCGGCCTGACCAGGGCTGAAGTCCAAGCCTTAGAGGAAAAACACCGGCCTTTTGTTTTGCCTGAAAAGAAATGACTAAAAAAGACTATTACCAGATATTAGGCGTTAATCGGAATGCCACCCAGGAAGAAATTAAGAAGGCCTATCGCCAGATAGCCCTTAAATATCATCCTGACCGTAACCCTGGGGATAAGCAGGCTGAAGAAAAATTTAAAGAAGCGGCTGAAGCTTACAGTGTGCTGGGCGACCCCCATAAACGAGCCACCTATGACCGTTTTGGGCATGAGGGGCTAAGGGGAGAAGGGTTTACTGGTTTCTCCGGCTTTGATTCTACTGTTTTTGACGAGTTTGCGGACATTCTGGGCAGTTTTTTTGGTTTTGGTGATTTCTTTAGCTCGAGCGAACGGAGACAGCGCCATGCACCGCAGCGAGGTCGCGATTTGATGATAGAGATGGAAA
>Ga0136652_1000567_pt1 | contig 17528 bp, 12 predicted proteins | sample ConPoolayeEmetaG_FD_94864 | JGI IMG/M metagenome (GOLD analysis project Ga0136652, IMG submission 94864) | Hot spring microbial mat communities from California, USA to study Microbial Dark Matter (Phase II) - Cone Pool mat layer E metaG... ...
AAAAGGTGGGCGTCTTTCGAGCAGGCCGGAGGGGAAAAATGGTCAGCGTCTCGGGTAAGGTCGGCCCCCGAACCACGCCACCCATCGGGTGCGCTCGCTATGGTGATAATTTGTTACAAGATCAAGCACTTTCGCTTGATGATAATTCTCTATCGGCAAGATTGGGTGAAAATTCGATGATGCAAAACGTTAGGGGGTCAGCTCGTGCGGCCTGGAGCCACCGCCTGAAGATTTGTTAGTTCCTGGAAAGGTTTTTGGCGGTGCGGGGATAAACTGAGAAAGAAAAGCGAAGGTCCGTCGTCTTAAACAAAGATAAACAAAGATAGCCCTGGCGGCGGGAACGCACGACCATGCGATGTGAGAAGAGGCCCTCTCCGCGAGAATTATTAACGGGGGATTCAGAAAAGCTCTTGTTTCGCGTCGGGCTAAATCTCGTCCTTTCCGATAGCCTCAGTCTCGGCCAAAAGGTGGTCAGCCATTTTGCCAGCCTCGGGGATATCTTTAGCACCCCTCCTGAAAAGCTCATCGCCCTCGGGCTGGACGAGGAAAGAGCGAGAGCGCTCACTTCTCCGGCTATTCTCGACCGGGCCCGCCGGGTTGTCGATTGGATGGCAAAAAGGGGCTATTTCGTCATCGCCCGTGAGGACGCTGCCTATCCGCGTGCTCTGCTCGAGATTTTTGACCCACCCGAGCTCATCTATGGCGCCGGAGACGTGAGTGTTCTATCCGAGCCGGCCGTGGCCATCGTCGGTGCTCGCCGCCCCAGCGCCTACGGCCGGGCTGTGGCGGAAAGACTGGCTAAAGACCTGGCTTCACGGGGCATTGTCGTCGTGAGCGGCATGGCCACGGGAATCGATTCCCTGGCTCACTGGGGAGCTCTGGCTGAGGGAAGGACGGTGGCCGTCCTGGGCTCCGGGTTGGCCCATCTCTATCCCCGCGAGAACAAGGGCTTGTTTCGTAGGATCATCGAGCGCGGGGCAGTTATCAGCGAATTTCCCCCCGAGATGCCGCCCCTCGGCTTTCACTTTCCCCTCCGCAACCGCATCATCAGCGGCCTTGCCCTGGCCGTCGTCGTCGTCGAGGCGGCCAAGCGGAGCGGCTCGCTCATCACCGCTCGCCTGGCCCTTGAGCAGGGGAGGGAGGTTATGGCTGTGCCTGGAAACGTGACTTCGGAGCTCAGCCGGGGCTGCCACTGGCTCATCCAGTCGGGAGCCAAGCTTGTGGAAACATGGGAAGATGTGGTAGAAGAATTCTCATCGCCCCTGCGGGAGCGGTTCCTCTGCCCGAGGGTTGAGGAAAAAAAGGATATGCCCACGCTCCGACCTGAAGAGAGAATGATTTACGAGCGCCTCAAGACAGACGAGCTCACGCACATCGATGACCTGGCTGAGCGGACGGGTGCTTCGATTTCGGAAATCCTGGCCATCCTGCTCGAGCTCGAGCTCAGAGGTCTTGTGCACCAGGTTCCAGGGAAGTATTTTCAGAGGAGTCTTTGAATGTCCAAATCCCTCGTCATCGTCGAATCGCCGGCCAAAGCCCAGACGATCAACCGCTATCTTGGCCCGGGTTATCTCGTCAAAGCTTCGATGGGGCACATCCGTGACCTTCCCAAGAGCAGTTTGGGCGTTGATATCAAGAACGATTTTGCCCCGCACTATGTCATCATCCCGGAGCGAAAAAAGCTTGTTTCCGAGCTCCAGAAGCTGGCGGCGAGCTGTGCCGCCGTCATCCTGGCGGCTGACCCAGATAGGGAGGGGGAAGCCATCTGCTGGCATCTCAGCGAGCTCCTGGCCCAGAGCAACCCTAACATCCGGCGCGCTCTCCTCCATGAAATCACCAAGAAGGCCGTCGAAGAGGCCTTCCGCAACCTGAGCGACCTGGACAGGAATAAAATCAACGCGCAGCAGACGCGACGCATCCTTGACCGGCTGGTTGGCTACCTTATCAGCCCCCTTCTGTGGGAGAAAATCGGCAAAGGGTTGAGCGCGGGTCGAGTTCAGTCCATTGCTCTTCGTCTCATCTGTGAGCGGGAGAAGGAAATCCGAAGCTTTGTGCCTGAAGAATACTGGAGCATTGCGGCTCAGCTGGAAGCTTCGGTTCCGCCTGTTTTCCGGGCATCGCTGGCAAGAATCGACGGCAAGAAAGCCAAAATAGCCAACGAGGCGAGAGCCACCGAAGTCGTGGCTGAACTCCGGCAGGCCACCTTTGTGCTCGAGGATATTCGCCTAAAACAAAAGAGGCGACAGCCCAGCCCTCCTTACATTACCAGCACCCTCCAGCAGGATAGCTTCCGGCTGCTCCAGTTTCCCGTCAAGAAGACGATGTCCATTGCCCAGCGGCTTTATGAGGGACTTCCTGTTGGGGAGCGAGGTCCGGTCGGGCTCATCACCTACATGCGCACGGATTCCGTCCGCGTTTCGGAGAGCGCGATTGCCTGGGCCAGGAAAATCATCGAGGCCAAGTTCTCGCCCGCCCATGTTCCGGCCAAGCCGCGGGTGTTCAAGAACAAGCGCAAAGCCCAGGATGCCCATGAAGCCATCCGGCCGACCTCGCCGGACCTGCCGCCCGAGGTGGTCAAGCCTTATCTGAGGAAGGATGAGTATGAACTCTATCAGCTTATCTGGAACCGTTTCCTGGCCTCTCAGATGAGCGCGGCTGAGGTCGAGGAGACTGAGTTCCTCATCCGGGCTGGTCGCTACGAACTCAAGGCTAAGGGAGAAGTCATCCGCTTTGAAGGCTTCCTCGCTCTCTCCCCCAACTCTTCCCCGAAAGAAACAAAGAAGGAAGAAGAGCGGTTGCCCAAAGCCCAGAAAGGAGAGACTCTGCGGCTGGTCGATATCGAGTCGAAACAGAACTTTACCCAGCCGCCGCCGCGCTACACGGAGGGAACGCTGGTCAGGGAGCTGGAGGCCAAAGGCATTGGCCGACCGAGCACCTACGCTCCGATCATCGCTACCCTCCAGGACCGCGTCTATGTCGTCAAGGAGAAGGGGAAATTCGTCCCCACCGAGCTGGGCCTGTTCGTCACGGATTTCCTGGTGGCTCATTTTCCCGACCTTATGGAAGTCCAGTTCACGGCCAGGATGGAGGAAGAGCTCGATAAAATCAGCGAAGGAGAAAGGGAGTGGCTCGAGGCCTTACGCCGTTACTATGAGCTTTTGAGCCGGGATCTGGCCAGGGCGAACGAAGTCAGGGCGGTCAAAGGGATTCCTGTCGAGGAGAAGTGTCCGCGCTGCGGTCGACCCCTCCTCATCAAAAATGGTCGGTTCGGCCGGTTCAAGGCCTGCTCGGGTTTTCCCGAATGCACCTATAAGGAGAGCCTGGCCAAAAAGGACACCGTCAACCTGGAAGAGCTCTGCCCGAAATGCGGTTCTCCTCTCCAGGAGAAGAGAGGCAAGTACGGCCAATTCGTCGCCTGTTCGAGTTATCCGCAATGCCGGTACATCAAGAAGGCCAAGCCTGAAAAGGTTGACACCGGCCTGGCCTGTCCGCTCAGCTGTGGGGGGACGATCCTCCGCCGCACGACCAAGCGGGGAAAAACATTCTTCGGTTGCAGCCGATTTCCCAGGTGCCGTTTTGCCACCTGGGATGAGCCCATCCCGCGCCCCTGCCCGCGATGTGGCCGTCCCTTCCTTCTCCGGAGAGCGCGGAAAGGCGGGACAACGCTCGCCTGCTGGGATGAGAAGTGCGGATACAAGGAGGAAGCCAAGGCAAGCGACGAGGATGAAGCGAGAAGTTAGCCAGTTTTTGGATTATCTTAGCCACGAAAGGAAGGCCTCCCCCCACACGGTTTCCAGCTATGGGCGAGACCTCGGCCAATTCATAGCCTTCCTCGAGGGGACGGGTTTGTCATGGCGGCAAGTCCGGAACATCCATATCCGCGCCTTCATGGCCGAGCTCCAAGAGAGGAAGCTAAAGAAGTCTTCGCTGGCGCGCAAGCTGGCGGCGGTGCGCTCCTTTTTCCAGTTTGGCGTCAGCCGAGGCTGGCTGAGTGAAAACCCGGCCCGGGTGGTGGCCACCCCGCGGCAAGAAAAACGCGTGCCGTCTTTCCTCTCCGAGAAGGAGATGGCCGATTTCTTGGAGGCTCCCACTTCTGACCGGCCTCTCGACCGCCGCGACCGGGCCCTCCTTGAGCTTCTCTACGCCACCGGGATCCGCGTCAGCGAGCTCGTCGGCATCAACGAGGAGGATGTGAATTTCGAGGAGAGGTTGATCCGTGTTCGAGGAAAAGGAAAGAAGGAGCGATTGGTCCCCTTCGGCCGGGTGGCCGAGGCGAGGCTGCGCGCCTATCTCGAGGCCAGGCCGCGGCTCCTCAAAAAGAGAATGGGTGAGAGAGCGCTTTTCCTCAACTATCAGGGAAAAAGGCTCACTCCCCGGTCAGTGGAGAGGGTTGTCGATAAATACATCCGGCTGGCCGCCTTGAAGAAGAAAATCAGTCCCCACTCCCTTCGTCATTCCTTTGCTTCCCATCTTTTAAGCCGGGGTGCTGACCTCAGGGTCATCCAGGAACTCCTCGGTCACGAAAGCCTGGCCACAACCCAGAAATACACCCATCTCGACATCGCTCGGCTGATGGAAGTTTACCGCAAGAGCCATCCTCGCTCATAGCCGGAAGTTCGGCGGCGATGAAATTCTGAGAACGGCCATTGGCGTTAACTTCTGTCGACGGCGAAAGGCGAAGAAGTTAACGGGTATTGACGGAGCGAAACCCGGACGATGATGCAATTTATTGATTATAAATAAAATAGCCACATGGTGGGGATTGGCCCAGAGTTTGCATGAAGAAAGAGCGAAAGGAGGTTATCGTGACCAAATTTAAGATTGGCCTTGTGGGCCTCGTCCTTGTCCTGGGCTTTCTGCTTCTTCCTCTCGCCGCGCTCCAGACAAGCGCTAAAGCCAGCCAGCAGAAGGTCAACATCAACACCGCTTCTCTGGAAGAGCTGCAGAGGCTTCCCCGAGTCGGGCCTCAAATTGCCCAAAGAATTATCGACTACCGGAATGAGCACGGGAATTTCAAGCGGATTGAAGACATCATGAAGGTAAGGGGAATCGGCGAGAGAACCTTCAACCAGCTGAAGGATTTGATCACCGTGGGCGGGGAAAACCCGGGAAAATAGGGAGGGGGGTCAACCCCCTTCCCCCTTCCTCTTGGTGGATGGGGCAAGGTAAGAGCGGAGAAAGGCCTTCATTTTGCGCAGGGCCCGGCCGCGGTGACTGATTTTGTTTTTTTCTTCTGCCCCAAGCTCGCCAAAGTTTTTTTTCAGCGGTGGGTAATAGAAAATTGGGTCGTAGCCAAACCCACGGTTGCCTTTTTTCTTCGTGGCGATATAACCCCGGACTTCGCCCCGCGTTTCTTTGAGGACTTTGCCTTTTTGGGCGAGCGCCAGGCAGGAGACGAAGCGGGCTCGACGCCGAGGCCATGGCATGCCAGTCATCAACCGCAGGACTTTGCGGATGTTCTTTTCATCAGTCGGCCGGGGAGAGGAAAAGCGGGCCGAGTAGATTCCCGGCCGACCGCTCAGAGCCTCGACTTCAAGGCCTGAATCTTCGGCCAAGACAAGATGCTCCGTCTTTAGGCTCCAGGCGAGACTTTTAAGGCGGGCATTCTCCTCAAAGGTAGATGCCGTCTCCTCGACCTCTCCCCCCATGCGGGCATCCTCAGGGGAGACGATATCGATGTCGAGGTCACGGAGGTAATCCCTCATTTCCCTGAATTTTCCCCGGTTGGAAGTGGCCAGGAGAAGCTTCGCCCTACTCAATTTTGATTTCCAGGATATCAGCCAAATCGTAGAGACTCTGGTGGAATTCCCGCTCTTTCTCCTCGGAGGCAGCGAAGGAGAGGGCGATGACCGAAACGTTTCTCTCCTTTTTCAGGTTCAGCTCGGCCATCTTGAGTCCGAGATGGAAGATGAGCTTTCTCAGGTTGATGAGGAAATCTGGACTGTCCTTGATGCGGAGATGGTAGTGGTAGAGGCTTTTCTTGAGGTGGGCTTCCTCAACCCGCCGAAAGAGAACTAATGTAGCCAGGATGAGGAGGGCGAAGATGGCGGCGATAAAATAATAGCCTGCTCCGACGACGAGCCCCAACCCAGCCACTGTCCACAGGGTGGCAGCTGTGGTCAGGCCGTGCACGCTCCCCTGGGCCTGGATGATTGTTCCGGCGCCGATAAAACCCATTCCCGTCATGACGGCCGCGGCGATCCGTAGCAAATCGCCTCCCGGCTGGCCCTGGCTGGCGAGGAGAAGCCGGGAAAGGGCCATCATCATCGAGGCGCTGACGCAGATGAGGATGTGAGTCCGCAGGCCGGCCGGTTTCTGGCTGGCCTCTCGTTCCAGGCCAATCAGGCCGCCAAGGGCGATGGCCAAGATGAGTTTCAGGCATGTTTCCAGGATATCCATGGCTTCTTCACCCCGAACACGGCGCTAATGTATCACAAAAAGAAGGCCAGGGCAAAGAGACCGAGCAAGGCCAATGTGAAGAAAGCGATGAGGGGATGGAGGAAAAGAGTCTCGGGCTCTTCCATGATTTCTTTCTCGCGGAGCGTCTTGTGGAAAAAAAGGAAGAGATAGAGAAAAAGAAGAGGCAGGATGGCGAGCAGGAAAAAGAGTCGCCGCTCGAAAGCAAAGTAGACGTAAGAAGCCAGGAAGAAGGCAGCGCTCGAGGCCATGCCAGCGAGGAGTGAGCCTCGGGAGTAGCGCCGATGCGAGGCGCGGTAGTCAGCAGCTCTTTCCTTGAGCAGCCGGAATTCCGAGAGCCTCTTGGCCGTCATGAGAAAGTTGCCGAATGACCACCATCCGATGAGCAGGCTGAGCGGCGGCCAAATTCCGGGCTGGGAAAAAGCAAACCAGCCGATGAGGAACCGGATGGGGTTGTTGGCTGACTCGGAGACGGAATCCAAGAAAGGGATGTCCTTGGTTCGGATGGGTTTGACGTTATAGACAAAGCCGGCGAGGAGGAGACAGAACAAAGAGAGAATAAAGGGTCCAGAGAAAAGGGCCGCGGCCAGGATGAAAGAGAGGGCAGTGAGGAGGAAGCCAATTCCAATGAACATAGCTTTGTTGATTTCCCCCCGGAGCAGAGGCCTGTCCTTCTTGACGGGATGATGGATATCGTAGGGGACGTCAACGACTTCATTGACGATGTAGTTGACTGTGGAAATAGCCCACGTCAAGAGGAACGAGACAACCAGCCGGAAAACAGTAGCCCAGGGCTCAAACGTTGCCAGGAAACGGCGATGGAGGAAAAAGAAAGCGCTCGACCCGAGGAAAATGGCGGTGCTACGGGGCCATCGCTCCAGCCGAAGCGCCCGGACATAGGCATTCACCCGGGGCCATCCTTTCGGGCATAAACCTCAAAAGAGTCGTGAAACGCCAATTTTATCGGAATTTTCTTAAAAAAAGAAGCCATCGCCCGGGCTCTGAGGAAGGGTCGCGTCAAGGGTTGCCGGGAGAGAAGATAATGGAGGCTGAAGGTCCAGGCGTAGCGGTGCTCGGCGACGATAGAAAAGCCAGCGCGGGCCAAAAGAGACGCGAGGGAAGCGCGGGAGAAGAAAGCGAGATGGGCTGGCCGCAAGTGCCACCAACGGCGACCGGCTATTCTCGCCGCCAGGCTGTGGATATCGGGAGTGACGACAACCAGAATTCCGCCGGGGCGGAGGACCTTGCGGGCCTTGGCCATGGCCAAGAAGGGCGTCGGCGTGTGCTCGATGAGGTCAACGAAGGTGACGGCCGCATAGGTGTTGGCCGGGAGCTCGATTTCTTCGAATGCCCCCTGTCTTAGCCGCAAACCATACTTATCCGCGGCCACCCTGACGGCCCAGGAGCTGGGTTCGATTCCCTCGACTTTCCAGCCGCGGCGGCGAGCGACATCCATGAGGATACCGGTGGCTGCTCCCACATCAAGGAGAAGACCCCTGGAGGGAATGAGCGTTTCGAGGCGACGGAGGATGGGAAGGAAGTTCCTGGCCCGTCCTGTTGCCTCAGCTTCGTATTCCGGGTCCTCAACCTTCTTGTAGAGAGAACGAATGAAATCGGGAGAAGGACATGGGTTGGCAAAGAGATGGCCACAGTCCTGGCACTGGGAAAGAGACCAGACCTTCCCGTATTGGCTGTCGGTGATTCTGATTTCGTTCTCGGTCAGCTGTCCCCGATAGGTTCCTTTCCTGTAAGGGCGGAGACAGGAGCCAGCGCAGGCGGGGCACGAAACGAGATGGACAAACAGCGCCAGCCTCCTTCTCAGTCGCCGGTTTGTTGATTCAGCGGCCGAGCAGATGCTTGAACCAGAACGCCACAGCTCGCCGGTCGGAATTTTCTCTCTTTTTCCCAAAAAAGCCATGACGCTGCTGGGGATAGACCATGAACTCGAACATCTTATCGAGATCCATCAAGGCGTCGATCAGTTGGATCGTGTTCTGCATGTGGACATTGTCATCGATGGCTCCATGCTCGAGGAAAAGGACTCCTTTCAGGTTGGCGGCATGGGTCATCACCGACCCGAACTTGTAGCCTTCTTCGTTTTCTGCGGGCCTGTCCATATACCGTTCGGTATAGACTGTGTCATAGAGCCTCCAGTCGGTAACTGAAGCGCGGGCATACCCGTGAGTGAAATAATCCGCGCCATAGGTGAGGGCCAGGCAGGTGGTGTAGCCACCGTAGCTTCCGCCCGTGATGCCGATTCTTGTGCTATCGACGAAGGGCTTCTGGCGGAGCCATTTGACTGCCTCGATGAGGTCGTGCATCTCCCACTTACCCAGATTGCGATGCATGAGGGCCATCCCTTTTTTGCCGAAATGACCCGAGCCGCGGTGGTCAACGCTGATGACGATGATCCCCTCCTGAGCTAAAAACAGCGAGGAGAGAGGAGGATAGGAGTTGGAGACCGTTCCCGAGCCGGGACCTCCGTAGATGGTGAAAAGAACAGGATATTTTTTGGCCGGGTCGAACTCGGGCGGAAGAATCCAGTATGAAGGAAGCTCGTAGCCGTCGCTACTCGGGATAGTAAATAGCTCCTTTTTGGGTAGGCTGTATTCTTTGAGGGCCGGGGTTTCGCTTGTGTCAAGAGTTTTCAAACGAGTTCCGTCGCTGCGGTAGAGGTCGAGCCGAGAGGGGGAATCGACGCTGGAAAAAACGTCGAGGAAATAACTTCCGCCGGGTGAAACTTGAACCCGATGGGTGCCTGGCTCCTGGGTGAGTTGTTCCAGACGCCGGCCATCCATCTGGACGCGGAAAAGATGGGTTTCCGTTGTCTTGCCCTTTCGGCCAGAAAAATAAACCAGCTTGTTTTTTTCATCGACAAGGTTGACCTGTCCGACCTCCCACGGGCCTTCGGTCAGGCGCTGGCGGAGGTTTCCTTTAAGGTCATAAACGTAGAGATGGCGCCAGCCGTCGACGTCGCTGCGGAGGAGATATCCACTGCCGTCCTGGAAGAAATGGAGGTCTTCAAAAAACTCCACCCAGGCCGGCTGCTTTTCATCGTAGATTTCTTCTTTCTGGCCCGATTCCAAGTCCATGGCGAAAATTTTAATGTTATCCTGGCCGCGGTTCATCCACTGGAAGGTCAAGCGAGAGCTATCGGGAAGCCAGAAAGGCCAGGCGACATAATGGTCGGCCTGTTCATCGACGTCCGCCCAGATAGTTCGGATTTCGGGCAGAGTGACGACTCCCAGTTTTACCTTCGGGTTGGGGTCGCCGGACTTTGGGTAGCGCTGGATTTCAAGCTCGCCATGAGGTCCTTCGGCCCGGAAGATGGGGAACGTTGGGACAGGGCTATCGTCGAAGCGCAAGAACGCCAGGCGCCGACTATCGGGGGACCACCAGAAGGCGGCGTAGCGGGAGGCTCGGCCGAGGATTTCTTCGAAATAAACCCACGAAGCCCAGCCGTTGTAGACGGTCTCGGAACCATCGGAGGTTAACTTGAACTCGAGTCCGGCGGCCAGATCCGTGGCGTAGAGATTGTTCGAGCGCGTGTAAGCGAGGTATTTGGCGTCGGGAGAGAGGCGCGGGTTTTTTTCTTCTTCCGCCGGAGAGGCGGTCAAGCGCTTGAATTCACCCGTCCTCAGAAAATAAGCGTAGAGGTCGTTCTTGGACGAGTAGATGAGAATGGAATAGTCAGGAGACGCGGTGGCTGGTTCATGGGCGACAAAGCCGGGGGGCAGCTTTTTCTGGAGGCTGCTGAAATCCAGGAAGAGCGATTTTTCCCCCGTCCGGGCTGAGACTTTGAAGAGGCGGACGCTTTTCTCCTTTTCATCCCTCTCGCGCAAAAGATAGTGCTCGTCATCGAGCCAGCTGGCCATCACCAATGGCTTGAAAAGGCGCGGCTCTTTGTTTAAATAAGCCTGCTCGAAAGTAATTTTCTTGGGCGGCGCTTGAGGAAAACCCCGGGTTGGCGCAGAGGCCCAGAGCGCAAGGAGAAAGATGGGGAAAATGACCCGCTTAAGATTAAGATGATGCATGGATGTCCCTCCTCGGTGAACTGGTCTGGTCATTCGGCTTGACATGGCCGAAATCATCTTGCCTTCGTTTTCTGAATAGGGATGATATTACAAAAAGCCCTCCCCCACAAGCCACAATGTCCACAATGGGGTCGGACCACGCTATCTTATTTAAATATAGTAAATTAAATAGAAAAAGGGGCCGAGAAATGGGCTAAAATCAATGTTTTTGCCCTTAAAAAGGAGGATTTTATCTCAGATTTTTAGGTCGAGAAGATCAAAGTGGACAGAAAAACAGCCATTTTAGGCCTCAAAAAAGCCAATTTAGGGCCAAAAAAGGGGCCTAAATTTTGGATAACATCATTATTATCAATAAGTTAGCGTGGTCCGACCCCGCAATAAGAGCTTGCTCATTTCGGTCCGGACGTAGAAAGGACTCCCCCAGATTCGGATGCTCGAGGTTCCGTCGCTTTCCTCGCCGCAGGTGATGATGCGAGGACCGAGGAGAAGAAGGTCCCGGGTCTCTTTATCGTGGCCGCCCAGAGTCGAGACAAGACACGCTCCCTGAGCGACGCTGAGCACGGCGAGTGTCCGGGGATGGAAATTGCCAGTGGGGCTAGGGGCGGTTAACCCGATAACGATTCTTCCATCAGCAGAAAAGTGGGCAGAGTTTATCCTCCCAGGAAGAGGCACTGACAGTGGGAGAACGCTTTTCTTGGCTAAATCGCAAATAAACATTCGGGGAAGGGTTGAAATATCATCCTTATCCTCGATAGCTAAGATTCTTTCCCTAAAAAAGGGTCGGATGAGACGGACAGGGGCGTCGAGGCCGAGGATTCGTTCCAGCTTTCTTCGTGGAAAATCGAACCGCCACATGCCTTCCGGATTCGAGGCGTAGATTTTGCCGCTTGGGTCGGTAGCGAGAGCGGTCAAGGGAGGAAAATCGGCCGAGAGGCGGAAAATTTTCTGTTCGGCGAAGTCCCAGATGTCTATCGAGCCTTCGTCATCAGCGGTGATGAGACGGTCGGGCGGCCAGGTCGCGAAGGACACCTGGTTCTTAGGGGAGGTGAAGTATTCAGTGATATTATTATTCTCGAAGGAAAGGCCAAGGAATTGGCGATTTTCAGTCCAGAGGAAGAATGTCCGACCCAGCAGTCCTAACTCTAAGAAAGAAGCTCCCAGCGAGGCCTGGAAAAGGCGATAGTCGTGAAGCGTCAGCACAAAAACATTTCCCTTTCTCCCCGCGCCTGCGACTTGATCTTGGGCATAAAAACGCAGCCGGTCGGGGTCGAGCTTTCCAGGCAGCACGGTCATCAGTAGGTTGGGGGCCTTTTCTAAATCGTCGTTCAGCCGGGGCGTTAGGATTTCCTCTTCGAAGGAGAAGGGAAGGTGTCGGGTGCCTGGCCATTTTTCTTCGTGAAGGGTAAATTTCTTGGATTCCAGAAAGAGGTCTCTTTCTTGGAGCTCGCCGTGCTTCGTTTCTCCGCCGAAATGGCCGAGCCGGATGAACTCGCTCCAGGAATCAACCCGACCTGTGGTAAAGAGCTGCCGGGTTTCCTCTTGGTCGAGCCTTGCCCCGAGAGAGTTATCGAGGTCGTAGAGGATGACCATGCCTTGCTGATAGAAGGAAGTGTCCTCGAGGGCCGGCTCTTCCAGAAAAGCCAGGTGGAGCTTGACACTTTCAAGGGCGCGCTCCCTTTCTTCGAGGTTCAGACGGCGGGTCGAAAAGTTGGCCCGGAAATTGACCTCGACATCGAGCTCACCGTGCTGGTAGAAGGTGTCGATAACTCTCTGAAAATAGTGACGATCGCGGCAGCCATCGAGGAGGATGAGTCGCTTGTCGGCGTTTTCATCAAGAAATTGGCGGAAGAAAGCTTCCGGGTTGTCCTCTGCCTCAGGCACCGGATAATCCTCATAGTAGGCTGGGTCGATATGTTGCCTTAACCATCTGAGCCCGAGCAGCCGGTTAAAAATCTTTTGTCCGGGCTTGGAGTCGCGCATGAGGTAGAGAATCTGGGAAGCCGGGAGGCCTCCAAACCCGCCCGCCAGGGCCTGGCAGAAGTAAGTCTTTCCTGTTCCGGAATCCCCGTTGACGGCGACAACCACCCTCTTTTTGGTCTTCAGCAAGTAGTGAATGGTTTCAGAAAGCTCGTTCAGTCCACGTTGCGCCGGCTGAAGGCTCAGGATACTGACCGCGCCCGCGCTGTAAAGATAGAGAGAATGGAGGAACTCGGGCATTTGGATTTTTTTAAGACTGCTGGCCGCCTCTTCGAAGACCTGTTTATTCTTCTCCTTGAGAAAGCGAAGGAGGGCAATGACGAGGTCAGCGCTGATGCCCCCAGTCTTTTCCTTCTGCGCCCGCCCGATTTCTCCGAGAGTCCAGGCGAGATAAGTCTTGAGGCGGGGAGAAGGATGGTCGACGTAACGAACAAGGGAGGACAATGCTTTGGTAGAAGCATGCCCGATTTTGCCCAACGCCCAGATAGCCTCTTCTTTTTGCTCGAGAAGCAAACAGGGTGCCCGGGGAGACGAGCCGGGTTCAGCTGGAAGCTCGTCCGGTGCTTCAAGCACTCGGGCAATGGCCGAGACGGATGTCTCCTCGCGAAGATGGCCGAGCGTGTAGATGAGGTTCTCCCTGATTTTTGTGCAGGCGAGAGGATAATGCTCGAGCGCCTCGATGAGAACTCTGGCGGATCGAGAATCCTTGAAGATACTCAGAGCCACAGAAGCCATATAAGGAATGCCGCTCGAGACATCGACCTCGGGGGCAAGAAGAAGGCGGAGGGATGGAAGGAAAAGGGACATCGGGAGCTCGGTGACGATGCCCATGGGCGGCTGTAGCCTGTCCATGATGGCCGCATAAGCTTCGTCTCTCCGGTCAGGGGCAGAAGCTTCCTCGAGCAGCATGGCGATGGTCGTGCCTATTTTTTCCTCCTCAGCGATGAGCTCGACCACTGGCTCAAGAAGGGACGACAAGGCTCTTTCTCCCCGGGAGGCGAGATGAGAAAAGAGATCTCTCTCTTCCTCTGAAAATACCCCTTCGAGCTCGGCCTCGAGTTTGAGGAGCTCTTTTCGGAAATGGCTCTTCAGGGCCAGGCCAAGCCTGTTCCAATCGGCGACCCTCTCCTCCGCCAATCGCCTCAAGCTCCAGCGCTCGAGAATCCAGAGGAGGCTTTCCAAGATGAAAAGGGAGGCATTTCCTTGGCATCTTGATTGGCCAAATTTTTGAACTAAGGACCAGGCTTGTTCGTCGAAAAAAAGAGCGAGGCTTGTCTCGAGGCTGGCCGGGGAGGCGCTGTCCCTTTTTTTCCAGAGGTCGAATAGAAAATGATGGGCAATTCTGTCTCGGCGGTGGACAGGATTCTCTGCCCACTCCCCTTTCTTATCCAGAAAGGCGACGCAGCGCGGGTTGAATTCTTTGAGGAGAGACCTGAAAAACCCGAAAAAAGCGGACGGAAAGGGAGGCGGAGCCGAAAAAGTTTCCCCGTCCATGATTTCCGGTGTGCCTCCGGCTAACGGGCAAGGAGGAGACCTTGGAGGTCTTCCTCGAGCTGAGTAGGTTCGAGGCGGAAAAGGAAACCCTGGTCAAAGGGCGAGCGACGAAGAAGCGAGAAGTCCTCGAGCAGCGCTGAATTGACCGTGATGACCCGACCGGAGGCAGGTGACCAGATGCGGTGCGTGAACTGATCCCGGTCAGTGACCTTGCCGCACACCTCACCCTGCATGATCACGTCCCCCACTCGGGGAAGCTCGAGATGGGTGATGATGCCGACAGTCTTCAGAAATTCGGGCATGACGCCGACGGTGACTCGGTTTTCTTCCTCGACATGAAGCCAGGTGTGACCAAGCATATAATAGTACCCAGCGGGGATGCTGGTTTCCATCGCTTCAGCTTCTTTCTCTTTTTCCCCCTCCGTTTTTTTGAAGGCTCGGGAGACGAGGCTGCGCAGCTCGGCCGGCGTGAATGGCTTGGGCAAATAATCGAAGGCGCCAAGCTTCACCGACTCGACGGCCGTTCGGATGGTCGGGTAGCCCGTGACCATGATAACCGTGACGTGGGGCTTCTTCTTTTTGAGGTGCTGGAGAAGGTCGAGACCACTCATCCCGGGCATCATGAGGTCGGTGATAATGAGGTCAAAAGGACTGGCTTCTTCTTTCTGAAGAGCCTCTTCCGCGCTCAGGGCCATCTCGACTTCATAGTCTTCTCTCTCGATGGCCTGACGGATGCTCTTGCAGACGGTGATCTCGTCATCGACGACGAGGATTCTCTTTCTGCTTTTTTTAGCCATGGGGCGTTCCTCCCTTGTCTATTTGATGAGGATGGTCTTCCAGCGGAAAACTCACCGTGAACACAGTGCCCTGGCCGGGCTCGCTCTTGACATCGATCCTCCCCTGATGCTGCTGGACGATGCCGTAACTTATGGCCAGGCCGAGGCCTGTTCCAGAAGCTTTAGTGGTGAAGAAGGGGTCGAAGAGTTTGTGGATATGGTCCTTCGGGATGCCCACCCCGGTATCGATAAAACGGACTTCGATGCTTCGCTTATCAGCCGAAAGCCTGGAGGCGATAGAAAGTTGACCACCTCTGGGCATGGCTTCGCAAGCGTTGACCATGAGGTTCCAGAAGACTTGCTGGATTTTACTCCGGTCGAGCTTGAGGAGGGGCAAGGAGCGGTCGAGCTCCTTGACAATCCGGACGTTCTGGAAAGAGGCTTGATTTTCCAGGAGCTGGGTCGTCCTGTCGATGAGGTCGTTGATGTCGGTGAAGACCTTCTGGGGCGGGCTTTGGCGAGCAAACTCGAGCAGGCCCTTGACGATCTGGGTGCACCGAGAGGTCTCGTCGGCGATAAGACTTAAGCTTTCGTAGAACTCGTCCCGACGGTCGAGCTTCTCGAGCATGAGATGGGTGTTGATGAGGATGGACGTGAGAGGGTTGTTGATTTCGTGGGCGATGCCAGCCGCAATCTTGCCCAAGGAGGCGAGCTTTTCCGACTGGACGAGGAAGTCTTGCATCTCGCGCAGCTCCCTGGTCCTCTCCTCAACCCTTCTTTCCAGCGTTTTTCCCCACTGAATCAGGTTCTCGTTGGCCAGCTTCAGTTTTTCGGTCATCTGGTTGAAGGACTGGGCGAGCTTGCCGATTTCGTCCCTGAAGCCAACCCCCACTTTGTGGTTTAAATCTCCCTGCGCGATCTTTTGAGTGGCCAGGACCATCCGCTGAAGGGGGTTGATGATGCTCGACGTGATAACGGACAGGAGGATGAGGAGGATGATGACGCACAGCCCGGCGATGCCGGTGAAGGTCAGCATGACGTTGTTGCGGAGGTCGATATAAGGCTTTTCCAGCATGCCGACATAGAGCATGCCGATGATCTTCCCCTGGAAATTCCGGATGGGCTCGTAGGCCGTGATGTACCAGTGGTTGACGACAAAGGCGCGGCCAATCCAGGGCCAGCCCCGGACGAGGACAGCTTCGTAGACTTCCCGGGAGACCCGAGTGCCAATAGCTCGCTGGCCGGCTTCGTCGGTCACGTTGGTCGAGATGCGGAGGTCATTCTGGAAGATCGTGACGGTGCCGATCTCCTTTCCCTTGTATTTTTCCCCTTTGTAAACCATGTCTTTGACCCGGTCGACGATTTCGTAGTTACGGTTGAGGAGGATGCCGGCATAGAGGACCCCCAGAATTTCGCCGTAGTCAGTGGTCACGGGCGCGGCAGCCTTGAGCATCATGCCGTTCTCTTCTCGCTCCTCGGCCCGCGGCGCAGCCTTGGGAGTGGGGATAAACTCGAGGTAGGCACGTTCGGCCAAGTCTTCCCCTTCCTTGAGGAGCTCAGCCCGGGAGATGATTTCTGTTGCCGTGACCACTTCTTTGGCCAGGGCATGGCGGACGAGCGGGTCCGTGGACTGGTCATCACCGAAATTTTCACAACGCCTGGCTCGGGCGACCACCTTTCCCGACTCGTCGGTGATGGTCAAGATGTCTATGGCAAATTCGCGCTGGACGCGACCGAGGAGCTGGCAGAGGACCTCTCGATCCCGGCCAATAAGGGCTTTCTGGATGGCGTCTCGACTGGCGTTGAGTCGGACAATGTCCCGGATGTCGTTGAGCTTTTCGTTATACACGGTCCAGGCGGAGGCGAGGTCATGCCTTACTTTAGCTTGAGCGAGAGAGAAAATCGTTTCGTGCTCGAGCCGCGTGCCAAAAAAAAGCGAGACGATGCCACCGAAGCTGATGACGACGAGAAAACTGAGGATGAACTTGACGCGCAAGGGGAAGTCGAGGAATCTTTGCCAAATTCGGCGAGGAGAAAACAGGAAGGGCATGGGAGTCCATTTTAGGGGATACCTCCCTCTTTTGCAATCTCCCCGAAATTTCCGGTCAAAGCACCCGACGGGTCCTGTCATGGTTCACCCCCGGCCAGGCTCGGAATTGGGATTGCGAAGCCCGCTCGTTTCCCCGGCGAGGAAACTCGTCTCCTCTTTTGGGGTCGGACCACGCTATTTTATTGAGAAACAATAAATTGTGCGAGAAAGGGGGGCAAAAAACACGCCAAAAACGAAGATAAATCCTTAATTATTACATTTTTTATCAGAAGAACAGCTCGATCATTTCGAAATGGATGGAATGCCTTGACAAGATGACCTGATGTTCGTATATTGACATAGTCGATTGAATTAGTCGACAATAGGGCTAAAAAAGAAGAGAAGAGCGGATGCGACTTTCGACCAAGGGCGAGTACGCGAGCCGGGCCATGCTCGAACTGGCCCGGCATTATGAAAAGAAATCCCTCCATATTCGCGACATTTCTCGGGCCCAGGATATCCCGCCGCGGTTCCTGGAACAGATACTTCTCCAGCTCAAAAGGGCGGGGTACCTCCGAAGCCGGAAAGGGCCGAACGGCGGTTATTCGCTTTCTCGACCCCCGGACCAGATTAGCGTCGCTGAGGTCATCCGCGTTATGGACGGTCCCCTCGCTCCCATTGACTGCGTTAGCGTAACGGCCCACGCCGTCTGCCCGCACGAGGCCACCTGCACGCTCAAATGGCTGTGGAAGGAAGTTCGGGACGCCGTCGCCGAGATTACGGAGAGGACGACTTTCGCCT
>Ga0136652_1000568_pt1 | contig 17524 bp, 17 predicted proteins | sample ConPoolayeEmetaG_FD_94864 | JGI IMG/M metagenome (GOLD analysis project Ga0136652, IMG submission 94864) | Hot spring microbial mat communities from California, USA to study Microbial Dark Matter (Phase II) - Cone Pool mat layer E metaG... ...
ACATAGACGCCGTTCCCCTGAGGGAAGGGCGTGTTAACTGGGTGATGGCACACCCATTGCTTCGAAGGCTCCCGATGAGCCAGAAGCAAGAATCTCCCGACTTTAGTCGCGGAGAGTGTCAAATATTTAGTCTACATTTACTCGGATCTTTTACGTATTCGCAAGGGGCCTCCATTCCTTGGCGGAAGACAAGACCCGTAACCTTGCACTTTTTCTCAGAAGGATCGTATTCGGGGCACACCAAATCGCATTCCTCCTATTAATTATATTAAATTTAAGTGCAAATAAATATTTTCATACAAATTTTTCTTAAACATAAAAATTATATAATATAAAAGTAATTATAAATTATATATATGGGAATTCTTAAATTAAAATCACCAGCCAACAATATGACAATCAAAAAACCTGGAAAAACCGAAAATAACAAGCACAGAGATTTAATTTATGTGTCTAATAAGCGTTGAGGCGAATCATCTTGAGTGACAATAAGGGTGTAGATGAATTCAAAACCATATTGAAATTCGCGGCATCAGAAGAAAAAATAAGCCAGACCTATAATGTTCCTCCAAATATGTTAATTCCCCTCCTCCTATCCATAAAGTATGGGGGAGACTGGAGCATTAAAGACGAAGAGAATTTTTCGGTTGCAGTTAAGGATCGAGAAACGGTGTATAATAGCGAAACCAAAGAGGGTATAAGTTACGAAACCATTTATCTTTTAGTCAATCCCAGAATCGTTGAAAAAGAGGGCAGAGTCCACAGAATAGAAAAATGTGGATTAAGCGCTGAACGCAAACTAGTGCAAAGATCCTATAATGTGAAAGCTGTTTTTGATAAGGGACTAATAGCGAAAATCGATCCCGAAAAGAAAATTATCAAAATTGAAAAATTGAATGAAGAGAAAATAGAATTTAAGGGCAGCATGGCTTTCAGCCTGGAACATGAAATTGAACATATAAGTTCAGAAGCAGAAGTTACGGGAAAACCAATTTGGGATTTCAACTACATTTTTGAAGAAGGGTAGGAAATTTTAAGGTGACAAGGTATCCTACACAAACCTTTTAGATGTGGTGTTAGTTTCCATAAAGTTTTTGGAGCAAAAGTGGAAAATTTTTCCTCTATAGGTCTATGGAAGTAGAAGTTCAGAGGGTGGGAAGCTTTTATGGTGGGCTGTTGATTGGTTATCTACCATTTAAGTTGAGGGTTCTATGTTTAATCCGTTCTTTGTAATCCAGAAGGGGTGGAAGCCTCGGCTGTGGTCTGTGGCAAACATTTTCAGTATCTCTAACTCTTTTTTCCTGTGAGTTCCGTCAATTCCGTACCTCATGATTATGACGTTTTGTGCCACGTAGCTTTCTAAAACATACTCCGTTTGATTGTAATTCTCGGCGATTAGAATGCTGGTGCATCTCCTTGAACGCAGAAAATTGTTTAACAGGTAGATTTCTCTTCTTCTGGTGTAGATATCTTCGAAGCGGGAGAGGAATATGGATATGGGGTCTATGACTACCCTCTCTGCACCCACCTGCATTATGGCTTCCTCAACGGCCTTCTCGAAGTTCATAGTTAGTGTTTCAAAGTCTGCCCTTTCACGAATCATAGTGTCTGGAGAAAAGGGGCTCATAATAATTATTTTATTCGTATCCAAGTCCATTCCCAAGGCGGAAGCAAATGTGAGCAAATCTTCGGGGGAATCCTGGAGAGCTATGAGGGCCCCTGGCTCATTATATTTCTTATAACCGTAGTAAAGAAATTGAAGCCCAAAAACCGTTTTTCCTGCTCCCGGGGGCCCCATAAGTAGAGTGGTGGTGGCTTTGGGTAGCCCACCCTCGCACAATTCATCAAAACCAGGTATACCACTTTTGACGCGCTCCAGTTTTCTAGGTTGAGCAGCCGCAGAGACTAAAGGTTTAACGCCCAGCATCACAGTATATTGCCTAATTATACCCAGTTCTTCTAGCCTTTTCATCCTGTTTTTCACAGTCATCCGCGAAATTCCAAGCTCATCGGCAATCTTGGAAGCGGGAGTCCTCGAATCCTTCTTAAGAATTTCTAAGAGCTTGGAATCTATATCATCGATGGACATATAATTAACCCCACTTAGTACTCGGGATTTACAATAATTCTCAAATTATAAAACTTTTGGTTACTGTTTTGGGACAACACACACTTTTGCTAGTTTATGTTTTCTTTTAATCGATGGTGTAAGGGTGCATTCTAAAGCCTTTTTTTCCAGAATTATTAGGAGAGTTGAGTTAAATCATTCTCGTACATCCAGATGGAGATAAAGTATCCTTAAAACATGTATTTTTTTGCTAATAGCTTGATTTTTCTTCTATGAGTGTTTTTTATAGCCTTTTTTTGTTTTTTCCAAAAATGTTTCCTGTAATACCTCTTTTTTAGAGTGAAGGTGTGGGCTTGATTTTGCATAAAAAGGGTTAAGATTGTTGGTTAAAAAAAGAGGGAGAGACGTTTTTAGGTAGGCGCTGCTTTGCATTTGTGTTATTTGGAGAAGATTTTGATTATTTCTTCTACTGCTGAGTCTATTATTACTTCGTACCTGCGGTCTTTGTGTAGGAGAACGTTTGCGGCGTCTCTTAGTCTGCTGGTTTGTTTAGCTGGGGGCATTATCACTGCTAGTATAAGTTTGCTTGTTGGGAGGTATATTCCTCGGAAAACTAGAACTCCGCCATTTGTTTCAATTATTACATTTTCTACGTCTCCCAGTCCAATCTGTTCCTTGACTTTCTCTGCGGTGCTGTGGGAGAGCCCAGCCATTGCTGCTATGACGTTTTTATCTAGTTCTTTGGTGGCTTCAGCTAGGACTAATCCATCTTCTCCAGCTATTATACTTCCGTGGAATCCGCCTTTTGAGTTCAGGTTCTCGAGGATTTTGGTTAGGGCAGATAGTCTACTTTCCGTCAATTTTGTGCAACGCTCACTTGTATTTCTATGTTATATTAGTAGAGGATGTAATTATTAAGTTAACTAGTTTCTCCAGTGGCGTTCCCAAGATTTTGAACCAGTTTATGGAGTTTTAAATATATTTTTCTCAATTTTAATAAGATTTTTTTTGAGTTATACCTAGTGTTTATATACTATTTTGTTTCTCCACTCCTAAGGGTGATAACTTGAGTTCTGAGGAAAAAATTGTGGGTTTCTTAAAGTTAAGAGGCTACGAAGTGAAGGAAATAGAGGAGAAAAAAGAGGGCAACTATAGGATTATTAGGGCGGTTAAGAATGGTGAAGAAAACGTTTTCATAATTAGAAGTTACGATTCTCAAAAGGTTATTGGGACCGCCCTAGTGCGCAGTTTAAAGGAGGTTATGGATGAGAAGGGGGCTTCCAAAGGATTTTTGGTGGGAGGAAAAAGAAGTACACCCAAGGCTAGAGAAATCGCATTAGAATCCAACATAGAACTAATAGTGGATTACCCCATATTAAACATCTTTGACCATTACCTTGTTCCCAAACACGAAATAGCCCAACCAGAAGAATATGAAAGAATTCTTAAAAAATACAACATCAAGAAGGAAGATCTTCCCAAAATAAAAGTTTCTGACCCTGCCATAAAAGCAATTGGAGGAAATGTGGGAGACGTAGTCAAAATAACTCGGGACAGCAAAACTGCAGGGAAAACAGTTATCTTCCGCTACGTTATCGAAGACACCGCCCAATAATTTTGGCGGGCAGTAAAAATATAGACAAAAAGCGTGTGTGTAGGAGAATTAAATCCATCCCAGAGGCACATTTGTCCTTTAAAGCCATAGGCGCGCATTTTTTACTGAGAGTTTTATTTGTTCATTTGCGTTTTTGGTAGCGATGTCTAAATGTCCGCAGAGTAGGTATTGAACATCCAGCTTACTCAGCATGATTAGAGATTGAGTGAGCTTTTTTGCGTCCCCCGTTGGGAAGTCCACCCTGCCGAAGCTTCCCTGTGTAAACACTGTGTCCCCTGAGAAGAGAACCTTTTGGTCCTGGTCATATAGGCATATACTGCCAATAGTGTGCCCCGGGGTATTAATCACTCTCAGACTCAAGCTTCCAGCTTTGATTATATCTCCCTCTCTTAGTTTTTGGTGAACTTTAGTGGGTGTAAATTCCAAACCGAATTCTCTCGCCAGGAGTAGGCCATTTCCACCTTTCTCTATGCTATCTGCTTCCAGGTGGAAAACCAACACTTTGGGGGAGTATTCCCTCACGAAGTTTATGAGTCCACCACTATGGTCAAAATGAACGTGGGTCAAGATAACGCGGGTAATATTTTCAGGTTTCAGTCCCTCTTGGGAAATCCTCTTAATTAAGCGATCGAAGAAAAATCCGGTGCCACAGTCGATGACTGTCAACTCATCAGACATATTATCTTTTACTAAAAAAACGTTGCAGTCAAAGTTTATACCGGGAAAATAGAAAATTTCCTCTGTAACCTTCAATTCAGGACATCTCCGCCATTAAAAGGATGACAACTTTTTTATTCTTTACGATGCCCACAAGAGAAAGAAATTTTAGCTCAACCTACTAAATGTGAACACAACATAGACGGACATGTGCAACAGTTTTTCGGAAATAGTTTGGATATTTTAATATTTCCTTTTTTCCTATGGAAGCGGAGTTGTAAATGTTGGAAGCGATTCCTAGAAGCTACATATTGATATTTGTTCAGGTTAGAAAAGGCTCCAGCGTAGAGGTTTTGCTTTTGGGTGGCAACCCTAAATTAAAAAGAATCAAGCCAGAACTCCGCTTATTGGTTGAGTTTCATTATCCTAAGGAAAATCTTTTGAGACCCAATCGTGTGAGAATCACCTCTAACAGTAGAGAGTTCTTTATTCAGCCCAAAGAGTTTGTATCCCTGCTGCGTAGTGCTAGAAGAATCATTATCACTTCGGATTTTCCGGAAGAGTTAAAGACCCAAGTTATAGCTATGTTTAGGGATTTCGGAATTAAGAAGGTAGAGATTTTAGAAGTTTGTAAGTACTGTCTAGTTGACGGTTTCATAACAGTTCGAAGTAAAGATAACACCTTTTACGCCAATGGAAACGCCATGTGTCGAACCTGTGTGAGGGCAGAGTTGGACAGGGAGCTGGGGTTTAGGGGCACCCATATTTCTGAAGAAATGAAAAAGCAGCTTTGGAACATTCTGGACCGAAAAAAAGATTTGGAGAGCATCATAACCATCCTTTCTCCCAAATTTGATCCCTCAAAGAATGCAGATTTGACACTGTTTGACACCATCGAGGCGGGAGAAAAAACTAAAACCATGAATTTAGACGAGCTACCCATACCCCTAAAATTGGTGCAGGTTCTACTGGATAGCGGCGTCGTTCAACTTATGCCGGTTCAAATTGCTGCTATAGAGGCGGGACTGTTTGAGGGCGAGAATTTGCTGGTGCTAAGCTCTACTACCAGTGGGAAAACTCTTATAGGTGAGCTAGCGGCTCTGCCTAAAATATTTGAAGGTAAAAAAATGCTCTATTTGGCTCCTCTAGTGGCTCTAGCCAACCAGAAGTATTTGGAATTCAAAAGAAAGTATGAGAAGCTGGGCGTTAAAACCGCCATTCGGGTGGGAATGAGTAAAATAGACGTGGGAGAAGAGGAGCTAGTAGTCGTGGACGAAGATGTTGCAAACGCCGACATAGTTTCAGCAACCTACGAAGCCTTGGATTATCTACTGCGTTCACAACGTCACCACGAATTGGGAGACGTAAAAACAATAATTGTGGACGAAATTCAAATGTTAGCCGACGAAGAAAGAGGACCGGAGCTCGACGGAATAATTATAAGGCTCAGAAAACTGTATCCAGAAAGCCAAATGATTTGTCTCTCAGCAACTATTAGTAACCCTGAGGAATTGGCAAAGAGTCTAAATCTAAAATTAGTAGTATCAAACAATCGCCCAGTACCTCTAGAGAGACACCTTCTACTTGCTGCGAATTCAAATGAGAAAATCAGATTTCTTGAAAAACTAATCAAGGGAGAATACAAACAAATAAGTAGGTTTGGTTACAGGGGCCAAACCATAGTTTTCACCTATTCTCGAAGAAGAGCCCACAGACTAGCTCAAATACTGCGAGACAGAGGAATCACTGCTGAGGCTTACCATGCAGGCCTAACCTACCCCCAAAGAAAAAGGATAGAAACAGGCTTTTCGGTGGGAATCATAGCCGCTGTTGTGGCAACTGCGGCATTGGGTGCGGGGGTTGATTTTCCTGCTAGCCAAGTGATTTTCGAATCGCTGACGCAAGGGAAGGAATGGTTAACAGTGGCGGACTTTGAGCAGATGGCTGGCAGAGCGGGCAGATATGGAAAGCATGAGAGGGGGAAAGTGGTTGTTATGGTGGAGCCGGGATTAAGGTATAATGCGGCTCAGGAAGAAACAGAAGATGAGGTGGCTATAAATCTGCTGAGGGGCAGCATAGAGGCGGTTTATCCCAGTTATACGTTGGAGCAGTGTGCAGAGCAACTATTAGCGAGCATATCTGTGAGTGAAAAAACTACTTTTAGTGATTTGGAGGAGATTTACGAGAAGTTGATTGGCAGAACAGTGGAGCTGGATAGGGTAATCGAATACCTTGAAAAGAATGGTATGATTTTCAGGGACGATAAAACTTTGATAGTTACCCCTTTGGGAAGGGCTGCTAGTGTTTCTTTTCTGTCGCCTTCGGAAGCTGTCTTTGTTAAAGAAAATATTGATAGGGATCCTTTAGAACTTGCCATAAAGTTGGAGCCCTTCGAATCAGTATATCTATCATCAAGGCTACAGGCAGAGTTAAACAGAGCCTATGGCACAAATTTTCCAACCAGATTCTTTTCCGGCGCAGTTTTAGATGTTATGGATGCTTCCAGAACTAGGAAATCCAAAAAATTGGAAAAATGGGTTCTGGACATCTTTGCCAAATGGATCCTAGAATTCTTCAACTGCAACTGCAAGGAGAACCCCTTCTGTGAATGTGGCCAAGTGGCTTTGAGTAAAAAGATTGTAGAGTTAAGGTACCAGGGACTGAAGTTATCAGGCATATCTCAAACGTTAAATGAAGAATTTGAACTCTACGCATATCCGGGAGATATTTTTCAGTGGCTAAATGGGCTAATTCACAATTTGGCAGCAGTGGGCAAAATCGCAGAAACACTAAAAAAAGATACGCTTATCCCAAGAATCCAAGAAATCATAAAAAAGGTAGAAAAACCACTCTCCAGCAAATAAAGGGGCCTAAAAAATCAGGTGAGCGTCCAAAGAGGTGGATTAAATTGGCCTTAGATGCTAACACAATAAAGAGGAATAATATCCTTAGGCATGACTTGGAAAGCAAATATTATGATGACATTTTTGAGATAAAGACTTCCTATAAGTATGGTAGTGTGATTAACTCAGAATTAGCTTTTGCGGGAATAGACGCCGCCAAAAAAATATTGGTTTTGGACGCCGCTTGCGGCACTGGCAAAATTGCACTTAACCTCAAGGCTTATGGATCAAGAGCTAGAGTGGTAGGTTGTGACATCAGTTCAGGTATACTGGGGAGGGCTAAGGAGAAGGCGGAGAAAAAGGGATTCTCCAGCGAAACCGCCTGGCTTCGTTGCGACTGTGAGAGTCTTCCCTTAAAAAGTGAATCTTTTGATTTGGTGATTTGTTCGTCCTCTTTGCACCATTTCCCGAACTACTTATTATTTTTGAGGGAGAGTAGAAGAATTCTGAAAAAGAAGGGGTATTTGGCTATTTTGGAGGAACCTAATCGTCTAGGAATAATGTTAGTCGGAATTTTCGGTGTAGTATTGACCCAGTTGGGAGAGATTTTTAATCGGAGATCCGGCTCAAGCCTAGACCCAAGAACCAGTGAAAGCCTGATAAGGATGCAACAAAACCCCAAGGCACTAAAGACTGATCCCTACATGTTTACTATAAATGAGTTAATTAGAAGCGGTTACTTAGCGGGATTTAGAAAAGTTTTTACCAAGGCCGAAACCTTCTTCTCATACTTCATATTCTTCTTTGCGAAGGGATTCCTACCAAAGAAATACTTTGAACGAATATTTGACCGTGCCTATAAAGTTGACAGAAGGCTCTTTCACTGCTTTATACCCAACAATTTCAGAGCTACAGCGAATTTGTACTGCCAAAAGTAGCATGCACTTATTATGGATTGAAAAAAGGGGCATTATTCTAAAAATTTGTATTAGCGTCCCCTGCGACTGTGGTGGTTTTAAGAGAATAAAATTAGGGATTGGGGTTTATTCTTCTATGCTTGCCCCACAATTTGGGCAGAAAACTGCAAACTGTGGAACTTCAACACCGCAATGTGGGCAGAATCGAGCCTTCTTCGGTGGTCCCAGCTTTATTTCTACCTTGGGTTTTTCTTCCCCTGTGATAACCATTTTTTCCTCTTTGGGAGCCTTCCTTTTTATCCCTTTGCTCGTACTAAGTTCCTTTATCCAATTGAACATATTAAGCAGAATTTTAGCGTTGTCAAATCGTCTCATGAAGGCCTTAGTGAACAACATTATACTGCTTACAAAAACCATCGTGCCTTTTCCGAACTCCCTAACTGCAATTACTGGAAATGAACGTACACCCAGCTGGACTCTGGCGATTTGTGTCCATTCAGGAATCAGGTTTGCCCTAAACCATGGAGCATGAATCTTAAATATTCCTGAAGTAATGGGGTGCAGAGTAAAGTCGGTAACAAATTTGGAATTCATTCCTAACCAGTCAATCCCGAGTTCACGGGCAAAAACTGTCTTGTAGATCCTGTCAGATCGGGAGGGAGTTACCAACAGTATTCCTCCCTCTTGGACATAGTCCATAACCGCTCGGGTTTCCTCAACCCTCCAATCGTACTCTTTTCGAAATTTTCGAGGACCTATGATGGCTAAGGCGTCATATGTTTCTAGTAGTTTGGAGGTTAGCGGCGTAGAGGAGTTTACATAGAGGTCTAAACCCCAGTTCACAATACTGTTCTTTATGTCGTTGTAGATTCTGGCTTTGGTTTCCTCATTATGGTACTCGTCTAAAAGCATGTTTACGTTACTCGACAAATAATTAACCTCCCTTTATAATATGCTGTTTTGTGAGTCTAATTTTTAAATGTATTTCTATGGATATAAATATAGCTTTAATGGCAAATTGGTTAATAAGCCTGTCTTCAATAAACACGCTTCATCTTAGAGTATAGTTTTGTCCTAAGATTTGTTAGCTCCTCTGCGGTTTTTCTTATGTTTCCCATAGGAATTTTAGGTTCCAGTCGCGCTACGAACCTTTTCCAGCGTTTGGGGATAGAGGTTAAACCGCTTTTCGCTCCACAAAGACCTCCTGCAATGCAACCTAGAGTGTCAGTATCGCCTCCAGAATTTGCAGTTACTAGTAGGGCTTTTCTGATGTCGCCCTTAAAAACTGAAAAAATTGCAAAGGCTGTAGGCACGGATTCCCATGAGAGCGGCCCGACACCTATTTCCCTATAAAGAGTCCTCAGTACTTCCCAGGGGTCTGTTTGGTTTCTCACAAGTTCCTCTGCCATTTTTATGCGGAACGCCACACTTTTACCAGACTTGACTCCGAAATTTTCGCCCAGCTCAGCTCCTTCAAAGGCGGCATCAACTATCTGCTCTACACTGAATCCTTCCACCGCCGCGGAAGTCGCACAAGATACAGCCACAGCCGCTGAAATTGCTGAACTACCCCCATGAGTTACCATTGAGGAGGTAACGGTTTTCTCCAAAATCACTTCAGGTTCATAAGGAGTGCATAAACCAATAGGAAAAGCACGCATGGCAGCTCCATTGGTATTGCCTGTGGTAGAAACAGTTTTAGGATCATTTTGTAGACGCATTATCGAGGCTTTTGTAGATGAACCTAAACGTGGACAATCGGCACTTTTTAAAATTGCTTTTACAATACTGTCGTGGGTAACGTCTGCCTGGTTTTCTATAAGAGCTTCGGCTATAAGAAAGTTCAGAACGGTGTCATCAGTTATTTCCAAACTCAAAGGGTCTTTTATAATCCCGAACTTTGACCTTATCTGGTAGGGGGTCATGCCCTCTGTTGCTGCACCCAAACAATCCCCTATGGTAAGCCCCACCAGACAACCATGTATGCGGTTAAGCATTTCAGACATGTGATTCCTCCGAAGCCGAATGATTTTCTGCATAAAATAGTTATATCACAGTATCCAAATGTTGCGTAGAGCGTTTTAAAATGCTTTTTGGTAATATTCCGACACTTGGTTTGTACAAGAAAAATTTATTTTCTGCTAAAGACCTTTATTATTATGCTTTAAACTAGTATAAAGCTTTATATTTTTAGTTCTCTACGATGGGGGTCTAAATTATCTCCCGTTCAACCGAAAGCCCTTTGATGAAGCTTCAAGCCAACTGGTCTTTAAGGAGGTCAATTGATGAAGATAGACGAGAAAAAGAAGGTTTCAGGAGCTTTTTGGGTTGATTTGAAAAATTGGATGTGGAAAATTGAAGTGGATCAGCAGAAAATGAGGGAATACGCGGAAAAGAGCGACCCTCTACTTTTACGAGCGGATATAGCTGCTCTCACTGAAATTTATAACATTTCTCAAATTAACCCTGCATATGCCAGCCATGCCGGGGTGGCTCTAATCCAAGATGACCTAGCCGCTCTTCCCCACCGCCTTATTAAGGATAAATCAATAAAAATACTTGCCGCCTACCCCATAATGTTTAGAGGAAACTTTGAGTTTGTATACGACAAAATTAGAGATCCCATAAGTCAGAAGGAGCGGATTTATGTAAGTGTTAACATTTCTAAAAACGAGGTAGAAACAGAAGTGGGAAGAGCATACGCAATGTTAGACGAGAATGAAAAAATCATAGGCCTAGCCAAGGAAGAAGATTCCTTCATAGTAAAAATTATCTAATACTGCCATAAAGTATAATTGTTTTTTACTTAAAAAGTTGGTTTCCACCGGTTCTATTTGCTTAAAGCGGTTGAAGTTTCTATTTGTCTACATCAATTTTTAAGAAAAAAAGGTTTCAACATTGTAGAAGGCGGGCATACTCCCACATCTAAAGCCTCGAAAATTCTGAGCATATGGTGGGTAAATACCCCTACACTCTATTAGCCTTTGCACTCCTTTTTCTGGGTCGATGTTTAATTTTCTGTATTTTAAATGTTTAGACCCTTCACAGTTAATTCTATTTGAGAAGGCTAGTTTTTGATTCATTTTTTGTGAATACTGCTAATCGGGTATTCGATGAGAGTGAAGGTGTTATTCTGCTTTTTTTATTGATTCCTTTAAACGCTGAAGTACTGCTTTAATATCTTCTTCTGTTCTTCTTTCAGGGTAAGCATCCCCGGAAATGGTTTGAATGGCTCTTCTCGTTTCAACTTCGGCGGTCTCTATTTTTTTAGGTTGATAAACTACGTTTTGTGAGAGTTGAGCGGATTTTCTATCAATACGTGTTCTTAACTCATCGAAAAAGTTTTCAGCTATGGGAGCCTCCCTTGAGAGGGGTATGTTATCTGGAGGGGTTGCAGGTTGCACTCTTGTTAAGGTCGCAGCTTCAGACACTTCGGTTCCCAGGCCATAACTTTCAGCTTTGGGGATTGTGGTGGCTGTTTTGGGAACCTCCGGAGAGAGTGTTGCAGCCGGTGCTGGAGGGGGCTCCGGCTGCTTTTTAACCATTATTGGTTCAGCTCTGGTGGCGTCTTCAACAAGTTGTAATGGAACACGTATTCCCCCTGCAGGAGCACCACTCCTCACCCCGCCCTTTTCCAAGTTGGTGATTCGGGTATCAAGATTTACAATCTGTTTTTCGATTTTGACCATTCTTTCCTCAAATGAGGATAGGTAGGTCGCTAAGATACTTGAAAGTCTATCTATTCCCAGTTTAACCTCTTTTAGCACGTCCGAGTCTTTGCCGGATTTGGAATTTTTCGATGCTTGCCTAATTATTGGGGGATCTAGACTTCCTTCCTTTTTATCTTTACTAAACATTGGCATTGGTCGCCACCTTATAATTAATTAGTGCGAGGGAATTGATTAAATTTATGATTTTGGCAGTTTTTTGAAATATTTATTGTTTTTTGAGGATATTTTAGGGGTTCAATATATAGAATAATTTGAAGTTTTTATTTTTTAGGGGAATGTTTTGGCGCCCATTTTCGAAGATTGAACACCCAAAATGATGAAATCAAAGAGGTACGCAGCTTATTACCAGCATCCCTATACTATTATACCTAGGTGGATGAACTCCTGTCTATGGTAAAATATTCATATTTCTTTATGTAAATTGATAAAATCTCTAACTCGACGATGTTAAATGGATTTGGTTTCCCTATCTGGTGCTATTGAAGTGGTGAAAAATTCTTTTTTCTCTGCATAAAAAAGGGAAAATCAAGGAGAAACAAGTTGCAATAAAACAAATTTAACATCGTCAAGCTAAAAGAAGTTAAATTTTAACAATCTTGATTAAGAGGTAACGTAATAAGTTTAAGCATGTTCTAAAACGTTCACGTAATTGGAGGCTTATGCATGGATCTCTCAGTTTCTGAGAAGGAGAGGTACGATAGGCAAATGCGAATTTCTGGATGGGGGGAAGAGGGCCAGAGAAAGTTGAAGCAGTCTAAAGTTGTAGTTATGGGTATAGGTGGTTTGGGTTGTCCAGCGTCCATCTACTTAGCAGCTGCTGGTGTTGGTAATCTGGTTTTGGTAGACAAGGAGAGCTCTGAGCTTAGTAATTTGAACAGGCAAATTTTACATTGGCAAAAGGATCTTGGTAGACCTAAGGTTATCTCAGCAAAGGAGAAGATAGAAGAACTCAACTCTGAAATTAAAGTAGAAGCAATAAAAACAGAGATTAACGAAAAAAATATTGAGGAACTCGTCTCGGGGGCTACAGTGATTCTTGACGCTATGGACAATTTCAAAGTTCGTTTTCTAATCAACAGAGTATGCGTTGAAAAAGCAATTCCATTTGTTCACGCTGGAATCTACGGATTTCAGGGTCAAATGACTACAATAGTTCCTGGAAAGGGCCCCTGTTTGAGGTGCATATTTCCACAAAGCCCACCCGAGGCAGAGCGTTTTCCCGTGGCGGGGGTAACACCAGGCGTGTTGGGAGTTCTGCAAGCCATGGAAGTAATAAAGTTGATTGTAGGTCTAGGTGAACTATTGATAGGCAAAATACTATTCTTTGACGGTGAAGATATGACATTCATCACCTGTGAAGTTCCAAGAAATCCTGACTGTGCAATTTGTAAAAAATTGGTTTAACAAAAACCTAAAGTTTTAATCATAAAATGAAGCCACAAAGCATTACTTCCTAGAAGTCGTTCTAAAAAGGGGAGGGTTTTCTTAATTTGAATTTAATCCTAAGCACAGTAGCTAATAGTATATTCTTGCCCTCTTGAGTAGAGCTTGGGTCACTATACTCATCCATGTTTTGGGTTGACTTTTCAACCACACCATTTCTGCTTGGGCCGCCAGCTTAGCCTTGTCCTTTACCTTTTCATAGACAAACTGCCTCCTTGTCAGAAGACCTTTGGTAACCATATCCTCAATGATTTCTTTCCCCCTTCCAGTTCGGATAAAGACAGTTGACCAACCAGTAGGAGCACCCAGCGTGGCCACAGATAAATCTGAGTGTTCTGCGGAAAAATCCTTACAGCCTATACACTCCTTTGCCATAGCAGCTTTAAACTCGTTAAGACTTAAAGGGTGCCTTCTTCCATCCCTAGTCACAATGTACATTCCTAAATTGTTAATGGGAGTTTCTTCCTTGAACATTGCATTGTCAAAATCTACAGCAACGATTTCTTCAATGTCAATACCCTTCTCAACAGCTTGCTTGGTGAAAAGGTCACGACTAAAAATGTTTCCGCAGGGTATGCCAATCAAGTAAGCTATCTGCTCTCGAAACTCCTTATACCTCTCGGCAAGTCTTCGCGCTCCCTCTATGTGGCATGGCAAACCAACTAGGGCTACTCGATCAAAGTTAGCCACAGCGCTTATGAGCACCGCGTTTGTTGGGCAGTGAAAAGGCTTCGTTCCCGAAGCATAGAGAACCTCATTCTTATTTGTAGCGATAGCTGGCGAGGGTCTCCAAGGCTCATCCTGTCTGCGTCCAGCCACCACCGCACAGCTGACGAGACCCTCCTGCAAAAGGTAGATTAAAATGCTGGAAACCACCCCACTCTTGGGCTTAGCTATATCCCCAAGACTACGGTGAATTGGCTGATACTGGAAGTATGAGTACTGCTTTACATCATTCATTAGGGACTGCACATGGACAACCTCACTGAAAGCCCCGAAAATCTCACTTGAATCCACCTCAACCGGGTGCAGCCCAATACATATATCTGTACAAACCTTACAATCCATAGGGCACTTACCAACGCAAACTATTCTTTTACCCCACTCGTCCACCGCAAGCAAATCGTGAGGGCAAGCGGACACACAAGTCCCGCACATAACACATTTTCCAGCACTTATCACTTGGCGCTCCAAATCCTTATACAACTGTGACCCCTTCAGACAGTTGTTTAAAAATTATGTAAAACGCGGACTTTTCCGGCTTTTGCTAGATTGGTGTGGATCTTGTTAAAGTTTCCATATCTCTCATAGAATATAACTCTAACTGTTATTGTGACAAGCTTCCCTGGTAAAGTTTTAGTATAAATTTTTATATGCTTATAAATTAAGGATATTTGGGATTGATTATATGGAAATAGGGGAGTTATTGGAAGCAGTGAAGGAGTCTCCGACAATTTCACCAAGTTTCGATAGCGTTGACGTGCTGATGGTACTGTTACTTTTCTCACAGAAGAAATATCCCATTGGGAGATACGCCCTTAGAAAACAGCTAAAGCTGGGACCGGGTGTTATAAGAACCCTGCTTCGCCGCCTAACACAATTAAATTTAATCAAACCAGTGGGGAGGAAGGGGCATACACTTACCGCTGAGGGAGAAAAAACGATTGAAGAACTGCGAAAAGTAATGGCTGAAGAAAAGAAATTTCCGGAAAGTGAGCTATCTATAGGGGGAGAAAGTAACTATGGCATTAGACTGAGGAACACTGCGGACAAAATCTCCGATGGGTTAGGACAACGCGATAAGGCTGTACAAGTGGGCGCCGGAGGTGCAACAACAATTATCTGTAAAGGCGGGAAACTACTTATTCCTAAGATAGGAGAGTTAAAGGTCAAAGAGGAAAAAATGATTCGGGAAGCATTCGAAGTACAAGAGGGAGATACCATAATTATCACTTCGGCGGATAATGATTTAACTGCTTGGAAGGGAGCCTTAGCAGTAGCCCTAAATCTAATACACCCACCAAAGCAAGAAACCTTACCATAACACTCCATTTTAATTTGCCACAAAAATTTGAAATAGAATTTCTGAGGGGCGGAGGAACAAACGATTTATACGTCATAGATAGTTCAAAAAAGATTCTCAGAGGGTAGCATTCTTGGTTTGTACTGAAAGTTTTAGTAAAATTGTTTTTTTAGATGTAGAGTCCCCGGTGATCCTCGTTTTTTCTTTTTGCCCACTGGGTTTCCCACTTTTTCACGAAGCTTGTGGTTCCTTCTATTAGCTCCTGTATTTCCTCGATTTCTCCCTGGGATAAGGCCTCCCTCAGACTTTCCCAAACCTCTTTCTCTTCTTTCTCCTTAACCTTTTTGTTTACCTCCTCCCTTATTATCACAGCGGCCTTATGACCAGTGAGCATGTTCAAATATTTGTTTATCAGATTGTTCAGGTTCTCATCTAGGTTTAAAACATGGAGAGTTTCAAGAAGGGACAACATAGCAATGTCGAAGTCGTCAATTTCAATTTCAGTGTCCAAATCTTCTAGTTCCTGAATTATCTCATCATAACTTGTGTGGAAAATCCAGAAAATATTCCTGATTTCATTCAGAAGCAGTTCCGAAGTCATCATCATCACCCAAAAAGTATCTAACTTCCAACATTAACATGAATGCTTAAAAATCAATCGCTTAAACAATAAAACATAATTAAAATTTAAAAGAGATATTTATAAAAAATATAACAATTAGTTTAAAAAATAGTTTAAAAAATAACTTCACCATATAAACTAAAAATTTCCCCAAAAAAGGGTTGACACAACGCAACAAGTATTTTTCTAGCACCAGACACATGTATTCTCGTTTACATAAGCTTCACATAAAGAGGAATTAAGCAGATTCCAAATCCAAAACCTTCCAGAAGAGTTTGGACAACCCAACAACAGAATCAAACACCAAACATACATATCTGTTTACCACGTGTGCCAAAAAGCTCTGCACTGTTATCCCTATGGCACCTGTTGTGCGCTGTACATTTTTCGTCTCAAACACCCTTCTTCTTGGACGTATTTTTCAGCTTGCTTCACTGGTGGAACAACTGCGAGCAGGCCCCCATTAGGGGGTTTAAGGACACTTTCCAAACATGCACACAATAGGTAGCTCCTAGTTAATTGTGCCAAAAGCTTTAGCGAAAAATTTAATTAGAGTAAATACTCATTTTTCTAAAGAAAATCATCTAAAAAGTTAAAGCAATACTTATTATTGGAGGTAGCATAATTGTCAGAATCTGAAACCAAACAGGGCGGGGGACTCATAAAAATAATTTCCAATCAGCGTCAGACAGTTGCGGAACTCCTCCAAGAAATGGGGCTAGAACAGGAATTCTTCGCCGTCCTCATAGATGGGAAAAGAGCAAACCTAAACGAGGAAGTCGAAAAAGGCACAAAAATAATAGTGTTACCCAAAATCAAGGGAGGATAATCCAAAACCCACCAAAAACATAATTCAGCTAACAAATACAATCTTACAATAGTGTCGCGAACAAAAATAGGGGTAAAGAAACCCCAAAAGTAAGTAAATATTATTGAACTATGTTTTTATTAGCCTTCAACCACTTGTTCCACAGCAACTTCTTTTATGCCCTTTTGTTTACGCCACTCCTCGATGGGAATGCTGAACTGTTTTTCGACTCGTTCCCTGTGAATACTGTTGTAGGTGCAGAAGGGAATTATCCGTCCATCAGGAGTGCCATAATGAATTACACACCTGTTAACTCTCTCAAGATCAAAGTTGTACGGATCCTGGAAGTGCATCATACCCACCAGAATAATTGACCTCATAAAGTCGCCCAGAGCATGGTACTCTCCTGAACTCATAACCCTACGCATCAAGTTAAATAGTGTTCCCTTCTTCTTAAAGAAACGCAAAGCACTAGTCACAGCCCTCACTCTGCCTTTCGCTCTAGCGAGGCTACCGCCCTCAAAGTCCTTTGCCACCTTCTCCAAGGACCCAAAAAACCTCTCCACATCCACATAGTGAGTAATTGGATAATATTCTCCGTCTTCTTCGACTCGGATAATTGTGGCCATGCCGCAATGGACATTGTTTCCGAATTCTACTATGCTCCTACCTGTGTAGGCGCCCAGGGCTCGGGATAGTGGGGCGGGTGTGCTGCAGGGGTAGAAGTCTTGGTATTTTATTTTTCCCTGGTTTGTTCTTCGCATTTTTTCATAACGTCAGGTATTGTTATTCTCATG
>Ga0136652_1000569_pt1 | contig 17517 bp, 17 predicted proteins | sample ConPoolayeEmetaG_FD_94864 | JGI IMG/M metagenome (GOLD analysis project Ga0136652, IMG submission 94864) | Hot spring microbial mat communities from California, USA to study Microbial Dark Matter (Phase II) - Cone Pool mat layer E metaG... ...
AGACATCTTGGTTACCAGATGGATAAACAAACACCACAGAGCAAGATTGAAAACTGGATCATTAACCACAAAACACTAAAAGAATTTAGCAGGGAGGTAAACGAAACCCTGATACTCTACATGGAGTTCATGAGGGGGGAGATTTATGCTATACTGGATCAATGAAGAGAAAGATATTCTTGATGCTGGCGGTTATTATTATTCTTGCTTTGGCCGCGGCAGGATTTTTGAATCAAACAGGATATTTGGATCTGGCATCGATGATTGGTAAAAAGGAGTCTCCGGAAATCGTCAAACCGCAAGCTACCGAAGTTAGGCCCGAAGAAGAAATTCTCACCCAAGAATGGCAGGATCCTGCAGGCTTTACTTTTTCCTACAATCAAGACTTAAAAATCAACAATCATCCTGAAGATGAAGTCAATTATGCCAACCTTGAGCTTTTCCAAAAAGACCGTCAGGGATCGATTATGATTTTGGTGAGTGACAGCCGCTATGCCACTCTGGAAGACTGGCTGAAAAAAGATCCTGCGCTGGTAAACGGCAGTGCCCTGGAAACCAAAGTAGCCGGTCTGATTGCAAAAAAGGTAGCGGTGGGCGAAAAAGTTTTTACCGGCTTTTTTGACAGCGAAGGGGTTTTTTATCTACTGGTACTCAATCCCAACACAGAAACGACTTTCTGGCGGAAAAATTATGAACTGATTTTGGAATCTTTTAAATTGACACCCTATGAAGGTGAAAACAAAGATTCGGCCAGACTCCGGGAAGCGCTGGCGACACAAGAAGAGGGAGAGGACGCCGGCAACATCATCTATGAAGAGGAAGAGGTAGTGGAATAATTGAGTTAATTTCTTAATTGTAATAAAGAACAATCGCTAATTCAAAATATAAGTTGGCAGAAAGGAAAAGCACAGTTTGGTAAAAATATCATTAAGTTTTATCAGAAATTCCCGCTTAACCATTAATGACTCCCCACTGAGTCGACTACTTAAACGAGTTACAGTTATTGATGCCAATAATAGCGAAGCAGAAGAGACGGCAGACGACAGGCTTTAAACATCAAAGAGTATTTTAAAAAAGGAGAATAGAAAATCAAAAACGCTTCCTTCAGATGATTATCGGCGTTTACCATAACTGAAGGAGAACGTTAAATATCTTGGAAATAAGCCCAAGTCTTAAACTTTATTTTAACAAAATTTATCAAAACCTAAAGAGTTTTAATTAAAAGGGAAGTCATTTAGTTTTAATGAGAATAATTAGGAATTACTTTAGTTTCGTGCTTTCCTTGTGGAGGGTGTGCTGTCGGCAGCGGCGGCAATACTTTTTAAAGGTTAACTTTTCCGGCTTGTTGAGTTTATTTTTTTCGGTAATATAATTCTGCGAGTGACAACGACTGCAAACAAGACTGATTAAAATTCGCGGTCCCTTTTTAGCCATGTGATTATTTTAACATAATGGTAAAAAGAAAGCGATTATGGTAAATTGAAAAAGAAACTTAATAATGACAATTAAAGAGTCAGCAAAAACTCCAGAGAAGGAAACACAAACAGCCATGGCGGCATCAGCACCAGCAAAGATTCAGCCGTTTTTTGATAAAACCATGGTGGCGATTTTTGCCGCGCTTTTTTTCTTAACGGTGATGGTGTTGGGCGGTATCTATGTTTCCCAGCAGGCTTTTAAGGTAGTAAAAGAGCTTCAGGTTTGTGAATGCCCCTCTCCGGTTTGCAGTCCGGTGCCACCAAACCAGCCTTCGCCTGCCGCCAGCGCCTCGGCAAATTTAAGAAAAACAGACCTTCAGATTAAGGTGCTTAACGGTAGCGGCATTGCTGGCTCAGCCGGAAAAATGGTCGCCTATCTTCAAGAATTGGGTTATACCCATATAGAAACCGGCAATGCCGAAGACCAAAATTATTTAAGGACCGAAGTGCAAATTAAAGCTTCCAAGGAACCGTATCTGGCGGGCTTAATTGAAGACATTGAGAAGAAATACGCTTCGGTAAGTGCTAAAATTAGCTTACCGGAAGAGTCCCAGAACGATGTTATGATTATCGTCGCTAAATAACGCCTTACACACCAGGTGTAGTTTTAAGATTTACATCGAGGGTGATAAACTAAAAAAGATGAACGTTTTGCTAAGAAATAATTTTTACTTTTTTGTCATACCTGTTTTTCGGCGGTAGTTTGACTAAATTTTAAAAATCAGCCCGCCGATTTAGGCGGGTTTTTTAGTCCGGAATAAGACCGGTTTTTTTGTTTTAAAGGAGGTGAAGAAAAAATGAGACCAGAAGCTAAATACCCTAAGAAAGACGAAGAAAATTTGGCTCAACTGGTGAAGGCGATGGCTTTGGCTAAAGAAGGAGGGCCGCTGGCCAGCCATCCTCTTTGTCAAAAGGATCCGTCGCTGGCAGACTTGGCAAACCAGCTCAGAAGTCTTAGCCAAGAAAATAAAAATTCTGGGCTTGTTTAAAAAAACTTTTCCGCTCCCAAGCTTTTAAGAATTGGAAAATTTGGTAAAATTAGCTTAGTTGACTGAAAGAAAGATGGAGGAGATCTTAGCAGGCTTAGAATGTTTGAGATGCGGCCACTGCTGTCCCGCAACCTGTAAAGAAAAGAAGAGGGACGAGGAGGGCAGAGCGGTTTGTGGCAGTCATCCGGCAATCACCGGTAAACCAAGAACAACTTGGGGTTGTGATTTTCCTCCCGAAAAATATTTTAGAGCAGGTTTGGCTTGTGAAGCAGTCTTGCAAGCACTAAGAGAAAAATATCCCCACTTAAGCTACGAAACTAAAACCCTGCCCAACGGCCAAGTAAGGATAGTAGCAAATTCGCTCGTTTTAGGTAACGCGGAGCCGAGGAGCGGAATCGAACCGCTGACCTTTCCCTTACCAAGGGAATGCTCTGCCGACTGAGCTACCTCGGCAAATTACCTTTTAAAGTATAGCAGAAATAACAGGGGGTGTAAAATAGCTCTTGAAATGCTCGAGGTCCTGACTTGTGAGAAGACAGGGCCACCGCTTGTTTTAAAGGAAGGTAAAATTGCCGAGATTCCTTATTTTGTTGTTGACAGCCACAAAAACGCCTTTTATTGTTGGTATTTCTCAGGGATTCGTCAGGCTGACCTTTTCCATGTTGATGAACACGCCGATGCTTTCCAATATTTACCTTGTGCGTCTTTAAGCGAAAAAATTAAACTTGGTTTGGCTCAAGAAGAAGAGGTGAAAAATTACGTAGCGATGCTTACCAATATTAACTTTATTGCGCCGGCAATGGCTTGTGGTATTATTAGGAAAGTCATTTGGTTCCAGCCAAGCAGAAACTCGTTTTATGATGAGGAAGGGATTTTGAGCAGCCAAAAGGTTGAGGAGATTTTCTCCCTTCAGCAGCAAAGGTCTTTAATTCTTGATGTTGATCTTGATGCCTTTAGTTGCTGGTTGCCGGTGCCCGCAAGAAAATTTTTCCTAAGAAAAGAGCCTTCTTCCCACCAAAAGTTACAGCTAACCCTTGAAATTTTAAAAAAAATTCCTCGGCCAGCACTCATCACTATTGCTCGCTCCCAGACTCCTTGTTATGTGCCTCCAACTGAAGTGAATGAGCTTCAAGAACGTCTGCTGGTTGAACTTGCAAAACTCTATTAAAAATTTTCAAGGAAAGCAAAAACGGCTGGTGCTGGAGGTAGGATTCGCACCTACGTAGTCCTTTCGGACGCCAGTTTTACAGACTGGTGCAATTGACTGCTCTGCCACTCCAGCAAAAAATTTACCCTTCTTTATTATAGCAATTAAATACCACAAAAACCTCTCCCTTTAAAGGGATTGGTTTTTGTTTTTTTTAATTTAAGCCGTGACGGTGCCGCTGGGATTAGAAGGGTTGGGCATGCTTGGATTGCTCGGCGGCATCTCTTGCGGCGCTGGTGGTTCTGGCGCCGGCGTGGGTGAGGTTGGAGTGGGCGGTGTCGGCATCGGCTCCTCGGGCACCGGTGCTTCCGTCGGTCCGCTCACGGGCGGTGTTGGTGAAATTGGTTCTGGTGGTGGCGTTGCTGTTCCTAAAGAACCAGTTGGTGGTGTGGTTGGATTCGCTGTTGGGTCAAAAAACATTTAAATCACCCCCCTTCAGTTAAAATTTTGCCTTTAAAACATTGTAAAACAAAAGAAAAATAAAAAACAAGAGGGAAAATAAGGTAAGAAATTAAAATTTTTTCCTTTGACACTCTTCCGCTGAATAAGTTGAATTAGAGCTGGGACCGGGACTTGAACCCGGAACCTGCTGTTTACAAAACAGCTGCTCTGCCGTTGAGCTATCCCAGCCGCTTTTGTCAATTACCATTTTGAGTTTTTTACCGAGTCGTTAAATACCGCTGCGTTGTTAAATAAAAAGCCTGTAATTGTTTATAACTCAGCGTGCTTAGCTTATTTTAGCAGAAAGAAAGAGGAAGTAACAGTAAAGCTACCCCACTTTTGCGGCCGTTTAGGGCGAGGTGTTTCCCCGAATGCTATTCAGGGTGGGCGACTGTTCCGGTAAGCTGAAAGCCGACCGGAAACGCCGTCGTCCTTAAAAAACGCTGTGGAGGAAAAATTCCTCACCCATTCTCGGCTTTCAAGTAGGGCAGCATTTTTATTATACGACTTTGTCAAGCTCAGGAAAAGGTTTAATTTAGCTAGTTTCAAACTATCTGGAGAAAAAGAGTGGGAGATAAAAGCAAACCCAAAATGAAATTAATAATGGGCCAGATAATAAGATTGACCAGCGCCTGATTGCCAAAAAAGGGGAATAAAATAAAAATGAGAATGAAGATTCCATATTGATCAAAAATTTTTTCCCATTCATAGGCTAAATCGGCAGGTAGAAAACCCAGTAAGATTTTAGAACCGTCCAAAGGCGGCACCGGCAGGAGATTAAAAACCCCCAAGGCAACGGAAAGAACGATGAGGTTTACCAAAAACTGAGAAGGAGGTAGAAGATGGGTGAGGAGACTTAGGGCGGCGGCCAGCAAAAAGTTGCTTGCCGGACCGGCCAGTGAGATAAGCGCGGCGTCGCGCCGGGGATTCCTCAGATTGTAAGGATCAATTTCCACTGGTTTGCCCCAGCCGATATGGAAAATAAAAAGCGCCAAGGTGCCTAGTGGGTCAAGATGGGCAAGGGGATTGAGGGTTAGCCTCCCATTAATGCGGGGAGTGGGATCGCCCAATTTGTCCGCCATCCAGGCGTGGGCAAACTCATGGATGTCAATTGCCACCAGCAGGGCGGCAATAAAGAAAAACAGTGATGAAAGATCATTAAAAGGTAAAGGCATGTAAAAACTATTATACCTTACTACCCAAAAAAACACTATTTTTCAACACCGGGTGTTGCCTCTTGAAGCAACACCGGTAAAAAAATATTATGCCCTGAGAAGAATCTGACCTTTTGCTTTATTTTTAATTAGAGACTTAAAGATTTTTCTAAACTTTTCGAGAGCAAGGATTTATGATTGCATTTTTGAGGAATTGAAGGATTAAGTTTAAATTTCCCCTCTACGAAATTGCTGATCTTTTTGTTATACTATGGCCTATGAGCTATCGTTGCGATTACTGCGGTAAAAAAAGAGGTTTTGGCGAAAAGCATACCCATGGTCGGGGAGTGGCTTCCCGCAAGTTCCACAATCGAGCCACCAGAACCAAACGCTTGTTTAAGCCCAACTTACATACGGCAAGAATTAGAATTGACGGGGTGGTGAGAAAGATGAAATTATGTACGAAATGCCTCCGGAAACTTAAAACCAAAACCGCCACAGTTTCGTTTAAATCCCAGCTTTAGCTTTGAAACAGACAAGACAGATGCGGTTTTAGTTTATTTTTAATTTTTCAACACCATTTGAATTAATTAACTACCTTGTTTATTGCTACTTCTCGGTCCGATCTTTTCTCAAAATAAAAAGATGAAATATAAAGAAATCCATTCCTTTTGTTTTTAGCTAATTGAGAAAGGTATTTTGGTTTGAGTGACTCAAAAATAGCTCTTTCCTTATGTATCTTGGAAAAAATTGAGAGGAAACCAGTTGAGACTTCTTAGATATTTAATATATAGTTGATGCAAACTCCGGCCGCAGCGAAAATAGGAAAAGAGATCATCAAAATTATCGTTACTAATTTATCGTTACTAATTTTTAAATAATATTTATTCTAAAATTTAATTTTTAAAAGAATAATCAAGCTTTTAATTATAATATTTCTTTTCAAAAAAGGATTGCTTTTTAAAATCTTTTTGAGAAAAATTTTTGATTTTTTTACGGTTTTTAAAAATTGTCCACTCTCTTACACTTTTCAAGACATTTCATCACAAAATCTTGCGATCGCAAAAATTTGTGATGGAACCATTTTTATATTTTTGGTTAAGCGGTTAAGGAAGTAAAGTTATAAGCCAAAATATTTTTTATAAGCCTCTTCGTTTTCAAGTTTGGCCACTGTCAGAATTAAAACTTCCTCACCTATTCCATAAAACTGCCGGAGAAATTCAATCTCATCGGCGCAAGGATAAGGATAAAGGTAAACACTATTCTGCAACCGCAAAAATTTAAGTTCTTTTAAGGTTTGTCGAAAAGCTTGCTGTGAGGTTTTCTTTAAGTCGGCAATATCATAAATCACCAGTCGCCATTTACCATCCCAACGTGGTGGCTTCTGCGTAATCATCTCTTTAAACCGAGATTTTAAATAACGGGTTTTCCCTTTGGTGGTTAAAACTACCATTGGTTCTTGATCCTTATCTATTTTTACCTCCACTATTTTTTCTTGATACAATCTTTTAAGCGTCGCCCGTAAGCGCCATAGATTAAATCTTTTCCATTTCCCAAGTTCTTTTTTCCTTTGACTATCTTTATATTCATCGATAATAAACTTTGCCGTTATGGGCAAACCCGGAAAGACAAGGGAAGCGGCTAAAAAAGTCCCCACGCCCAATAATCCTATTACTTGTTTTACTTTGGGATTTATTTTTTTCTCTTGCTTTTTTTGAATCATACCTCTAGGTTTAATAGTATCACAAATTTTTGCGATCGCAAAAATTTGTGATGTTTTTCTTGAGTTAGAAAAAACTTAAAAAAAAGAAAAACAAAAAGAAAAAAAGAAAAAACAGTTGGCAGGATTAGCAGTTCAAGAAGAGAGGAGGAAGTAAATTGGCTAACCAAAGTAGAAATTAAAGGAAGGATGACTGCTGGCTGAGCCTAGGTTTTCTGCCATTCTTTAAGCCAAAAAAGGGCTTCTTCGTTTTGCGGGTCGAGTTTCTCCAGAATGTAATTTAACTGTTCAAGAGCCGCTTGTTTTTGCCCCAGCTCCTGCTCAAGTTTTGCCAAAGTTAAACGCGCCAGAAGATAATTGGGTTTAAGATTGACTGTTTCTTTAAAATAATCAAGGGCTTTTTCTTTTTCTCCCAACTGTTGATAAATTAGACCCAAATTATAAGTAATTTTTGGTTCAGTGGGTGCGATTTGTCTGGCTTTAAGTAAGACGGCAAGGGCTTTTTGGTAATAAACAGGATCAATCATCGCAAGATAAAGGTAGGTTTTGGCAGCTGAGCGATAGTAATTTAAGTGGTGAGGGTTTATTTTTAAAGTTTGGAGAGCTTGGTTTTCAGCCAGAGAGACAAGCTGGGGAATGAGGTTTGCGGCGGCGGTGGCGTTTTTCTCGCGAGAGGCAACGGCGAGACCGGCGGTATTTTCTGCCAAAAGACTAAGAAAGAGCGGTTCTTGAGGATTGAGAGTAACCGCTTTGGTCAAAGCTTTTTGGGCTTCCAGCAAATAACCAGCTTCCGTCAGTTTTTTGCCGCGGCTAAAATGGAAATCAGCCAACCAAAGATTGAAAATGGCATAAAGAAAATAAGCAATAATGCCAAACAAGAACATCAAAAGAACTTTTTGAAAATTGTTTAGAGTTTTAAACTTTTGGTTTTCGGCAAGCTTGAGGCGTAAGAGAAATTTCTCTTTTTTGCGAATATGAGAAAGGTTGACTGGCGCCGGCTTAAAATCGTAAACCAACGCCTTTTTCCCATGGTCGAGCAAAGTTAACATAAAAGCCGGAAAAAGCCAAAAAAGAAGAGCGACCGGGACGACAGAAAAGCCAAAAAAGTTGGTGATAAGAAAAGAAACGTAGCCACCCAAAATGGCAAAACCCAGAAGGGAATTTTTGACTCTTTTAAGACACCAAAATAAGACGGAAGTAATGAGAAAAAGATAAGTGCCCAAGCCGACAATGCCTGTCGTGGCTAAGTAATTAAGATATTCGTTGTGGGCCTTGTTATAGAGAAAATCCCATTCTGATAAATCGTTATGTTCTCGAGGTCGGAAGTTGTAATAGGAATAGGCAAAAGTTTCCACGCCGGAACCTAAAATCGGCCAATGCTTCCAGATGTCAAGACTTCCTTTCCAAACCACGCGGCGGATTTCCTGAGAGGTGGAAATGAGAATCGGCTCTTTTCTTGAAGCTTCGCTGGTTTGTGAGGATAAATTTTGTTTGCTGGCGGTGGTTTTTGCTATAAAAGAAATAAGTGAGGGACTAAAGGGCGTACCTACAAGCAGAGAGATAAAAATAAGGAGAGCAAAAAAAAGGGAAAAAATTTTTATAGTTGATTTCACTGAAGCTAAGTTTTCTTTGTATGGTTTCAGATTAATTAAATAAAGGAGGAGAAAAGTGAAAAGGGCAGCAAGAAAACCAATATAGGCAGAGCGCGAACCGGTGAATAACAGACAAAAGTAAAAGATAAAAAATAGAGAAAACCAGCCAAGATTTTTAAAGCTAAGGAGTGATATTTTCGGTTTTTGGGAAGCATTTTTGAATTTTTGTTGCTTAAGAGTTTTTAAAAGACCAAAGGCCAAGGGGAACAAAATAAGACCGTCTATCCAAGCACCCAGCCAATTTGGTTGACCCAAAGTGGAAAAGACACGATTGCGGACATCTTGCACCCAATAGTGGGCGTCAATCCCAAAGTGTTCAGCGATACCATAAAGCGTGATTAGGCCGGCACAACTCAGCAGGAAAGAGAGAGACCGAAAGATTGTTTTGGGAGACTGGCTTAGATTACTCATAAAGGCATAATAAAGTCCAAGATAACTTAAGGTTGACAAAAGCCCGCCATGAAATCTTGAATAATAACCCCAGATTGAGGTATGGCGGTCAAGAGAAAAGAGCGTTGAAAGAATTTGGCTTAGCAAAAAAAGTAAAATCGGGAGATCAAAGGGTGTTCGTTGAAGGTAAACTTGACGTTGAGTGATTGATTTACCGAGCCAGGCACCAATGATAATCACCGTTAAAGCATAAACCAACAACATTTTATTAAATTCAAAAAGTTCGTAATTCCAAGGAGTTAAAATTAAGGGAACGGTAAAAAAGAGAAAATAAAAAGCATATTTAATAACCCCGTCAAAAAAAACTTGCCAACGCATGGGAAAAGTATAACTTAATTCACCTCTGCTGACAATGATGATTACGCTGTCGGTGCGTTCAAGTTTTCGGCATTGGTGAGGAGGGATAACCATGCTTCATTACCTTTAAGGAAATCAAGTTGTGCGAGGCTAAGGTTAAAACCTGCTCACTTAAAAAGTCGCCAGTCGCCGCGCCTTTTGGGCATATTTCTTCAAGCTAAACATTTTTCCTTTAAACTTCTGTTGAATTGAAACTCTCCCTTGGAGACCTATTCATCCTTCCCCTGGAGTCTTGTGCTTTTTCTGAAATAGTTTCTGAATTCAGTTTCCTCATCTGTTTGCAAGAACTTGGGTATATTTAATTTTACTCCGCTATTAAATCTGGCTGAACTTGGATAAAGCTAACTAGAATTTCTTTGGTGAAGATGGCAATGGTGTTTAAAGGTAAAACCATAAAAAACCGGCGGTTTTTTCCTGCCCTAGGCGACAAATTCTTTCTTTTAACCAACCATCAAGTTTTTTGACTCTTTCGTCCTTCTTGGTCAGAAGATAGAAGATATTAATCAAGAAAGTCAAGCAAGCCAAAAGGACTATTTTGGCCTCCTTCAAGCCATCACCCCTTAGCCTCCAATAGACTGTAGACTAGTAACTTTTGTGCCATATGAGTTTTAGGGACTTTCTGTGTAAAAAAATTTCGCAGACTAAAGTGATTTTAGGAATTTGCTTTATTATAATTTTCATCATTTTTACTTCTTTTAATGTCCGATATTTATGTCCGATATTTAAGTTGAGCACCCCAGGGATAACCTTTAATTTCTTGTTAACCTGAACCTTTTTGGAGAAGTTTCCTTCCAATGACTTAAAGTTAAATTTAAAGGTAAAAAGAATTGTTATCAAAGTTATTATTTAGCTTTAGGATTTGAGTTTCCTGCATCACAAAATCTTGCGATCGCAAGATTTTGTGATGTTTTTGCAGGGGCTGTTTGGTTAGGTTCGTCTTCTAAACAATTATTAAATTTGTTTCCGGGGAACTGGTAAAGTTTATTTTCCAATAAGCTTTGTGGAAGTTTATCTGTAAAAAGACTGGAGGTTTGTTGACTAAGAGACTTGAAAAAGAAAGAGCATTTAAAGCACGAAATTAAATTTGGCGGCAAGAGCAGTTTGAAAAAGAGGAATTATTTAAAGAGATTTAAAGAAGAAGAGTCTGGCGCCGGCTAAAACCAGCATCAACAAACCGCTTCCCACCACGAGGAGGGTAGGCGTTGTCGTTCCTGAAACAGGTAGAGAGGGACTGGGTGAGGCGCCGCCGTTGCCGCTGGTGGTGATCGTGTAAGAAGCGTTGGAAGTGGAACCGAGAATGTCACTGCCTTGATAAGCAACATTGGAATCGGTCGTCGCCCCTGAGGTGAAGTCAAAATAGAGATTGGCCGTCCCCGCGGCGATGGCTTTAAAGGTGAGAGTGGCGAAAGTGCCAGTGCCGTTAAAACTGGCATTTTCGCTCGAAGTAGCCCGGAGAGTAATCTTGCCCGCCACGGAAGTATCGCTAGTTAACTTATTAGCATAAAGATCACCGAGAACTGCAGAGATTAAGCTGAGTTTATTGCCATCGTAGCGGACAATGACGTCAGCGCCGTCGGTTTCCGAACCGCCGGTGTTTAAAATTACATCAACATTAAAGGTATCATTGACGAGCACCGTTTTGGTTGCTGGCGAGAAAGAAAGCGTGGCTGCTGCCCAAACCTTAGTTGGTAAGAAGAAGAAGAGAAAAGCCAAAAGGCAAAAAAATAAGGGCAGCCAAGAGCGTTTTATCATGTTTATTTGCTTATAAGCAAGTCACTTACTACAAAGTAATTTTTATTCTTTAAATCCATTTAAGCAGTTTTATTTTCTTTTTGTCAAGACTGAATTTGGCTGTGGTTTTACAGCTTCATTGTCATCGTTTTTAACCTCTAAAATGTTTACTTGTAATTCTTCCTTAAAAAAGAAATTCTCTTTACTAAGATAAAAAACGATGAGGTTGCCCTCAAAGAAGTCTTCAAAAATGCAGAGGGCAATTTATAGAAAGCGGACGATGGCGACTTAAGGATAAAAAACACAACAGCTACTCCAAGTTGACGGAGAAACAGAAATCTTTTATAAGAGAAAAAGAGCTGGGACCGTGGCGATTTCTGGTGTGGTTTAGCAACAAAACTGGTCTGGCAGCTCATGAGTTGACTGTTTGGTGGCTATTAGGAGAGCCTAATCATTTGAATGATGAACAAATAAAACCAATGATTAGCTTTGAAAGAGAATCTCCCAAGTCGTTTTGGCAGACAAAAATCAAGGGAAAGATTTCCCCCCAAGATTGGTGTTATCTTTACTTAATTGCTGCTTTAGAGGCGACCACCCAAAAGATTTTATCTTTCTGGCAAATGTTAATCACAAACAGTCAAAGATTAATGTTCTTTTTAGTGCTCGGTCATAGCTACGGGGGAGCCAGAAGATGCCTCACAAACGCCATTTTTGGGATAAAAATCACTGGTAAAAAATTCTGTTTGAAGCTAACAATGAGCTCTTTGGGAAATAAAAACTAAAAAATAATGCAAGAGTTTAGATGTAAGATTAACTTTGGCGCTTAATTTTAAAGAGAAATGCTCACCCTTCAAAATTCATGTTAAAATGAAAAGATGCTAGATTTTGTTTTTTCTTTACTGGCTTTTAACTTGGGAATTGATTTGGGGACGGCGAATGTTTTGGTTTGGGTTGAAGGTAAGGGTATTGTTGTTCAAGAGCCTTCAGCAGTGGCGCGGGAACGTAAAAAAGGGGGAAAAATTGTGGCTCTCGGCGAACAGGCAAAAAAGATGTTTGGTAAAACTCCTGATGAAGTTGAAGTCATTCGGCCACTCCAGAACGGGGTAATTGCTGATTTTGACGCCACGTTGGCAATGCTTGATCATTTTATTAAGTTGGTTCATCAAGTACCCGGTCCTCTGCCTAAAGTACCCAGACCTAAAGTGATTATTGGCATTCCTTCAGGCGTTACCGAAGTGGAGCGGCGGGCGGTCCAGGATGCGGCTTTGTCAGCCGGTGCCCGCCTCTGCCATTTGGTAGAAGAACCCATGGCGGCCGCGATTGGCGCAGACTTGCCGGTGGAAAAACCCCAAGGACAATTGATTATTGACATTGGTGGTGGGACGAGCGAAATTGCCGTGATTTCCCTAGGCGGTATTGTCATTGAGCGGTGTCTGCGGCTGGCAGGCGACGTCATGGATCAAACCCTGGTTAACTTTATCAGGTTAAAACACGGTTTACACATTGGTTTGCCAACTGCCGAGGAAGTGAAAATCAACATTGGTTCGGCCAGTTCTTTGTCTAAAGAAAAACATTTTGTTGTTCGCGGAAGAGACATGGAGTCGGGTTTGCCGCGTTCTTTGAAATTAAGCTCGGTTGAAGTGAGAGAAGCTTTGAGCCCCATCGTACAACAAATTGTCAATGCCGTCACCGAAGTTTTGGAAGAAACGCCGCCGGAGCTGGTAGCCGATATCTTGCGTAACGGTATTGTTTTGTGCGGTGGCGGCGCTCAGCTTCCGGGCTTGGATAAAGTGGTAAGTGATGAAACCAAGATGCCCGTTTGGATTGTTGATGATCCTCAGACGGCGGTAGTTCGCGGTTGTGGTAAGCTTCTCAAAAATCAGAGATTACTGGAGAAAATAAAAGTAAAGGGAGGTTTGAGCTAGTTTCTATGGAGGCGCGCTTCAAAACCTTCAATTCATTCATTTTGCTTTTAATCTTATTAGGTTTATCTTTTATTTTCTTTCTGGTGGATGGTTATTTTTCTTTGAGAGGGCCGAGAGCGGTTTTTGAAAAACTGGTTAATCCGCTCAAGGCCAATTTTCAACTCGTCCTGATTAAGATTTTGCCGCCAAAGGATACTTCTTTGAATGATCCGGTAATTTTACAAACCAAGATAGATCATTTGAGTTTAGAGAATAGCCGCCTGCTTGCTCGAATTAACCAACTGGAAATAGAAAACGAGGGCCTAAAAAAGCAATTAAAAATTATTAGCCAGTCGGAGGTGAAATATTTGAGCGCCCGGAATATTGCGACGGTTGAGGGGTTGATGACTTTGGATAAAGGTGAAAGCGAGGGAGTGAAAACAGGCATGGTGGTGGTTAGCGAGGGAGTTTTGGTGGGTAAAGTAGTCAGCGTTACGCCTCACGCCAGTCGCGTTAAGCTGCCTATCGCCGAAGGCAACAAAATTAAGGTTAAGGTTTTGCCAATAGCTGAGAAAGGTACGCTCAAAGGCACACCCGAGGGTAGGCTTCTTTTGGAGGAGGTGTTGCAGAAGGTCAATCTGGAGACCGATCAGGTGCTGGTGACTACTGGTGAAGAAAGCGAGTATCCCCCGGATTTGCCGGTGGCCAGAATTGAAAAAATTGTCAGCGATGACGTTGCCATTTACAAAAAAGCCGAAGTCAAACCCCTTTTGGACTACCAAAGTTTAAAAATAGTCATGATAAGGATTTAGCCTTAAAGGGGTAACCCCTAGCGAGGGGTTACCCCTGAAAGTTTCTTGCCTTAAAGTTCATTTCGCGTTATATTGATGGTGTGAAATGGTGGTTAATTTTTCTGGTGTTATTTTTAGGATTTTTGCAGACAACGATTACCAGTTTTGACAGCCTTTTGGTTTTACTCTTGCTTTTAAGCTTATTGGGTCAGGAAAAAGAGGCGCTGGTCTTTGCCTTTTTAGGCGGATTATGGCTTGATCTTTCTGCAGGCACGCCTTTAGGCTTGTCCAGTTTGGCTTATCTTGCCAGCGTGGCTTTGGTTTTAGCTTATTCCCGGAAATTTCAGTTGAAAAACCTCTTTTTCTGGTTAGTGATTTTTTCCCTTGGCGGTTTTTTAACAACAATGATTAAGGGTGAAAACTGGCAGTGGCAGGAAAGCTTGCTTTTGGCGGCAATTGGCGCCGTGATGTTTTTACTCTTGGCAAAATTAGGCATTCTTGGTGAGGAAGAAGGGATTAAATTAAAGGTGTGAGGATTTTAAGCTGATTATCATGAGAGAAAGGCTTTTTTTATTTTTTTTAATTTTAGGCTTTGGGATTTTACTGGTGAGATTGTTTACGCTGCAGATTTTGCAGGGAGAGTATTACTGGAAACTGGCTGAAGGCAACCGCATTAAGACTACCAAAATTCCTGCTCTGCGCGGGGTAATTTATGATCGGCAAAATAAACTTTTGGTACGTAACACACCTGAGGGACGGGAATATCTTGCCGGTCCAGCCCTTAGCCACGTTTTGGGTTATGTCGGTGAAATTAGTCAGGAAGAATTGGAAGATTGCAAACTTGCCTTGAGTGGTACTTTTTCTTTCTTAGCTCCAAAAACAAACTTAAAGTCGGCCACTGATTTCTTCAGTGTAAACAAGCGCGAGCAGGCGAGCAAGACTTACGAGTTGGATAAAGAGGTTTTCAAAAATTGTCCCTATCATGCGGGCGATCTTGTTGGCAAAATGGGAATAGAGCAAAGTTATGACTGGGTGTTGCGGGGCGTTGATGGGGGGGTTTTGGAAGAAGTTGATGCCGAGGGTCAACTGGTACGAAAACTGGGAGAGCGCAAGCCGGTGGCGGGCAAGAATTTACAACTAACGCTTGATCTGGGATTACAGCAAAAGATTGCTGAGCTTTTAAGTAAAGAGAAAAAGGCGGCGGCGGTAGCCACGGTGCCGCAGACAGGTGAGGTTTTGGCGCTGGTTTCTCAACCCACTTTTGACCCGAATCTTTTTACCATTCATCTTCGAGAGGCCAGTGGCAGTCAGCAACTTGCCAGTCTTCTTAATCATCCAGATCAGCCCCTGTTTAATCGGGCAATTGCCGGTCAATATCCACCGGGTTCAACTTTTAAAATTGTGACGGCTTTAGCCGGTTTAGCAGAAGGCAAACTGACGGCGCAGACTAAAATAGAAGATGCCGGCCAAATTACTCTCGGCCGTTGGACCTATGCCAACTGGTACTATAAACAATACGGCAAGACCGAAGGGCAGCTGACGGTGGTTTCGGCGCTTAAGCGTTCCAATGATATTTTTTTCTATCGTTTGGGTGAGTGGTTGGGCATTGAAAAACTTTCGTCTTGGGCTCACCGTTTTGGTCTGGGAGAGTTTTTGGGGATTGATTTGTGGGGTGAAGCTAAGGGACTGGTGCCGGATAAAAATTGGAAAAGAACAGTTAAAAATGAAGACTGGTTTACCGGTGATGATTTTATTACCGCCATCGGTCAGGGAGATCTGTTGGCGACGCCATTGCAGATTAATCTTATGACAGGGGTGGTGGCGAACGGGGGGAGATTATGCCGGCCGACATTAATACAAAATGCAAAAAGCAAAGATCAAAAAAACGATTTCTACGAAACGGAAAGGGCAAAAAATAATGAATGCCGCGATTTGGGAATAAAAAAAGAAGATCTTGATTTGGTAAAGGAAGGGATGAGAGAAGCATGCGAAACTGGTGGCACCGGTTGGCCTTTTTTTAAGTTCAAAATTCAAAACGCAAAAATCAAAATTGATGACAAAAATTATTTTGCTCGGGAGGCTTCAGATTCCGCCGACACGGTTTATGTTCCCGTGGCTTGTAAAACCGGGACTGCCGAGGCACCAGGGACCAAAGACACCAAGGCCCATGCCTGGTTTACGGTTTTTGCCCCTCTTGCAGAACCGGAGATTGTGCTTACGGTTTTGGTTGAAAATGGGGGCGAGGGATCTTCGGTAGCCGGACCGCTGGCCAAGGAAATTTTAAAATGGTGGTTTGAAGAAAAAAGATAGTGCGATTTAGCCGCCCAGGGATATTTGAGTTTAGTTAATAAAAATAATATAGAAGTTAAGGGTGGAAGGTAGCCGACATCAATACTAGAAGTGTCAAGAGAATACTACCTGAGCAGTGTTTTAGAAATCTCTTTTTTGTCAAAAAGAGAAGTAAAACTAAATTAACAAGGAGACAATGAAAGCATTAAACAAGGCGGCTATTGAACAGTCCATTTTGGAAACCCTAGCTTATGCCGATGTGTTTAGCTGGCCAATAGCTGAAGAGGAGCTTTTCAGGCAAATTCAAAGCTCAAAACCCCTGCCCACCGGCGGGCAGGGCAAAATCCAAAAACAAAACTTAAATCTTAAAACTGTTTTAAATAAGCTAATTAAGAAAAAAATTATTGCCAAGAAAGATAATTTTTATTTTCTATGTGGTCGGAATAGACTAGTTGAACGACGTCAAGAGCGCGAAAAATGGGTGGCGGGAAAAATGGCGATTGCCCGCAACGCAGCCAAATGGTTAAAGTTGATTCCTTCAATTCTTTTGGTGGGCGTTTCCGGGGGCTTGGCCGTGGGGAATGTGACTCAGGATGATGATATTGACTTGTTTATTATTTGTCGGTCGGGCACTTTATGGACGACACGGTTTCTGGCCATACTATTATTAGAATTGTTGGGAAGGCGTCGTCGCCCCGGCGAGAGCGACTACAAAAATAAAATCTGTCTTAATATGTTTGTGGATGAAAAGGGGATGGCGGTGCCGGAAAGTGAGCGGGATATTTATACGGCGCATGAGATTAAAAATTTGAAGATCTTGTGGGAGAGAAACGGAACTTATCGGGAGTTTTTGAAAGCGAATCAATGGCATGAGATTTTAAGATCAAAGAGCAAAGAGCAAAGAGTAAAAACTAACCCAAACTGGGAAAATTTTAGCTGTGAACGAGGCTTTGCATTCTACATCTTGTATTTTGCCTTCACTAAAATTGAACCCTTTTTCCGTTGGTTGCAGTTAAAATATATGAAAAGGCGAAGAACTCAGGAAAAGATTGAACCGCATCGTTTACTTTTTCATCCCGAAGATAGACGGGCTTGGGTTTTGAAAGAATATCAAAAGCGTTTAAAGAACCTTTCTTTGGTTGACCCTTACTACAAAAACACGGTTTCCCCTTAACACCTTGGAGGTGATATGATCTTAACACCTTTGGTAGAAAGAAAGCTTTTAAGAGGGAGATATAAGAAGCAGGAGTAGTTGTTACTAATGTTGCTAAAATGTTGCTAACAGCGTTAATTTTTGCAGCCTACTACATAAACGAATAGCACGTGCAATTGATTTATGTAATACCGGTGTTGCTTC
>Ga0136652_1000572_pt1 | contig 17465 bp, 12 predicted proteins | sample ConPoolayeEmetaG_FD_94864 | JGI IMG/M metagenome (GOLD analysis project Ga0136652, IMG submission 94864) | Hot spring microbial mat communities from California, USA to study Microbial Dark Matter (Phase II) - Cone Pool mat layer E metaG... ...
AGATAATTTTTTTCTAAAGATGGCTTCAGTAACCATTTTCTGGTCCTTGCCAGTTTTTTCTGAAAACAGAAGTTAACAAAATTTATGCTCTCAGGTAAACAATAGATTACATTTATAAAATGAAATTCAGTTGCCAAAGATAAGCTTTTAATAATAGAAGATTCAAATAATTGAAATCTTGACTATCTCTTATTAAGTTCATAAAATTCTTACTAAGCTTATGTTAAAGGATAGATTCGGAAGAGTTATTAGTTATTTGAGAGTTTCAGTAACACCCAAATGTAATCTAAAATGCATATACTGTATTTCAAAGGATTCCAATCTAAATAAAAATTCTGAGATTCTTACAAATGCTGAAATATTGAGGATCTCGAAGATAGCTGTTTCTCTTGGTATAAAGAAGATTAGACTAACTGGAGGTGAGCCTCTTCTGAGAAAGGATATCGTTGAATTAGTTAAAGGTATGATTCGAATAGAGGGACTTGAAGACCTTTCCCTTACAACAAATGGAACCTTGCTTGAGGAATACGCGCTTTCTCTTAAAGAGGCTGGATTAAAAAGGATTAACATAAGTCTTGACACCCTTGATAAGGAAAAATTTAGAAAGATAACAAATGGAAGTTCCTTTGAGAGGGTTATGAGAGGAATAGAATCTGCAATAAAAGTTGGTTTTGAGCCAATAAAAATAAATGTTGTCGTGATAAGAGGAATCAATGATGATGAGATTGAAAGATTTGTTAATTTTGGAAGGGAGAAAAATTTGATTGTAAGATTTATTGAGTATATGCCAATTTCAGAAAGGAAGGATTTCTCCAAAAAATTCGTTTCAATGGATGAGATTGTCGAGAAAATTAAGAATTTTGTAAAGGAAGGGGAAGGATTTTCTTCGAGTCCCAGTGAACCTTCGAGATACCTTCAAATGAGGGACGGAACAAAGGTAGGAGTGATAAGCTCTGTTTCCCACGGTTTCTGTGAAAGTTGCAATAGACTCAGACTTACCTATGATGGCTTTCTAAGAGCCTGCCTTACTGAAGATTCTGAGATTGATTTAAAAGGAGCCCTAAGGAATGGAGCTGATGATTCTCAAATAGAGGAGCTATTTAGAAAGGCTGTAATTTTGAAGCCAGAAAAGGGATGTTTTAAAGAAATAAAAAGGGAGATGAGAGAAATAGGTGGATAAATAAAAAAGTAAATGGCAAGTTTTTCCAAAAATATACCCTCTCCCCTTGCGGGAGAGGGAGAGGGTGAGGGGGAATGGGAGAAGCAATAACTTAGGAAAAACAAAACTGTTAATAAAAAAGGGCAGGGGGTAACCCTGCCCTGATGTTTCCGAGAATCTTAGAAGGAATAGATAAATTTCACAAATCCAACATGGTATTTGTAAGAAGGTTCAAGGGCACCAAGATAAATTGCCATTCCCGTTAAGAGCATATCCACCTTCAAATCATTCCTTGTTATATCCTCAAGGTCATACTGCTCATACCAGTAACCAATTGCCATTGCCACACGAGGTCGAATTTTCCAGAGGAGTTTAGCCCTTATGCTCTGAAGGGTTGTGGCATCTATTTTCTTTGTGAAGTTTACAGCAAGATCAGGACCCGCAGTTCTTCCAGGAGGTGATTCAAGGAATGATGTCCCATCTGCCTTAGAGTAGACATAAGAAAGATCAAGATTGATTTTGTCCTTTTTGACAACAGCATTTATTCCAGCTCCATAGGAATCTATTTTATCCTTCAACTCTGCAGACCAGTCGTCCCTTACATCTGTTGAATAAGTTGCTCCTGATTGTCTCGATCTCTGATTCCCTTTGTAAACCTCATTGGAGTAGAAGGCATAGAAGGAGCTTCCATTCTTGAGGGAATAGGAGAGATCGAAGGAATAGTTCGTGAAATCCTGATTTCTCAAGCCATAATCAGACTTCTTATAGTCATCCTTACCCTGCATGTAGGAAGCAGAAAGATCAAGATTTGAGAGAGGAGAAATTGAAACAAGGAGATTTAAACCATCTCTATCTCTTGAGGCTTCATGGTATCTCTTAAAGTTGAAGGTTGGATAAATCTTTTTGACATCATCAAGGGACCATTCCCTTGAAGAATTAAGATAGGATAATCTTAGAAGGAGCCAGTCAGTAGGATTTGAGTCAATTGAGGCATGGTAAAGGGTCTCTTCAGTTTTTCCCTCATCTTCCTCTCCAAGTTCTCTTTCAATACTGGAGGATGAAAATCCAACTTTAAGGGATGTGTGTTTCAGGAAATTGAAAGTGAGGTCTCCATAATACTTTGATCTCTTGAAGCTGTAAGGCTCGACAGAAACAGCTGGTTCCCAAGCCTGATCAAATCTTGTGTAACCGGGAAGGTGTAATTCTTCAGTTTTATTTTTGAAATCGTAAGAATTGAATCCCGCATTTAGATAGAGATTCTTGATTATTCTTGTGTTAAGACTGAAATCGATTGAAGTTATATCAGCCTTTGCTTTTGCGGAATCCCTTGGAGAACTAAGAGCACCTGAATAATAAGTTGTAAGAACAGTGTTTATTGTGTAGGGGAGAAGCTTTTCATCCTGATTAAATGTTCCGAAGGAGATTGAGCCATTAATCCTTGTATTCTTTAAAGGTTTAAAGGAACCTTTGAAATAAAACTGATTTGCAGAGTTGCTGGGTGAAAGAGCCAATCTTCCAAAGGCACTTGAATCTCCGTTGATGTAGGATCCTACAGGATTGTCAGTCAATCTGAAAGGATTGTCCCAGACAAGGGTTTGCAAATTGTTTTCAAAATTCGAGTAGGAAAAACCTGCTAAAATTGTTCCCCATTTCTTTGAATACTCAGCATTAAAGTCGAAATCTGTTGTTTTGTAATCAATCGGTTCAGGAACCTCAACAACATGGTTAAATCCAAAGGATGCGCCAAAGGGTCTTGTTCCATTCCTTGTTTCCCTTTTTGCATTAACTCTTAAAGTCAGGGGAACTGATGGACTGAATTTTATATCGAAAACTCCTTTGTTCCTAATTAGCTCAAGACCAGTTTCGTGGGCACCAGTTAAGAAGTTTGAAATTAGCTTACGGGTTTCAGTAATATTAGGAGCACTCTGAGCACTGAGCTGAATCTGGTCTGATAGATTATAGAAATAGACACCCCCTTCCTCTTTTCCAACATAAAGGGTTTTTCCGTCAAAGCTGAATCTATGAGGTGTTTTGTCCCAAAGGAAATTCACATCGAACTTTCCATACTCACCGAAATTGACATTATATCTACCGTCCTTCTGTCGCAGGTTGTAAAGGTTGAAATTTAAGTATCTGGTCCCTTTTTCTATGCTGACATCAAAAACACCGAAAGTGAACCCCATTGGAACATCCCTATACTCAAAGAATTTTGAGGACTTAGAATCAACTTTAATATCCTGAGCTCCAGAGACTATTTTACCAGTTACCTTTGTCTCTTCCTTCTCCTCAGCAAGAATTGCCACAGTAAACAAAACAAAGGTCATTAAAAACATTGATAAAATTGAAATTGTTTTTCTCATTTTCACACCCCCTTATCTCAAGAATGTTTTTCCTGATGGATGATTAGAACCATGAATAGTTGAGTGGCAGTTGGTGCAGGATCTGTTGAATAGCCTGTTGGAGACAATCTGGGTTTGATCGTAGAGGGTTCCAGGATGTCTTGTATCGGAGTGACATCTCTGGCAGAGGAAGGGCATCTTAGCATTCAACATTTTCTGGTGATTTGAACCATGAGGATCGTGGCAGTTGGAACAATCTTCCCTAACTGGAACATGTTCCCAGAGGAAAGGACCTCTCTTTTCAGTATGGCATTCATAGCACTTTTCAGTTATGGAATTGGCAGAGATGAGTTTTTCAGTCTGAGTTCCATGGGGATTGTGACAATCAGAGCAATTCATCTTACCTTCTCTAATTGGATGATGGGATGCTCTTAGAATCTGGGATTTGTTCTTCTTGTGGCAGTTAAAGCAGAGTTCTGGTTCCTTAGAGAGGAGCTGAGCTTTTTCAGCTTTTGGATTGTGAACAGAATGGCAAGTGAGGCAGTTAAGACCCCTTGATTCATGGGCAGCTCCATTCCATAGCATCTGTGTTCCTCTCTCATGGCACTGGAGGCAAATGTCGGATTTCTCTTCAGAGGAAAGAGCCTTTACGGATTTTATCTTTGTTTTGTCTCCTCCAGCCTCAACATGGGCTAATGCAGGACCGTGGCATGTTTCACAGGCTTTATCTGAACGAAGTTCAAATCCCTTCTTTCCATGAATCGAGTCTTTAAAGGATTTTACAAGATCTTCGTGGCACATGGCGCACTGCTCAATTCCAGCATATTCTCCTTGAGCTGAAGCTTTGCTTGGAGTCAAAAGGAATAAAGAGAAAAGGAGAATGGCGGAGGCAAAAAAGAAAGAAATAAATAGAAGAAACTTCCTTTTACTCATATAAACCTCCTTCGCTTGATTTTATTTTAACTATTTTCATGAATTTATTCAAACCTATCATTTAAAAAACCTATCAAAAAGCATGCCAGAAGAGAAAATTACTATTTAAAAGGGTTTTTTCATAGCAAATATGTCAAATTGGGTTATTTCGCTACTTTGTGGCGTGATTTCACCCTTTTTTTAAATCTCTCCCCATCTATCTTAAACTTCTTCATTTTATATCTAAGGGCATCCCTTCCAATTCCAAGGATCTCAGCAGCCTTCCTCTGACTTCCATTACACTTTCTCAAAGCCTCTTCTATCATAGCTTTTTCCATATCTTCAAGTTTTAAACCAGAGTCCAAAAGTTTTGAAATTACCTCGTTTTTTGAGAAATAACTCTTTGATACTGGCAAGTAAAGGTTTGCTGGAGTGAGGAAATCAGAATTTTCAAGGATCATTGCCCTCTCAATTACATTTCTCAGTTCCCTCACATTACCATACCAGTTATACTTTAAAAGAAGCTCCTCTGCTTCCTTTGTTACACCTTTTATATTTTTTCTGAACTTTAAATTGTAAATTTCAATAAAGTGCTTTGTTAAAGGTATTATATCCTCTTTCCTTTCCCTTAAAGGAGGGAGGTAAATTGGAAAAACATTAAGCCTGTAATAGAGATCCCTTCTAAATCTACCCTCTTCGCAAGCTATTTCTAAGTTCTGATTTGATGCAGAGATTATTCTGACATCAACCTTTATATCCTGAACCCCTCCAATCCTTCTGAAGGAGTTCTCTTCAAAAACTCTTAGAATTTTACTTTGCAGGGAAAGGGGCATCTCTCCAATTTCATCAAGAAATATTGTACCTCCATCAGCAATTTCAAAAAGTCCTTTTTTCTGCGTTTTTGCATCAGTAAATGCACCCCTCTCATGCCCGAACAGCTCACTTTCAAGGAGATTCTCAGGAATTGCAGAGCAGTTTATAGCAACAAAGGGACCGTTAGCCCTGCTGGAATTGTAATGAATGTATTTTGCAAAGAGTTCCTTTCCTGTTCCACTTTCTCCGAGGAGTAGAATTACAGAAACTTCACTTTTAGCTCCTTTTAATGCAAGCTCAATAGCATCCTTTAATGCCTTTGATTCTCCAACTATCTTTTCTAAAGAACTTTCCTTTTTTTCCTTTTCCCTGTAAAAGGTTATTTCTTCTTTTAGGGTCTGGATTTCCAGAGCATTTTTTATTGTGTTCTGGAGGTTTTCGTAATTAACAGGTTTTGTTATAAAATCGTATGCCCCATCCCTTATTGCTTTGACAGCCTGCTCTATAGTTCCATATGCAGTTATTATAATAACTGGAATTGAAGCATTGAGGGATTTAATTTCTTTGAGTAACTGAATGCCATTTATATCAGGAAGATTTAAGTCAAGAAGGACGATATCAGGATTGAAATTGTTTATTAAAGCCATTGCTTCTTTTCCATTTGAAGCTGTTTCAGGGAGGTACCCCCAGCTCTCCAATTTTTTTGAGAAGGACCATCTTATTAGATGCTCATCATCAACAATTAAGATTTTTTTCTTCTTCATTCTATAACATTACCCTTTTCATTAAGATAGGGAAGGAAAACTCTCACAATAGTACCACTACCCTCTTTGCTTTCTATGGTGATATTACCCTTATGGTTTTCAATGAGCCTTTTTGAGATGGAAAGACCAAGACCACTCCCCTTTGGCTTTGTAGTGAAGAAGGGTTTAAATATAAAGGGAAGTATCTCATCCTTTATCCCCTTTCCATTGTCCCTTATCCTTATTTCTAAGCCATCTTCTCTTGGGCATGCTCTTATTTCTATCTTTCCTTTGCTCTCTATTGAATCTATTGAATTGATGAGTAAGTTTACAAGGACTTCCTGAATCTGATCAGGATCAAGGTAAAGGTTTCTAATGTTCGAAGGGCATATGCTCTCTATATCAATGTTTTTTCCAAGAGCATAATATTTTGAAATCGTTATACTATCTTCAATTATTTTCTGTATGCTTGTCATTGTAAATACAGGTTCCTTAGGTCTTGCATAGGAGAGAAAGTTCTGGATAACATCACTCGTTCTATTTATCTGATTGAGAATTTCTGATAGTATCTCTCTTTTCTTTCCCTTTTCCTCCTCAAGAATTACTTCAATTGCTCCTTTTATTCCTGTTAGAGGATTCTTTATCTCATGGGCTAAACCTGCTGCAAGTTCTCCAATTGTTGCAAGATGCTCAGCCTTTCTCAAATCTTCACTGTGGGCTCTCTCCCTTTCCATTATCGATCTCTTGAGCTTTTCAACCATTCCGTTAAAACCTTTTGCCAGAGTTGCAATTTCATCCTTCCCCTTCACATCTATTTTTAAATCGAGATCTCCTTTTTCCACCTCTTTCATCTTTTCAAGGATTGTAAAGATTGGTTTGTTTACAAGTCTGTCGAGAACAAAGGTTATAAGGAAAATTATAAAAAGTAAGGAAAGGAAAAGGACTAAAGCGCTTTTTTGGATATTCTCTTTTAGAAGAGTCTGGGCTTTTTGGTAATCAACCTGAATTGCAAGGAAACCGTTTATCTTTTTAGAAGGAGAATGACAGCCATAGCATCTCGGTTCATTCTTTATGGCTTTTACCTGGAGAAAAACAGGGACTTTTTTGAAAGAGAAAAAGGGTATTCCCTTTTCTTGAGCTTCAGTAATACTTTCCTTTAACTCTAACCCCGCATCATGTCCGATTTCCTGGGGAGAAGATGCACTCAATATTTTCCCCTCACTGGAGATTACTTTAAAACTAATTATGTCAGTGTTATGGGGTATGTTGGATATTATTCTTTGAACCATCTCAACTTTCCCTTCCATCATGGGGGAGGTGAGGGCATTTTCAATAATGGATGTTAGTAGAGCAACATTCTCCTTTAAAAGGGAATTTGAGACGCTATTTACAATGCTCAGGTTAAAAATTGATACAAAGACAAAAAGAATTATAACTGTCCCACAAATTATCATTAGAACTTTTGCTCTCCAGCTCATCGGAATATTATAGAGCATCATTCCAATATTAGCAATTTGTGTGCCAGAGTAAAAAATTTGATTGGAAGCCAGATTTCGGGAAGGATTCTATAAGAATTGGGTTATTTCACCTACTTGATGGTTTTCATAGAAGTTATTCCTTATCTAATTCATTCTTAAGCTCGTTCAATATCATGAGTGCCTGAAGGGGGGTTAGATTATTTATTTCAATTGAGTTTATCCTTTCCCTTATCTTCTTTATTTTTTCATCCTCATAAATTTCAGGGAAAAGGGGGATCTGATTAATATCCATAGCTTTCTTAAATCTTTCAGACTTCCTTATCCTCATTTCTTCCCTTTCCTTTCTTTCCAGGTCAATGAGAATGTCCCTTGCCCTTGAAATTACATCCTTTGGCAAACCTGCGAGTTTTGCAACCTGAATTCCGAAACTTCGGTCGGAGGGACCCTCTTTAATCTTCCTCAAAAATATGACTTCATCCTTTGTCTCTTTTACTGAGACATGGAAATTTTTTGCCCTTTTCAATGTTTGGCTTAGCTCTGTAAGTTCGTGGTAATGGGTTGCAAATAGGGTTCTGCATAAAATCTTTTCGTGAATGAATTCTATTACTGCCCATGCAATTGAAATCCCATCAAAGGTTGATGTCCCCCTTCCCACCTCATCCAGTAAGACAAGGCTTTTTTTCGTTGCATTGTGCAGGATTGAAGCTGTTTCATGCATCTCAACAAGGAAAGTCGATTTACCAGCAACAAGATAATCTGTTGCTCCTATTCTTGTGAATATTCTATCAACCATACCTATTTCAGCATATTTAGCTGGAACAAAGGAACCCATCTGGGCAAGAATTGTTATTAATGCAACCTGCCTTAGATATGTGGACTTTCCACCCATGTTGGGACCTGTTATTATCAAAATTTGATTCTCCTCACAGTCAAGATCAGTATCGTTGGGAATAAAGGGTTCATCACTCCTTAATACCTCTATAACCGGGTGCCTTCCATCCTGAATTAAAATTTTATCTCCCTCATGGATTTTAGGTTTCGAGTATTTTCTTAGAAAGGCAACTTCAGCAAGGGTTGAGAGGCAATCAATCTCTGCAATAATTTTTGCCATCTTCTGAATCCTTTCCCTCTCATTTCTGAGCTCATCCCTTATTCTCAAAAATAGCTCATACTCAAGTTCCTTAACCCTCTCCTCAGCAGTTAAAATCTTTTCCTCCAATTCCTTTAACTCCATGGTTATGAATCTTTCAGCATTTACAAGGGTCTGCTTTCTTATATAATCCTGAGGGACAAGATGAAGATTTGGTTTTGTAACCTCAATAGAGTATCCAAAAACTTTATTGTATTTGATTTTCAATGAGCTTATTCCTGTCCTTTCCCTCTCCTTCCTTTCAAGCCTTGCAATATATTCCTTCCCCTCCTTAGATAGTTTTCTAAGCTCATCTACAGAATTGTCAAATCCATCCTTTATGATTCCTCCTTCTGTGATTATAGATGGAGGGTCATCGGAAATAGCCCTTTCAATTTTCTCCCTGATATCTTCCAGGGAATCCCAATCAGAAATTTTTTCCCTCAAAAGCTCTGATTTCAAATCTAATATCAAATTTTTTATTAATGGAAGGGGGGAAATTGAATTTTTCAAAGCAACAATGTCCCTTGGATTGGCAGCATTTAAGATAAGTTTTGAAAGGAGCCTTTCAATGTCCTGTATTCCATCGAGAATTCTCCTTAATTCCCTTCTTTTTGAGGTATTTGATAAAAATTCCTCAACTGCATCAAGCCTTTTTTCAATCTGCTCCTTTGATAGAAGGGGATGAATTATCCATTCTTTTAACATCCTGCTTCCCACTGAGGTTTTTGTGATATCGAGGATCCCATAGAGAGAACCTTCTTTACCTCCATCCCTTATGTTCTTTGTTAACTCAAGATTTTTTATACAAACTGAATCAAGAATCATGAAATCAGTAAAATTACGGAGGGATACTCTCCTGAGAAAACTGAGTTCATCCCTTCTGAGCTCTTTCAAATATTGCAATAGGGCATAAAGGGTTGAAATTAAAAAGGGTTTTCCTGTAAGACCTATTCCATCAAGGCTTGATACTCCAAGATGATTCTTTAGTGCCATTTCGCCTTTATAGGGGTCAAAGTAGGAATCATCAAGTTCGGTAAAGGTAAAACCATTCTCAGAAAAAAGAAGGTTTGAGATTTCATTTGCTTGAGATTTGGGAACAATTATCTCTCTGGGATTGATTTGAGCAATTATATCTTCTATCTTAATCTTGCTTTCGAAATCCAATTCAGATACATTTGCTTCCCAGTTTTGAAGATCAATATAAGAAATTGCTATTTTATCCTTCCCCATCATTATGGAAGATATTCTAAGGAACTCAGAAGGGACATCCTCTATCTCCACTGCAGTTCCAGGAGTTAAAATTTTGGTAACCTCCCTTCTAACAGGTCCCCTTGAAAGTCCTGGCTCTTCCATCTGCTCACAAACAGCAACTTTAAGACCAGCTTTTAGTAGCCTTGAAATATAAACATCCACAGAGTGATAGGGGACTCCGCACATAGGTATTGGATTCTCTTTCCCTCTTTCCCTTGTTGTAAGGGCTATGTTAAGGATTTTTGAGCCCTTAATAGCATCATCCCCAAACATCTCATAGAAATCACCGAGCCTGAATAGAAGTATTGCTTCAGGGAACTCCTTCTTTATTTCATTGTACTGTTTCATTAAAGGAGTTAATTCTTCCATCATTGGAATTTATAAATTTATTATTCCTTTGAGTCAAGCTTTGGAATTCCTTTAAAATAGGGTAAAATTTTTTATTATGTTTGAGAAGGGAATAAAAACAAGGGTATCTGAACTTTTTTCAATAAAGTATCCAATTATTCAGGGTGGTATGATCTGGGTTGCATGCCCTCGTCTTGCCTCTGCTGTCTCTAATTCAGGTGGGCTTGGACTTCTTGGCTCAGGCTCCATGAGACCTGAGGATTTAGAAAGGGCAATTGATGAAATGAACTCTTTAACAGAAAAACCATGGGGAGTTAATATACCTCTTTCCTTTAAATATTCCAAGGACCACATTGAAACAGTAATTAGAAAGGGGGTTAAGATTGTTTTCACATCTGCAGGGGATCCAACAGCAACAACAGAAAGACTAAAAAAGGAAGGAATAAAGGTAGCTCATGTTGTATCCAATGTAAGGCAGGCTAAAAAGGCTGAATCAGCAGGGGTTGATTGTATTGTTGCAGAGGGTTATGAGGCAGGGGGTCATAATGGGAAAGATGAGTTAACCACAATGGTTCTTGTTCCTCAGGTTGTTTCTTCTGTTAAGGTTCCTGTTATTGCAGCAGGTGGAATTGCTGATGGGAAAGGGATGCTCGCTGCCTTTTCCCTTGGAGCAGAGGGTGTTCAGATAGGGACAAGATTTGCTATTTCAAAGGAAAGCTGTGCCCATGAAAATTATAAGAGGAAGGTAATTGAGTCATCGGATACAGACACAATAATTATTATGCGTAAGATCTTGCCAACAAGAGCTTTGAAAAATCCATTTTCTCTAAGGATAAAAAAAGCTGAAGAGGAAGGTGTGAAAGAAGATGAACTCCTTTCCCTCCATGGGGAGTTGAGGGCAATGAGGGGGATAAGGGATGGGGACTTAGAAGAGGGAGAGCTTGAAGTTGGTCAAGTATCTGGAATGATTATTGATATACCTTCAGTGGAAGAGATAATCAAAAAAATTGTTTATGAGTACAGAAAAATAAAGCAGAAACTTCCCTGAAGCAAAAAAATAAATTTTTAGAAAGAACCAAATGGTAAATATTTGGGAGTTTGAAAAGGAAAGTCTTAAAAAGAAAGTTTTCATTGGTGGCTCTTTTCTTCTTTTTCGTCAAGGTTTAAGCATAATAATAAGTCTTTTCGGTGTGATTTTACTAACCCGTTTAATCGGACCTTCCAATTACGGTCTCTACAATGCTGCTATGGGGATTTATCTTTTTATTTACTATCTTGCTCAGTTTGGGATCAATGTTTATCTTGTTAGAAAGGAGGGGAAGATCGAGAAAGAAGAATACAATACTGCCTTCTCCTTTTTAATATTAGTGAGTATTTTAGCCATTATTTTTTCTGAAGCTCTAATACCCTTTCTCGGAAAATGGACGAGATTGGATGGCTTCAATAGGGTGGCGATGGTAATTTTCCTTTGCTACCCCTTTTCTCTTGCTAATTTAATCCCGATTTCAAAGCTTGAGAGGGAGCTTAATTATAAGAGAGTAGCTCTTATAGAGCTTTTTGCTCAAATTGTTTATTATTTAATTGGATTACCCCTTGCATTTCTTGGAGCAGGGGTTTGGGCTCCTGTTGCAGGTTGGTGGATACAGCAGTTGTCCGTTGCATCCCTTTCATCAATTTCAGCAAAATACAAGCCAAATTTTTATTTTAATAGAAATTTATTTAGGAAAATGCTTGGATATGGTTTTAGCTATTCAATTTCCTTCTGGATCTGGCAGTTCAGAAATCTTGTCAATCCCCTTATTGTGGGAAGATTTTTAGGAGCGAATGGAGTTGGACATGTTGCCCTTGCTATAAGGATTGTCGAGATACTAACTTTTGCAAGAAGTGTTGTCTGGAGAATATCAATTGCGGTTATGGGTAAATTGCAAAGGGAGAAAGAGCGCATCCTTGAAGTTATAAATGAAGGGATGAGGATTGAGCTCCTTGCAATATTTTCTTTTGTTCTTCCCTTTTCTATTATCTCTGAATGGATAATTCCTCTGTTTTTTGGGGACAAATGGATTCCAGTCCTTAAAATATTTCCCTTTATCGCAATGGCTTACATTGTAAACTCAGTTTTTTCACTGCATTCCTCAGCTCTTTACACACTTGGAAAAAACAAAGAAGTAGCCATATTCCATATGTTTCATATAATTTTATTCGCTGGAAGTGCTTTTATTCTCATTCCTCACACAGGTTTGCTCGGTTATGGGTTCGGTGAATTTATAGCCTTCCTGAGTTATGCTGTTATTCACTACTTTATAATTAAAAATTTTGGAAACCCAAAATATTCTATTCCCATTTTCTGGCTTTTTTCCCTCTCCCTACCCCTGTTTCATGAGTCCTTTGGAATATTTGTATATTTAACAATTCCTTTTATTTTTGTTTTTCCCTCGAGTAAAAAGGAGCTTGCAAAATATTGGCAAATTCTCAGAGAGTTAATATTTGAGAGAGGGGACTCTACCATAAAAAAGGAGAACTCTATTTTTTGACCCCTTTGTGGAATATAATATTTATGGGAGACATAAATGGGTGAGCCCCTTGTAAGTGTTATTATAAATAATTACAATTACGATAGATTTTTGAAAGAGGCGATAGATTCAGCTATGAGTCAAAATTATAAGAATAAAGAGATTATTGTTGTAGATGATGGCTCAACAGATAAATCGAGGAAAATCATTGAAAGTTATGGAGATAGAGTAATCTCTGTTTTTAAAGAGAATGGAGGGCAGGCATCTGCAATGAATGCTGGATTCAAGGTATCAAAGGGAGAATGGCTCTGCTTTCTTGACTCCGACGATGTATGGATACCTGAAAAAATTTCAAAAATAGTAGAAAAGGCGAAGGTAAATCCTACCGCAATAATGATTTACCACAAAGTTCAGCAGGTCTCCTCTGAGGGAAAGCCTTTCGGAAAGCCAATTCCTTCAAGGCTTTTTAGAGGTAATATTGAGAGGATGGTTTTAAAAAGTGGAGGATGGTGGATGTTCCCTCCCAATTCAGCCAACTGTTTCAGAAGGGATTTTATGGAAAGAGTTATGGAAATCCCTGAAGATGAATTTAGAATATGCGCTGATTCCTACCTTGCTGATTTAGCACCATTTTTCGGTAAGATTGATTTTGTAGATGAGGTTCTTGCTTTTTACAGGTTACATGGAACCAATTACTGGAACAGGGAAGAGAATATGAAAGAGAATTGGGAATCGATAATCCCCTATCTCAGGAAGAAATATAAAATGTATGAGATTAGGGTGAAAATTCTAAATTTAAGTCTTGAGAAATTTGGTTTTGAAAAGAAAGTATCCCTTGAAAATCACTGGCCCTATCAAAGGTTGAGATTTCTCCTGGGAGAGGATATATCCCTTTCTGAGATTTGCCTTAATGCAATAAATTTTCCATTTCATAAAACTCTTTATGAAAAGCTAAGAGTTGTCGCATGGATTTTAAAGATTCTTTTCTTTAAAAGGAGGATAAAAAATTAGAATTGTCTCAATGCCTGCCTTTTCCAATAAGAATGAGAATCCTTATAACTGGTTGCTTTACACTAATATTTTAAATTTTGGGGTATATGTAGATGAATACTCACCTTTAAATATTTTGAAGAAAAGATATGAAATCTTCCACATCCACTGGCCCGAAAAATTTCTCTGCAACCCGAATTTTTTGAAAGCATTTTTTCGAACTGTACAATTTCTAATCATTCTTTTTATTTCAAAAATTAAAGGAACAAAAATTGTATGGACAGTCCATAATCTAAAGAGTCATGAAAACTATTATCCCTTTTTCGAAGAGATTTTTTGGAAAATATTCATTCCTTTTGTTGAAGCTTACATAAGTTTAACGGAAAAAGGAGATTTAATGGTTAAAGAAAGATTTAGAAAAATTAAAGGGAAAAAAGGAGTTGTGATTCCAATAGGTCATTACAAAAATTTCTATCCAGATAAAATAAATAAAGAGTCTGCAAGAGAAAAACTTGGCATACCTTCAAATTTTAAGGTTATTCTATATTTTGGATTGATAAGGGATTACAAAAATGTTCTTTCCCTTATAAATTCCTTTCGACTAATTGAAGAAAGGGAAATTTTATTGCTTATTGTTGGGAAAACCTTCAATGATAAAATTAAAAGGGATGTTGAAATTGCATCATCGGAAGATTCAAGAATAAGGACTTTTCTTAGGTTTGTTCCTGATGATGAAGTTGAGATTTATATGAAGAGTTCAGATCTAATGGTTTTGCCTCAGAAAGAGGTTTTCAACTCATCGAGTATAATTCTTGCTCTATCTTACAACATTCCAGTTCTTATCCCTGAGAATTTTACAGGAGAGGAGCTTAAGAGAAAATTGGGAGAGAAATGGGTGAAAACTTTCCATGAGTTAAATCCAGAGATTATTAAAGAATCTTTGGAATGGGCTGAAACTGAAAGAGGAGAATGGGAAGTTCCTGATGATATGAAATGGGAGAATATTGCAGAGAAAACAATTAAATTTTACAAGACTGTTATGGGAATAATATGAAGAAAGTTTTAATTATAAGCTTTTATTTTCCACCCTTTTTAAACATGAGATCAATAAGGGCATCGAAAATTGCAAAGTATCTTGAGAGGGAAGGATGGGAAGTTCATGTTATTTCAGCAGATGGACTGAATATTGAAAAGGGACTTCCTGTTGAAATCAGGGAAGATAGAGTAAAGAGGGTTCCTTTTTCTAAAGGTTCAAAATCTTTTTCAATCCCATCCCAATTTAAAAAATCAAAGATATTGAGGAGATTTTTCAATTATCAGGACAGATTTCTGAAATGGTATCTGAGAGCATTAAAGGAGGGGAGAAAAATAATAAAGAGGGAAGGATTTCCCTTAATCCTTAGCTTCTCACCCCCTTATCCATCCAATATTCTTGCCTCAAGACTATCGAGAGAATTTGATCTGCCCTGGATTGCTGAGTTTGGCGACCTATGGAGTGAGAATTTTTATTTGAAAAGAGTTTTCCCCCTCTCTATCCTTGAGAAATTTCTGGAGAAAAGAGTTTTAAGGAGAGCTTCTTCCATAATCTCTGTTTCAGATAATCTTTCTCAAAGATTAAAAAAAATCCATGGAAAGGAGATTTTTCTTTTCCCCCATTTTTTTGATGACGAAGATTATAAAGAGAAAGTTCCCTATCTTCCAAGCTTTACCTTAACCTACACAGGACATCTCTATCCCTATCAGAATTTTAAACCTTTTCTTAATGCTTTGAGGATTATGAAGGAGGAGAGTCTCCTCAAGAAAATAAATATTAGATTTTTCTCCTACAATCATTATGAGATTAAAGATTGGTTCAAAGATTTTTCAGATTTAAATTTAGAAATAAATCCTCCGATTCCTTACATAGAGAATTTAAAGGCACAACTGAGCTCAACAGTTCTTCTTTTCTTTTCAGTAAAGGAAGAGAGCAAAGAATTTGAAAATCCTATGAAGGGAAAGATTTTCTCCTATATTGGAGCAAGGAAGCCTGTCCTTGTTGTGGGAGAGGATGAGGGTGGTAGATTTCTTGAGAAAATTGGAATAGGAAAGATATGTAGAAATGAGAAGGAGATAAAAGAAGCAATAGAGGAATGGCTTAAAGAATTTGAGAAAATAGGTTATTTGAGAACCGGAGATATTATTGACTGGGATGGTTATTCGTATAAAAATAGAGTCTTAATTCTTTCAAACTTTCTTGAAAAATTTTTAAAGAGATGATGGAAGTTATAATTTTCCCTCTTGTTTTCATCCTTTCCCTTTTATTCTCCCTTTATGGAACACCAATTGCAAGGAATGCTGGAGTTAAATTTGGAATAGTTGATAAGCCTGATGGAGTTCTAAAAACCCACAAAGAACCAATTCCTTATCTTGGTGGACTTAGCATATATTTATCCTTTCTTATTTCCCTTTCCTTGGTTTTTGAGTTTAACAGGGAAACCTTGGGGATTCTTTTTGGAGGAAGTATAATAGCGACCCTCGGACTAATAGATGATATTGGCAAGCTTTCTCCGAGAATAAAAATTATAGGAGAATTTCTCGCTGTTTATATTCTTATAAAGAGTGGAATTTACATAAAACTCTGGTTCATACCCGAGTATCTATCTATTCCTTTGACATTTTTGTGGATGATTGGAATCATAAATGCCCTTAATCTTATAGATGTTATGGACGGACTTTCAGCTGGGGTTGCTTTCGTTGCTTCAAGCATCTTCTTTATAATTGCAATAATTACAGAAAACCCATCTGTAGCAATTATCTCAATGGCATTATCAGGAGCCTGCCTTGGATTTTTAAACTACAACTATAATCCAGCTTCAATCTTTATGGGAGATTCAGGCTCTTTGTTCTTGGGATTTATTCTATCATCAATTTCTATTATGCTCGATTACACAAAATTGAATAAATTTGGATTCATTGCACCACTATTTGTCCTCTGGATTCCCATATTTGAAACAGCATATCTTTTCTTTACAAGGCTCTCAAAGGGACTATCTCCCTTTAAGGGTAGCAGAGACCACACATCCATGAGATTGAGAGCTCTCTATAACCTTTCAGTTAGAAAGACTGTTGGCTTTTTTTACCTACTCTCATTTTTATCTGGAATTGCTGGAATTTTAAACATCCTTTTCTCCTTTTACTTCTCCCTATCTTCCTTTTTGATTCTAATTATTTTTTCAGCTTTCGCATGGATAATTCTCGGGAAGGCTAAGGTTTGAGCATGAAGAAAATAGTTATTGCAGGAGCTGGAATTACTGGCTTGAGTGTCGGTTATCATCTGAGGGGGGTGGATTTTTTATTAATTGAAAAGGAAAATGAGCCAGGAGGGCTTGCAAGATCTAAAAAAGTAGGAGATTTCTATCTTGATTATGGTGGTCATTTCATCCATGGAAAAGACGGCAATTTCCTTGAAACCCTAAAAGGTCTATTTGGTGAGAGCTTAAAAAAATGGGAGAGAAAGGCTTGCATACTTAAGGATGGGAAACTAATTCCATACCCATTTCAGGCAAATCTCTCCCTTCTTCCTTTTAATGAGAAATTTGAATGTGTAAAGGACTTTATCGAAAGCTATTTTAAAAGAAAGAAAAGGGCATCCAACTTCAAGGAATGGCTTGAGATTAACTTTGGAGAGGGTATATGCAAATCATTCCTCTTCCCTTACAATTCAAAGTTCTGGATTTATCCCCTGGATTCATTGAGCTATGAATGGTGTGAATGGGGGATTCCCATTCCCCAATGGACAGATGTTCTAAGA
>Ga0136652_1000573_pt1 | contig 17463 bp, 14 predicted proteins | sample ConPoolayeEmetaG_FD_94864 | JGI IMG/M metagenome (GOLD analysis project Ga0136652, IMG submission 94864) | Hot spring microbial mat communities from California, USA to study Microbial Dark Matter (Phase II) - Cone Pool mat layer E metaG... ...
AACATACTGAGAGAAGCGTATGGCCAGGGTGTTGAGGTTTACGCTTATTTTTCAGAGTTTACGGGAAAAGAAATAACCATTCAAGGAAAAATACCAGTAGATCTATCGGTATGAACTAATTTAGTAATGAGAAATCTCGGAGTGTGCATTAGACCTCGAATATTCTTCCTCTGCATTCGGACTTACCAAATTCTTCTATTTTATAATCTAATTGTTTTTTTGTTATGATTTCTGCCTCAGCGTTGGTAGTTATAAGACAGATGCACTCCGATCCCCCGACTAGGCGTCCTATTCCCTCGTCTATAATGGCACTACACGCATCCCTGAAGGGGCAGTTAGGTACTACCTCAATTACTTGATTATTTTTTTCCCTAATGTAGCGTGCCGAAACTGCCGTTTTAATTTCTTTATTTATCTCCTCAGCCTTATATATAGCCTCGAATATATCTTTAGTAGTTCCAACTATGCTGGAAAGCATACCGCTGCTCTCCATTATGTATTTCATAGCGCTATAGGCGGCTCTTCTTGATCCTGCTCCTGTTGAGCCTTGGAGTTTGCTTTCTGCTTTACCTATGCCGTAGATTAGGGCGTTAAAACCTTTAGGGTACCTGTCCAAATTTGCTAGTATGTAATCTGTCACCGCTCCCAAGCCACTAATATTCTCAGGTGGTTTTTCTCCTAGTTTTTTTGCTTCGAACTGCAGTGCGTACTCTGATACCATGCGTGCGAAAATTTGACCGTATAATTTCGCGGTCTCCTCAACTGCAGTTTTTGCAACAAATACAATAGTTCGACTATCTAGCTCGCCTTCCACACTAAATTCATTTTTAATATTGGACAAGTTAATTCCATCTCCTCCTATAATTTTAAAAGCTCTTACTTCTCGCATCGCCCATAGGAATACAATAGACCTTGCACATAATTAATACCTTTAGAAATTTTGCTACTTATACAGCGTCTTTCTTATCACTGTGCTAGCGTTTTTCGATGAGACATCTAGAAGTACTTTTCACACCGTTTCTGAATGATAAATAACTTGACCTATTAACATATAATTTATTTTTAATATTTAATTTATTTTCGGAAATTTAAAACTATGTATTAGCGATATCCCCTTGTATTGAGTGTATGATTTATTGTGTGGCGGTTTTCATTCTTTTACCTTAGTTGTTATTCTACAACTTCCAATTTGAGGAAGCTTTTTTGCACATATACTCTTCTGGGGAACCACACTTCACCGCTTACCCAAAAAGTTTTGAAGCCGTGTTCCTCCTCCAGCATCACCGCGAATGGGCAAAACAAAAAATATGTAAATAGGAGAAACAATGGAGTATAGACTCATTGGTTGTTTATTTTTGAGGTTATTTAGGTGATGCTAAATGAAGAAATTCGACCTCCACATACATACCTGTTGTTCTCAGCACTGGGTCTGGGGCGTAGACGGTTTAAGCACACCCAGAGAGATTGTTGAAACAGCCGTCAGTCGAGGACTGGATGGAATTGCGGTTTCTGATCACAACACCACTAAGGGCGGGCTACTAGCCGCAAAAATCGCAAGAAAAATAGATAAGGACTTCCTAGTGGTTCCCAGCATAGAGGTGAAGTCCAAGAGTGGAGACGTCCTTGCAATAGGTGTGCTGGAAGAGTTAACAATTAAGAGCAGAGTCCTAACTGCTGCAGAAGCCGTGGAACAAATGAGAGATAAAGGCGCGGTGATAGTTGCACCTCACCCCTATGGCAGAGAAGGGCTGGGCTCACTTGTGGAAAGTTTAAAATTTGATGCGCTTGAAGGCTTTAATGCCCATATCCTCCCACGCTACAATGCGAAGGCAAAGAAATTAGCCCAGAAATTGAAGTTGCCAATGGTGGCAAGCAGCGACGCCCACATCGCAGAAGAAATTGCAAATGGAGTAACCGGCTTGGACATTGATGAACTCTCCATAAACGCGGTGAAGGAAGCCATAAGGAAGGGAAAAACAAAAATTGTTCAGGAAAAACACACAAAAAGTATGGGCCGCATCTATTCCAAAAAAATAGGCATACTATTCCACGCAGCAAAACGCCCACCATGCGGCGAAACCTGAAACACTCCTCTTGGCGATTATATGAAAAAAATGGATCTCCACATTCACACCACCTGTTCCCAACACTGGATTTGGGGACCAGACGCGGTGAGCACTCCAAGACAAGTAGTTAAAACAGCAATAAGTAAGGGATTATCAGGCATAGCGGTGACTGACCACGACACAGTAAAAGGGGGTTTAGTAGCTTCAAAAATAGCGAGAAAACTGGATAAGGATTTCCTCGTAATACCGGGCATCGAGGTTAAATGCAGAGAAGGGGATATTATCGCGCTGGGAATAAAAAATGAACCTAAGGGTCATATGGGCAATTTTTCTGCTGTCGAAACTGTGGAAATATTAAAGGATATGGGTGCTCTGGTTATTGCTCCCCACCCTTTTGGCTGGGGAGGGGTGGGAAAACATTTAGATGGTGCGGGATTTGACGCTATTGAGGGGTTCAACGCCAGCCAACTGAGGTGTGTTAACACCAGGGCAAAGATAGCGGCCCACAAATTGGGTTTACCCATGGTGGCGGGCAGCGACGCCCATTACCATGTAAATGTTGGGAATGGTTTAACAGCAATAGACTGTGAAGATAATAGTGTGGATTCTATATTAGAAGCAATTAGTAAGGGAAAGGTGAAAATATGCCAAGAAAAGCGAACGAGGAACAGGCTGATAGTTTACACTTTTAGGATAATCACGTTTTATAAAACTATTCTATGGGGACGCTCCACCTGTAACGAATACTAAAAAAGATTAGTAGCAGATATTAATGAGGATTTTAAAATATAGACAATTTTGGGATTTCTGAGATTATAACTTCCTTCAAAAAAGCGTTTCCCAACGAGGCACTGCACCCTAATATATGGAGTTTCAAGTAACTATGGTGTCCGACAATTGTCTCTACGGGGATGCTTGCAGTGCTCTTAATAAATGAGGGAATAAGACACCTAGTTAGAGGTCGAAGAATATACAGAGAAGGTAGTATTTCTAATGCCTGTCGCGGAAATCACTACAAAAAATAAGATTTGACTAAACGGATTCGAAAAATCAGAATGTAGATGAAAAGTCTAAATGTTCATTCTGCGGAAAAGTCTCCATTTTTTTAAATTTATGGCTTTATAACTTGAAGTACAAAGGGGTTAGGGAGAAACAATTATGAATTTTTGAAAATTTTCCAAAACTTTCACTAATTGTGTGGTTGAAAGCGGTGAGGAATAGTTCGGCTTCTCAAAAGTATATGTTTTTGGGAGCTTCTATGATTTTCAATAAAAGTGTGGGTAAGTTAATCTATAATTGCTAATGGTTGAATTTAAAAAAATTTATTAATATAACATCATAATAAGATGAAGTAAACTGAAAATTTGAGTTAGAAATAGATAAAATATGGAGGTAAAAATGATATGACTCAAAAATGGAGAATGGTAACTACAACAACTGACGTGGCGGACTGGTATAGTGGCTTTATTCCAGCGGCTCTAAGAGCCACAGCTGAAGGAAAGATCCCAGATACTGTAGCATTTTATTATCTTGATAAGCCGGCAATCTTCCTGCAACGCTACTGTGATGTTTTGAGAGACATTAACTATGAGGCTGCTGTGGAGCACGGTATAAAGATTACGAGAGGAATCGTGGCTGGTGGCGGCGTAATTTATGCAGAGCCCGGATCCGAGCCTTTTGTTGGTTTAGTCTGGAATAAAGATAAGCACCCTGAACTGCCATCGTCGCCAGACATGGTGCTGATGAAGATATTGGGTGCTGGTGCAGATGTTTTGAGTGAGAGGTACAAGCTTCCCATCAGGTATCGCCCTCTGAACGATATGGAAATCTGGGATCCTAACAAGAAGACTTGGAGGAAGTTTATGGGCTGCGGTTCTTCGGGACTGTTTAACGCTATGGGATTCGCCTGGTTCCCTAACTGTACAAAGCCCAGTGACCTGATGCGTAAGGTCTTAGTTTCCCCAGCAGAGAAATTTGCCGACAAGGTTCTTAAGGACGTAATGGAGAGAGGGTGGAACCTTCAAGAGGCCGGCGTGTATACTAAAGGCTTGGAGGAGATAGATAGGATTCGCCAAGACTGGGTTGATATTACCCTGCAGACATTTAAGAAGGCATTTGGCATCGAGGTAGAAGAGGGAAAATGGGAGGATTTCGAGTTTCAATATGTGAAAGATTTTACCAAGCAGTTCCATTCGGAGCAATGGATATTTGCTAGGTCGGCTGAGAAAAAGTTTGAGGAAATTCCTGAAGGTACACATCTGGGAAAAGCCTTCTTGAAGATATCTGGAGGACCATTGATTAGAGCCTATGTTTTGAGGGAAGGAGACACTATAAAGGATATGATGTTTACAGGTACCTTACAGATGGCTCCAGGCGACGCTCTTGAGAAGCTGGAAAAGGAACTTATTGGCTTGAAAGTGAAGGATGTGGCGGCTATCAGGGAAAAGGTTAACTGGATGTTCAGGAAAGGGGGAATGTACCCCGACGGTGTTCAGATAGGAATGCTGGAGGAATCACAGCTAGTGGACATCATTGTGCAAGCTTGTAAACAGAGCTACGAGAGCTAATCACCAATTATGGGGGAACAGCTCCCCCTCCTACTTTTTTAATCCATTTATTACCTGCCACTTTATTTTTCTACCAACGTGATTTTCAAATTTCGATTTCTGCCTTTTTGGGCAATGGTTATATTAATGGCAGTGCGGGTTATCCTTGCCTTTTGGTGCTTCACCATTAAAATTTTAATTTTGATGGGGAAAAGTTTGTTTTCAAATAGGGGAACATACAGTTTTCGCATCGCGGTTTTTTTGCTTATTCACCATGAAGTCGATTATTATGTTTTCCTTTGCCTCCAATTCGCCGTCTGGAAGTTTTTTTGCTCTCGCACTCTGGATTTCTAATTCGCCGAATTTTAGTCCCGATAATTTGTAATCTGAGTTGTATGACTGGATTACTGCTCGCGCACCGTAGGGGTTTGACTTTGCGGGATCTACACATTCATCCTGACTTTTGGCTCCAGTTGACGAAAACACTGAGATAAGAACGTTTTTTCCGTTTTTCTTGAATTGGTACTCCATTCTTGCTTCTTGCGGGTTGGGTAGATCCTCTGGGCGGATGCCTAACTTTAATTCTCTCTGTCCATCTATGGTGAACTCGACATGGTTCTCAAAGACTTAGGTTGGAGCCTGGAATGGGGTCGAAATAGTGGATTGGCTGAGCATCCTTGACAACTGGCACTATGAGCCTTCCTTTACCCTCATCTCCTGTTGGTACCTGTATCAGAGTCCACAGAGCAAATGGATGATGATAGTCTTTTACCGTTAAAAAATCAAGGAGTCTTATTCGTGCAGAAACTGCCCCTCCCTCTTGGTGCACTTCAACTAGTTCGAAGCGTTTCCTGATTTTACCATTAAGAGTTTCTTTTGAAATCATGTCCTTAGCCGAGACTGCGCTCTCAAGTTCCACTGCATACTTTTCTTTTGATGTTACCCGATAATTGGCGGGGTCTACTCCCGGCGGACATCGCCAACCTCCAAATTTTTCCGGCTCGTCGTAGAAAAATGCCTGCTCTGGTGAAATCCAGGTGCGAATACCACCAGTGTTCCACTCTCCCCTATCTAGAACTTCGATTATGTTTGGATTCGTCCATAATAGGTTTCCAATCCCCAGATCTATGCCCAGAATGCGTCCCCCACGTGGCAATATGTGGAGGGAGACGGGAGGGGAACGAATACATATTATTTCGGCGTTTTTCCCGATCTTTTTCGTTATGGCTGTGAGTTCGTCCAAGTTAAAAACTTCCTGCTTCCATCTGAAGTTTTTCGTTGGGAAATGTTTGTGGCAGTTTGGAGTTAGATGGTGATTTCTGCGATTGTGTTTTTCGCCACTATAATTGCAGTTAGGGAGGGAGTGAATGGAGAGTGGAAATAAAGGCGGAGTCTTTGTGATTTATGTTTTATTCTTCTGGTTCTGCTTTTTCTACGATGAGTGTTAGTCCTTGTACTTTTACTACTTTTATTTTTGTTCCTGTGGTTATTGGTTTTCCGTCTTGGGATTTTGCGCTCCAGGTTTCTGATGCCACTAGTACCTGTCCTTTTGGTGTTAGGTCGGTTGTTGCTTTTCCGGTTTTTCCAACTAGTTTTTCAATGTCTAGTTCTTTGCTTATTTTTCTGGTTTCTCCCACTTTGTAGACGAGGTAGGCGAAGAATGCGGAGATGAAGAGGGATACGAGCACTACTGTGATTATTACGGTCTGTATAAAATTGGAGGTGATTAGCCAGTTTGATGTGGGAAAGATTAGGATTGCTCCCAGTATGAAGCAGGCTGTGCCACCAGCTGCTAGTGCAAAGGTGTGGGTTTTAAGTTCCAGAATAAATAGTATGAATCCAAAGACGAAGAGTAGGATGGAGGCGAAACTAAATCCCAGGATGCCTAAGCCAGCCAGTCCCAGCACCAGAGAAATGCCGCCCAGTATTTCCGCCCCGAAACCTGGTGTTTTGAGACCTATGACGATGGCGAATAAGCCCACTATGAGCAGAATGTAGGTTACATAGGGATTCACTATGATTCTCAAAGCATTGTACTGTAATGGTTTTTCGTAATAGTATATAACTGGGCTGTCGCTTATTCCCGCAAAGTCAATTTGACTAACTGGACTGTAAGAGGGAGCGTCCGCCGTGGGTACTAGCTTCCAGGCTAGTATGCCTGTGGGTGAGTTATACTTTATTAGGGACTTGTCTTCTAGTTGTTGGAGGAGCCCATAGAGGTCGTTAGCTACTATTTCTATTATGCCAGCGTCTTTTGCGTTTTGGGGTAGGAGGTAAAGGTTAATGGCAACGAGTTGTTGAGCTATGGCTACGTTTCTGTCATGAAGGAGTGCGTGGGTATACATTAATCCAATCATTGAATACGCATATCTTGCATCATAGCCTAGCTGTCCCACCTGTGCTGGTTGAGCTGAGCCTATGAGGGTGCCTTGAGACATTGCAGCGATATGGCTGGACATAAGTAAGTATGTTCCCCCGCTCCAAGCTGTGGAGCCGAAGGGAGTCACAAAAACGCATATGGGTATGCTGCTTACCTCAAACATGTTCATAATGTTCTGAACGGCGCTTAACTCGCCGCCCGGCGTGTTTAAGAAAACTACAATCAGGTCAACTTGGGCGTAAACAGCCTTAAACATGGCGTCTTGAATCATCAGCTCAGTGGAGCGTGTCACCTCTTCGTCTATGGTTATTATCATTACTGTTTTGGAAAATGCCTGTTTGCAGTCAACCTTCTGTGCTTGGTAATGATTCGCAGTCAAATACTGGCTCCAGTCCAAGAAGTATTTTTGATTATCTTGGCCCTGTGTTAGCAGCCCAAACGCTAAGGGTAACAGTAGCAAGATTATAAAAAGGAAAAGGGTAATCTTCCTCAAGACCTCCACCTTTTAGCTCTTCACTCCACAATAATAGTTTTCCATCAAGACAAATAAACTTTTTTAAAATTAGGTTATGAAAAAGTTGACTGCAAAATTATGGATGACAAATTGGTTGTTAATTCTGATTGAAAACAATTTTTCTCTCGCGTTTTAAGGTCCTCCAATTCACATTTAAAAGAAGCAGGAATTCCTTTTCAATTGCAAGGGAGGCCTTCTAAACAAATTTTTTGAGACTTGTTTTTGCGGAGAGAATCCTTTAAAGGAAAGGGGGTTAGTCCTTTGTGATTTTTAAAACGCATTTATTTTCTGTTGGGGAAGGTTCACTTGCTCTGATTTTGGTTTTTACGCCCATAGCTTCTAGCAGTGCTTCCAGATATGCTGTGCAAACATTGTGAAATGTTTTGTCTTTGTTTTGGTAGGGGCAGTTACTAATCTGGTATGTTATAGCCTCCTCTTCCTGTTCTAGTAGTGTGGCTTCCAAGCCCAGGCAGCTTCGTATTAGTTCGGGCATTTTTTCGGGAATTTTCTGGAAGGTTAGATTTGTTCCCCTGAAAATTTCTTTGTTTTTTCTAATTGCATTCTCTTTGAATTCTTCCAGTTTCACTTTGGTAACCGAAATTAGGGGTGCCAGCAGCTCTAAGAATTCCAAACCACTCATTTTTGGGAGCGACCCACTAACGCTTCCTTTTGTGGCAATAAATTCGCATTCTTCGTCGCCCAATCCTAAACACTTTGTTTCTTCTACATAGTAGTGAAACCCGTAAGCCACCTCCAGAACTCCTCTAATAAATCCGCGCTGAATAAAACAGATTGGCTGTTTGAGTGTTCTCAAGCTGTTAATGAATGGTGAATTTTTAATCCGGACTATGACTTTAAGTTTGTCCCCCTCCGCACTTAATGAAAAGTTTCCCCAGCCTACAATTGTGCCTGTGGCCAGACAGCTCTCAGCAATTTTGTCGCCCTGAAGCTTGTATTTCTCCTTGAAAATCTGCGCTAAAGCTCTTCCATTCTCATAACCCGCGTAGTCAAGGAAATCTTTCACTTTTTCCAAGAGATTGTCTTCGCCAGCCTTCTTTATGATGTTCAAAATTTGGTTGGCAGGCATCACGAGGAACCTAGCGAATGCGTCGTAGAGTGGTAATTTGAGTATTCCTGGAATGTCCATGGTGAGCATTTTTCTAAATTCTTCAAAGGAGGTAACTATTTCGCTCGACAACAGGAATTTTCTGCTTTGAATGTCTACGGAGTATGTTACTAAATCCGTTACGCAGGGCAAACCCGCATTTTTGAGTATTCTTATGTGTTTTATTGGTATTCCATCTTTTTCTGTTGTTCTGAGTTCAATCACTGTGTCGAATATGTGTTTGGCGGTTTCAACCACTTGTTTGGGGTGCATTTCTACATTCATTACTGTGTAGGCCACATCTCTAAGAGTTTTTATTTTTGACCTAAAGTTCCAGATGAATCTTAGCACCTTATCTGGGTCACCGACTGTGAATATGGTGGTTGAGAGCTGATTGTATATCCAGGAAACCTTCATTCCGGGTGCGGGAATACCCTTCAGTTTGTCGTCTCTAAATGTGCTTACGTGGTAAAAAACATGGTTTAGGTCGTGGGGCTTTTCTACCACCACAATGTTGGAGTTTTCTGAGGTTTGAACGCCCATAGAGGAACTGAACAAATCTATGTAGAACAGGCGATTTTCCCTCAATGCGGCAGCTGCAATTTCTGGTGCGTATAGTTGTGGGAAGGTTTCGTTTGGTGGATCCGTGGTTAGGAGGATTACGTTTTCTCCTCTTTCTAGAATATTGAGGCAGATTATTCCAAGAAGGGCGGATGCTTCTTGAGCGTTTTGACCTTCGCAGAGGATTAGAACGGTGGAACCTCTAGGAACGCCACCGCCTAGTAGTTTGTCGAGTTCGGCTATTCCTGTGGTTGCAAGTGCCAATTTTTTTCCCCCAGATATCTCTACTTAGTTAATTGTCGTTATTGTTTCTTATGTTTTTTGAATTTACATGGTATATTTTCTGTAATATTAGTTGGTGAGGTTAGTGTTAAAGTTTACGCTTAATCAAAAGTAGCAACTCATCCAACACCCATTTTTTCTATTTTGAAAAGTTAATACTATTTTTTAGTAATGATTTCATTTTATAGTTAAAATAAATTTAAAAAATAAAAAATGTTTAAAGATTAAGGCTTTATTCCAGCTGCCTCATTCACGCTCTTTAGAAAGTTGAGATATTCACTTTTCGTGGGTGTGACTGGTTTTGTTTTTTCCACAGTTTTAAGCCATTCTTTATTCTTCTTGGACACTGTTTCCACGCATTTTTTCGTGAAGTTTTCCAGCAAATGTACTGCTTCTCCAAGGGGTAGGTCAAGGGCCTTCTTCCTAATATTGCTTGCCTCTTCCAAGAATTTGGATTGTAAAGTTTCTATTTCGGGGAAGATTAGGCTCGCTCTTTGGGGGTAGTCTTCCTGTATCTTCCGAGCCAGTTTTTCGTGGTTCCACCAGAAGGAGGATTCGCTGAATTTTTCGTTGCCCTTACTTAAAGTCTCTGGGATTTCTGTGCCCATAAAGAATGGCATGTACACGCTGATGCAGGGGTTGGAGCCCCCGGTTAGCCAGTGTGTTTGAAGTTCCTCTGTAAGGTGCCCCACGTAGCTACCTGTAGATTGGCTGACTTCTAGATGTCCAGAGTGCATACAAACAGTGGTTACCTGTTTATCGGGGTTCCATTCCTTTAAGCTCATTCCCCCGTGGTCTCGGAGATAATTCATCATATCCTTTACATTTATTTTACCCTTATTTTCTTGGAGGAGCTTTGTTGACCTTTTAAACCGTTGATCACAGTGTACAATCTCTCGCATGCCGGGCTCCCCGTAGCACTCTGCAAAGTTAAAGTCCTTCCTAGAATTGCACCAACCTTTATTTATCGCGTTCTCCACCAAGTTTGGTGAGGCTAAATCCCAGTCCTTACCTATGGTGTAACCGTTTGAAATCGAGCGGACATCTCTAACACACTCTGCAACCCAGTATTTGTCAGCGGTTTCCAGAACCCAGGCTTCGCTGGGATCGGCAATGATAAAGGAGTTATGATACTTTAGTTGCGCGTCGAAGAAGCAGTTTCCTCCCTGACCATACTTTTCCAGGAGCTCGGTTATAACTTCAAGAGCTCTCCTAGCGGTTTCTCCTCTCTCTAACCCCAGTCTGAGAAGATCCATACCCAGGAGTCCGGTGTCAGCGTATGGTTCCTTAGACCAAACGGCCTCGTTGCCGATGGCTACTCCAAACTCGTTGACCCCCATTTCAGCGCCCCAAATCCAAAATGGAGACGAAAGAATTACTTCAAGGGTTTCTGGAACTTGGGGTATCTCAATATAGGTGCACTTAACCTTAGAACCCTCAGGATGCTCCATCCTAGGAATGTGCCTGATTACTTGTGCTTCGTTCGGCGGCCTATCGCTGTTCTTTCCAAAAATCACTGAACCATCCTCGGTGGAGTTTCCTAAAGCTACAAGGGTGTCACACATGCAAAGCACCTCACAAAGAATAAGTAATGAGTAATATATAAGTCTATCAATGAAAGAATGGGAATGAAAACCACGCAACTATGCAAAAGAGGCTAAATATATTATGGAACCGTCAATGGCTCGCTGAGCATTATTTGGAACATTTTGCCAAGAAGGATTAGAATTCTGGGTACATTGTGGCTGAAGTACAGTTCTCAATCTTTACCTCTATTCCCTTTTCAATTAGTGAGTACATTCTCTTCTTGTATTTCTGATACTCATCCAAGGTCATGAGAATGATGTGTTCGCCCTCCTCTGTTGCGTGGAAAAGCCTTCCCGCCCTTTGAGCCTCCTGCCTTCGGGAGCCAAATAGGTAGTCGTATTCTATTACGCGTTGTATTTCTGGTAGACTGACGCCCTCGTCACCCACCCGGCTTAGTATGACGAATCCATCTTTTTTCAGTGCTGCTCGCAGAGTTTCGAGGCGGTTTTTGGTCTCCCCATTAATGAAGGTTCCACCGAATCTTTCAGCTATCCTTTTCCCCTCTTGAAGGTTGTCACAGTACACTAGAGTGGTGCTTGGCTCCGCCATAAGATTGTCCAACTTTGCCAACTTTTCGCTCTCCCCACCAACAAGTATTAATCTCACAACAGGTTTCCTTATCAATCCCTTCTGGAAAAAATAGCTCCAAGACACACCAACAGGATAGCCTGTGAGAGCAAATATTAACTCTGATCGACCATCCTCTCTGTAGGGGCTGCCGGAATTATGGCAGAAAACTTTGTTGCCCAAGAAGTTTTCAGTTCCTGTTGTCAGGTCATAAACATAATATTCCCCCTCTGTCTCCACAACATTGTTAACTTTAATGAATGAAACTTCATTTATGCCTTCACAGTTCCAATCAGTGTTGCGATGTGTTTTTCCTAGTTTAGCTCCTCCGCCATCGAGACAGTTAAAATTATTTTCCCATTTGTCGCTTGGTATCCTCTTTGGAGCTATTAGGTAATCTTCCACTGTTAAATCCCGGCAAGCCTTGGAACGAATATCCAAGTTGCCTTTATCCCACACCAGTAGGGAATGATCCCCCGTAACTTTTATTCGCCCACCATTGGAGAGCTCGACTTCCAATAATTTCTTCTCACCCAATGGATATCTATGCACAGCATATATGGGAGTCCAAATAACCCTTCCACAGGGGTCTACACCAATTGTTTCCAGTCCGCCGTTCAAGGGTGTAACTCCGACTCTATTTCCCATCAACTTTTTTGCCAAGTCTTCTATTTTCAGGAATCGGATTTTACTTCCACTCTTTACGGGGATTACAGTGTCTCCACATACTGACAGTCCTATGGTGTATTTTCTCTTAAGGAAGCTGATTACGCTGAAAACATTGCTGGGAAGATGGTGTACCTCGTCGAAGACCACTAGGCTGTACTCCTTCTGAGTAGACTCTTTAACAGCGGAGTGATAGGTTACTATTCTTACCTCACCGGGGTTAAGGTTCAACTGGTTTTTTATGCGCTCCGCCCACTGCTCTCTTAAGGTTACTGTTGGTACCACTACCAGTTTTTTGCCCCTGATTTTTCCAATAGCGTATAGGCCTATCATACTTTTACCTGCACCATAGGGGTAGAAGATGCCCAAATGGCTATACTTCAGGAAGAGGTTCCAAGCCTCCTTCTGATAGTCTCTCAGCTCAAACTTGGCTCTCTCCTCTCTGATTAGGTCATCAGGGTCCACGGGCTTGGGTCTAAAGGGCATAACCCCATCCCTTAAAAGCTCAATAACTAGTGAGAACTTCTTTGTAGTTTTAATTTGGAAGGAGCTCCCGTCTATTTGCCGGCTGAAAAAGGATTGATACTTCTTTCTGAATTTTTTGGGGTCGCCCTCCTCTAACACTGCAATATTTTTATCCCAATCTAGAGCCACCTTAAAATCTGGCAACTTAATGCCGAGCTCGTCCTTGAGCACCTCTGGTAGGGGAGTAAGCCAGTCAACGTAGCGGTTGACCCTATAAACATTGTAGGATTCTGTTTTAAATTCCAGCCATCCTACTTCGAGGGGTATGAAGCGGGGTATGAAGAGACGCCATTCTCCAGGCTTGTAAGGCACAATAGCGTAGGGTTTCTTAACGAAGGCTAAAACTTCTTCGCGTTTAATTTCTCGCCACAGAGAAGCACTAAACTGTCTGCAAACTGCCTGCACCGTCTCTTTTTCTACTTCCTCCACTTGCCTTTTTAATTCGTCCAGCTGCATTTTTATTTCGTTCAAGCCCTGCACGAGTAACACCTCTCATTTTTTTAGACTTAAATGGAAATTACTATCACATTCTTGACGTGTCTCGTGGAAAACCAGCACTCTCTGGATAGCAGAGATGGGTGCGCCTACTCCCTCACAAGTCCAACATATAATTTCTCACTTCAATATTTAAAACTAATCAATTCCTAGAGAATACACCTTTGCCTCCACAAAAATTCTAATTTTTTGCACCGGCCAAAGGGTTAAGAAGGAGTTTATGGACGCTTAACTATTTAAGAGAGAAGTGAAAAAATTTATGGGAGGTGTAACGTTTTGGTTGTAGTTGTTCCGCCAGATTTGAAGTTCTCCGACTCATTGTATCTCCTCTTTGGCGCTTCTATACTGAAGGAAGATATTGTAACCTATCAGAAGATTCCCGTTTACTTGAAGGCCCTAATAAATCTACTTAACGCCTCCCCCACTTTGGGAAAAAGGATTTATGCTGGACAATTGGCGAAGGCGCAGTATGGAAGAGATCCCGAAATCGTGAAAAAGTCAAAAATAGATGATATTCTGGAGAGGGAGTTCCTATGTTATCATAGGGAGGTGCTTCAGGGCAGGAAGGTGAACTCCATTTTTCTGGGAGCATCAAGCGGAGCAAGCCTGCATCTAGCAGACATAATGCAAACCTTGATGCTTTTCTCGGGATTAAACATAACAGTAACCAGGAGGGGAGGAGACCCCGACGATGCAAAAGGTTTCATTGAGTTCGGTAGAAACCTGATGAAGGACTTTCTGCCCAACAACCAGAACCTAGAGATTGTCATCCATTTTGACCCTGTCCATGACAGAACCAATCTGCCCTTCGTCTTCCACTTTAGATCCAAGTTCTGGCTTCCCAACGCTTACAGAAAATTCATAAAAGAACACCTCAAAAAAGGGGGAGACCTCGTTGTTTTTGATGTTCAGGAACCGTGGCTGCATTACAAGCTTGATGAGAGATTCTACTATCAGTGCGGAGGTCTGGATGATTTAACGCCCGAAGAATATGCCTATGGCTCCGAGAGAATAGATTCCTGGCTTGAAGAATTGGGGGCAACCCACAGAGGGGGCTGGGGATTGGAGGGAGAAAAGCCATTAAAAGGCTATGACAGTGAGTATGGAAACAGCCCCAGAATGGTGACAGCGGTAAAAGAATTCGCCGAAGACCAAGGATACAACTTTACCCACATTAAGGCAAACCGGGCCCACGACTTAAGCTTTATGACCACTTACCTCGTAAATCAGGCAATGGTTGAAAAGGGAATAAAACCCAGAGGGGTAATCGTTGAGCAATACACTCAGCTTGTTCCCCTCGCGGTGAGGAGGTTGGGACTCCTCCCAGTATGGACATACTACGTCCTACGCGCATCATTTAACGACACAAAGAAAATGTTGGACAGAGTTTTCAAAGATTACCTAGACGAGGCAGAAGAACTAGTTTTCCTGCCTACTCAACCATTTAACCCTGGGCCTAGAGGGGACTTCGTCACCTGTGAAGAGTGGTACGAACTATTCCAGTCCTATCCGGTACGAAAATTCACTTCATACACTAATCCCAAACTTTACCCCATAGATGTACCATCAGTAGTTCTGGGACCACTAAACCTGCACAAAAGATGCCTAAAGGAAAAAGATCTGGGACTCAAAATCAGTATGGAAGACATTAAAAACACCTGCAAAAAGTTCGGACTAACCTACACCACATCAGCATAAAAAACACGCAGCAAGTAGGCATCCTCGAGGCGAAAAACTCTTATCCCCGCTCCTTTTTTGTGGTATCCAAACCACGAATTTTTTTGGGAACATGGTGTACACTATGGCTTGCAAATGCGGTTCGGTGATGAGCTTTGGATGCACGTGAAAGGGTCTTACGCGCTTTGAATAGAGAGGAGCCGGACAGAGTTCCCACATTTGAGATTGGAATTACAAACGATGATATTGCAGAGAAGATAATGGGCACTAGTTTAACTAAGGGAACCTTGAGGGCGGCTTGGGATATGAGGCACAAGCCCTTCTGGAGATACTTTAGAAAAAGACGCACCATGAAGTATTCACCGGATCTCTATGCCAAGTCTGTTTTGGTCATGTCTAAAATCGGTTTCGATAGCTGTTCCTTGGGGGTTCTCCTCCAGTTCACCAAGTGCAAATACCCCACATGGGACACCTACATCGATGAGTATGGAAGAAAATTTCAGCTCAAGGAATACAGTGGAACCGAGATGGGTTCCTATGTGGGAGGAGGCTTCAAATCTCCCGAAGACTATTATGCTTGGGGACCCATAGACCCCTATCACCCCATAAGGGAGAGAATCTACAAAAGAGCCCAAGAGGTGGTGGGCGACAAGATTTTCATAATGCCCGGCATAATGGGGTTTTTTGAGTCCACATGGGAAATATTCGGATTCGAAACCTTCTCCAAACTCTTCATCCAGAATCGAAAATTCATAGAGAGAGTTTTTGAAGACCACAAAAAATTAGCCATAGAAACAGCCAAATACATGATGGACCTAGGGGCTGAAGCACTAGTTCTATATGACGATTACGGCCATAAAAGCGGCCCTTTCATATCCCCCAAAGATTTCCGAAAATACATATATCCCTGCCTCAAAGAATTCACACAAACCTGTCACAAAAGGGGAGCCAAGGTTCTCCTACACAGCGATGGCAACCTAAACCAAATATTAGAAGACATTGTCAAAGCAGACATAGATGCGCTTCACCCTTGGGAGCCACAGGCAAACATGAACATAATAGAGGGAAAAAAGGAGTACGGCGGAGAAATCTGCGTGGTAGGCAACGTGGACCCTATGCACACCTTAAGCGAAGCTCCACCAGAAGCGGTGAGGGAAGAAGTACTCAAACTCCTAGAAAATGTGGCACCCGGAGGAGGATACATACTGAGTTCGGGACACAGCATACACCCAAAAGTAAAATACGAAAACCTCATGGAAATGATGAAAACGGTGCAAAGGTATGGAAAGTATCCCATCCTAATTCCAGAGAAACAACAAGTCTGAAAACATTTATGGTTCAAATTCACTCACTGCACTAGAGAGCCTCCAAGTATTCGAAGTGAACCACATTAGAACCTAGGCCATAAATCTGGGATCTATCGCTTTCTCCACAAAACTAAAAGATGAGAAGTGCTTAATATTTGTAGTATAAATATTTGAAACTGCATTCTCCTTCATTGTTGCCGCTATAACACAGTCAGAAAATTCAACATCTTTTTTCTCATTCTGTAGAATTAGAGCTTCTTCCAGAGTACTCCTATAAGTGGGAAAAATTACAACTCTCTTCTCAGATTTGAGGAACCCGTTCCACAAAATGTTTGCCGCTTCACCGGGATCGATCTTTGACCTTTTAACAAGGCATATCATAGTTTCAACAAGTACGACAGTGTTTACTCCTGCTATGAATTCTGGCTTACGCCTAAAACACTTGCTCATCAGATTAAGGCAAGCCTCCCTTTCAGGGTGTTCCGGATCAAGAAGTCTCCATAGAACTCCAGAATCGATAAAGAAAATCATGGCTCTTCCTCTTGCACACTTAACCACAAGTCAGATTTTGAGATAGGGGCATAATCCGCTTTTCCCATCCTCTTAATCTTTTTGGAACTCAGACTTGCCAGAAAATCCAAAATTTTTTCTTCCCCTCCTTCATTGGAGTCCACCATTAGTCCCACAATTTTGCTGCTAAGAAGAATCCAGCGGACAGAATCCCCCTCTTTAATGCCCAAGGCGTCTCTCACCTCATTAGGTATACGAACTCTCCTTTTAGAATCAACTTTAGAACTCACCAACTATTTCACCACACAAAAGATAAGAGTGGGAATTAATAAAATTTTCCCACAAATTCTGCTAAAAAGACAATGTAATACATTAAATCGATATAACAGCGGTGAAAAAGAAAAAAGAATAGGAATTTAACCTTCCTACAATTATATTAAATAGGTTTGAGGTAACAGTCCGCAGCCAAGTATCAGAATTTTCGCATGTTAACTCTTCGCATCGGATTATCCTAGTCCTGATTTTTTTCGCCTAAACGCGGTATATTTTCCCCTTACAAAACCTTGGCGAGAAAGCCCCCGACTTTAGTCGTGGGGATGAATCGCCAGAAAGTTTATTTGAAAGTATGGTATATAAATAGTTGTTGGTAGCTGAAGGGTTTGGCTTGGGCTTAAG
>Ga0136652_1000575_pt1 | contig 17449 bp, 14 predicted proteins | sample ConPoolayeEmetaG_FD_94864 | JGI IMG/M metagenome (GOLD analysis project Ga0136652, IMG submission 94864) | Hot spring microbial mat communities from California, USA to study Microbial Dark Matter (Phase II) - Cone Pool mat layer E metaG... ...
CACCTAGAGAGAATCAGGGAACTTGACACTTTGACACGTAAAACTAAGGCGGAGAAAAGCAGGTATCTCGGAGAATTCTTTGCAAGTTTATCTTTTCAGTTTGAAAAATTTTCAAAACTCCAAATAAAAGCATCACAAAATCTAAATTACGAGGCAAAACAGGAAAGGAAATAGCTTAATTTTTGGTGGATTCCGCATGTTAGAATATTTAACGAATCTGTAGTTGTTATCTTCCAGTAAGTATTAGTGAGATTAAATGTGTGATGTCTAAACCCCAGCCTAGTACGTGGGAGAATCCTAGTAGTAGGATTATTCCGATGAAGAGGCTCACAAGTGTGATGGGCACTCCAAGTTTCATGAATTCACTCCAAGAGACATGGTAGCCTTCCTTTTCTAGGGCTGTTATTCCAATCAGGTTCGGCAGGCCCCCTATGGGTGTTAGGCTGGCTCCAATGTTTGCTCCATACACTAGTGACCATATCACAAGGTTTTCGTTTATCAGAGCGGATGTGGATAGGCTGGGTGTCACATATAGTAGTGCTGTGGTTACAGAAATGTTATCTAGAATTCCCGACATCGTGGCGCAGAATACACTGACCAGGCTTGCGGTTCCCGGAACATTGGAAAATATGAGGCCTCCCAGACTGTTTCCCATATTTTCTAGAACCTTTGTTCTATCTACACCTCCCACTATGATGAATATTCCAATGAAGAAGAATATGAGGCTCCAGTCCACTTCCTTCAGGGTTTTCTCTGGATCCTCGCCACTCACAAATAGGAAGGCAAAAGCAAATATGAGGGACACCACGTAGAAGGGTATGGTCAGCAGACCTGCTATGACGAATCCCGCTACAGTTGCTGAAAGCAGAATAGCTAAGCGGCGGAATATTTTTGGGTTTCTCATTAGCATCCTTTCATCGAAGGATAAAAGTTCTTCCTTTGTTTCTAGGTATCCTTCTTTGTCTTTGGGAATTTGGAATGCTTTCTTGAAGTGGCGAAATATGAAAAATATAGCCACAACTGTGCAGATAGCTGCGAAGGGTAAACCCAGCACCAGAAAAGTGGGGTAAGAGAGGAAACGTGTGGGATCCAAGTTATAGTGGCCAGAGACTAGGATGTTAACGAAGCTACCTATAATTGTGGAGGCGCTAGCCGCGTTGACAACAAAGATTGTTCCAAGTATGTAAGGAACCGGGTCTAGATCCAGTACCCTAACTATCTGAAAGATAAGAACACTTACTATGATGAAGCATGGGTCACAGTTTAAAAGCATAGTTAGAACGAATGTTAATGCCCATATGTAAATGAAGAGTTTTCTTATGTCTCCTTTGCTAAACTTCACCACCTTAATTATGATGTACTCGAAGAGTCCCGAGCGGCTGGCAACCGTAGTAATAATAACTATAGAAATAATTATGAGCAGAGTAGACCAGTTCACAAACTCTTTATATACATCATCATAGGAAAACAGTAGTTCATGGCTTACCAGCCCTCCCGAGACATAATATGTAAAGTAGGGAACCCAAGAATAGAGCGCTGAGAAAACACCACCAGCTATGAGCGTAGCCACAGCTCCCCCTAGGGCTGCTATAGTTCTGTGGAGGCGTTCAGTTGCAATCAAAGCAAAAGTTACGATAAGTATACTAGTGAAAACTACCTGAGCGGAAACAGGCGGCTGGATAAACCATTGAGCCCACTCGGGAATAAGAGAAGCTTCCAAGGATTCCAAGCCAAACATATTCTTCAATCATTCCTCCTTGAGAGGATATACTTCTCACTAGAAAATCGAAGAACCAAACCCACAAACCATCATTGTTATGATAGAGATTATTATGAAGGTTTCTCTTAAATGTAATGGTTACTCGAAATCCAAATTATTTCTATCTTAGCCATAAACTTTTATATAACCTTATCTAAATTTTGACACTCCTACGACTCGGAATCGGGGGCCTTCTCGCCAACAGTTTTGTAAGCCGCATCATGTAAATAGAAGACTTCAAAGGAAATATTCAGCTAGTCGGACCAAACTACTTCTTCAAGGGAACCTTCATCTTCTTCCAAACAGCACCAATAAGAGTAACTGAAGCCTCAAAAAAACTAGGTTCCCACCTGATTAACGCAATCCTAAACCTCATTTTTTTCTACTGGTGCTAATCCTGATTTCTTGGCCTCGGAAAGTTTTCATATTATTGTTTTTGCAGCGTCTATCCATAGCGCACGAAAAAAATATTGCAATTAGAAATCACTTATACCTAACAATTAAAAAGTTGTCAAAGGGTTTTATGTCCTCAAGGGGATATGCTGGTTCCTGTCATCATTTAAACATATTTATTCTTCTAGTTCTATACCTGTTTCCCTTTTTTCTTCTTCGCCCTTTATTCTTTTCAGGGCCCAGGCTGCCTTCTTTTGCACCCTCCAGTCAGAGTCCTTTAAAACTCTAGTTAGGGGTTCCACTGCTGTGGGCTCCCTCATTTCTCCTAGAGCCCAAACAGCCTTGTAGCGTATTTCCCCCTTTTCTGTAAGGACCTCTACTAGAGCTTTTGCAGCTCTGGGGTCTCCTATGGCTCTCAGGGCGTCTATGGTTTTTATGACAACTTCTTTGTCCTTATCTTTTAGTTTTTTTGTTAGGGGTATAACTGCTTCGGGATCCTTTATCTCTCCCAAAGCCCAGGCTGCGGTGCTGCGTACCTGCCAGTCCCTATCTCCAAGAGCTTTTATCAGGGCACCCACTGCTTCATTGCTTTTTATTTCCCCAAGGGCACGTGCAGCGTTTCTGCGCACCGCAAAGTTTTTGTCCTTAAGTGCCCGAGTTAAGGCTTTTACTCCTTTAGGATGCTTGATCCACCCAATGGCCAGGGCTGCGGTGCTGCGTACCTGCCAGTCCTTATCTTTTAGCTTGGTGGTTAGCGCGTAAATGGCTCGGGGGTCCCCAATTTCTCCAAGGGCTTCTATTATAGGTAAACTAGACTGGCCTTTACTAATTGTTAGTGCCTCTATTAGGGGTTTAACTGCGGGCTCGCCCATTTTTACTAGAAACTCGAAGAAGCTGGAACTAATTTTATCATTTTCATCCGAAAGTATTTTTATCATTCTGTCCAATGCTTCCTTTTCGCCCTTCTGACACTCCTCCACAATACTTCCAAAGTTATCCTGCTCATTTAACATCTTTTTTCCGACTTCCCAAAAAACGCCCTTGAGATATTATAAATAATCACTCTTTAATAAATCTGTTTGAGTATGGGAATAATTTGCAGAAAAAGGTAGACACTTGTAGAGCAGCTTTTTATAGAAACCTGAAATTTTTCTGAAAAGGATGGGTGACATTTGTGTTGCGCTGAATTGTTAAAAAGAAGACTTTTTGGGAACTTAGGATGGAGGGCGGTGAACTTTTTAGATCCAGTCTCCAGTTGAGAGTTTTTGGGGCAGGTAGGTTTCAGTTAGGTACTCGAATCCGTGGCTGCTTAGAGCTTGGATTTCCGCTTTTCTTTTAAGTTCTATCATTAGTTTGAGGTCGTTGGCCCACTCCTCATTCTTTTGAACGAAGGGTTCCTTCAGCATCTCCTTGGCGCGCTTAATGTCTTTGTCCGTCATCTTAAGCCAGCACTCCTTAGGAATCTTATACTTGTCTAGGTCTCTACTTAAGACTCCCAGAAGCTTTAATTCGGGGGTTGCTAGAAACGGAGACTCGTAGCTGAGGCGCTTGCTGCCTCTAAGGTAGACGCTGTAGATGTAGGAACCGTAGGGGTCACTATCCATCAGGGCGAATGCAGGAATCTTTAGTGTTTTAACTATTTTTCTCAGGAAGCTTCTCGTAGCTATATCCGCGGAGCCCTTGCCAGTAATTATGATGCAGGGATACTGGTTCCACCACTTTGCTTCACTGAGTCGAATTAGAGCTGCGTCCTTCTCCACCACCAGAATAAATTCCGCATCACTTTCCACGATTTCGATTTTATCAAGGAAGGGTGTGATGGACCAGCCACCGCTTCCCAATTTTGTGAGATCTATTGTATCACCACTATCCCTTATGACTAGCCTGCCAATAGCCATACCTTTCGCGCTTGCCACTATGTGAGTGGAGTCACGAGTTGTGTTGAGCAGTGGTGGAATATCATCTATTATTTTGTCACTATTAATTTGATCCTTGAAGAGGTTAACATCGTTGTAGAAGATTTCACGCTTCGTGGCATGAATATCCTTTTCCAACAGAGTGTGTATTAGTTCCAGCACTCTCATGGTTCTTGCCATATCAGAAGATGTAGCTAGGCTTAAAAGGGCTCTGGCGCTTTTACCCTCTCCCAAAAGCAACAGGTCGCTATCCTCATCATAAATTATGTTGTCTCCCCCCCTCTGGGGAATGTAGATTACTGGGGGCTCCCCTTCCTCCAATTGCAAAAGTAGCTGGCGTGCTGCTTCATGAATTTTTTGATGAACCTTATCCGTGGGTAGCTCTTCCACAATCACCGCCCTGCTGGGCGGCTTAAACTTAGGTTTGCCCTTGTGCCTCATTTTTTCCTTCAACTCAATCACTTTTGCCAGATTCACCGAAGTTTTTGGTTGTTTGACAACTTTCTCCTTCGGCAACTATTTTTCCCTCCTCGCTGCCTTAAGTTTTAGCCATCTGGGTTAAACTCTCGGTTGGAATGGTTTCAGGCACAGCTTCAGGCTTAGCTTCAGGCTTGGTTTCAAGTTTGGTTTCGAGTTTAGGTATACTTTTGTCTAAGGTCTCAGTTTTTATTTTTTCTCCGGACCTTTTTGTTTTTGTTTTAGGTTTGTGTTGTTTTCTTTCTTGTTGTATTGTTTTTCTTTCGGTTGAGAGTATCATTTCTTCAATATTTTTGTATAGTTCTTCATATGTAGGTTTGACCTTTAGTTCAGAGTCGGTTTCCTCTATTGTTGCTAGAGACTTGGCAAAAACTTTGGCGTGCTCTAGTAGTGTTTGTGCCCTTTGCCTTTTTCTGGTCTCAATTTCTCCCTTCACTATGTGTGCCTTTAGTTTTCTTCCCAGCTCTTCTAGAGCCAGCTTGATTTCTTTAACCAGAATATCGTCTGCGGCTAGAGCTTGTTTGCTTTGGGCCTTGAACATTACGTGGACGAAGGGTCCGCTTACGTTAACAAAGAGCTTCACGGGGCCCTTGGGCAGCCCGTTATCTCCTCTATCTATCTTGTAGTTTTTCCAGTTTACGCTACTAGCGGCCTTCCATATTGCGCAGTCCGAGTTGTCTCTAAGTTTTGGTGTGCGGTTCGTGAATCTATATAAAACGCCGCTTCCTGAATCGTTTAGTGCGGGATTATTTGGGTCGTAGGCGATTGCGGCCTCCACTACGAAGGCTAAGCCTTTACTACTTGTAGGGGGACGGGTGGTGGCCTCCACAAACTCCGCGTTAAAATGTTTCTTTATAACCTCTTGGAGCACCTCTTTTCCAACGGGGACAACAGTGTCCACGGGGGGTGAGGGATATTTCATACTTATGAAGGCCTTGTAAAGTGCATTTATTTGTTCATCACTGAGCTTCTTTACCTGTGTGTTGGGGCTCAACTTGTACCTGAGGTCTTTATTAGCATTTTCAATTATGTCCTTTGCCCTCTTACTACCTATTCTGCAGAAGGATTTTGTGAGAAAGTCAATTAGTTTGTTGTGCTTTGTGTTTCTAATCAAATCTTGAAAGTCACCTATGCTGGTGGACTCCGGGTGGGGTTCTGTGTATACAGGCTCTGGGGGAAACTGGTTTACGCGTCTGGGGTAAATGGCCACATCGCCATTTGGATCCACAAAAATGATTGTTACATGGCTGTTTAGAAGCGCGGTTTGGCGTACGTACTCATCAGCATAGCTTCTAACATATTTTACATTGAGATAGGAGAGTTGCACATAGGTTCCATGCTTAAAAGGAACTTGGATACCCGTGGGTGGAACACTATACTTTTTAGTGTTTTCTCCAGTAGTGTAAAAAACTGAGGTTTCGCCCCTCCTCTCCTTAATGTGTTTGCTAACCACGATGATGGGTTTGCCCGTGGTGTTTTGGGCATCGCTAAAAGCACTGGGTGCTCCAAAGCCTTGGCTGCCTCTAGTCTGCTTCAACTTTTCAGCCTTACTAGAGGCTAAATATATTCCATACTTTTCAAGATCCACGGGCCGCATTCCAACGCCATTGTCGAAGGCTTCAAAAGAATACATTTCAATGTCGCTGCCCTGAATATCGTCGGGCAAAATTTCGGGTTTTTCAACCCTCTGAATTATAATGAGGGCGAGTGGCTCATCATTTATTATGGTTTTTAGAGGTTCAAGCAACTCCTTTAACCTAGCAGAAATATCTGTGACCTTAACGCGAGCCCCATTCAGGTTTAGAGGTTTAACACTATATTCTATTTGGGGGCTTTGCGGTCTCAAATTATTGAAGGCCTTGTATTTCCAATGGGCTGTTTCAATCGCATCAAGGGCATTGTCCAAAAATTCCGCCACGTATTGGGTGTGCTTGTGCCTCTCTATAGAGAAACCCACTAGTTGGGTTCTTTTCCTCATGAATTGGGCAATGCTTCCTTCCTTTATGACACCTTTTGAAGAGGAATCCGTCATTCAATTTTCATCCCCAGTGATTTTACAGGTTTAAGGCAAATGCAGCGTCATTCCTAACATAATAAACCCATTTTAATATAAAAAGGGTTTGTATTATGCGAATTTTACAATAAATATGCCTAGTGATTGATAAGTTCACAAACTTAAAAACATTTTTACAAATTTTCGCCTTCAAATCAGTAACACTCTCAATACTGCTTTGCCCCCACGCACAATCCTACATCAGCCGCTAAACAAAATAAAAGATACCAACACTTATTAATTTAACCTATAAAAAACAAAGTAACCCCTTTAACTCACCAAAATTTAAAATAAAAAACAAATTAAATAAAATAATAAATAAACATAAAAACAAATTATTAACAAAAATTCCCCTTGAAAAAGAATTTAAACCCCAGAAAAGTCCCACCCAAACAGAAATCACCATAACATGTCAAAAAATAGAAGGTTTCAATAATAAATTATTTAACCAAAAAAAGGGTGCCTACTCGTTACCTCACTTTTTGAAAACGTCATCCAGCCAATCAAATATAACCTGGTACATTAGGCTCCTATTATTAACTTGACAGTGCCCATCGGCGCCCTCCTCCGCTGTGAAAACTCGAAGAATCTTCGGACACAAAAGTCTCTCATGAAACTCTCTTGCCTGTTTCACCGCTTCCCCTCCCTCCCCCACACTAACCAAACTAAGAGTAGGACACTTAATTCTGCCCTCCAATCCCTCAATGGTGAACTTTTCTATCCTCTCAAAGAATTCCCAGGGAGTGTTAGCTCCCATAGGGCGGAGAAAATTTTCTACAGTCGCCCGAAACATGGGGTTTTTGCTAGCTACCCCCTGAATGAGTTCGTTCAACTCGGAAGGCGAAAATTTTTCTATGGAGAAAGGTAGCGCCCCCAAAACCAAGCGGCGAAAATTAACTATGGGCGCATTAGCTATCAATGCTCTAATACGCTTCTCAAACGCAGCCGCCCTTGGAGCAAGATAACCCCCAAAGCTAAAACCAATCAGCGCCAAACGATTACCATCTATCTCTGGCCTACTCAGGGAATAATCTACCACAGCCCCCACAGGCTTTTCATAATCCGGCCTAAAAACCAGACTGGGATCTCTGTGTAAAACTCCCCGCTGCCCTGGGCCCTCAAAAATTAAAGCATTGTAACCTCTCTGCTGGGCTGCGGCTCCAATGAAGAAGTAAAGTTCCTCCCCTGTGCTATCATATCCTCCCATAACAATGAGTGTGGGACGCTTACCACCGCCACCAGTAGTGAGGAAGTAGCCAGGTAACTTTCTGTCCTCAAATGGAATCTCCAGAACTTCTATGGGTGGTTCGAATAAAGGTGCAGCGCGTTGAAAACAGGATTTGCTCTTTTCCCACAATTCTTGGTGCTGCTTAGTGTTCCAAGGAGCATAAAACTCAGCAGCCCTATAGTAGTTGGATGCCCGCAGAAAATTGTTCCTAGCACTAAAACGGCGCCCCTGTGCTAGAGCCTCTTCACCCCAACCCTCAACACGAGCTGCAACCTCGCTCCACGCCCTAACCCAACTCTCGGGATCCCCATCATTTGTATGTTCCGCGGCGTAAAAGCATTCGCCGAACTCCGCGCCCCCAAAAGGGTGTGTTAAGGCTCGGATGAACTGGAAATTCATTTCCGGACTCTTGAAGGGTAGTTTTTCAGAAGCCATCGAAATAACTTTAACACCTTCCACCACAACCATCTCCCATCATTACCCACATATGATAAAGATTTTTCAGCCCGCAAATATTTTTGTTTTTACAAAACTTTTATGGGTGTTGCATACTTCTTATTTTTTTAATTTTTTATGGTTTTTGGTGGATCTTTTGCAGCTTTACAGTGTTATTTTGAAAAGTTTTCAGCACACCAAATAAACAGGTTAGAAAAAGTAAAATATACAACATGACACCACATCAAAAAATTATTGAATTAGTTGGGTCATTATCATAGCCACTCCCAATACAATAAATATTATTCCCACGATTTTTGCCAGGGTTTCCTCCGTAGCCCTATTAGCGTAGATGGCGCCCACCCTGCCGCCAAGGATTGTGCCCACTCCCACGATAACTGCAATTATGAGATTTATGTTTCCATTAAGACTGTATCCTATGGCTCCGGAGGCTGCCGTTATAGCCATAATTAGGGTTGAGGTTCCTATCGCCTTATGTATGGGGTATTTTAGAACAAAAATTAGGACTAGGAGAAACATTACTCCCCCACCTGCTCCCAGAATCCCGCTCACTATACCAATTATGAAACCTATGAGAAGAGTAACTGCAATTTTCTTTTTCTCTAATGAAACAATAACCTCCACGGAGGTTTCGCCTTCACTTTTTATTTTTCCCGAAGCTCCCGAAAAAAGTCTCAGCCTCTTCCTTACCTCTCTTCTCCATAAGCCGACCCCGCTAAGGATGAGAAATATTGAAAAAACACCGCCCAGCTCAAACTCTGGAATGTTAGCCGCAATAATGCTACCTAACTGTGCACCAAGCACTGCCCCCAAAGCCAGCCAAACGCCAGATTTCAAATCCACATTTTTATTCCGGTAATATGTGTAAGAAACCACTATTGATGCAATCACATCAACCGCAAGGCTGGTGCCAATTGCCACATGAACAGGCAAGTCCAAGGTCATAGTTAGTGCAGGAACCACAATAAGTACACCACTCGCACCCATCAAGCCAGTAACGGCACCCGAGCAAAGACCTATCAGCACCGAGATGAGAATCGACAGCCAGTCCATGAACCTCACCGAAAACACTTCAAGCATTAAAAAACTAACTTGTTAACTCTCTAAATCAGGCATTTTTCTATAAAATTGTTTCGTCTAGAAAATATTTTCAAATTATAAACAAAATTTAAGTGATTAAAAATACTAAAAAATAAAATCGACGACCTTTTTGACACGTATTATTCAACTTAATTGTTCTTTTTATTCACTTCGATTTATTGGACTTTCCTCATCTTTCCTCACAATATCCCTCTTTTCCCCAATTTTCATTTTCTATTTAACGCATCTGTTCACCCATAAATTTGCGTCATACGGAATAAATGAGCCAAAAGGGAAAAGTCAGCTGAGAGTACCAGATAGGGAATGATATATAACACTGGGCTAATAATGCCAGTCAAGAAAAGTAAGCCACCCACTATTAGCGCAATGGATGTACTGCGAGCTTTATCGGGATCATAGGTGACCCATTCTGCGGATCTGAGGGAAAATGCAAAGAGTATAAGAGTCGCTAGGAGAATGATGCTTGAAAAAACGGTGGGTTGAGCCATAAGTAAACCTATATTAGTGCTAAATGGGGCGCCGATTTGAGCGAAATAAATCATCAGGAGTCCAATGTTAACAGCAAACCCCTTTAAGCCTGTCAAACTTGAAAACATAACAAGTGAAATGATTAAAGCACTAAACAAACCCAAAATCAATGCAACCCTGAGTATTCTGAGTGGTTCCAACCTATAAAAACCATATAGGCCTATACCAACTAAGACAATGGCGGCAGCAATCAAAAAATAGTGAATTCCACCTATTATTATGATACGGTTCGATCCCAAGTATAATTGATAGAAGGGGTAAAAAATAACAAGGGGGCTCCTCTCAACTGGGGGAAGATGGGGAGGCTCTGGAATAAAAAAGGTCACAACTTGCACCATAAAATAGTCACCAAGATTAAGCAAATCATAGAGAGCCCAAACCCAGAAAAAACCACTGATAGCGCCTATAATCCCCACAAAACTTCCAAAGACACCCAATCCTAATTTATCCAATCTCTCTCCTCCAGCCAATTGAAATATGTTCAACTTAAAAAAATAAAGAGATTGATTATAAATTAATTACGGTAGCAACTATTCCTTTTCTACCACTGCAATCTCAATTACAACTTAATCAACACTGTTATTCCCCCTTTTTTCTCAAATTTTAAACAAGTCCACTATGTCCAAAACTGGTATGCCCTCTTTTTCTGCCACTAAGCGCAGGTTGTTCTCACAGAAGGGGCACACAGTCACAATATAATCTACTCCCACCTCTTTTGCGTCCTCCACCCTCACCCGCGCAATTTTTTCAGCGAGATTCGGGAACGCTGATTTTACCCCTCCACCCGCTCCACAGCACCAAGCAGCGGTTCGATTACGTTTCATCTCAATAAACTCTAAGCCGGGCACCTTTTTTATTATTTCGCGAGGCGGCTCATAAAAATCGCAGTGACGACCAAGGTGGCAAGGATCATGATAGGTTACTTTCCTATTTTTGAAATCCTCCCTAAATTCCAGCTTCCCCTCCGCCAGTAGTCGATTTAGAATTTCGGTTATGTGAACCACCTTGAAGGGCAACTCTTTTCCGTAAATATCGGGATAGTCTTTTTTGAGGGTCCGATAGCATCCTGCACAGTGAACAACCACCTCTTTTGCACCAGCGTCTTGTAACGCCTTTATATTATGTAAGGCAAGCTCCTCTGCCAGGCTACGCATACCCGTTCTCAGGGCTACTGAGCCGCAGCAGTACTCTTCAGGATGTATCAAAGCAGGCCGCACCCCCGCAGAGAGCAGTAGCTTTATAGTTTTTCGGATGATTTCTGGTTGCCTGTAAGGTTCGGTGCACCCCATAAAGAACACAAGCTCGCCCCTAGACGGCAAATCAACCCCCTCCGGCATCCAGACAATCCTATCCTTATGCAGTTCCATGTAGGGATTATGCTCCTTTTTGCACCACTCCAAAATTTCCCTGTGTCGAGTCATAGGCCCGTAACCCGCATCAACCAAGTCAGCCCTCAACGCCTCGTAAATCTTGGTGTGATCCAAATATTTTCCTATGCTAAGGTTAATATTTGGATCCATAGATTGGTGGCATGTTGCGTGGCAGTCTCCACACGTAGTGCACTGGTATATAACGTTGGCTAATTCCTGGCTGAGCTTCAGTCTTCCCTCGATGAGCCCGCGCACTATCTGCATTTTTCCACGTGCAAAGAAGGGCTCGAAACCTGGAGTGTGTTCCAGCACTGGGCAAACCTTGTATCTGCCAACAGTGTATCTCACCGCAATGCGGCAGTCACCGCAGGCAATGCAGCCATATAAGATGTCTCCTAGTTTTTTGAGGTGTCTCAGTTTCCCGATTTCTTGAGTATTAGTCATTTTACTCCTCCTCTGCGCTGTAGAAGTGGAATTTTCCCGGACTCAAAAGAAAATTGGGGTCAAGGGTTCTCTTCACATCTTTAAAGAATTTGGTAAACTTGGGTGGAAAGGCATTTGCCTCCATTATGGCTTGACTTATGACTTCTCCCAGCCAGTAGTGTACTCCACCATATTTCACTTGGAAGCGTAGCCTCTCCTTCCACAGCTTTAGGTTGGTCTCTCTCATTTCGGGCTTGTTCCAACCACTCATCCCTCCCACGATTACACACTCTCCCCTAGGCATCATATACACCACGGCTGCAGTGACTGAGGCAACTGTGGCGCTTGAATACTCCCCCAGCTTTTGCAGAGTATGCTCATCAGATGTTCTAAAGACTTCAGGCATCTGGTCTAAGGGAACCTTGTGACAAGTGGTGCAACTGAAGTGGCCCGGAAGCACACCAAACACTCCATGAAAATACTGCCAATGCCCCTGCTTTTTCCCCACCCACTCCGCAATGTTTCCCTCCCTGATGGTGGGGCCGAGTTCCGTAACACCCGGCTTTGCAAATTCTTCGTGGACAATGTCACTTGCCAATTCAAACATCCTCTCATCATCAGCCTCAATTCCCACCAACATCACTGGTTTCATCAGCAACATATCCTTCCAAGGCTTAATAACATCAGTCAAAGAATAAAGCATAACTACAGCAGAGGGAGTCAAAGTAATATCAGAAATCCCCCAACTGCACTTACACTGAAGCGAATGGGTAACCTTAACGACGAACTCATAGTCCTCAGGCACAGTAAACGTGAATCCCTCTCTGTACTCAGGTAGCGGATAAATCTTCATCACCGCCTTGGTTTTAATACCCATAGTACCCACGTCACCCATAAAAAGACCCGTAAAATCTGGCCCCATACCCCACCTGGTAAACGGTTTCTTCACATACCTGCTCGAACCAGAACCAGTAACTATGACGTCGCCATCCGGATTTGGAAGAACCACTTCTACGCCTATGCAGTTTTCAGAAACCGGACCGTACTTCGTTGATCCAAAACCAATAGTGTTATTTGAAAGTCCACCACCAATAGTGGCACTCATACCAGAACCCGGCCCCTCCACACCAGTGGTATAACCTCTCTTGTGAAGGAACTCTATAAGTTCCCCCCAAGTAATGCCACACTCCACTACAACATTTCCAACATCTTCATTTATTTCAACCACTCTATTCATACGTGTAAGATCGATGACGATGCCTCCCTCCACTATTGGTTTTGAACCGCCGACAAGGTCTGCTCCTCCGCCCCTGGGAACCATTGGAATTTTATATTTGTTCGCTACTCTAACAATGTGTGAAACCTCCTCTGTTGTTCCCGGGCGCACAACTATATCCGGCCAACGGTCAGGCAAAGCGGGATCCACATTTCGGGAGTAGGCTTGTCTAACAAAATCTTGGTTAGAGACGTAATCCGCTCCCAACACATCTTCCAGTTCCCTATACGCCTTTTCTGTAGCTGACAAAAAGTTTACCTCCAAAAATTTGATTCAAATCTAGTAGCTGCGTGAGTAAACGAATGGGAGATATTTTTCTGTGTCCTCCCCCACAGCCCTATAAAGAACTGTCCCCTTAGACATTTTAGGTGTTCCAATGGTGTAAATCATACCCATATTCATTACGGGCTCAACCTCATAGAGGGGATCAGACTCCGATTTCCCAAACTTAATAGTTCCCGTTGCGGCGTGCACCTCCTTGGGTTCAGTAGTTATGTCAATGGAGAGAATTTCTGCCAGGCTTAATCCCTCCATATCTGGTCTGGGAAAAACTCTCAAAGAAAATGTGGGTCCAAAACTCATAGTTCCCTCAATCTTACCTGTTAATTTTGCTTCCATATCCACTAGTTTAACACCCTCTCTCTCCAAAGTTCCAGTAACCCTGTCTCCCTCCCTCTCCAGACTAATTTTTGCTATCTTTTTCGGTAGCCCGTAGATTTCTCTTCCCCCAATCATGGCCACATCATTATCCACATACATGCAGGGACAATAGACACCATTTATTTTTCCCTCCTTGGCTGGAAAACTGGCCTGCACAAACATCGCAGACTCATTATAGGTCACCCCAAAGTTTGACTCCGGATACTCCGCAATAAAAACCAGCACTATTCCCTCTTTTCCAGCCTCTAAGGGCGGAGGAAGAATCTTCTGAATAATGTCTGGCTTCGAAACATAAAGGCTAGCCAGAATCCGCGCATTGGGCCACATGTAGGGCGGTCTAGGAATAATGACATCATAATCTTCTCTATAAAAACTCAAACCAACTCACCTCTCGAAACTCAAACTGCAATGCTCTCTCAAAGCTGATTATCCTTATTTTGAATAAACCAAATTAAAAAGCTTCTGGAAAAAACTCATCCCTCTCCAGAAAACTTACTACAACGACGCCAACAGAAACGGAGGCTAATCTACCCCAAAACCAATGAAAAATACTTGTTGATCTAAGGTTTTAGCCTCAACTTTTCTTCCAACGACTGGCAAAATGAGAATTCTTAAGATGGAGATTCGTTTAGTTTCGCCTCAAAAAAGGGGGCAATTATAAGAATTCATTCTCTATTTTGAGCTCCAAAAAAGGAGGGGAAAAATTAAGTAACATCACCCAGAATTCCAGAAGTACAAATACTTCATTGAGGAATACATTATCTATCCATGCCTTTTGGATTTTGCATTTTCCATTTACTGCGGACTTTTAGAACTTGCCCTTTACTCGATTGATGATTTCCTCAGCTTCCCTAACAATTCGCTCAATTAGCTCCTTGCAGGACACTACATCATGGATGAGCCCTATTGATTGACCAACAGGTATCAATCCAACATTCGTGTTTCCCTTTTCCCAAATTTCTGGGCCCCAAGTTCCAGCAATGTAGGGCAGTATCTCTTGAAGCCCACCTTTGCGCTCCTCTATCTCAAGAACCTTCCTTATGGAATCATTTAACAGGGCGCGACCCTGCAGCCCAATAGTATTACCGTAGAGTACCGTTTCGTTTTCCTGACGCCGAATAATCTCCTGTTTAACGTTGGGATGTACATCGCATTCTTTGGTGCATATAAAGCGGGTGGCCATCATTATGCCTTCCGCACCCAAGCAGAGTGCAGCTGCCAAGCCGCGGCCGTCGGCCATGCCCCCAGCTGTTATCACTGGTATTTTAACTGATTCGGCGATTCGGGGAGTTAGTACAGTGGTGGCCACATTTTCGTTGAGAGGGTGTCCTCCCTCCTCAACCCCAGCTGCGATGACTGCGCTGTAACCCACTTTTTCTGCATGTTTAGCGTGTCGAACAGACCCCACCTTATGCACCAGCTTTACTCCGGCTTCCAGGAGCCTGTCCAAATATTCCCCATTTGCCAGGCGGTCTACAGGCATACCGGAAATCTCCACAGCGGGCACATTCTCCTCAATTATGGCGTCAAAATAGTTCTTGTAGTTTTCTTCACCGAGGTGTACAGCTGGAAGCATAGTCACGTTGCACCAGAACGGTTTGTCTGTGAGTTTGCGTACCTCACGTATAGCTTTCACAAAATCCTTCTTCTCAGGATAGGTGGAGGCGGTGAGACTGCCTAAACCTCCAGCATTGGAAACAGCTGCGCACAGTTTCGGTACACACAGGCGGTGCATCCCTCCACACAGGATGGGATGCTCAATTCCAAACAGTTCAGTTATTCGCGTCTTCAAAAAACATCCTCCTAATACAGCATTCAAAACATACCTTTTCTTTTTCAAACTTACTATTTAACTTAATGGGAACAAGTATAAAAACGATTACTCCAATAAGTGGATTTTCTAAATCCATTAATAACTTCTCTACAATAAAAAATCGAGGCTAATCCGTATACACTTCGCGTTTTAGACATAAATATGAAAAATCTTATCCTTTTCTCCCATCACTCAATGGTGTTGTGGACGCGGGAGGAGAACCAGTCATTCCTTTTGGAGCATTTGACCCTTAGAGCTAAACCATTATGAGTCTTGCTCGGTGGGAAAAATAAAGTTTTTAATAGAAATGCGCATCGTCCAGAACCTTTATTCTGGCAATTAAAAAAGTGAACTAAAAGAAACGGTTCCAGATATAGGTGAGAAATTAAGTATAAAACCACAAGATCTCGGGGGAGTTTAAAGCTCTCATGGGAGAAGTTTTTCTCCTAAAAACCAAACTATCAGAATGCTACATCACTAAAATCATTAGAGATAAAAGCGAGTGGATGTAAAGGAAATATATACAATGTTCAATTTTTGGTTGAAATATTCCCATTGGTAGCATAATTTTTCAGCTTAACCAACTTATATCGGGGGCTTAATTGAAATAATTGGAGTTGATAGACGCCCTTTGGGCGTTACATTCGTGGGCATTTTATTCTTCGCCCTAGCAATACTCGCTATCATAGAATCGTCCATTCTACTAGCTTTATACATTCAAATGAGTTGGGAAACACCCTATTGGGCAGCAACCTTCTGGTTTCTAGCTTTACTAGGCATGCAATTACCAGCTATGGGCTCAGAATACTTCTTCACTTTTTTATCTACCATTCAAATGGGGCAAAGCTTCCCACTCATATCAATTATTCTGATAGTTACCACCTTTTTCAATTCCGCCATTGCCAATGGAGTGCTAGATATGAAAATATATTCCTACACGTTTGGAACAAGATTCACAGTACTATACGCCGCTATTAACACCGTCATAGTATTCTTTTACTGGTCCTCCGGCCTCCAGCTCACAACTTACATTGCACCCCTATTGAGCATAATAATCAGCATAATTATCCTATACTACTTCCCCAAACTCATAAAACAGGAACAATATTAAAATAAAAAATTTGACTCCACCAATCGCTCACCAATGCCTTTTCAAATATCACCCTGTTTAAACCTCTGTTACTCTGTGTTTCCTGAACATTTCTACTCCCACAAGGAGAATCCAGCTAACCAAGACGAAGAAGACCGCCCACTCCCAGACCGAGTTTGACACAATCATGAAAATCAAATCCACAACCACAAAGAAAAATCCATAAACCGCCACAGCCCTAGCGAAGAATCTACCTCGAAACATGGCAAAGCTAAAAAGAAAAACCGTGACTCCCACCGACACAAAAAAGATAACGCCAAAAACACTGTGTAGTGGAGAAATAACCATGGGGGCAAGGCCCACACCAACAATACCAAAACAGGTAACAAGCCCCGACGCTACACCCACTTTTGCAATAGTAGAGTTTCCAAGGAGCCCCAACAGGGCTGGAAATATGGGAATGATTAGAAAACCCAAGACAATTAAACCCACATTGAATAAGAAGGCTGAGGGGCCAATCCCAAGCTCACTTATAGCCTGATACCAAATGGAAAAACCAGTATTAATCACCGGCAAAGGATAGGGAACTAAAGGAATAGGCAAGCCTCTAAAAGGAAAAATAGTATACTGAAAAAGCGCACCCAAAGTGCAAACCGTACCCACAACCATTGAAACAAGCGCAAAAATCCCACCCACAAGAGTAATCCTGGGATTCACACGCATTGTTCCAGACCTTTCCATAGAAGTCACCTAGCTCTCACCACCCAAAATTTTTTAATTATTAAAAATCCAAAACAATAAAAGAATATTTAATTTTTTTGCTCGCGGGTACGAAGAGTCTGACCACCACTCTTCCAGTATTGGGCAAGATTTACTCGTAAAAAATGTAGCTCTTCAAGAATCAAA
>Ga0136652_1000577_pt1 | contig 17374 bp, 11 predicted proteins | sample ConPoolayeEmetaG_FD_94864 | JGI IMG/M metagenome (GOLD analysis project Ga0136652, IMG submission 94864) | Hot spring microbial mat communities from California, USA to study Microbial Dark Matter (Phase II) - Cone Pool mat layer E metaG... ...
GGCCCTTGATTGCCGGCGACCTGCTCCGGTTTCTTCCCCGGGCAATAAAGCAGCTCGAGGAGGAAGCCGCGGAAAAGAACGTCGCTTAGGGGATTCCGCTGTGAAGTCCCAAGCCTGTCCGGTCAGAAATATGAAACGGGGAAAAACGCCCGCCGCCGGGAAAAAAACCTGGACGACCCATTCAGAAGCCGAGACGTTCCGGTTGGCCCGAAAACTGGCCCGGAATTTTCGCGGCCAGGAGGTCGTCCTCCTTATCGGCGAGCTCGGCGCCGGGAAAACCGTTTTCGCCAAGGGAATTGCCGCCGGGCTGGGACTCAAGGATCCCTCCCTTGTCTGCAGCCCCTCTTTCACGCTGCTCAATATCTATGAAGCAAAATTTCCCGTTTTTCATTTCGATCTCTATCGCCTGTCCGAAAGCGCGGAAATCGAAGACCTGGGAATCGAAGACTGCCTGGAACGCGGGGTCATCATCGTGGAATGGGCGGAAAAGATTCCTTTCCCTCTCGCCGCGATCCGAGTCCAAATTCAAAAATTAGGAAACGACGTTCGGATCATCACCATCGATCCGACCCCAGCTCTCCTTGCCTCCGACCTCTCCGGAGACGCCGACCGCTTCCTTCCTTGATTCCCCAAGGGGATGAGACGGGGTTTAATCTCATCAATAAAATCTGTCTCCGCTGTCTCCGGAAATAAGCGCCGGTGCATGAAACCCCAGCCCTGCGACCGATGGGGCCACCCCCCTTGGAACCCTCTACGAGCGGCTCTCCTGGCCAAGACCCGGGGCATATCGCCGATCGTCAACTCGGAGGGGAGCCGCTCTGCGTTCCCCCAATGATGCCTGGTCGCCTCAGGACATCAGGTCAGAGACTCGGTTCGGAAGCTTTTTCAGAGCTTTAATCTGACTTTATCGATTAGATCACGAGACAACGAAGATCGAAGCGACGATGAGGAGGGGGATCAAGAAGCAGAAACTCTGTTTGACAGCCGAAGATTTTTATTTTTTAATGAGGACAGTTTCCTAAGGAGAGGATGAAAGATGATCGAGAAGGTCAGGGAAAAAATATACGAAGTCAAAGATTTTCCCAAGCCCGGGATTGGGTTTAAGGACATCACGCCCGTAGTTCAGGACGCCGCCTGCTTCAAATATGTCGTTGACGAAATGACCGCCTGGGCCGAAAAGAAGCGACCGGATCTGATCGTCGGCATCGAATCGCGGGGATTTCTCTTCGCCGCGCCCGTCGCCCACCGGCTCGGCCTGGGGATGTCGATTATCCGGAAAAAAGGGAAGCTGCCGCGAAAAGCCGTCACTGTCCGTGCGCCCAATGAATACGCCCTCGAGTTTTTCGAAATGCACGAAGATTCCGTCTGCTTGGGTCAGCGGGTCCTCATCATCGACGATCTCATCGCTACCGGTTCCTCCTCGAGGAGCGCTATCGAGCTGGTGCAAAAATTGGGAGGGGAAACCGTCGGCTTTGCCGCCCTAGTCGAACTCGCCTTTCTGAAGGGCCGGGAAGCAATCCTCCAGGCCTATCCCGAAGTCGAAATCCTTGCGCTGATCAAGTATTCCGAATAGAGGGGAGCAATGAAGGGCTGGCTGAACTCGCTTTTCAGATTGGAGGAGAATCAGACGACCATTCGCCGGGAGCTCGTCGGCGGGGCGACGACCTTCATGACTATGTCCTATATCATCTTTGTCCAGCCGGCTGTCCTTTCCATCGCCGGCATGGACCGCGGGGCGGTCATGGTCGCAACCTGCATCTCCAGCGCCCTGGCGACGCTGCTCATGGGACTGCTCGCCCGTTATCCGATCGCCCTTGCCCCCGCCATGGGACACAATATTTTTTTTGCCGTCATTGTCTGCGGCGCCATGGGGTTCACCTGGCAGCAGGCCTTGGGAGCGAACTTCATCAGTGGGGCGGTGTTCCTCGTTCTCGCCCTGGCCGGTTTCTGGAGCGGGCTTGTGGCCGCTGTCCCTGATTCCCTAAAGCACGCCATCGCCGCCGGGATCGGCCTGTTGATCGCTCTGATCGGACTCGAATATGGAGGACTGGTCGTTGATGCCCCAGGAGTTCTTGTCGGGCTCGGAGATCTGACAAGCAAGCCGGTCGGACTCGTGCTTTTTGGTCTGCTCTTGACGGCCGTTCTCCTGACCCTCCGCGTCCCCGGAGCCATCCTCATCGGGATCGTCGCTACCGCTTTCCTTGGAATCCCTTTGGGAATCGTAAAATACTACGGCCTTCTCGCCATGCCTCCGTCCATTGCGCCGACCTTTCTCAAGCTGGATATCCCGGGTGCCCTGAGATCGGGGGTGATCCCGGTCATTTTCGTCCTCTTTTTTCTCGATGTCTTCGACACCGTCGGTACCCTGATCGGCGTAAGCGGCCCGGCCGGGTTTTTGCGCCGGGGAAAACTTCCCCGGGCCGATCAGGCCATGTTGGCGGACGCGGTAGGAACAGTCGGCGGAACACTTCTGGGGACATCGACGGTCACGAGCTATATCGAAAGCGCAACGGGAATCGCTCAGGGGGCACGGACAGGTTTGGCCAATCTTCCCACCGCAGCGCTTTTTCTCGGGGCGCTATTTTTCAGCCCCTTAGCGGAAATGATCGGCGGCGAAGTTCAATATGGCGGCCTGAATTTGCGGCCCGTCATCGCCCCGCCCTTGATCATTGTCGGCTATTTGATGATGAAAAGCGTAAGTCTCATTCCCTGGGACGACATCACCGAAGCTATCCCGTCCTTCCTGGCCATCATTCTGATGCCTTTGACCCTAAGTATCACCGAAGGTATCTCTTTCGGCTTCATTTCCTACTCGCTTCTCAAGCTTGTTTCCGGAAAAGGCCGCCAAGTCCACTGGCTGATCTATCTTTTTTCTATCCTTTTCATCCTCAGGTATTTCCTAAAATAGGACGATCCGGGCAGAAAGGTCGGCAGGAAAAATCATCTCGAAAAAGGCGGGCAAAAGGCAAAGCGAAAGGTAAAAAGTGAAATACCAGGTAAGGAAGAGCGGGATGATCCCCGGGAATAGATCGCTCTTTGCGTTGATTGGCGCTTTTCTCGTCTTGTCCCTGGCTGCAATGAGTTGTGCCCCGGCCGTGTCGGTCCCGCGCTTAGCGCCCTACACGTCTGCGGAAGCGAGATGGGTTCGGAAGACTCTCTCCGCCATGACGATCGAAGAAAAAATCGGTCAAATGATCGCCTGGCGATACAACGGCCGATTTTTCAACCTGGCCAGCGACGAACTCCGTTTTCTCGTCGAACTGATCACCAAGCGCAAGATCGGCGGCTTGGTCCTCTTTGCCGGAGAAATCTACGAGACTGCACATCTGACCAACTATCTTCAGCGCCAAGCCCGCATTCCCCTTCTCATCGCCGCCGACTTCGAATGGGGGGCGGCGATGAGAATCAACGGCACGACCTTGTTTCCGCCTCTCATGGCTTTAGGCGCCGCGGACTCGGAGGAGCTGGCCGCGGAGATGGGCCGGATCACCGCCACTGAGGGAAGGGCGATGGGGGTTCACATGACCTATGCGCCCGTCGTCGACGTCAACGTCAACCCGGACAACCCGGTCATCAGCACCCGCTCCCTGGGCGAAGACCCGAAAAATGTCAGTCGGTTAGCCGAAGCGTTTATTAAAGGATGCCAGAGAAACGGGATGATCGCCACGGCCAAGCATTTCCCGGGCCACGGCGACACCGCTCTCGATTCTCACAACCTCCTCCCGACGATCAATGCCGACCGGGATCGCCTTGAACAGATTGAACTCTATCCATTTGCCAGAGCCATCGAGGCCGGAGTCGAAGCGGTGATGACCGGGCACCTTCACGTTCCGGCCCTGGATGCGACACCCGGCCTCCCGGCGACGCTTTCTCCGGCGATTCTATCCGACCTCCTTAGAAAAAAGCTCGGCTTTAGAGGCCTAATCGTTACAGACTCGATGGGCATGGGGGGAATCACGAACAGATACGGCCCAGAGGAGGCAGCCCTGCTTTCGGTCGAGGCCGGTGTGGATATGGTCCTTCTTCCGCCGGAACCCGAGGCCGTGATCGACAGTCTCGTCCGGGCGGTTAAGACAGGCCGGATTCGAAAGGAACGGATCGACGAGTCCGTGGCTCGAATTCTCGCCCTCAAAGCCCGGCTCGGTTTGCCTCGAAACCGATTCGTGGACATCTCCGCTCTAGCCGAAAAAATCGCCTCTCCCCAGAGCCTTCGTCAGGCCCGGTTGGCTTTTGAAAAGGCGGTGACACTCGTTAGAAACAGGGGGGAGATTCTCCCTCTCCCCAGGGAGCCGCTCGGCTTGAGAATCGCAGTCCTTTCTTTGAGTAGCGACGCCGACGACTACTACGCCGGAAGCATTTTCATCCGCGAGCTCCGGAAAAGACACATGGGAATCAGCGCCTTTTATGCCGATGCCTTCACCGGCCAGGAATTCCTGAATCAGGCAAAAGAAAAAGCCCTCGAGGCCGATCTTGTCATCATTGCTCTGTTCTCAAGCCTTAGGACGGCAAAAGGAAGCGTCGACCTCCTGCCCAGGCACATCGACCTCGTCCGAGAGATTTCGTGGGCCAAAAAAAAGACCGTCGCTCTTTCTTTCGGCAGTCCCTATTTTCTCCGCCATTTTCCCGAAGTCGATGCTTATCTGTGTTTTTATCGGAATACGCCCCAGGCGCAGGAGGTCGCCGTCGAGGCGGTCTGCGGCGAAATCGACATCACCGGCCGGCTGCCGGTCTCCATCCCTGGGCTTTATCCGGCCGGCCACGGCGTCTTACTCAAGGCAAGATAACGCCGTATTCGGCCTTGGCCGTCGTTGCCTTCAGAAAAGAATCCTTTCCGCGAGTTTCTGAGTTCTATGGTTTAGCCGGTTAAGCTGCCGAAAATGAGGCAAATTGACTTTTCGCGGCGTCGTTTATATGATGCTCATGGAGACGCCGGCGGGAGAGGCGGAAGGAGAAGATGAGCCCGATGATTTACTCTAAAAAATCCCTGGCGATCGGTTTAATTGTCATCGTCCTCGCGGCGGCGGGCTATTTTCTCTTTCTGGACAAAGGCAAAGGAAAGAACCGGCCGGAAGACAACGCAGAAACTGCCCAGTCGGGTTCCTCTCCTGCTCAGAAGCCGCGGGAATCTGTCCTGCCGGTGAAAGTTCTTCCCGCAAGCCGAGGAGAGCTTGTGATCAAGCTCAAATCCCCGGGTGAAGCCGTCACGGAAAAAAGAATCGTCATGAAAACCGAAGTGTCCGGCACGATCAAGAACCTGAATGTCCGAGAAGGGCTGCACGTCCGCGAAGGAGATCTCCTTTTGGAAATCGAGGATCGCGAGTACAGGCTCAAACTCGAGCGGGCCGAGGCCACCCGTCTGAAGTCCCTTTCCGAGCTTCTTCTCGAAAAACAATTCTCTGCGCCCGAGAAGGAGTTGGAAAGCAGCGACCTGGATAAATTGAGAAGAGCCGAGGAGGCGTTCAGCCAGGCGGCGTCCCGATTCAGCCAGGGTTTAATGTCCGCGGAGGAATTCGAGAAAATTAAAAGCGACTACGAACTCGTGCTCATCGAAAGCGGCAAGAAGAAGGACGAAGTCATGGCCTCGGCCAAGCAGTTCACCCAGGCCGAGATCGATGTCAAGATGTCCCGCCTGGAGCTTGAAAAAACAAAGATTCGGGCTCCCTTTTCCGGGATGATCACCGAGATCAAGGTTTCGCCTAAAGAGAACCTCTCTGCGGGGAGAGAGATTTTTACCCTGGTCGATATCAGCCAAATCAAAGTCCAGGCCAGGGTCCTGGAGAGCGAGATCGGAAAGATCCGGATCGGCCGGGAGGCGGAACTTCGGTTCAGCGCCTATCCCGACAAGATCTTCCAGGGGAAGGTCGAGGCCGTCAGCCCGGTGATTAACCCGACGGACAGGACGTGCATGGTCCAGATCGCCGTCGATAACCCCAGAGAAGAAATCAAACCAGGAATGCACGCCGAAGTCGAGATCGCCGCGGACGTTTATGCCAATCGGCTGCTTGTTCCCCAGGAGGCCATTCTCGTCCGTGGCGGCCGGAAGCTTGTTTTCGTCGTGGAAGAAGGGCTGGCCAAATGGCGTTATATCGAGGTCGGCTTGGAAAACGAGGAGTTCGCCGAAGTGCTCGACGGCGTCAAGGAAGGCGAGCTGGTCATCGTCGAGGGGCATCTCACTTTAGCTCATGACGCCAGGGTCGAGGTGGCCAAAGAATAGGCTTTGCCCCTAAGCTCAAAGTCGAGCTGCGATTTCATCTTCGCTCCTCTTTTCGCAGCGAGAGGGATGGGTGAGCCCGAAGGGAGTGAATCGAGATCTCTTCAGAAATAATTTTTGTTCTGATGGCTCCTGCCCTGAAAGCTCAGATGATCATGCTTCTCGGGAGATTGGAGACTGAAGGGGAAAATTCCTCCGGAATTATTCAGCCTTTGGAGCAATGCGCGGAGCCGCTGAAATGGGCTTCCCGGCCTTTCTCGAATGATCCTGAACCGTAAACGACAAAGCATAAAGAACGATTCCCACGACACAGACAACGGCTGCCACCCCGATCACCGGCGAGAAAAGTTGATCGACGACGCGGGCCGGGATCCAGCTCAACTTCTTCATCACCAGGTCGCCGAACTCGGTCGGCCAGGCCTCATGCCAGCGATGCGGCCAGGATTTGATCGCCCAGAGAGAGAGAGATTTTGTCCCGTAGGACAAAAGAAGGGCCGGCAGGCTTCCGGCAAGGACGGAAATCCCAGCCCAGCGGAAAATTCCGGCCGGCGATCCGGCCCCGATCGCCGCTCCAAGAAAAATTAGTGCGGCCGGGATAAGAAAAAGGAGGTAGGAGATAGAAGAAACGAAGTTCGATAACCCAAAGGGCACGACCGGAAAGCGATAGGGAGATTCCATGAGCTCGATTTCGTCTTTGATCTGTTCGACGAGCCTGGTGCGGGCGGAGAGAAGCGCCTCTTGGGCTACGGCCGGGTCCGGACGGCATGCCTGAAGGAGATGGTGTGCACCGGAGCCCATGAATTCCGCCCAGGTTTTCATTCCCTGTTCGTCGCAGGAAGGAAGTTGATTCAGAGTCTCCGTCAGAAAACGCTCCATTTCGGGATGAAGAAGGGCCGCCTTGAGCGGTCGGAGTTCGATGACGATCGGCCGCGGCTTTCTTTCTCCTCTCAGGACAAGGCCGAACTGTCGAAGGGAGTCGGAGACCTCGTCCTCCATCCAGCTCATCAGACCCGTCTTCTCAAACACTTCACGGGGGGGTATTCCGGCCTTGACGGCCGCGTCAAACCAAGCCCTGATCCGATCATCCGTGATGAACTCCTCGCTTCTGGCGTCCTGGAAGATTTCGTCGACGGTTTCCGGGACTCGAGCGATAATCTCTCGGGGAAGTTCAGTGAGAAATTCGGGCGAGACTGAAGCCCGGATCATGCCCACGGCCCAGATGACGCCGAAGAGCGTCGGCAGGGCTAAGAAGATGATGAAAAGGAGACCGATGATCTTTCGGGCAGTTTCCATTCTTCTCTCCTCATTCAGCAACCAGGCATGTTCCTCCTTCCATACGGCTTTTTGACAAAAAAGTTCCCTCCGGCGGCGAATTGCGGCGGAAACGGAAATTTTTCCTTGTCTTTGAGCGACGGAGGGGGCCACCGAATTCCGATGGCCAAGGATTACCGAGCGGTGGGGAAGTGAGCCTTCGCCTCGGCCACGGACGTCTCTCCCTGAGGAAACGAACGCCCGAGCGTCCGAGTTTAATTTTACAAGCGGTCAAGAAGGTAATAGAATTGGGTCAATAACCCAGGAGCGCCTCGATGAAGCTGGCCAAAATCGCCATCGAACGACCGGTCACAACTCTGATGTTCTATCTTGCCGTCGTCCTCTTGGGATTCGTCTCACTGCGCCAACTGAGCGTTGACCTTCTTCCCGACATCAGCTACCCGCGCCTCTCCGTCGTCACCGAATACGGGGGCGTGGCTCCCGAAGAAATCGAAACGCTCCTCACCAAACCGATCGAGGCGGCGGTCAGCCGAATTCCCGGGCTGCGCCGGGTCGAATCGGTCTCCAAGGAGGGAATCTCCTATTTGACCCTCGAGTTTTCCTGGGGAACGGACATGGATTTTGCTATGCTTCATACGCGCGAGAAGCTGGACAGCGTTCGCTACACCATCCCTGAGGAGGCGGGGAACCCAACGATTATCCCCCTCGACCCGAAGAGCCGGCCGATCATGGTGATTTCCGTCTCCGGAGAAGGGTCGCTTCTCGAGACGAAAGAATTCTGCGAAGAGCTGATCAAGCCCCGATTGGAGCAGATCGAAGGCATCGGTTCAGCCGAAGTTGCAGGAGGAGTGGAAAGAGAAATCCAGGTCGAAGTCAACCCCGAGCTTCTTTCCCTTTACGGACTGACGATCCAAGAGGTCGGCGATCGGATTGAGGCCTTCAATCGCAATCTCCAAGGAGGCAACATCCGGAAGGGAAAATTCAAATATGCCCTTCGGGTAGTCGGCGAATTCGAGTTTCTCGATGAAATCGCGGAAATCAGCCTGAAGACAACCGCCGAGCGCGGAGTGATCCGCTTGAAAGATATCGCCCGCATCAAGGATTCGATCAAGGAGAGGCAGGGAGCGACCCGTCTCAACGGCCAGGATTGTGTCGGACTTCTCGTTCGCAAAGAATCGGGAGCCAACACCGTCCTGGTCACCCGAAAAGCCAAGAGGCTTCTCGACGAGCTGCGCCGGGAATATCCCGCCGTGGACCTGGTCGTCGTTTCCGAGCAAGCCGGATATATCGAAGAGGCGATCGCCTCGGTCAAGGAAGAGATCATCTCCGGAGGCCTCCTGGCTTTCCTCGTCCTGATCATTTTCCTCCAGGAATTGCGGACAGCATCGATCATTTTTTCGGTCATCGCGATCTCCGTCATCGCGACCTTCAACCTCCTGTTTTTCGGCAAAATCAGCCTCAACATCATGTCTCTGGGCGGTCTGGCCCTTGGAGTCGGAATGCTCGATGACGCCGCGGTCGTCGTTGCGGAAAATATTTTTCGCCACAAGAGCTCAGGGAAAAGCCTGACCGAAGCGGCTTATATCGGTACCAAAGAAGTGGGGATGGCCGTTAGTGCGACGATCCTGACGACGATCGTCGTTTTTCTTCCGGTCATCTATGTCCACGGCGTCGCCGGCCAGCTCTTCCGGGACCAGGCCCTGACCGTCACGTTCTCTCTCCTTGCTTCCATGGTTGTTTCTTTGAGTCTCATTCCCATGCTGGCCTCAAGAGAACTCCGATTCAAGCCCCTGGCGAGCGAAGCCGAGAAAAGGCCAAGTCTCGAAAGCGCCGCGGCGAGGGAAGCCAAAGCGAGATCAAAATGGCGCTTCCTCTCCTATCCTTTCCGAGGCTTCCGCTTCCTCCTTTATTTCTTTCCCCGGCTTATCCTCAAAGTTTTCGGTCTGCTGTTCAGTTTTCTGGCCCAGCTTTTTCTTTTCCTTGTCCGCTCTCTCGGCCTGCCTTTTCGGCCTCTGGTCCGCTTTGTTTTCCGAGGTTTCAACTCCGGATACCAGAAGTTTACGGCCGGCTATCATCGATTCCTCCTCTGGAGTCTGGATCACAAAGGGAAGATTCTCCGGACTTCGTTGGCCTTCTTTACCTTGACCTTTCTTCTCGGGTTCTCTCTGCCGCGGGAGCTCATGCCCAAGCTCAGGGTGACCTCTTTCGAGATCCATCTCAAGGCGCCGGTGGACTATTCTTTCGAACAGACCGCCGACGTCGTCGCTGCCCTCGAGCGATGGCTCGGAAAGCGGAGCGAGATCAGGACTTATTTCTCCGAGATCGGAATCACAAGCGGCATGGAGGGACTCAACCCCGAGGTGGAGATCAATTCCGCCCGGATCCGGGTGGAGGTGAAAAGCTCCAAGCATCTCGAAGAGACGATCGAGGATTTGAGACGCTGGCTGACGAACTTTCCGGACCTCGCTGTCTCCATCCTTCGAGAGCAAACGACCATCGCTCAATTCCTTGCTCTCTCCACCTCCGAGCTGACCTTGAAAATCAAAGGCGACGACCTCGAGGTCCTGCGCCGTCTCGCCTTCGAGCTCGACCGACGGCTGCGCGAGATCCCCGGCATGGCCGACGTCAACACCAGCCTGGGCATGGGAAAGCCGGAATTTCTGATCAAAGTCAGGAAGGACCGGCTGGAAAAATACGGCCTTTCCCCCGACATCATCAGCCATTATCTCGTCAACGCCGTCCAGGGCCGCGTGGCAACGCAACTGCGCGAGCTGGATAAAAAATACGATATCCGGGTTCGCTTTGAAGAGCCCAGCCGGCAGAACATCGACCTTCTTCTTGACCAGAAGCTGACCCGAGAGGGAGGGACGATCCCCTTACGGGAACTCGTCGATTATGAAATCGCCCTCGGCCCCCAGGAAATCCATCGCGAAAATCAGCAGCGCGAGGTCCTGGTCACAGCCAATCTTCGCGGCGCGAAAATCAGCCGGGTCGTTCCCGAGGTCAATAAAAGAATCAGCGATCTCAATCTGCCTCCCGATTACCGGATTGTCTTCGGCGGCGAACAAGAAGAGATGTCCAAATCCTTCCGCAGCCTGATCCTGGCTTTTGTCTTGTCGGCTTTTCTTGTCTACATGATTATGGCCGCCCAGTTCGAATCTCTGCTTCATCCTTTCCTGATTATGTTCACTCTGCCCATGGGGCTGGCCGGAGTGTTTCTCTTCTTATTTTTGACCGGCCAAAGCATCAATGTCATCTCGGTGATCGGCATCGTTGTGCTCGTCGGTATCGTCACCGACAATGCGATCGTCAAAATCGACTATACAAATCAGCTCCGGCGCGGCGGAATGCCCCTTCGGGAGGCTGTCGTCGAGGCCAGCGCCGTGCGTCTGCGGCCGATCCTGATGTCTTCGCTCACCACCATGTTCGGCCTGATTCCCCTTGCCCTAGGTCTCGGGCAGGGCGCCGAGCTCCAGAGGCCGCTCGGCATTTCGGTCATCGGCGGACTTCTGTTCTCGACCTTTCTCACTTTGATCCTCATCCCCGTGATTTATGAAGCCGTGGAGCGCCGCCGGGAAAAAAAGAGAATCCGATGAAGATTCTCATCGAGCGCCCGATTGCCGTCGTCATGACCGCCTTGACGGCGGCGCTCTTGGGCGCCTACTCATTTCTCCACGTCCCGCTCGAGCTGGCGCCGAAAGAGGATTATCCCCAGATCAGCATCCGGACGCCGTGGCCCGACGTCCCTCCCGAGATCATTCAGACTCAGATCACCGCCCCGCTCGAGGAAGTCGCCTCGACCGTGAAAGGCGTAAAGAAAGTCACCTCCTCTTCGTCGATCGGTCTGTCGTCGATCACCCTCGAGTTCCACCCCGAGACCAACATGGAATTCGCCAGCCTGGAACTCATGGAACGGATTGCCCAAATTCGCCGCGAACTCCCTTATGCCGCCAATCGTCCTCAGGTCATCCCCTATGTCCCCGAGGATTTCCGCACCGCTCCGTTCCTGGAATACACGATCTCAGGCGATTATTCCCTCCAGGAGCTTCGGGAAATGCTGAAAGAGAAAATGGAGTACGGGCTGGGCGCAGTCAAGGGCGTCGCCGGCGTGGAAGTTTCGGGCGGTTCGGACCCGGAAATCCGGATCAGCCTGGAACGAAAAAAAACGCAAAACTTGAATGTTCATCCCTATCAGGTGTTGATGGCCCTGAATCGCTGGAATCAGACTTACCCGGCGGGCAAAATCGAACGCCGCGGCCAGGAATACCTGTTCAAAATTTCAAGTTCGCTCGACAGTCTGCGCGATCTCAGCGAGATGATCATCGCTATTCATGGAGGGGTGGCGGTCCGACTGAAAGACATCGCCCGAATCGAGCCGACCTTCGGCGAGATTCGTTATCTCAATCGAATCAACGGACAGCCGACCATCCGGCTGACCGTGCATAAAGAAAAAGGAGCCAGCACGCTCCGCGTCTCCGCGGCCGTCAAGGCGAAGATCGAAGAACTGAAAAAAGAGCTGCCGAAGAATCTTGTTTTCCGAATCGTCAATGATGAGGGCGAGGAAATTCGAAAGAGCCTGCGCGAGCTTTATCTTCTTGTCGGCGTGATTCTCGCCGTCATCTTTCTCCTTGTCTTTCTCATCCTCCGGAGTTTCAAACCCTCGCTTTTGATCCTCAGTTCGATCGCTTTTTCCGTGCTCATCACCTTCAACTTAATCTATTTTTTTAAGATTTCCATCAATATGTTGACCCTGGGCGCTTTGGCTCTGGGGTTCGGCCTGTTTGTCGACAACTCGATCGTTGTCTTCGAGAACATCCTCCGCCTGAGAGAACAGGGGCATTCGTCATTGGATGCGGCGGTCCAGGGGCCGAAAGAAGTCTTCGTCGCCGTCTTCGCCTCGACCTTGACGACGGTGTCCGTCTTTTTCGCTTTTCCCTATTTCCAAGGACGGTTGAAATTGTATTATTTGCCGATCGGCGTGGTCATCTCCTCGGCTCTGGCGATCTCTCTGTTCATTTCCTTTTCGCTGATTCCGGCCCTGAGCCCGCGCCTGCTGACGATCGGCAGAAAAGAGCGGCCGCCCCGATCGGCGAAATTCTACAAGCGATTCTTGAAATTTCTCCTCCGTCATCCCCTGGAGTTCCTGATCATCGTCGGCCTGATTTTTTACGGAAGCTACAAATGGTTTCGTCAAGAAGTCACCCTGGGGGAATTTTTCCGCTGGTACTCCCGCGACCGGCTGATTGTCAGCATTGGCATGCCGCCGGGCTCGGACCTGGAGCATACGGACGAAGTCGTCCGCAAGTTCGAAGACAAAGTGATGGAGAAAAACTACGAAAAAGAAATGACTTCGCTGATCAGCGCCGAAAACTCGACCATCGTCATCACCTTTCCGCCGGAGGTGGAATTCTCATTCCGTCCTTATCTCCTTAAAGAGGAACTCATTCAGTTGGCCACCCAGTTTGCCGGAATCAGCGTCGGTGTCTACGGGTTTGATCCCCAGGGATATTACTCCGGATTCGGGACCGGGACGTTCTATGATTCCTCGATCAAGTTTTTTGGCTACAACCTGAAAAAGCTCACGGAAATCACGACCGGCCTAGAAAAAAGATTGCGCCAGAATCCGCGGGTTAAAGAAACGCGGATCGTCTCCAGCCGCTACGGCTGGTGGAGGGTGGACTCGTTTGAGCATGTTCTTAAGATCGACCGCGAGAGGCTCCGTCAATACCGCGTCGACCCTCAATATCTCTATTTCTATCTCCAGACTCTTTTGCGCGGCGATTTCTCGACGCCTTTGAAATGGAGGACGAAAGGAAAGGAGATCGCCGTCTCGATTAAGTTCCCCGAATCCGACCGCTTGGACCTCAATGCCCTCCAGGACGCCTTGATCATGACGACCGGCGGCGAATATCTGAGGCTGAGGGAAATCCTGACCCTCGAGGAACGGCCCATCGCCGGGTCGATCGACCGGGAAAACCAGCAGTTCCAGCAGACGCTGATGTGGGAATTCCGTGGTCCCTCCAAGGCGGCCGAAAACTACAAGAAGGCGGTCTTTTCGAGCCTCGAGCTTCCGCCGGGCTTCTCAGCCACGCTGGAGGAGACATGGCGGATGACGGAAGAAGAAAAAGGCCAGATCAAGTTCGCCGTTTTCCTTTCGCTGGCCATCATCTTCATGATTTTGGCTTCGCTCTATGAATCTTTTGTCCAGGCCCTTTTTATCATCCTCGCGGTCCCCTTGGCCCTGATTGGCGTCTTTGTCGCTTTCGTCATCGCCGACTTCTCCTTTGATTCTTCAGCCTATATCGGGGTGATTCTCCTCGGCGGCATCGTCGTCAACAACGCTATTCTTCTTGTCGACCACATCAACCTCAAACGACGGCAAAACTTCCCTCTTCTTGAGGCCATTCTTGTCGGCAGCCAGGAGAGGTTGCGGCCGATTCTTATGACCACCGGGACCACGGTCCTCGGGATGTTCCCCCTCCTTCTGATCCAAACGGAAGTCGCCAAGCGCCGCATCTGGGCCTCCCTGGCGCTGTCCACCGTCGGAGGGCTGATCAGCTCGACGATCTTCATTCTCATCGTCATTCCCATTTTTTATTTTTACGGGGATCACGTCCGCACTGTCGTCAGGCAGAAAATTGCCGAACTGCTTGCCGCCCACAAAAGGCCGTAAGCTTTGGCTGTCTTAACCTCTCGGTTTGCTTTTCGCAGAATGCTGGATTATTCTATCTCTCTCTGAACAAGCAGGGAAGGCGACGTTTTTAAAAGCAGTCAGTGAAAAACGGCCGATGGAAATGAGACGAAAATGGAGCCGAAGCCGGGCCTCGAATCCATAAAAAGAATCATCCTGAGCTTCCCCAGGAAAGAATTGATCCACCTGCCGACCCCACTTCGTCGGTTGAATCGCTTGACGGAAGAACTCAAAGGGCCGGACCTCTGGATCAAAAGGGACGATCTGACCGGCCTGGCCTTCGGCGGAAATAAATCCCGCAAACTTGAATTCATCATCGCCGACGCCCTGAACAAAGGATGCGATTCGATCGTCACCTGGGCCAGCCTGCAGTCGAACTGGTGCCTGCAAACCGCGGCGGCGGCCCGTCGCTTCGGCCTCCGGCCGGTCCTGGTCCTGTTCCACACTTCGGAAGTTGCGCCTGAAATTGACGGCAACTTTTTCCTTGACCACATCCTCGGCGCAGACATCCGCATCCGGCGGGCCGAAAAGGGCAAAGTCATCGGCCTGAAAGAGGTCGAACCAACCCTCGACGAGGTGTCCGGGGAATTACGCCGCCAGGGCCAAAAGCCCTATGTCGTTTCCGTCGGCGGATCTGTGCCGGGATTGTCGATGGACAAGCCGCTCGGAGCGATCAGCTATGTTCTGGCGTTTATCGAGCTCCTCGAACAGTCTTTTTCCTTTGGCCTGAAAATCAGCCACCTCGTGACGGCGACGGGCTCGGGCGCGACTCAAGCCGGGCTGGCGGTGGGGGCAAGAGCGACGGGAGGCGATGTCCGGGTCATCGGAATCAGCGTTTCAGATAAAAAAGAAAGCTTTGCCCGAATCGTCGGGACGATCGCCGACCAAACCGAGCGCGAGCTCGGTCTCGCGTCTTTTCGGCCGGAAAAGGATATTCTTGTCTTTGATGAGTATATTCGGGACGGCTACGGCATCGTCAACAGGGAAGTCGCTGAGGCGATCCGCTTGATCTTTTCTCTCGAAGGCATCGTCCTCGATCCCGTCTACACCGGCAAAGCGATGGCCGGGCTGATCGACCTCGTCCGCCAAGGTTATTTCAAAAAAGAAGACACGGTCGTCTTTTTTCACACCGGCGGGACACCGGCCCTTTTTCCTCACCGCAGGACGATTCTCGATTTCTTAAAATAAATCGCTGCCGACCGATCGCTGCCCGCTCATCCGGCCCGGGGCCGAGATCCTTATTTCTGTGCCCCTTTGAGAAACTTTAAGAACTCAGAGTCCGTCGACAACAGCAGCCAGGTTTCGCTGTCCAGGCTCGAACGGTAGGTTTCAAGCGTCTTCAGAAACTCATAAAAATCGGCATCGAGGGAATAGGCCTGGGCATAAATCCGCGTCGCCTCGGCGTCCGCCCGGCCTTTAATCTCCTGGGCTTTTCGATAGGCTTCCGACTGGATCCGTTTCAGCTCCTTTTCCTTCTGGCCGCGGATTTCCGCGCTCCGGCCGTCTCCTTCGGACCTGTACTTTGAGGCGATCCGCTTTCTCTCGGCGATCATCCGATCGAAAACCTTCTGCTGAACCTCGTCGACATAATTGATCCTTTTGATCCGCATATCCCGGAGCTCGACGCCGAACTGAGGTGTGATCTTGGAGGCTCTTTCCAGGATCATCTGAGCGATTTTCTCCCGTCCGACGAAAATTTTGGCTACCTCTGTCTCGGCCTGGAGAATGGCCGTCTCTTCAGTCCGTTCAAATTCCCTGTTGGACGACCGAACGACTTCGATCAGGTCATAATTGGCGATGACGTTTCGGGTCTCGCCGTCGATGACATCATCCAGTCGGGATTGGGCGCCTCGTTCGTCCCGGACTCTTTGATAGAACACCAGCGGGTCGCTGATCCGCCAGCGGGCGTAGGTATCGACCCAGATGTATTTCTTGTCCTTGGTCGGGATTTGATTGGGGAAGCCGTCCCATTCGAGCCAGCGCTTTTCAAAATAGTTCGGCTTCTGGATGAAGGGCGTTTTAAAATGAATCCCGGCGCGGGTAACGGCCCCGCCGATGGGCTCTCCGAACTGGGTGATGATGACCTGGTTCGTTTCGGAAACGATGTAGATGGCGTCGGCAAGAACGAGAAGCAGGACGAGCACCGCGCCGACGATCAGGGCGTTTCTGACCGAGGCTTTCATTTCTTCACCTCCTCGCCCAGATTCAGAAGCGGCAGGACGCTTCTCAACTTGTCATCGACGACGTATTTTTTCTTGATTTTAGGCAGGATCTCGTTAAGTGTTTCAAGATACAGTCGCTTGCGCGTAACCGCCGGAGCCCGGGAATATTCCTTGTAGACGGAGAGGAAGAGGTTCGCATCTCCCTGAGCGCGATTGACCCGCTCGGTCGCATACCCCTCGGCGGCGCGGATGACCTGTTCGGCTTCGCCTTCCGCTTTCGGGATCTCCTGGTTGAACTCGGACCAGGCCTCGTTGATCTTTCGCTCTTTTTCCTGAAGCGCTTCGTTGACTTCATTGAAGGACGGCTTGACCGGATCGGGCGGGTTGACGTCCTGAAAGATGAGCTGATTGACGTCGATTCCGATCTCGTAGATATCACAGAGCTGCTGCAGCGTTTCTTTCGCTTCGTCGGCGATCCGGGCTCGGCCGACGGTGATGACTTCGTCCACGGAGCTGTCGCCGACAATCTTGCGCACGACGGCTTCGTTCATCAGACGGAACGTCTCTTCGGGATTGCGGAGCTTGAAGAGGAACTTGTAGGGATCCTTGATCTTGTACTGGACGATCCACTCCACATCGACGACGTTCAGGTCGCCGGTCAGCATGACGGCTTCCTTGGCTGTTTCGGGAGTGACGCGGTATTCCGAACGAATGCCGGGTCTTGTCGTCCGAAACCCGAATTCGAGCTTGAGCTGGCGCTGGACGGGAACGCGGGTCAATTTCTCGATGCCCAGCGGCAGCTTGAAGTGAAGTCCGGGATCGGATGTCCGGACGAACTTGCCGAACCGCAGGATGACACCGATCTCTTCCGGGCTGACCTGATAGATCGACCCGAAAAGAAGGATAACGACGACGAGAGCGATGAGGATCCAGCGGATAACTCCGCCCGAAATTCTCGGCAGCCTGATATCCGGGGGGCCGAATTCGTTTCTCATTCAGACCTCCTTTCAGAGAATAGGATTTTCTTCACTATAGCAC
>Ga0136652_1000579_pt1 | contig 17345 bp, 20 predicted proteins | sample ConPoolayeEmetaG_FD_94864 | JGI IMG/M metagenome (GOLD analysis project Ga0136652, IMG submission 94864) | Hot spring microbial mat communities from California, USA to study Microbial Dark Matter (Phase II) - Cone Pool mat layer E metaG... ...
GAGCTCAGCCTGGATAATTACTCCACACTGCCGCTGGAGCTGGCTTTTATTGATGCCACACTCTTTGCTACAGAAGAGAAACCTGCTGTCAGGGACGCGCCGGAGCCGCGACCGCAAGCAAAGACAACTCCGGTAGCTCCGGCTATCGCTCAGCCTCAGGTCAAAGCCTCGGCAACCAAGACTGAGGCACCAATAGTAAAGCCGCCAGTTGAGAAGAAACCTGAGGCAAAAGAGGCGCCCGCGCCTGCCATATCCGGCTCAGACCTGGCGCACCTCCAGCAGAACTGGCGACAGTGCCTTAGAGAAGCCCCGCCGGAGATGAGCCGTACCCCCGCCGCCGCCCTCCTCCGCAGCGCCCGCCCCAAGACGCTGGAGGAAAACGTGCTGGTGCTGTCATTTAAATATCCGCTTCACAAGGAAAATATGGAGAAGCCGGAGAACCAGCAGATTGCGGAGAAGATTATCAGCTGTTACCTGAAGCGCACCTGTCACGTGCGGTGCGTCTATGAACCTGAGGACAACCACCTTGTGGAAGAAGCGCTCAGGATTGGCGCGCAGATTATTGACGTGGAGGAAAAATGAACCGGTTCTTCATGCAACAGGCTCAGCAACTTCAAGCTCGCCTGGCGAAAGCCCAGGAGGAGCTAAGCACCATCACTGTGGAGGGAAGCTCGGGAGGAGGGGCGGTAAAAGTATCCATGAACGGTCAGCAGAAAATCATTTCAGTCAAGATTGCCCCGGAAGCGGTCAATGCCGGAGATATTGCCATGCTTGAAGACCTCGTCCTCACTGCCGTCAGCGAGGCTCTGGCAAAGTCACAGGAAGCCGCCGCCAAGCACCTGAGCAGTATCACCGGTGGTCTGAAAATACCGGGGCTCACTTAAGGAGACATGATTGTGGGTGATAAGCTGATTCCCGCCACAGAAGCGATCAACCGGCTGATACAGGAGCTCAATAGATTGCCCGGCATCGGTCCCAAGAGCGCTCAGAGGCTGGCATACTACCTCTTGCGCGCCCCTGATGAACAGATAAAACAGCTTACTGACGCGCTCCTGTCCCTCAAGCAAAAGACAGTGCTGTGCTCCGTCTGCTTCAACGTGACGGAAAGTGACCCCTGCGCCATCTGCCGCAATGACCAGCGTGACCGTGCCACCATCTGCATCGTGGAACAGCCGCAGGATGTGCTGGCAATGGAGCATACCGGCATCTACAAAGGGCTTTACCACGTCCTCCACGGCGCCATCTCCCCCACCGATGGCGTGGGTGCGGCCAATATCCGCATACGAGAACTGATGAGCCGCCTGCAAAATAGCCGGGTAACGGAGGTCATCCTAGCCACAAATGCTACCCTTGAGGGTGAGCAGACCGCTCTCTACCTGAGCCGGCAGATTACGCCACTGGGCATAAAAGTTACCCGCCTCGCCCGCGGGCTTCCCTTCGGCACTGAGCTGGAGTATGCTGATGATGTCACCCTTACCCGCGCCATTGAGGGCAGGCAGGTGTTTTAGTTGACTTTGTATGCGCTCATACTGGGATGACCGCTTCCGCAAAGAGGGATATGTCTGGGGCACTTCTCCCAGCACCACTGTTGAGCATGCCTTGACCTTCTTCCGCAAGGACAATGTAAAGACTATCCTCGTGCCGGGGGCGGGGTACGGCCGGAACACCAGTTTTTTCTCGTCGGCGGGCTTCAAGGTGACCGGAGTGGAAATTTCAGAGGTCGCCTGCGGAATGGCTAAAAAGTTTGACCCTCAGACTATATTTTATTGTCGCTCCGCGCTGGACATGCCCCTTAATTTTGGGATATTTGACGCCGTATATTGTTTCAATACCCTGCACCTGTTTTTAGAGAGGGACAGAAAGCGGTTCCTTGAAGAGTGCGCGCGCAAACTGAAGGACAACGGGCTTTTTTACTGCACCGTGTTCTCAGAGAAAGAGGAGAACTTCGGCAAAGGCAAAGAGGTGGAAAAGAACACCTTTGAGAGCCGCCCGGGCAGACCGGCGCATTACTTCACGGAAGATGATTTGCGGGAGCATTTCAAAGCTTTTAGTGTGCTGGAATCAGGCATGATACAAGACCGGGAAAACCACGGCGAAGGTCCGCACACCCACGTTTTGCGTTACATTGTGGCAAGGAGGCAATAGCGATGCCTCAGCCGCGCACCTATCAAACAGAAGCCATCATCATCAAGAAAACCAAACTGGGCGAAGCGGACAGAATCCTCACCCTCTTCACTCCCCATCTGGGCAAGGTTCAGGCAGTCGCCAAAGGAGTACGCCGACCCCGTAGCAAGCTTTCGGGGCATCTGGAGATGCTCACCTACAGCACTGTCTCTCTGGTGCGGGGTCGGACCCTGGACACCATCACCGGCAGTCAGACTATTGACAGCTTTTTACCTTTGAAGAGTGACCTCTGGCTCACCTCATGCGCTCTTTATGTTGCTGAACTGGTCAACCAGTTCACCGCAGATGAAATGGAAAACTATCCCCTTTTTCAGCTTCTCCTCGCCACGCTAAAGCGGCTGACCCAGCCGGGCAACCAAGAGCTGGTGCTCCGCTACTTTGAAGTCCACCTCCTTGAGGAGACGGGCTACCGCCCTGAGCTCAGAGAGTGCGTGTCCTGTCACCGCGCCCTTGACCCGGTTGCTCATGTATTTTGCTTCAGTCTAGGTGGCATTGTGTGTCCTTTCTGCAGTCCGGGTCAGGCACACCTTTTCCCGCTATCGGTCAATGCTCAGAAAGTGCTAAAGTTCATCCAGTCCGGTGACTTACCCGCCATTGAACGCCTGAAAATAGACGCGGAGCTATCTGATGAGCTGGAGCGTGCGCTGGGCGGATATATCAGGCACATTCTTGAACGTGGGGTGAAGTCAGCCACATGGCTGGAAGCGCTCAGAGAGGAAATCAGGAAGACCGCCCCCTGACCTGCGTAAAACTTTACTCTGTGCCTGTGATACTTTATAATAATGATGCGACTGGGGTACGGACCTCAGTCGTTTAACTATCAGGTAACATAGTTATGACAAGCAGGCACGACCGTATTACCTCTCAGCGCCAGCAGAAACTGGAAAAACTCCGCTCTCTGGGAGTCAATCCCTATCCCAATTACTATCACCGCACCCATACCGCCCAGCAGGCGGTGGAGCTCCTCAAGCAAAAGGAAGCCGGCACAGCGCAAGAAGATAAGGTGAGCATCGCCGGCAGGCTAATGTCCATCAGGCGCATGGGCAAGAGCACTTTTGCTGATATACGCGATGGCTCGGGCAAAATCCAGCTTTTCTTCCAGAACACTGACCAGTATGATGACAAAACCCAGCAGGTGTTCAAAGACCTGGACATCGGTGACATCATCGGCGCCAGCGGCAGCCTGCTCCGGACGAAAACAGGCGAGCCCACTGTCCGTATTGAAACATTTACCCTGCTCACCAAATCACTCCAGCCGCTCCCGGAGAAATGGCACGGGCTCACTGATGTTGAGATGCGCTATCGTCAGCGCTATCTTGATTTAATCAGCAACCCTGAGATTAAAGCTATCTTTCAGACCCGTAGCAAGATCATCACCGCCATGCGCGATTTCCTGAACCAGTGGGGTTTTACCGAGGTAGAAACGCCGGTGCTACAGCCGTCAGCCGGAGGTGCGGCGGCAAAGCCTTTCATCACTCACCACAATAGCCTTGACCTTGACCTCTACATGCGCATTGCACTGGAACTTTACCTCAAGCGGCTCATTGTCGGCGGTTTTGACAAGGTGTATGAGCTGGGGCGCTGTTTCCGCAATGAAGGCATCTCCACCCGCCACAACCCGGAGTTCACCATGCTGGAGGCTTATGAAGCCTATGCTGACTATAATGACGTCATGAAGACAGTTGAGACGCTGGTGTCCGGCGTCTGCCAGAAAGTGCTGGGCACCATGAAGGTGGAATATGACGGCAAGACCATTGACTTCACGCCGCCCTGGCAGAGGATGAACCTGCGTGATGCCGTCACCAGATTCAGCGGCATTGACTTCGTCAGGTTTCCTGATGCTGATTCTCTCAGAGCTAAGATGAAGAGCCTGGGGATGGAGGTTGACCCGAAGAAAAACTGGGCAAAGCTGGTTGATGAGCTTCTTGCCACCTTTGTTGAGCCGAACCTCATCCAGCCCACCTTCTTGATTGATTACCCGGTGTCAATGTCTCCCCTCGCCAAGAACAAGCCCGGCGAGGAAAGAGTAGTGGAGCGCTTTGAAGCCTTTGCCGGCGGGATGGAGATTGCCAATGCCTTCACCGAGCTCAATGACCCGGAAGAACAGCGCCGCCGCTTCCAGCAGCAACAGAAGGAGCGCCAGGCAGGCGATGAGGAAACGGAGCCGGTGGATGAGGACTTTTTGCTGGCGCTGGAATACGGCATGCCCCCCACCGGCGGGCTGGGCGTGGGCATTGACCGGGTAGTGATGCTTCTGACCAACCAGCAATCAATCAGGGAAGTGATTTTATTCCCACAGCTTAAGGAGAAACCGCGGTAAGGACAACCTATGCTTGACCTTAAATTCATCCGCGATAATGCTCAGGTGGTCAGAGAAGCCCTGGAGAAGCGCCACACCACCGCTCCCCTTGATGAAATCCTCACGCTGGATGCACAGCGTCGGCAGAAAATTACTGAGCTTGAGGAACTGATGCGCGCCCGCAAGGTGACCGCCAGAGAGAAAAAGGTGGATGATGCTGTCATAGAGAGGGGACGTGACCTGCGTGATAAAATCAGGGCGCTGGAAGAGGAGGTGAAGTCTATTGATGAAAAGCTCAAAGATTTCCTCCTCCAGATGCCCAATATCCCCCAGCCCTCTGTGCCGGTAGGAAAAGGAGAGGAAGACAATGTGGTGGTGCGGACGTGGGGCGAGCCGAAGAAGTTTGACTTCAAGCCGGCGCCGCACTGGGAGCTGGGTGAAAAGCTGGGCATTATTGACTTTGAGCGGGGCATAAAACTTTCCGGAAGCCGCTTCTACGTGTTGAATGGTCTCGGGGCAAAGCTACAGCGCGCTCTCATCACCTTCATGCTTGACCTGCACACGAAGGAGCATGGCTTTAAGGAAGTCTATCTGCCTTACATGGTCAAGCGCGAATGCCTTTATGGCTCAGGCAACCTGCCCAAGTTTGCTGATAACCTTTACCACGACGCGGAAGAGGACTACTGGTTCATCCCCACGGCAGAAGTGCCCATCACCAATCTCCACCGCGATGAAATCCTCGCCCCGGGGATGCTGCCCCTGTACTATGTCGCCTACACCGCCTGCTTCAGAAGGGAGAAGATGTCCGCCGGCAAGGACACGCGCGGCATCAAACGCGGACACCAGTTTGACAAGGTGGAGATGTACAAGTTCACCGAGCAGGAAAAGTCCAATGACGAGCTTGAGAAGATGGTGCAAAACGCTGAAACGGTGTGCCAGAAGCTGGGACTCCCCTACCGCGTCACGATGCTGTGCACGGCGGAACTGGGCTTCGCTTCCAGCAAATCATATGATATTGAAGTATGGGCGCCCGGCTGTGGCGAATGGCTTGAGGTAAGCTCGTGCTCTAACTGTCTTGATTTCCAGGCACGGCGCGCCAATGTGCGCTACCGCCCCACCCCGGAAAGCAAACCGCTGTTCGCTCACACCCTGAACGGATCCGGACTGGCATTACCGCGGGTGCTCATTGCCGTGCTGGAGAATTACCAGCAGGCTGATGGCTCTGTCACCATCCCTGAAGCTCTGCAACCTTACATGGAAAGGAGGACTATCACTAAGTAGAGACACATTTTCACAGAAATAAATAATGGGCTAAGGCGATAGTAGGCTACGAGACAACTTGACATCTTTAGAAAGCTAATATCGCCATTATCATTGCGGAAACAATTAGCAAACAAATAAGAAGGAGTGTGAACATAGTGCAGCAACAAGTTACGGAAACGCTGATGAAAGTGAAGGACACCACCGCTAATCCGGCACCTCTGGGTCTTATTGCATTCGGCATGACCACCGTCCTGCTGAACTTTCATAATGCCGGGTTTTACCAGCTGAACACGATGATACTCGCCATGGGGGTTTTCTATGGTGGTATCGCCCAGGTGATTGCCGGCATCATGGAATGGAAAAAGAATAACACCTTCGGCACCACTGCATTCTGTTCCTTTGGTCTGTTCTGGTTGACCCTTGTTGGACTTCTGGTCTTTCCCAAGATGAACTGGGGCGTGGCTCCGGAATCTGGAGCCATGGCCGCCTACCTGACCATGTGGGGCATCTTCACTTTTGTCATGTTCTTCGCCACGCTGAAACTGAATAGAGCCCTGCAATTCATTTTCCTTTCCCTCGCCATCCTGTTCTGGTTGCTGGCGATTGCTGATGCTACGGGTAACGCAGGCATCGGTCTTCTGGCTGGTTGGGAGGGCATCATTTGTGGTGCCTCTGCCATTTACACCGGACTTGCTCTGGTGCTCAATGAATACTACGGCAAGACTGTCTTACCCATTGGACCGGTGAAGAAATAGAAGTCATCTCGTCGCCCTGGCTACCAGCTTTCAAGGTAGTCAGGGCTGACAATCTGAACCGGGGACTCCAGCGCCGCCCGTGGAAGGAACCTCGGTCATTGAAAATAAAAAATCAATAATTCCTGATGTCGCGCTGGACCGGGAAGCACTTCATCACCGCATTCTGCGCACGGTCGCGCCACATACCCCTCTTAACTGTGAACTGCTTCTGCTATAACAAACCTCCCGGGTAAAAACAGGGCGGTCAAATACCTAAACGGTACCGTTTTCAGCGTACTACCGTACCGTTGACTTGATGCAATTGAGCTGTTAACATAAATAAAAAGATGGGCGCTTTTAGGTCATCTGATAGAGTCAGTTCCGGGAACAAGCCAGCAGAAGAAAGTTTCCCGCAGTCCGACGTTGCCATACAGCGCTTGATTAAGGAAATACTGGGCAGGGAATTCCGTATCGTCAAGAACGGTCTGGACCCGGAAGAGGTGCTGGCTTTTCTGGAGATATTCACAGGCTCAAGTGAAGCCGCCCTGCAACGCCTGGAGCTGGCAATATCCAGCAAGAAGCTTGTCCAATCTATTGAGACTATGGTAGAGAACACCCGCCGGGTCTCTGAATACATCAAGGCAGAAGCCAGGAAAGAAGCCGAGTTAGAGAAGGATAAAATAGTCCAGGAAGTCCGGCGCGAGGCTGAGGAAATGGTCATGCAAGCCAAGAAGAGCTGGAGCGCGGCGATTGAAGGGGCAAACTCAGTCCTTTCAGAGGCTCAACGCAGAGCGGAGGAAATGCTTGCCCAGACCAAGAAGAGCCGCGGCGACCTTATTGAGGGCATCAACTCCATTCTCCTGGAAGCGGTGGCAAAGGCGAGAAAAATAGAGGAGATGGCTTTCCAGCATGTTAAAGCAGTAGTGGAGATGAGCACGGCATCAGCACAGCAAAGCATTCCTGATTATATCAAGTCTGTCCACCGTGACCTGAGTCTATTGTACGAACAATATGCCAAGGAACTATCTGCTGCATTATTCAAAGGTGTTGAGACCGCGGCAAAACCTGAGGTTCAGGCGGTAACACCAGCGGCGCCGGCGCCGGAAGTGCCACCGGCAGGCGAAATTGAGGAAGCGTTTGAAAGTGCTACAGAACAGCCGGCCAGCGTTGAAATCAAAGAAGAAAAGGCATCTCCGGTTATTGAAACCCGCGCTGAGGTGCCAAAGGAAACCGCGCCCGCCATGTTCCAGGGCAAAGTAATACTGATAGTGCCTCAGGGAGCCGGGCTCTCATGGATGGAACAGTTGCGGCAACGGCTGAACAATATCCCGGGTGCATACATCCTGCTGGATATCCACACTAAAATGGGGGTAAGCATCATCCACCTGGCGTTAGACCAGCCCACTCCGCTGATTTCTGTCCTGCTGGAAATGCCTGAGGTGGAAAAGGTGGTAGAAGACCGCCAGAAGGTGGAGGAGTATTCAGGGGGCTTAGCCAGAATCCTGGGTCAATACGGAGTTGAAGCGCAGGCGATGCTCGCCATCGTGCTTAAAAGGATAATACAGGAGTAGCGCTCATCTTTGCCCGCCGCTATCAGGCGCATCTGTGCCACTGGCCGCAAGTTTGGACAGGATAAAAGCAGCCTGATTTGTAATCAATCGCTCGCTCAGGTTAGTGGTATCAGCGGGGCGTCCGCTTGAGTGACTTCCGGTCAGAGAAACCAGTGTCTCTATTTCTTCAGGGGTGAGGGGTTTAATACGTCCTTGTTTCTGCTGTTGTTGAAGGTAGGCTAATATCCGCCGGGCAATAGTTGGTCTGCGCAGCAGTTCATCCACAATGTGCTCTCCGTGAGAAATCCTGCGGATGGCATTGAGCAGTTCTCCCGGAGCAGTGCTTTTCTTCAGGTATCCTGCCACTCCCGCCTTGAGTGCTTCAAAAATCTGGTTGTCATCCTCGTAAGGAGTGAGCATGAGGAGTCCGGTATGAGGAGAGAGCTGTCTGACGCGCTGAGCCAGTTCCAGTCCTCTCATTGCCGGCAGTTTAATGTCTATCAACACCACGTCAGGCGCAAGTGCTTCAATAATCATAGCGGTACCTTCCAGGAAGTCTGATTCACCAATCAGCTCAATATCATCGGTCTGGGACAGGAGCAGACGCAGACCGCGGCGGAAAAGCCTGTCATCATCAATGATGAAGACTTTTACTTTACCGTTCATTTGAGCACTTTCACGGGAATGCGCCTGCTCTGGCGGCATAGCTCTAGCCGGCAAAGTTTGAGCTACCAGCGGCGCTACTGTTCTGCTTTCTTTTTTATCAATGGCGGTGACGAGCGCCTCTCTGGCTTTCTTATACTGAGCGAGCTGTTCAGTCTTCAGGTCCGCTGGTTTAACAGAGGTATGAAGTGGCATCGCCTTCCTCACCTGCCAGGGGGCTCTGGCAAGAGGATAATGGCACCACTCGCAGAAATCGGCGTATTTAGTTTTCCTGCCGCAGTTACGACATACCGGCATAAACGTCACCCTGTGCCTGCATCGGCTTCCTGCTCAATACTATCACAACATTATGCATTTACGTCAAGCAGTCAAAAGAAATACGTGAACGAAATACCGGAATGCACGGGGTACCCTATCACCGAACGAGAGAGCAGTCTCTCATGAGCATGTTGATGATATAGCCGGCGTATTTGCCCTGCACGGTAACGGTCTGCCCTTTTGCCAGCTGGTTCAGTTCAGATACATGCGTCCTGTCAAAGGTGCACTGGACATTCACTTCCAGCGTGCTTTTGGCGCTGGTCAGGATGACATAGTAAACATTATAATCTTCATTCAATACTACCTTGTCCACGATGCCGGTTACCTTAAAACTCTGGTTGGCAATAAGAGAATACAGCTCTTCTACGGTTACCTCCAAAGGAGCCATAGTGAGAGCGTGTTCAGAGTCCGGTATCAACCGGCGCGGGGTCTCTGGCTGTGGAGCGGGCGCCGGTGCGGCGGTGCCATGTTCACGGAGGTAAGCGCCAGAGGTCACCTCTACCGGGGTGGGAGTGAGGACACGCTCCGGCGTAGATGTCTCGCCGTTTTTCCGTATTTCGGCCGGCTGAGCAGGCGTTAAAGGGCTTAGCTCAGCGAGGTTGAATTCTTCAGCCTGCTCTTTTGGAGGTTGTCTCTGTTTACGGCGTTTCTCTGCCTGAAGTTGCTGATAGGTCTCAGGCATCTCTTCAAACTTGTCTGAAAGCAGAGGGTAACCGCACCAGGGACATGCCCAATCTCTGGTCTTTGCCGTCTCCTGAGCGCAATTGGGGCACTTATGCATGCAACACCCCTTTCCATCATTATAGATGAGGGGTGGAGATTGTCAAGCGTGATGGGAAGAGGGACTTTTACATCCGGTCTCCAAAGATTCGTTTTGTTTTTTGGGTGCCTTTTCAGTGAGCTATCATTCTGGATTCCGCTGAATGGCCTCAACGAGAATGGTAATTTTTTCGGCTTATCGCTATAATAGCTTCTGGTGGGGAGGGGTGTCCGAGTGGTTTATGGTGACGGTCTTGAAAACCGTTCTCGCCGGTCACGGCGAGCGTGGGTTCGAATCCCACCCCCTCCGCCAGCCCCACACCTTGCCACCACCCCGAACCCAAAATCCTAATATCTAAACTCTAAGCAATATCCAATTTCAAATTACAAGTGTCTGGGATTTTGGTCATTTGAATTTGTTTAGAATTTATGATTTCGCGTTCAGGATTTGTCACGCGGTTTCACTGACACGGTATTGAGATTGGCGAAGCCCATCGGGTTGAGCTTATAGCCTTCAACGTAAGGCTTTACCAGGATGTAGTTCTTGCCGAACCACAGCGGAATGCAGGCGGCATCGTCCACCAGCTTTTGTTCCGCCTGCCGGTAGAGCGCCAGGCTGGCTTCCTCATTCCGCTCCACATTGGCTTTTTCAATGAGCGCGTCCACCTCAGCATTGCTGTATTCGCCGTAGTTGTTTTCGGCGCCGGAACGGAAGAGGACATCCAGAAAGTCCTGCGGATGAGGGTAATCAGCCACCCAGCCGATGGAGTACATCTCATCTTTTTCCTCAGTCAGCCAGTAGAAATAGCGCTCCGGCTCAAGCTGTCTGACCTTGACCTCCACTCCCAGGTTCCGCCGCCATTCATTGATGATGGCTTCCAGGTCCTGAGAAATCAATCCTCCCCAGCCGGACGTAGTGATGGTGATGGGCGGCAGGGCGGATACGCTGCCATAGCTGGATGTGGCAATGAGTCGCTTCGCCTCAGCTACATCAAACCTCAGCCCGCGCAGTTGCTCATTGTAGCCGGGTATGCCAGGGGGGAGTATGCCGTCAGCGCGGGTGACCATGTTTTTATAAACCAGAGAGATGATTTTGTCCTTGTCTATTGCCAGGCTGAAAGCACGGCGGATGGAAGGGTCATTGAACGGCGGTCTGGTGACATTGAAGCCGATATAGCTGAAGCTGAGCTCAGGGACAATCTCAAGTTGCTGGTAGAATCTGCCGCGTTTATCAGTGACTTTGTCAATATAGTCAATATGGACGGCAGTCACATCTATTTCATCGGTCTCATACAGGTTCATCGGGACGCCACCCCACAGCAGGAAGACCACCCGGCTCACCTTAGCCTTCTCTCCGTAAAAGCGGTCATTCCTCTCCAGGACGAGCTCTTTCTCTTTGTCCCAGCTCTTCAATTTGAAAGCCCCGGTGCCGTTAGGCTTGCGCCACCACTCTTTGCCGGTGGCGACATTCTCTCTATCTACAACGTATGAGGTGGGGTAGGTGAGCTTGGAGAGAAAGTATGACTTGGGGGCGTCAATGGTCACCTGGAGCGTGTAATCGTCAACAACCTTCACGCCGCTCAGCTCTTTCGCCCTGCCCGCCAGCATATCGCTGACGCCGACGATATCACCCAGGTAGGTCGCCGCCGTGCGGGAACCTGTGACGGGGAGGCAGGCGCGCTCCCAAGAGTATTTGAAATCCCCGGCTTTCACCTGCCTGCCGTTATGGAAAAAGACATACTCACGTAAATGGAAGGTATAAGTTCTGCCGTCACTGCTGATTTCCCAGTTTTTGGCAATGTCCGGCACCACCCTCAGGTCATCGTCCAGCCTGACCAGCCCGCCAAACAACTGCGCGATGTATCCATGAGAGGTCATCTCCCCGGAGACTGCCGGGTCAAGGGTAATGGGGTCAATGCCATAAAGGTGAAGCACACCACCGCTCTGGACTTGAGGTGCCTGAGCGGCTGGCTGACAGCCGCCAGCAAGGACGCTGAAAAATATGGCAACAAAAGCAACAAGACAGGCGATATTTTTAATTCTTGACGGCATATTGTCTTTAACTATAACATAAACTCATGCAATGTGCATCAGAATATACATGGCACACAAAAAGGTATATAATTGGCGGTAAGACATTGATTTAAGCGCGGTATGTATTATTTCTTCTGGCTCCACGTCAGGCGTGAACTGGCAAGACTGCGCCAGGAATTCAAAGCTCAATGGAAATATTATGTCCGCCAGACCTTCGCCGCAAGCGTGATTGTGTTCATCGTGCTTCTATTGCTGGAGATGCAGCACGCGGTTATCATCGCCTCCATCGGCGCCAGCGTGTTTATCGTCTTCGCCATGCCTAAAAACATCACCGCGCATCCTCGCAGAATCATCGGCGGCTACCTGTGCGGGTTCTTCACCGGGGCACTCTTCGCGTTAATTCCCCAGCCTTTTGAGCTTATCTCTTTCATTTTATATTCTGCGGCGGTGGGCATTTCAATCTTCCTAATGGTGGCACTGGATGTTGAGCACCCGCCGGCGAGCGGCATCACTCTGGGCACGGTTATTTCCGGCGTGTCTACGCAAATCGCCATCGCCGTCATCATCAGCAGTTCCGTTCTTTCTCTCGCCCAGCACTTTGGCAGGAGATTCCTGAAAGACCTGACCTAGCTTTGAGGAGGAGCGCATGTCTGACAAATTGCTGAAAAGCAGGGTTCATGAGCTGGCGGACAAAGCCTGGGATGTCCGAGCGATTGAAGCGAGATACAACGCATTGCTGGCAAAAGGCATACCCAGAAAAGTTCTGGATAGCAAGCAAATCATCGCCCGCAAAACGGAAATCCTTGACCGCATCCAGCGCCATGCCGAGGAGTATGAGTATCTCAGCCATAGCTGAGCCAAAGGTTCAGCGCTTCCCGTGATGGAAGAGTTCGGACTGGGGAACACGGAGATGGTCAAAGGGCTCTCAGCTTTCCCCGGCTTTGGCGCGAGCGGGTGGATATGCGGTGCGGTGAGCGGGGGACTATTTGCCCTGGGGCTATACTTCGGCAGTGACGATATCACAGATTACGATGCCACCGGCAGAGCCATCTCTGCCGCCCGCAAGTTCCTCCCGCGCTTTGAGCAAATCTTCAGCTCAATCCTCTGCCCTAAAATACAGGAGGACGTGATTTTCGGACGCTACATGGACGCCCGCGCCAGCCCGGAGAACATGGAGGCATTCAAGCGCGAGAAAGGCTATGCCAAGTGTGCTCTGCCCGCCGGCATCGGCGCGAGATTAGCCGCAGAGATAATCATTGAAAGCATGGAAGAGTCAGTCCGCTGATTCTTTTTCAGCCTAATTTTATGTCCACTTATTGCCTTAGAACAGCCCTGCCCGCTTCAGGCTGAGGAATGTCTTTGCGCCGATGATGACGTGGTCAAGCACCTCTATGCCGATGATTTCCCCAGCTTCTGAGAGCCGCTTAGTGATGCGGATATCATCGTCTGAGGCTTGCGGGTCGCCTGACGGGTGATTGTGAGCGAAGATGGCTGATGCCGCGCTGGCGGCGATGGCTTCTTTGAAGGCTTCCCTGGGGTGAACAATGCTCGTGTCCAGACTGCCGATTGACACCTCAGCGATTTTAATGAGGTGGTTTCTGGTGTCCAGGAGCAGTGCCAGGAAATGTTCCTTCTTCTTGCCCTTAAGCCTGTCCTGCACCGCATTCACCACATCTTCCGGCGTTTTCACCACGCAACGGTTCACGTCTGCAATAGAACTATCCGCCCGGCTGCCGAGCTCAAACGCCGCCTTAATCTGGCAGGCTTTCGCCAGGCCGATGCCTTTGATTTGAGACAGCTCCTCCAGTGATGCACCGGCAATGCCTTTCAAGCTTCCGAACCGGCTTAACAGCCTCTGAGCGGTGACCATAACTGATTCACCGGAAATACCTCTGCCCAGAATAAGTGCCAGAATTTCCTGAGCGGAGAGGGCTTCTACTCCAAAGCGCTGAAGCCTTTCCCTCGGTCGTTCCGCGGGAGGCAGGTCATGGATGGTGAATGACTTTTTAACGTCAGTGCTTTTACTGGGTTTCACTTGACTGCCTTCACTGCCTTTTTGAGGAATTCCCGCCACTGGCTGTCCAGACCGTCCATATCAAAGCCGTAAACTTTAGTCAGAGCTTCATCATAGCCACTGCCGTTTCGGAAAGCGGTCAGAAGCTCCAGCATCTTGCTCTGCCCGTAGTTGCCGATGAGAAATGCCACGATGGTATAGCTTTCCGCATAGGAGAGGACTGCCTGTTCAGGGAAAGCTGAGAACGGGCTGGAAAGGCTGCGCACAGAGATGAGTTTGTCTTCTATAATCGCCTTAATCAGCAGGCTGGCGAAAGATGTCTGTAAATCACCCTCATTGTACATGGCTAAGCCTTCGTCCAGCCATGTCGGCAGGTCGCCATAAGGATTGAAAGTCTGCTGGTGGATAATCAGATGGGTAAACTCATGGGTCATCGCCCGTTTGCCCCAGGCAAGCTCTGCCGGCGCAATGCCGATGGAAATGGTGCTGTGGCGGGTGAAAGCCACACCGCCTGTCCACTCCTGGGGGAAAATCATCGCTCCCCGCAGGTCCTGTGCGCTGGCGTAAATATAAATATGGAGCGGTTTCTCCGGCTCGGCGCCGGTGCTGTTCTTCAGTTGAATCTGTGCCTGGACTGCCGTCTTCAGCAGTTCCCGCGCAAAAGCTTCATCACCCTGATACCAGTGCAACGTAATGAGACCTTCAGTGAGGCTACGCCATGAATAGCGGTCATCATTGAACATGAGGCGGGCTGGCTCAGTTTCAATGCTATTGCCGCTGGCGTCAGACACTTTCCACCAGTAAAAAATCGCCGTGCCAGGCGGCAATCCACCGCCTTTTCTCATGTCCCATTCCCAGGTGGCGTCAACTCTGGTGCCGGGCTGGAAGAGCACGTACGCTTCGCTCGTAACTTCGGCAAAGCTCATGCGGTCAACGGCATATTTCAGGCGAATATCTTTTATCTCAGCATTGCTTTGCGCGGAGATGGTAAAAGTGAGCTTTCCGGGGAAGTCTATTTGCGCTGAACTTTTGAGGATTCTGAGCGTGTTCTGAGCCTGCACCGCCACGGGGTTAACCAGAACAAACATGAAAAAAGCAACGAGCAACAGGCAAGCAAATCTTTTAAGCATTTTCCTGCCCCTTTCCTGACCGCAAATACGCCGTGATGAATTCATCAAGTTCTCCATCAAGCACCGCCTCCGGGTTGCCGGTCTGGTAATCAGTACGGTGGTCCTTCACCATTTTATATGGATGGAGGACATAGCTCCGTATCTGGTTTCCCCACCCGGCTGAGATGCGCTTACCCTTTAGCTTTGCTCGTTCCTCCGCTTGCTTTTGCATTTCAAGCTCCAGCAGGCGCGCGCGCAGAATTCTGAGCGCAGTCTCCTTGTTCTGCCTCTGGGAGCGCTCATTCTGGCACGTGACAATGACGCCTGTGGGCAAATGGGTGAGTCTGACAGCACTGGACGTTTTCTGCATGTGCTGTCCGCCCGGGGCGCTGGAGCGGAAGACATCTATCCGCAAATCCTCTGGCGCAATCTTTATGTCAATATCCTCCTGCGCTTCCGGCATTATCTCCACCAGCGCAAAGGAGGTGTGCCGGGCATGGTCTGCATCAAAAGGTGAAAGACGCACCAGCCGGTGTACGCCGTGCTCTGATTTCAGATAGCCATAGGCATAGTCTCCGGTGACGCTTATCACCACGCTCTTGATGCCCGCTTCTTCACCCGGGGAAATATCAAGCACCTCAGCCTGATAGCCGTGACGTTCCGCCCAGCGCAGGAACATCCTCATGAGCATCTCCGCCCAGTCCTGTGATTCTGTGCCGCCGGCGCCAGCATGAATCGCCAGTATGGCGTTACGATTATCATAGGCACCACTGAAAGCCAGCTGGAATTCCAGAGTTTCAAGCTCTTTTGCCAGCTTAGCTACTTCAGATTGGACTTCTGCCTGAAGCGCGGCATCTTCCGCGGCGAGAGTGACAAACTCAGCTGCGTCAGCAGCCCTTTTCTCTATTCCCCGCCACTGCTGGACTATTTTCTTTTTTTCGGCGAGCTGACGCATTGTTTCCTGTGCCTTTGACTGGTCCAGCCAGAAATCAGGACTGGCGGATTGTTTTTCTAGCTCACCTATTTCCTTTTCTTTTCCGGCAACGTCAAAGACGCACCAGCGCCTGAGCAATGCGCGCCTGGATATCTTTAATAGTGCCGATTAGCTCTTGCATTATACTTTACTCCTCATCAAAGAGCTTCTTCTGATAGCCTTCTGCGGAGACCTTCGCTTCAAAAAGGAAACTGCCGCCGGCCACCAGATGGGCGAGCCGGGTCGGCTCAGGAAGGCGATAGCCGCGGCAACATTCCAGCACCCAGTAGATTGCGGTCATCAGGTCCACCTTATGACCGATGGAGACATAAAGCGGGCTTGCCCCGGCTTTAGTCCTTAGCACCACACCGATAAGCTCGTCCTTATCTTTGAGCTCCGTATAGCTACCCGGCTCATCAGGGACCGGAGCATGAGTGCCGCAAAGCCTGGACTTGGCACAGCCGATGGTAGGTGTATCCAGTAGCATTCCCAGATGTGAGGCAATGCCCATGCGGCGCGGGTGAGCGATGCCCTGCCCGTCCACGATGATGAGGTCCGGAACGATGGTGAGCTTCTCACATGCCGCCAGGATTACTGGTGATTCCCGGAAAGAGAGAAGACCCGGGACATAGGGAAAGGTGAGCTTGAGATTGACTGACTTTGCTTCCATCAGTTTCAATTCTGGATACTTTAATACCACCACGGCGCCGGTGGCAGTGCCATCATCACGCTCTGCGGAGATGTCCACCCCGGCAATGAAACGGGGATTGAGCACTTCATTCATCCGGCAAACGCTTGCGGCAAGCTTCTGCTGGATATCAAAAGCCTCCTCGGTGTTTACGTGCCACCGGTGTAACTGCAACACCTTCACATTGCGAATTATATCTTCAACAGGAACAGTTGGCAAATGATTGAAGCGGTTTTATATTGACAGCTATCACGTAATAGTGCATAATATTCAGAAAAGAAGGCTAGGAGACACATGGTAAAGATACGATTACGGCGTATGGGGGGCAAAAAACAGCCCACCTATCGCATTATTGTCGCGGACAGCCGTTCTCCTAATGACGGCGCATTTATTGACATCCTTGGGCACTACAATCCCCGGACTAATCCTGAGACCGTGGTCATCAATCAGGAAAAAGCTCGTCAATGGCTCAAACAAGGAGCCCAACCCACTGATACCACCACGCGCCTGCTGGTCAAAGCCGGTATAATAGAAAAGTCCAATACGAACAAGGAGAAGACATGAAAGAGCTCGTGGAGTACATCGCCAAATCTATCGTGGATGCGCCGGACGCCGTCAAAGTGGAAGAGGTAGCTGACGAACAGGGCATCACCCTCAAACTCACCGTTGCGGATGCTGATAAGGGAAGAATCATCGGTAAGCAGGGCAGGATTGCGGAAGCAATGCGCTCTCTGCTGAGAGTGAAAGCCGCCAAAGC
>Ga0136652_1000580_pt1 | contig 17338 bp, 12 predicted proteins | sample ConPoolayeEmetaG_FD_94864 | JGI IMG/M metagenome (GOLD analysis project Ga0136652, IMG submission 94864) | Hot spring microbial mat communities from California, USA to study Microbial Dark Matter (Phase II) - Cone Pool mat layer E metaG... ...
CCACAGTAGTGGCTTACTAAATGGTTTAATTGGATCCACCGAAGACGCATTCGAAGCTATAGATAAGTTTGAGAACATATCGAAGGCAATCAAAACAGCTTATCCGGAACGCTTCCTCAAGGAGGAAAATAATCAAATAGTCATGATACTGGATGAAAGATGCCCCTTCAGAGATGCCTGCAAAGCCTTTACGAGGGAAAGAATATCACGTATGATCGGAGGCGAAGAATGCGTATCTCTGATAACTCATGTCGCTGTTTCAGAAATCATCACAAAGAAAAAATTCGACTACAAACTAGAGAAATACGACGAACTCGAATGTAGAGGAAGAATATTCAGCGTCTAAATATTTCCTGGAACGAGACCTTGCTTTTATGTGGTTTGCCTTTTTTCAGGCGGTTTAGGGTACCTGCATCCTTGTCCTTTTAGGCTCTAAATTTTGGAAAAGAAACATTATGATGTCCCCTTTTTTTGAGAACGCCGAACAACCACACAAGCACCCAGCCACATAATCAATACAAGGTTTCTCCTAGAACCCAAGCAAAATATAAATATGAACCCGACGAATACAAAACTGGAAATAGTACTCTAGACCTAGAGGGGAGGGTTACTTTACCTTTTTTTTAACACAAACGTCATTTTTAACACAAACGTCATTCTTCTCTAATCATTTTTCGGATCTTACCCATACAATGTCTTCTTCCCTTGCTAAATGCGCAAAATATCATACGGAAATACTCCTAATTTCTATACGCCTTTAACAAAAACATTTTCCCTCACTTAACAGTTCAAGTATCCTTTTCTCCTTTTCTATTACCAAAAAGTTATCCAGGGATTCTGACTTCCAAAACTCCTCACATACATCAATTTTTAGGGACGCATTTCACCTTCTTGAGAAATTCTTGAAGAAATGGTAATTTTGGCCTTTATTATTCCTCTTTGTAACTATGTGTACCATGCAAATTGAAATGTCTTTATGTAACCTAGAGTTTTTTGTTGCTATATGGCTGATAATGCTTGGTCTAGGTCTTGGATTATGTCTTCTGCGTTCTCTATTCCTACCGATAGTCTTATCATTCCCATGGTTATTCCTGCTTTTGCCAGTTCTTCTGGGGGGTGTCCTATGTGTGAGGTTAACACGGGCATGCAGGCTAGTGACTGTACTCCCCCTAGGCTTACTGCTCTTAGGATGAGCTGGAATCTGTCTATAACGTTTATTGCTGCCTCCATTCCGCCTTTTACGTCGAATGTTACCATTCCGCCGAACCCGCTCATCTGCCGCTTCGCCAGCTGGTGTTGGGGGTGGCTTTCCAGCCCCGGATAGTATACCCTGTTAATCTTTTTGTGGTTTTCAAGGAATCTTGCCACTTCCAGCGCATTTTTGTTATGTCTTTCCATTCTTACATCTAGTGTTTTTAGGCCTCTTATTAGAAGGTAGGCGGCGAAGGGGTCGATGCAGCTTCCCATGTGGACCATCACCGCCCTAGCTAGGGCGCAGAATAATCTTTTCCCAATTATTACTCCCGCGGTTACGTCGTCGTGACCAGCCAAATATTTTGTTGCGCTGTGTATCACTACATCCACTCCCATTTCTAGTGGGTGTTGATTGTAGGGGGTGGCGAACGTGTTGTCAATCACTGAGGTTAAATTGTTTTCTTTTGCGATTCTTACCGCTTCAGCTATATCTACAAGGCTGAGGGTTGGATTAGTTGGGGTTTCAAAGTAGATTACTTTTGTTTTTTCATTAACCAGCTTTTCAGCTTGACTCACATTCTCACTGTCTACAAAGTGTACCTTTATTCCCATTCTTGGCAGAAGACTTTGGAAAAGGTGGAGTGTGCCGCCATAAAGTGTGCGGGTGGCTATGACTTCTTCACCGGCTTGAACTAGGCTCAGAATGGTGGTGCTCACAGCAGCCATGCCTGAGGATACCAAAAGAGCATCCTCGCCTCCCTCAATAGCCGCCAATTTTCTTTCAGCTACGGTCTGAGTCGGATTGCCCCATCTTGTGTAAGTGTAACCTTCCTTTAATCCCTCTTCTACTGAGCGAACCTCATCCATGTTTTCAAAATGAAAAGTTGAGGTTTGATGTATGGGGGTAACAACAGAGCCAGTAACAGGGTCTGGAGTTTCACCGCCTCTTACACAACGGGTTGAGAAACCATACTTTCTTTGACTCAAAATACAGTCCTCCTTCTCAAGCAGTTTTTGCTTTAAGATTTTAACCTCAAACTTACTTAAAAACTTCTGCAAGGAACTTTAATGGCGACTAAAAAAGGCGGGATTTGATGAATCTTTTATAAAAAATCTTTGGAGACGCTTAAGTCGGTTTGGTGGGAACGATTGTATTGTTTTATGGTTTGTGGGTTAGCATTCTTTTCAGTATTTTTCCGGACCCGCTTCTTGGCAGCTGGTTTACGAACTCTATTTCTTTGGGACACTTGTAGTCTGCCATTTTTCTTTTAGCCCACTCTTTGAGCTTTTCTTCAGTTATTCTATCCTTGTAGTCTGGTCTGAGTACCACGTATGCTTTGACTCTCTCCCCTAGCTGGGGATCTGGTACTCCCACTATGGCTGCCTGGTATACTGCTGGATGCTTCTTTAATAGTTGTTCGACTTCAGCGGCCCAAACCTTGTAGCCGGAAACTATGAGCATTTCCTTTTTTCGTCCCACAATGTATATGTAACCGTCCTCATCCATCTTGGCAATGTCTCCAGTATAAATCCAACCGTCCCGAATTGTGGCCTTGGTTAACTCAGGCTGGTTCCAGTAGCCCTTCATTACTTGGGGCCCCTTAAAAATGATTTCTCCCTCCTCGCCCAGTGCCAACTCCCTGGTGCCAGTCTCTATGTCCACTATTTTAGCGTCTACGTCGAATACTGGGATTCCCACTGAGCCACGTTTGGGTCTATCAAGGGGGTTAATGGTGACTTGGGAGATTGTTTCGCTGAGACCGTACCCTTCAAGTAACTCGCAGCCTGTTACTTCTTTGAATTTTTCAAAAACACTCAGTGGAACCGGTGCCCCTCCAGACACGCAGAGTCGAAGGGAGCTCAAGTCATAATTTTTAGAGTAGGGATACGTGGCGATGGCTTGATCTATGGGCGCTATACTAACCATAATGGTGCACTTGTACATCTCCACGCCTTTCAGTATTGCTTCCAAGTCGAAACGTGAAAGAAGAACTATAGTGTTTCCCATATATATTGAGCAGTTCATGGTTTGCTGCATTCCCAAAACATGGAACAGTGGCAAAACAGAAAGCACTATGTCGTCTTCTACGACTTTTGCCCACTTCACACCGCCCACAATGTTTACCACAGCGTTGTAGTGGGTTATCATTGCTGCCTTGGGTTCACCTGTGGTTCCTGAAGAGTATTGGAGAAGGGCTAAATCCTCTTTAGGCTCGATACTAACCTTGGGTGGCTTCGCCTCATACTTTTTAAGGAGTTCAGTAAACTCGACGGTTTCCGGAAATTTTTCCTTCTCATATTCCATGGATATGTGCGTGGGGAGTGTGGGTTTTTCTGGCAAAAAGTCTCTGTAACTTGTTACAATAATGTTTCTCAGTTTCGTGTTTTTCCTCACATTTCTAATTGTAGGATAGAGAAAATCTAGCGTGACCAGTGTTTCCGTTCCCGAATCGTTGAGTTGACTCTCCACCTCCATCTCTTTAAACATAGGGTTTATGGGAACCAGAATCGCGCCCGCCTTTAATGCACCATAGTAGGCAACAATAAACTGTGGACAATTCTCCAGGAAAAGTCCTACTCTATCCCCCTTTTTGACACCCATACTGGCAAGCGCGTTGGCGAAACGGTCACTCCACTCATTCAATTCTCCGTAGGTGACTTCGTATCCGTAGAAAATTATTGCCTTCTTTTTTGGTACCCTTCTGGCTGTGTTCTCAAGAAAAGTGAATATGGGAACTTCAGGATAGTCAAGTGACTTCGGCAAATCCTTAGGCCAAGATTTAAACCACGGTCTCTCCATCACAAACATCTTCTCAACAAAAAATTTTTCTAAACTCAAATTAAATTGTATTACATATTTAACGTTTTTTCATACTAGTAGCTAACCAAAGGAAACAGGTCTTCTCCTCAAACTGAAAAACACGGTCATCACGCAATAGAAACTATTCCCAAATTAATTGGTTGTCTTCAAACTATCTTCTAAGTAATTGATTTTTATGCGAGTACTCAAGTTAAAATGGCATTTTGTAATTTATATGCCGCTTTATCAATTAACTTGACCATTTATATATTATAGAAAAAAAGGAAAGCCGTTTCAAGCGATATGACACTTCCAGAGGGAGCTGCGCCTATAAACTTATTGGAGTTCTGTCGATTAGGCGAAACTATATCGTGAAACGGCTACTTGAATTGAAACGTATCCAAAAACCTTAATTACCTTTTGATTTTTTCATTTTCTCCAAGTGTTCCTCCAATAGAACCCTTCGTAGAATCTTGCCCGCGCCGCTCTTTGGCAGCGAGTCTTTGAATTCAACGATTCTCGGATACTTGTAGGCCGCCATCTTCTCCTTAGCCCACTTAATTATGTCCTCCTCAGTCACTTTGCCCCTATATTCTGGTTTAAGTACAATAACCGCCTTAACTGTTTCACCCCTGTACTCATCAGGTACTCCTACAACTCCTACCTCTTGTACCGCCTCATGTTTGTATAGGAAATCTTCAACCTCAAAGGGCCACACCTTGTATCCTGAAACATTTATCATCTCCTTCTTGCGTCCCACTATCCAGATGTACCCGTCCTTATCCATTTTTCCAATGTCACCAGTGTAGAGCCACCCATCTCTAAGTGTTTCCTTTGTTTTCTCCGGATTTTTCCAGTAGCCCTTCATAATCTGCGGTCCCTTAAATATGAGTTCTCCCTCTTGGTCAAATCCTAACTCCTTGGTGCCCGTTTCACTGTCAACGACTTTGGCGTCAACATCGAATACTGGGATGCCAACCGAACCATACTTGGGCTTATCAACAGGATTAATGGTGAGCTGTGAAATAGATTCGGACAAGCCATAGCCCTCAATCATGTCACTACCAGTTATCTCCTTGTATTTCTTTATGACCTCCTGGCCTAGAGGAGCACCGCCCGCGAAGCTGCATCGTAGGGATGTCATGTCATACTTTTTTGGGTCGGCAAACATGGCAATGGCGACGGCAATGGTGGTTATGCCCACCCAGAGTGTACACCTGTACTTGCTTATGGCTTCAAGAAACGCCGCAAGGTCGAACCGTGCCAACACTACGCTGGTTGCGCCCACCAGTATGGGGTTACACATACTATGTACCATGCCCGTTGCGTGGAAGAAGGGAAGCACCCCCACGCTGATATCTTTATCAGTGGTTCCCACCCACTTGGAGCCTCCGTAAACATTCGTCATAATGTTACTGTGTGTGATCATCGCCCCCTTGGGCATGCCTGTGGTTCCAGCGGTGTATTGTAGTAGTGCCAAGTCTTCCTTGGGATTGAATTCTAGTTTCGGTGGGTTTGGTTTGGTTTCTTCGAGTTTCTCCAGGAAGTCGATTGTTTTGGGATAGGTCTTTTTTTCCACTTTTAGAGCATCCATTATGGGTAGTGTTGGCTCTTCTGGGAAATATTCTCCTATGTTGGTTATGAACACATTTTTGAGGCCGACCTTGTCTCTCACCTTTTCGACATAAGGATATAGGTGGTCTAGTGCAACTATTGTTTCTGAACCAGAATCACTGAGTTGGTATTCCAGCTCCATTTCTTTAAACATGGGGTTAGCTGGAACCACGATAGCTCCTGCCTTTAGGGCTCCATAGTAGGCCATTACAAACTGAGGCGAGTTTTCCAGATACAGGCAGACCCGGTCACCCTTTTTCACGCCCATCTCTGCCAATACCGTCGCGAACTTATCCGCGTTTTCCTTAACCTCTTTGAAGGGTATTTCGGTGCCATAGTATATCAAAGATGTTTTGTTGGGGAGTCTCTTTGCAGTATCATCCAAAGTCTGGTGAAGGGGAATATTCGGATAATCTAATGTTTTGGGAAGGCCCTTCGGCCAAGAATTGTACCACGGTTTCTCCATCTTCTCTCCTCCATTTTTTGGAAAGAAAAATGGTAAAACTATTATATAAAGGAATACCCTTCTAAAAATTTGAAACATGAAAATCGCGATTGAAAAGGTACCCGTTTGCACATTTGTCCAAAAAATCGCGTTAAAAGAAACATGTAATTTTGTTTTAGCCGCTGGACTGAATGATTATAATGCCTCCCCAATTTAAGACTCGGACAAAATTAGTGGAGCCTCTCAGGACCTTTTCATCGGTGGGGTTGGGATGACTTCTTTAGTGTGCATCTCTGAATTATACTTTTTTGAGGGAGCTTATCACATTCTCCGCATCCTTCCTCGCCATGACAAGCATGTCTGTTATGAACCTTACATAGAGGGCAAGTCCCCCAGTAGCCCATGTTTGCTGAAACGGTACAAACCTTCCTTGGAGCACCCGTACCCTAATTGTATATCCTTCAGAATAACCGGCTCTTAATCCTCTTTTCTTTATTCGGTGCACTTGGGAGGCGGTGAGCTTATCCTACTATGTGGGTAGCCAACAAACTTGAGTACACGCTACTTGAGATATTGGGAGCGAATAGTTACTATGTGGGCGGGGAAGTGTAAGGATTTCGTCTTGCCGATATACTTATATAGTTTATATATTCCATTTATGTAGGGTGTAAAAAAGGTATTTCGTGCAGAATCCCTAGAGTATATCTTGGGATGGGGCTCGGGCTGTCTTCTGTACATGGTCCTAATACTCTCCCTTTGTTCCACCTTTCTGTTAAAAGGAATTTTTCAATAGAGCTTCTTTCCAGAAGCCCAGTCCTCCCTTCTCAAGGGGACGTAGTTTCTAAACAACGCCCCAGAAATTAGAAATATACTAATAACTTTTTTACGCCCTTGAATTAGGAATAGGTGGGTGGATTTTGAGTCTTCATGAGGAATTTGTAAAAACCTTAGCAGATCTCGATGAGAGGAGTCTCCAAATTTTGAAGAAAATGGTTGAGTCTGGAGAAGATGTGCATTCTATTCTTGAGGACATAAGAAGGGCTACAGACAAAATTGGCAAAATGTTTGAGGAGAAACAATACTTCATATCTGACCTCATAATGGCTGGCGAAATGCTAAAAGGAGCACTCGAAATACTGAAACCTGTAATTGGCACAAAGGAAGTCAAGAAAGTTGGCAAGATCGCCATTGGTACTGTTGAAGGGGATATTCACGATATAGGTAAGAACATTGTCACAGCTCTCCTTGAAGCAAGTGGATTTGAGGTAATAGATCTTGGAGTAGACGTTCCACCAAAGAAATTTGTAGAGGCAATCAAGAAGAATAAGCCAGAAACACTTGGGTTAAGCGGCTTGCTAACAGAAGCCATAGAGTCAATGAAGAAAACCATTGATGCAATCAAGGATGCCGGCCTTAGGGATAAAGTTAAGGTAATAATTGGCGGCGGAAGGGTGGACGAGGATGCTAAGAAGTACGTGGGGGCGGACGCATGGACGAGAGATGCTGCAACAGGTATAAAACTCATTAAAGAATTTGTGGGGATGAAGTAAATGTCCAAACCTAAACGTGAAGTCCTCTTAAAGGAGAGACTTGAAAGGCTGGAGAAAGTAATACGTGTAAAGGAACCGGACAGGGTGCCGATAATGATGGCTGCTTGCTTTCTTCCAGTAAGTTACTTAGGAACGACTTATGAGAAAATAGCCTTCGACTACCAAGAATGTAAAAAGGGAGTTATAAAGGTTGCATCAGACTTCGGGTTCGACATGTTTGGTTGTTTTTCGGGATTAGAAGGTTTCATATTTAGTTTGGCCCTCATTGATAGTCACCCCGACATAGCCCCATTTGTTCGCTTTTTGACAGGACCCATGCATGATATTTTGCAGGATAAGTACACTAAGTGGCCAGGAAGGGAAACTTCGGAGAACACGTATCCACAATTCCTCGGCGGAAAATTTATGGAACCAGAAGAATACGGTAAACTAATAGAGGATCCCCTTGGCTTTATCAACGAGGTTCTGTTGCCAAGAGTGTGCAGGAGCTTGGAAAAACCGAACTCAGCTAAAGCATATGGCGCAATGATCAAACTGGGAATGGATGTTGCAAAGTATGGCGCTATGATGCAAGAATTAACTGCGGAGCTTAAAAATCTTGGATACCCCTCATTTCCATTTGCCTGGTCTTACTCGCCACTGGATCTTATCGGCGACTTTATGCGCCACGTAACAGATGTCGTTGTTGACCTTCACCGAATTCCCGACAAGGTAGAGCAGGCCACCGAAGTATTAACACCCCTTGCAGCTAAAGTCGGAGTTGTTTCGGGTCAAGTACCGCCAGAGGTTAAGAAGTTTTTTGGAACGGACATTGTGCTTGCCTTCATACCATTACACCTAAACTCGATGTTATCGCCAAAACTATACAATGAATATTACTGGCCAGCCCTCAAGAAAGTTATTGGAGAACTAATCAAAGCTGGACTAACGCCCTTCGTATTCTATGAGGGAGACCACACACCTCATCTGGAAACAATACTCGAACTACCAAAGGGAAAGACAGTGGCATACTTTGAGAGAGCTGACTTAAGAAAAGCTAAAGAAGTGCTGGGAGGCCACACATGCATAATGGGCGGCATACCGGGCTCTTTACTGGCTGGAGGGACACCTGAAAAGGTTAGAGAGCATGTTAAGAGTCTGCTTGAAGACCTAAAACCTGGCGGCGGATTTGCACTAGCTCCAGCTGAGGCATCATCACTAGACGTGAAACCAGAAAACATTAAAGCATTGACAGATGCGGTAAAGAAGTACGGAAAATACTGAAAAAGGCTAATCATTCTCCTTTCCAAACAATTCGTTCCGATTAACTGGTTCATTTGAATGAAAGTGGTTAGTACATTTGAATTCAAAACGGAACATAAAGTACTTGAAATTCCAGGTGTGAGGATCGGAGAAAATAGAGGGGAGAATCCAGTGGTACTTACAGGAGGCATATTTCTCTAGAGTCACAAGATAGTTGGGGATGAAAAGGAAGATGTATCTGGCAAGGGGACTGCCAAAAATTTGTCAGCGAGCAAGAGGAACTCGGAGACAAGACGGTGATACCTACGCTACTTGATGTCTTCGGTTACACGTTAAAAAAATGATTGGGTAGGGTAGAATCAGCCAATCCACATTACCATTGAATGGTGAGATTAATAAGGAAAAGTTGAAGGATGAAAAATAGGCCGATAAGCTCATTTAAAAACCCAGCGGCATCCGTCTTCCCCGTCAGCTTGGCAACTGGCTTGTTCTACATGGACGCCATTTGAACCCACAAGCCCTTTAAGGCAGCTATCACAGGAGACGCATCCACACTTCATTGCCTCCGCTTCATCTGACTCACTAAGGCTGGCCATATCATAACCGGCTGGATCCTTCAACATTTCCTCAACCATGTTTTTCCAGAGGCAATTGCTAACTTCAAACCACCCGTCTCCAACCTTACCATCAAGCTTCATCACTGTTGAATATAATACCGCGGCCTTCTCAGCTCTTTTCTCCGTATTAGATAGACCGAACCTCTCGTTCCAACCGCTGACTGCTGGTGGAAAGCCAGCAAGCATAAGGTCGGCGGCAGCTTTTCCAGCTCTTTCCGCAGTTCTATAAGAGATGCCTTTTCCGAGGATGCTATAGGCACTGTAAGACTCGGTCATCACTAATCCCCGTAAAACCAAAGACATTATCTCAATTAGGTAGGCCAATGCCTGTTCCTTTTTCTCCTCTTCACTTGCGTTCTGGCTTACTATTTTGGGATTTGAGAAAGCCTTGGGAAAGTAGTTTTCTTTGACGAATTTCAAATCTTTTTGGATAAGTGTTGAGAGGTACTCTTGAGGTGGAATATTTGCTTTTATCTGGTAGCGGGTTAGTCCATGGGGCACACCATCCCTAACAAAAAAGTCACATCTCTGGTCTCCTGCAGGAATGTGTGTTACTCTTGAAACCCCTGCTCTACCCTCTGTCACATATTTTGCCGCGCCTCTAACGTATCCCACGCACATCTCACAAGCCATAGGATCCGATAGTAAAACCGCAAAAGGTGCAAAGGGACAGTCAAAAACTGACAATTTAACGTCCCCATTTTCTAACTGCTCCATTGTGTGAGGCATGAGAACTGAATACATAACCAGGTTCTGTATTCTTCCCACGTCAATTAGTTCTTTGCCTAATCCAAAGTCATTGGTTATTTTATTTCCCACATATTTTCCAGTGGCTACTGCCCCACGGAGGAGTATTCCCCTTGCTCCTTCTCCAAAGCTTTTTACAAATTCTCCGCCGAAAGTGGCTATCTGCATACCCGCCAGAAACCATCCGTCAACGAAAGCGTTCTCCAAATTCAATCCGTAAGAAGCGGCTATTTTAGCCATCTCACTCCAAACCATTCTTCTTCAGCTCCATTCAATTTAGAAATTTCATTTTCCCACTTTGATGATGATTAATTTCGCCTCATGTATAGCATTTCTATGACCATTGTGGAGCCGTAAAGGTGAGAATCAAATGAGGCTACTTCGTCTCAGTTTTTGAATCGCTTTCCCAAATGCAAAATTTTCGATAAAATATTGTATATATAGTAGAATATATGTTTATTTAAATTTTGTTGATTGGAATGTGAATTTTCCAACATATAGGGAAAAAAATAGATTAGTGTTTATTTATTATTCTGCTGCCCTGAGCTTCACATATTAGAATTTATTTGGTGTATTCGCTCAGAAATTCTAGCATATATTTGTTTACAAGTTCTGGTTCTTCCTGTTGCACCCAGTGTCCACATTTGGGTATGTATTTTATTGTATAGGGGGCATTAATGTATTTTTCCGCCCCTTTGCTTACCTCGAGGGTGAGGGCTAGGTCTTCCTCTCCCCAAATTACCAGTGTGGGGCTGGTTATTTTTGGAAGTTTTAAATCTATGTCTTCCATGAAGATTTCGGGTCTTATGTTTGCTCGGTAATAGTTTATGGCTGCGGTTAGCGCTCCGGGTTTCGACCAAGCCTCCACGAATTTTTTCAAGTCCTCTTCACTGAAAACCCCTTTCTTAAAGGTTGAATTGCTAAGCATTAGCTTCATGGCTAGAAAATTGTTCCTTCCAAAATAGCTCTCTGGAACCTTCTCAGTCTGAAAGAAGAACACGTACCAGCTCTTCTGAAGCTGCCTAGCACTATATTTTGCTTTCTCCTGCCAAACCTGGGGGTGGGGAACATTCATGATTATTAGTTTCTCTGTGGCTTCGGGATGGGTCATTGCGAAGTACCAAGCTACTATGCCTCCCCAATCGTGACCCACTATTATCGCTTTTTCCTCTCCCAAGGCTTTAATGACACCCATAACATCTTCAACCAGTATGTTAAGTCTATAATTTTTAACTCCCAGGGGTTTATCACTCTCGTTATAGCCTCTCATGTCTGGAGCTACAACTTTGAAGTACTTTGCCATAACGGGTATCTGGTGCCTCCAAGAATACCAGAACTCGGGAAAACCATGTAAGAGAATCATCAGTTTACCCTGACCCTGAACAACGTAGTGTAGACGAACCCCATTGGTTTCAACAAATTTATGCTCCCAAGACTCACCCATATTCATCCAACCACCATTATTGAATATACCTTTCAATTTATACGCCTGAATACTCTTCATTTATGCTGTGGGCTATAAGAGAAGAATTGTATTAAAAGTTTCCCACTCTCCTAATTTATGGCTACCGCAATGAAAAAATAGTGGGTGTGATTCGGTTTTGTTTCTACTCCCATTTTTGCACTCCTTCCTGGGGGCCTTTTCTTGATGCTTTTTTGGGAAGGCTGGGTGCTGCTCCGTATTCTGACCAAGCGTATGGTAACCAAATAATGAATGTTATGAGCATTGAGGCGAAACCAAGTATGAACATTATATAACTAACTACTCCTCCGAGAAAGAGGATTCCCGATAAGATTTCCATAATTCCAATTCCTGAGCAGAGTGTGGGTTTTGCTGATTCTTGTCTCTCCCTCAATTGCATGATGCCTAATGCCATAAATGCTGAAAGGAGTAGAACTGCGGCAGTGTTTAGATAAAGGTAATTAGGATAGGCGGCAAACAATAGGGCGAGTGAGAACACCCCCAGAGTGTAGTTCGCCACTGGGCTTAAACCCAGATATATAAGTATACCCGCAACAATTATTCCCACAATAGCAAAAAAGCCTCTCGCAATGTAAGTATATGCTCCCTCCTGTCGGAACTTCAGGAAAAACCCCGCAGATATCAAAATACCAGAAACAGCCATGAAAATTGTGAAAATAGAGTTAAACAGAGACACACGCAAACTATAAACAAGTCCTTGGAAATAACCTAACATAATCACCATAGATATTGGGGCCAATAACTCTTCGAAGAACTTTCTTATCGCCTCCACCAGGTTGACACCGAAAATCGCCATTAGCACTATAAATATAGCTACAGCTATCATTCCCATAAACAGGGTTACAATCAGTGTTCCTATCGCACTCAGTATTGTGGCAAAAATGGTAGAGTTGAAGCTGTGAAATGTGACGAAGAGAAGTAGTCCCATTATAGCCGCAACCATACCTGCTACGATTCCAGACACCATTCCATACCTAAATGCTCCCGACAATTGTCAATCATCTCCTTTTAGTGTTTAATTTACTCCAATATTTAAAATAATAAATTTTTCCTTTCCCAATTCTTATTATTCTTTAAAAAAGGTATATGGCTCTAAATCCCTCTTTTCATTTTATAATTCCATAAGTATAATTACTAGTTCCCGATGATTAATGGATACTTTTTGGAAACTTTTCAATAAAGTGGCTTACTAAAATCCATAAGTTGTGCGTCCCGTCCATTAAACAAGGATTTTAAAGGGGCGAAATTAAAGTTTAGAGTATGGACTATGTGAGAGAACTTGTAGAGGAAATCACTGTTAAGATGGGTGGATTGTTTTCGACTGAGCTGGGAATAAATCTGCAAAAAAGGGGTTCAGATGAGGTATTCAAATGGTTTGTGGCCTCCCTGCTCTTTGGAGCTAGGATTTCGGAAACCATAGCCAAAAACACCTACTACGAATTTGAGAGGGCCGGTCTTCTGTCAGCTGGAAAAATTCTAAAAACAGGTTGGCACGGACTGGTTTATATTCTTGATAGGGGCGGATATGTAAGATACGATTACAAAACAGCCGACAAGTTCTTGGAAGTTATGGGCAATCTTGAGAAGGAGTATGGTGGAGACTTGAACCTCCTCCACCAAAAATCAAGTGATTCCCGGGATCTGGAGCAAAGATTAAAAAACTTGGGGAAGGGAATAGGGGATGTTACAGTAAATATTTTCTTAAGGGAACTTAGAGGTATCTGGGACAAGGCAAATCCTCCCCTCCAAGAATTAACCGTTAACTCTGCTAAGAATCTGGGCCTAATTAAAGAAGCCGATAAAAATAGAAATCTTCAAGAACTTTATGAAATTTGGAACCAAAACAAGATTGAGGGGTACCATTTCCAAAATTTTGAAACCGCCCTACTCAGAATAGGTAAGAACTACTGCAGAAAAAACAAGTGCGACGCATGTCCAGTAAAAACATACTGCCAACTTTAGCCATTCTAACATTTTCTTGGTTCACGGAACTTCATTTAATTATGTGTACCGCTGAGGATTTAAAAACCACATACAGGTTTGAACCAGTAGCGACCCCAAATTCTTCCAGCGATATTTTTGATATTAAACAGCTTAGAGATATACCTTCTATGTTTATGTCCACTTTGAAGAGTGAACCGTGAGGCTCAACACTGGATACCTTTCCCCTTAAGACGTTTCTAGCGCTTGTAACTGGTTTTTCTCGCGCTATAATTACGTCTTCAGGTCTTATCATCAATTTCACTTCTTGACCTACGCTCAGACCTGAGTCAAAGGCGGCGCTAATTTTAACGTTTCCCACAAGCACCTCAGAGAGTCCTTCATGGGGCCGGTTCTCTAACACTTTGCCCTCCAGTATGTTTTCGGCTTCGGTGAATGAGGCGACGAATTCAGTTTGGGGTTTGTAAAAAATGTCCTCAGGTTTTCCCACTTGTTCTATTTTGCCATTATGAATGATGGCCACCCGATTAGCCACACTTCTCGCCTCATATTGGTCGTGGGTCACATAAATGGATGTTAACCCATACTCCCTCTGGACTCTCAAGATTTCGCTTCTCACACTTTTCCTAACGTTTAAATCTAGATTGCTAAGAGGTTCGTCAAAAAGCAAAACTTTAGGCTGAACAACCAAAGCCCTTGCTAGGGCCACCCTCTGCTTCTCTCCACCGCTGAGGTTTTCCGGCTTACGATACCTGAGATGGTACAAATCCAAATTATCCAAAACTTCCTTAACTCTTTCAGTAACTGTTTCCCTCTTCACTTTTCGAGAAAACAACCCATAAGCAACATTGTCTGCCACATTCATGTGTGGAAAAAGACAGAAGTCCTGAAAAACCATACATACCTCTCTCTTGTTTGGAGCGAGATTATCTATACATTCTCCCTCTAGGTAGATGTGCCCTGAATCCTGTTTAATTAAACCACAAATTATGTGTAGTAGCGTGCTTTTCCCGCAACCCGTAGGACCCAGTATGACTATTAACTCCCCCTTCTCCACCTTTAGACTTAAATCTTTCAAAACGGGATTTTCCCTACTTACCCCCGAAAGTCTCCCTCTCAGGCTCACAGTTTCCTTAAAGCTTTTACTTATCTTTTCTAGTTCCAAGAATGCCATTTACCGGTTCACTTCCTACCCATGAGTATGCGGACTAAAATCAGAACCGAGAATGCCACAATTAGCAAAATAACCGCGGCTGAAATGCTTTGAAATAGTCCACCGGACCAAAACTCCCAGTATATAGCAGTTGTAAGAGTATAACTCTGTCCCGGTACGTTGTTGGAAACCATTATTGTCGCTCCAAACTCTCCCATAGCCCGAGCCCACATCATAGCCCAACCAGCAAAGACTCCCTTAGCTGAAAGAGGTAGGGTAACCGTGTAAAAAGTTCGGATAGGCGATGCTCCAAGGTTTGTGGCTGCAAGCTCAAGGTTTCTGGGCACCCCAGAAAAAGCTGTGGAAACAGTTCTTATAAAGAAGGGCGCTGAAACAAAAATTTGCGCCAATATGATGGCCCTCCAAGTAAAAATTATGTCAATGCCATTATTGCTCAAAAAGGTACCCAGTGGAGTATTGGGTCCCAAAAACAGTATCAAGCTTATTCCGGCAACTGTTGGGGGTAGAACCATGGGCAAATCTACTGCGGTGTCAATGATTTTCTTGCCCCAAAAATCATACCTCGACAAAATATAAGCCAAAGGCATACCGAAACAGATACATATCACACTAGAAACAGATGTGGTAATTAAACTCACCCGAATCGCGCTAGTGATGATGTCACTCTGCAGCGACCTAATAATCGGATTTCCAACCACACCCCAAAGCTCCTTAAAGGCATCTACAGGCCCCAAACTCAAATAAATGTTGTAAACCCTTTGGAGGAGCCCGGGGTCTGCATATAAAGGATTAATCGTAGAATACACAAGAGCCCCAAGTGGCGACAGGAAGAAAAATATAAAAAAGGTAAACCCAATAAAGAAGAGAAGAACCGTATAAATACTAATCCTGCTCCACCAAGCCATTAACCTCACCCTCAAATTTTCCTTAAACCCCCTTTTTTCGAAGGTTTGATTCCTCCTAATATTTACATAGGCTTAATATTTGACTTGGAACCTTGTCCAAATTACCCTCCGCTATTGGTGGATTAATCACAGGTTGCCCCCCAGCAATCAGTATAGCTTGTCCCTCGGAGGACAACAAGAATTTCAGAAACTCAATGGCCCAGAAGCGGTTCTTAGCAGTGTTAGGAATCGTTGCCGCGTACTTGATAGCTGAACCCCAGTAGGTCTTTGCCGGTGTAGATATTGACCATTGAGAATACCACACATCATACTCCGGCAATGCGCCTCCCAAACTAACGTTCTCTGGAAGCTCAATGTAGGGCAACCCAAACTGCAAGGCAAGGGAAAGATAAGTGAAGCCCGCATCATATTGCCCCGCCTGTAGAGGACCCATAATATCATACTCCTTAGCCGCCACCACCATGTTTGGACAGTTAGGATTCAGCACATAGTTTAACACGCCACCAGGAGGATAATTAGGGTACACGTCCGGATTATCTGGATAAAAGGTATCGCTTATATTTAGAGTAATTAGTGTTCTATAGCCGCAGGGATCCGCATCGGGATTAGCCCTAGCCCAACGCCCCTGACCAGCGACTAGAATCGTGTACCAGTTGGTTTCATTAATCATTCTCCCGACGGAAGTGGTGGGATTGTAGGCGATTACGATTTGGTTTCCCGCAAAATCCACCCACCAATCGGCATAGTTCACTAAGGGGTTCCAAGGTATGGGATAAAGGTACAAATCTTTTTTAATCACGTTGAAGTCGGAAACAAATATTAGGTCGCACTGAATTCCCTGTTTCAAAAGATTAGCGCATTCAAGGGACCCGTGAGCTGAAACAAAAATCTCAACTCCGGGGTGCCTGGCCTCAAAACTTTGGGCCGCAGAAGTTAAAACTCTGGAAAGGCTTCCCGCACAGAGAACGTTAAGGGTGCCGGTGGGTAAGCCGAACAAGCTCAAAACATTTTGTTGCTGCTGTTCCCTCTGTGGGATGTACCACCCATAGTATAGTGTGGTGCCTCCGAGCACTATGCAGGCGATTAAAATTAGGGTTAATACCCTTATGCCGGCTCCTCGAGATAGCTTTAAGTCGCTGCTCGTTTTTACCACCAACTTTCTGGTGTTTCTTTTCGCTTGTGCGAAGAAACTTTTTATGGGGAGTAATGTCTTTTCCCGTGAAACGATATGTAAATTGATACATATCGGTAGGGCAACCTTATATAAAAATATTTTTCATCAGTCTTTAGAACGCTCTAAACTGCCACCAAAATTTGGAAAAATGAACACCTTCCTCTGATTTTAAACAAGAATGAGAATGAGTTTTCTTTACAACATTGTGGAGCTGAAGATTCTTAACGAAGTGGACATTTTTTTAAATATTGGTCTTTTACATCGTTTATACCTTTTGGAAAACAGGCATTTTTAGATTTTTATTTTGATTCTAACCGTTTTTCTGTTTCTATAAACTGTTTTGGAAATTTTTATTGTTGCTTTTCCATTTTCTAGTTTTTATAGATTTTATTTTTATTGTAATTTAAATTGTTCATAAAGAATTTTTAAATAATAAGTTGCATTCATAATTA
>Ga0136652_1000581_pt1 | contig 17332 bp, 13 predicted proteins | sample ConPoolayeEmetaG_FD_94864 | JGI IMG/M metagenome (GOLD analysis project Ga0136652, IMG submission 94864) | Hot spring microbial mat communities from California, USA to study Microbial Dark Matter (Phase II) - Cone Pool mat layer E metaG... ...
CGCTCTAAGACATCCATTGGGTATCCGCCGTCTTGTCGGCTAGCCGCTCGGCAGCCGGATGGAATGGCGCCCCGGTGTGATCCGGGCTCAATCCCATGTCCAAAATCCCAAATCCAAGATGGAAGGGTGGGTACCCTCGCACGCCACGCGGCGCTGCTGGCGGGATTGTTACGGGGCGGCGGACGTGTTAGCCACCTTCGGGCGGATCAAGCGGCTCGGACAGCAGCGGCGCGATCACCGCCTGGATGAACGCGGGTGAGGTGCTGTCGGCGTGGAAGCCGTAGTAACCGTACTGGCGGTACTCAGGCCGGTAGGGTCGGTTTCGCAATCGACGGGCGTAGGTCTCGCGGGTGGCCTCATCGGCTCCGGGCGGCAAGACGAAGCCGTGCAGGCCCGCGGCACTCTCCAGCCCGGCCTGACGGTCAACTGAGCCGGTGATCGGCAGCCCGAAACGAAGGAGCGGGTCGGCGGGCGAGAAGAACACGTACAGTCGCCCGTCGATTCGGCTCAACGCGGCGCTGAGGTCGTACTGCTGCGACAGGGCGCTGCCCAGGTAGACGACCGTGCCGACGTGGTACTTGGCCGGTAAAGCTTCCAGGGCCCAGGTGGCGATGCCGGTGCCGGCGGACAGAGCGATAATGTTGACCCGCCCCCGGGGGTGCTGGTCCAGGTACTCCTGGATCCGGGCAGCCAGGCGCCGGCCCTCGCCCTCATTGCGGCTGCGATCCAGCAGGTCACGCAGCGTCCCCCCCACCACGCTCTGCCAGGCGAACACCTCGATCGCGCCGCGATAACCGGCTTGTCGCAAGCCACGCGGAACATCGACCGTCCCGACCACGTTGCCGACCGGACCGGCTCCGCCTACGAAAAAGGTTTTGCCATATTCGTGGCCGCGCTCATCGGTCCCCAGCCGCGACATCCAGGTGCAGCCGGCGGTAGAGCAAAGACCGGCTGCCAGCCCGCAAGATACGACGGCATTAAGTCGGCCGGAGACCTTCCGCGGCTGGGTGGCAGCCAAAGGGACCGTCCGTGAGAAGGTGCGGTTGACCGATCCGCAGCCCGGCCTGCGATGTGTCGCGGGGATGGTGTTCATTGGCGCGCCTGATCACGAATCTCGATCAGCTCTTTCATAACCCGGCTGAGGTCGGCGGTGTGCCCCGGCCGGCCGAAGGCGTCGTGCAGTTGACGGTAAAGCTTATAGAGCCGGTCGTACACTGCGGTGCTCGGTGGGTCAGGCCGGTACACGGTCGGTTTGAGTCCGCACAGGGCCCGCTGGGCCTGTTGGACGGTGCGGAAGCCGCCCCGCTCCGGACCGGCCGCGACCGCTCCGCAGATGGCCGCCCCCAGTGCGCAGCTCTGAGACGAGCGGGAGATTCTGATCGGCCGGCCGGTGGCATCCGCGTAAATCTGCATCAGCAGCCGATTCTTCTCAGCCACCCCGCCGCAGGTCACTACCTCCTTCACCGGCACCCCGTATTCTTCAAGCCGGTCCATGATGACCCGGGCCCCGAAAGCGGTGGCCTCGATCAGGGCCCGGTATACCTCGGCCGAGGTGGTGCTGAGAGTTTGTCCGATCAGCAGGCCGGTCAGGCGTACGTCGACCAGGATCGAGCGGTTGCCGTTGTTCCAGTCCAATGCCAACAGCCCGGATTGTCCCGGATGGAGCCGAGCGGCCGCCCGGGTGAGCCGCCGGTGGCCCGTGCCGCGACGATCGAACTGGCTGACCCACCAGTTGAAGATATCGCCGACCGCGGGCTGACCAGCTTCGATCCCCCAGTAGCCCGGGACGATGGATCCGTCGGCCACCCCACATAATCCCGGAATGGTGGGCACGGGCCCGGTCTTGGGTGCGATCAGCATGTCGCAAGAGCTGGTACCGAGGATCTTGACCAGTCGGCCCGGGCGGATGCCGGCTCCCACCGCGCCCAGGTGAGCGTCGATTGAACCGACCGCCACCGGTATCCCGGCCGGCAGATTCAGTCTGCGGGCCCATTCGGGCGTGAGTTTGCCGGCGGGCTGGTCGGAGGTATACGCCTGGCAGTAAAGCCGGCCGCGCAGCTCAGCCAGGGCCGGATCAAGCAAGCCCAGGAAATCGGTGGCCGGCAGCCCCAATTGCGGATGAAACAGGGCCTTGTGACCGGCGGCGCACATGCTGCGCTTGATCGCCCCTGCCTGGTCGCATCCGGTCAGCAGGGCGGGGATGTAATCGCAGAGCTCGACCCAGGAGGCGGCGGCGCGAAACACTTCGGGTGCCACTCGGCGGCAATGCAGAATCTTCGACCAGAACCATTCGCTGCTGAATGCGCCGCCGCACAACCGGAGGTATTCGGGTCGCCGGCGTCGGGCCAGGTTGGTGATCTCCTCTGCCTCCGCATGGCTGGTGTGATCCTTCCACAACCAGGCCTGGGCGGCAAGATGTTTGCGGAACACCGGCTGAAGGGCCAGGGGCTGGCCGGCGTCATCGACCGGGATGGGAGTGCTGGCGGTGGTGTCCACGCCGATCCCGATGATCCGGCGAGGGTCGAAGCCCCGTCGCCTGCGGGCCTGCCGCAGGGCCGCCCGCACGCAGCCGATCAAGGCGACGGGGTAGTCGGCCGGGTTTTGGCGGGCCAGATTGGGGTCTTTCGGGTTGAGGATTACGCCGGCGGTACCCGTGCGATAGTTGGCCACGCCAGCGGCCAGTTCGCGCCCGGATCGCAAATCCACAATCAGGGCTCGGGCCGAGTTGGTGCCAAAGTCCAGCCCCAGCGAGAAAGCACCCGCAGCGGCCATCGCCTGCTCCTCATAACCAAGCTCGCGGACCCGGGCGGTTCCTATCGGTGGCCAACGGCGGCCGGATGATGATGCCGGTGATCCGGTCGGCTGGTCGAATTCTCATCGAGTGTTGGGGTTTTTTCAGCACCGGCTACTGGGTCGCCGCGGCGTTCAAGACGTGATCCTCGACGTAAATCGGCACCTGATTGGCCACCCCGAGGGCGATCGCGTCCGAAGGCCGACTGTCCACCTCGATCAGCTCGCCGCGATGCCGGATGACCAGCTTGGCATAGAAGGTGTGCTCTTGAAGGTCGTTGACGACGATCTTCTCCAGTTCGGCCCCCAGCGCTTCCAGGACGTTCCCCAGCAGGTCGTGGGTCATTGGTCGCTGCAACTGCTGGCCCTTGAGACGCCGATCGATGGCCAGCGCTTCGGTGAACCCGATGACAATTTGCAGAAACCTGGGCCCGTTTCGCTCCCGGAGCACGATCACCTGGTGCTCGTGCGACTCGGAGATTCGGATTTGGGCCAGGTCCATGCGGACTTCCATAGTCGACCTCGTGACTTCTCTCGCCCTCCCAGGCGACACTAGCCCCCCGCCGCGGGAGTGTCAAGCCGCCGCCCCGGATGCAGCAATGGCCGACTGTTGACTGCTGGCGGCAGCGCCTGCTCACCGTCGAGCAGCAACGATTTATTGGTTTCCGGCTGCCGGTCGACCGGTTATTGTCCGCTTACGCGTCCGACCGCGGCCGCCGGATGGGCGGTGACCGGTGGGGGCGAACCGATGCTGCGTACGTTGCTCATAATCGTTGTCGTGCCGGCTGCGGGGCTGCTGGCCTATCTGGCGCTGGGTCGGCACCGCCCACGGGCGGACTTCGTGCTGGCTACGCCCGAGCCCCGAACGCTGGATCCGGCCCGGGTTAGCTGGCTGGACGAGATCCAGCTCACGTCGGCGATGTTCGAGGGACTTACCCGGCTGAACGCCCACACCTTCCAGCCGGAGCCGGCTGTGGCCCGTCACTGGGAAATCAGCCCGGACCGGACCGTCTACACCTTCCACCTCCGCCCCGAGGCCCGATGGTCCGACGGCGAGCCGGTCCTGGCCGCGGACTTCCAACTGGCTTGGCTGCGGGTGCTGGAGCCCGAGTGCAAGGCGCAGTATGCCAGCCTGCTGTTTGTGATTCGCGGTGCGGAGGCTTACTACCGCTCGCGACTCAATGCGGACCTCGACGATGACCTCCCGGCTGGCGAAGTCGGGATCGAGGTTCTGGATCCCCGGACCCTGCGGGTGACGCTCGGCCACCCCTGCTCGTACTTTCTGGAACTCACTTCGTTTGTGACTTTCAGTCCGGTTCATCCGGGCAGCATCCGGCGCTGGGCCTATCGGGACGGTCGGGTGCTTGCCGACCGGCAGCATCTGTGGGCCCGGCCGGGCCACATGGTCTGCAACGGGGCATTCGTTTTGACCCAGTGGGATTTCAAGCAGAGTATTTGGCTTCAGCGCAACCCGTACTACTGGGATAGGGACGCGATTGCGGCTGACACCATGGAGGCGTGGATTACCGACGACCCTGGCGCGGCCCTGATCGCTTATCAGACCGGCCGGATCGATCTGGTGCGCGGCCTGGAGCGCTCGGTGGCCCGGACGCTGCATGCCCAGCGGGCGGCCGGTCGGCGCCGGGATTTCCATACCGGGGATCTGTTCGCCACATTCTTCCTGCGAGTCAATTGTCGGCGCCCGCCGCTGGACAATCCGGACTTTCGCAAAGCGCTATGGCTCGCCATCGACCGCCCCGCTTTGTGCGAGCATATCCTGGGGCTCGGTGAGGTCCCGGCTTACACCTATGTTCCGCGGACCGCCTTGCAGCTAATGCCCCGGACGGCGAGCGATGGGCGAACTGTCTTCTACCAGCCGCCGGCCGGACTGGGGGCCGAACTTTCGGAGGCGGAGCGGGTCGAGCTGGCCCGACAGCATCTGATCGAGAGCGGGTTTGGGCGCGAAGCGGCCGCCCGATCCATCGAGCTGGCTTTCGCCCCCGATCCTGAGCAGCGACTGCTGGCCGAGGCGATCGCGGCGATGTGGGAATCCCGGCTTGGAATTCGGGTCACCCTCCGGATCATCGAGGGCAAGGTGCTCAGCAGCCGGATTGCCGAGCTGGACTATGACCTGGCCCGCAGCGACTGGTTCGGCGACTACCTGGACCCGGCAACTTTCCTGGAGATGTTCACTACCGGCAACGGGCAGAACCGCACCGGGTGGTCCAGTCCGGAGTATGACCGGTTGATCGGCCTGGCGGCTCGCGAGCCGGACGATGCCCGTCGCTTCGAGTATCTGCAACAGGCCGAGCGGATCTTGTGCGAGCGGGAAGTTCCGATCATTCCGGTGTTTTTTCGCCGCGGAAATTACCTGCTCAACCCGCGGCTGGGTGGAGCCGGGGACGACGTGCGGGGCGTGATTCAAATACATCGACTCCGGCCGGTCCCGTAGTCGACTCCTGCGTCAGCCTGGCCGATGGTCGCTTTGCCCGGCTTGGACCCAGCCAACTGAAGGCCGGCCCGGAACAAGGCCGCGTCGGGAGCTGGCCGGGAGGCCCGACTGCCATCTTTCAGTCTTCCCCCGCGCCCGGCGGAATCGACTGGGGGTCGGGGATGTTGACCCGCTCGATCCAGCGGGCCTGGCCGGTCTGATCATCGGTCTCGATAATCACCCCGCACAGTCGAATGTCGTCGCTGGCCACCGCGTAGGGATGCGGGACGCCGGTCACTAGCGACTTGACCACCGCCTCCTTGTTTCGCCCCAGCACCGAATCATAGGGTCCGGTCATTCCCAGGTCGGTAATGTAGGCGGTCCCGCGTGGCAGCACGCGTTCGTCGGCAGTCTGAACGTGGGTGTGCGTGCCGACGACTGCGGTCACCCGGCCGTCGAGATACCAACCCAGCGCGATCTTTTCGCTGGTGACCTCAGCGTGCACGTCGACGACGATGGTTTTTATGTGGCTGTCGAGTTGCCGGAGGATCCGGTCGGCGGCGTGAAAGGGGCAGTCGGCGCGGACATTCATGAAGGTCCGCCCCAGCAGGGAGAACACCGCCACCGGTTGCCCGCTGCGGCTTTCCACCACCGACACCTCCTGACCGACCGCCTCCGGCGGCAGGTTGGCCGGCCGCACGATGCGGTCCGACGATTCCAGGAGCGGCAGCACTTCCCGCCGCTTGTAGATGTGATCCCCCATCGTGCACACGTCGATCCCGTAGTGCCGCAGCTTGGCGAACATCTGCGGCGTCAGGCCGCTGCCGGCCGCCGCATTCTCGCCGTTGGCGATCACGCAGGCGATGTCCCTTTCACCGATCAGTCGCGGAATGATCTGCGAGCAGGCGTGCTTGCCGGGCCGACCCACGATGTCCCCGATGATCAACAACCGCATGCGGCTGCTTTCCAGGTACTGTCACGCCCCGGCGGCGCCGACCTGGGGCACCGATTTCCGAGCCCTTAATGTGGCTGGCGTCGGCCGGACCCGGCCACCCTGCCGGATCCGGCCCCTCGTGCCGAAGCCTGCTCGCCTTGCCAAAGTATAGGCTACCGCCGCCGCACCCGACAACCGTGGTCGCCCGGCTACTTCGGCGGCTTGCACTTGGAGCAGGGTTCAAGGCCCTGTTGCTTGGCTTCTTTCAGCGATATCGCTTTGGCTCCGCTCTTGACGTACTGACAGTCCTTGCGGTGGTACTTCCGCCCGTGCTGGGTGACATAGACCACGATTTCCCCGGTTGGCGGCTCTCGCGGGCCGGAGGATCGGCCGGCCGCCGGACCGGTGGAGTCCGAACTGGGCCGGCTTTCGGCCCCGGGCCGGCTCCAGAGCCCCTTGTGATTCTGCCGTGCCAGCCGCTCGTAAGCTTCCATCAGACTCTGATGCCGAAACGGTCCGCCGGCCGAAACGCGGGCATAGCCTTGCCGCACCAGCTCCAGGTTCACCAGCAGCCCGTCCGGGGCCCGGTACACGTAGGCCCAGATGCGCCCAGTCGAGTCAGGCTGCGGCCAGTCGGGCTCGGACTCCAGGTACACCGATTCGCCTTCCAGCAGCCGGGCGGTGAAGGTTCTGGCCTGCTCGGCGGCCGGGTCGGTTTGCGGCACGTAGGCTCCGATGAGCCGGACGGTAACAGGCTGGCCGTCACGCTGCACCACCACTTCGTTTCCGGCTAATACCTTGACTACCGGGCAGGCGGTTTGCCCGGCGAAATCCTCGGCCGGTACTTGCGGAAGCCGGTCGGCGGGCAGCTCCTGGGCCGCGACGGTTTGCAGGAGGCTGAGCGCTCCGGCCAGCAGGAGTTGCTGGCGACCGATCGGGCACCGCCAGTTCCTCATCTATCTTCTCCTTTCGCGGGCCTCATGAATTGGCCGACGATGGTATAGCCGGGCTGCACCTGCCGGCGGCCAGGAAGTTCGTTGCGGCGTTGACCGGGCCGAAGCAGCGTCCTGCGGCCGGCCCCGGTCATGCCGGTTCGGCCCAGGTACTGATGCAGCCATCGTACGTTCTGACCGCCGGAGACTTCATTTCGCTTGCGCTGGTATTGCCTGCCACATGGGCTGGCCCGACTATGGATTCCCAGTGTTTCTCGTTGAACAGGCAGCCGGGGTCGCCGGCGTTGACGGAGCCGAAGTAGCTGTCTGCCCGGGCTCGGCATCCGCCGCAATAGCTCCTGAAACGGCAGATCCCGCAGTGATGGGTGAGCTTGCTGCGGTCGCAGAGCAGAGCCCAGAAAGGGTTGGCGCGGAATATATCGGCCAGCCGACGGGTGCGGACGTTTCCCAGGACCCGCTGAGGCATGTAGACGCAGGGGGTGATATCACCATTGGGCTGAATGCAGACATAGGTCCGGCCGGCCCCGCAGCCCCCCAGATACTTGGCCACCACGCGGGCCTTCCACCCGGCTCCGGAACCGGCATGGGAGCAGGCCTGCCGTCCCTCGCTTGTGGCGTGGACCAGACAGACCCGACCCAACTGGGGGGCGGTCGAGATCACGCCGATCCGGCCCGATTGCATCCACCGGTTCAGCGTTTGCAGCAAAGATTCGCGCTGCCGCGGGTTCAGGTCTCCGGCGGCCATCCGGCCGCCCCGGCCGACCGGGATGAAGTTGAAGTGGGCAAAGCAGGTGGCTCCGATGTCCACCGCGAAGCGAAGCATGTCTTCGACTTCCTCGAAGTTGCCTTGGTGGACACACATGGCGATGCCCAGTCGCAGCCCAGGCTGGGCCACCACATAGCGCATCCCGCGGACGGTTCGTTGCCACATTCTGGGCAGGCCGCGGAAGGCATCATGCTTGTCGGGATGCACCGAATCGAGCGAGACCTCGATGTAGCGTGCGCCCGCCTCGGCCAGGTCGGCCGCCAGCCGGGGGGTCATGGTCGTGCCGTTGGTCGCGACACTGATGTGCATTCCATATTGCCGGCAGCGGCGTAATACCGGCAGCAGGTCGGGACTGATGGTCGGCTCGCCGCCGGCCAAAGCTACCATCGGAACGTATAGTTCGCCCAGCTCATCGACCAGGCGCAGCTTCTCCTGGAGCGTAAGCTCGTCGGGCCCGGGCTGGGCCCGGCTGTCCTGGTAGCAGTGGCGGCAGCGCAGGTTGCACCGGTTGGTGAAGTTCCATACGGCAAACAGGGGGGCGGAGAAGCGTTGCGGCACGGTGAGCCCGAATTCAGCCAGGCTGCGGGCGGTGGCCACCAGTCCGCGGACCGTGCTGCTATGCTCACTCACCCGGCGCCGAAATACCTCCATCGGCACCGACCCGCGCAGAGCATCTATCAGCCGGTGCACCGGCCAATACTTGATACGCTGCCATAACGGGGCGCTCAAATCGCCGTAGGTCCGCAGAATCTCTTCCAGCAGCGTGGGGCGCCCAGGCCGCCGGCGGGAAACCACGCCAAGCAGCCGCCGCACCAGGTCACGACCCAGCCAGTCTTCCAACGGATGGCGGAAATTCAAGTCGATGGCATACCCGGACTTGCCGGACGGGCCTGGATCATTGGCACCCGCTGCCTGCGCACCCGAAGTGACGGATCCATCTACCGCATTCGATGCACCGTGTTTCGGGCGATCGGACAGGGCAGGGAGCACGTCAAAGCGGCGGTCGGGCCCTTCCCCGGGCGTACCGGCACTCCCGGAGCTCTGCCGCTGGCTCGAAGGTCCGGGTTGCAGCCATTCCAGGTCAGCCATGGCGTCTGCCTTCCTTGCCGGGCACCGAGCGGGCACTATCGCCCGGAGGCGGATGGGCTTTTCTAACACCTGGACCGCCAAAAGCCAATCTGGTTGGGGGATTTCGGACTGGATTCCCTGGACGCTGGCCGTCCGGCGGCATCGCCAGGCCGCGTTGCAATCTCGATCTGGCGGGCCGCCTGCCAGCGCCGACGCCGGTCAGCGGCCCGGGACTTGCCGGACTGGGAGGTGCGGCATCGAGGGAAGAGGGTGTGGGAATATGCGATGGAGACTGCGATACCGGGCGCCGTTAGTTCCCGGCTACCATCGCTAGCGTGCTTCGCGCGCGGCCTCGAGTCGCGCCATTGCGTACAGTCAGACGTTGCGAAGCCGGTGGCCCAGCTTGTATTTCTTGGCCTCCAGGTAACGTCGGTTGTGCTCGGTGGGTGGCATCTCCAGCGGCAGTTGCTCCACGACTTGGAGCCCGTAAACTTCCAGCCGGCTGACTTTCTTGGGGTTGTTAGTGAGAATGCGGATCTTGTGCAGGCCGATGTCCCGGAGAATCTGGGCCCCGATGCCGTAATCGCGGTGATCGGCCCGCAGACCCAAAACCCGGTTGGCCTCCACCGTGTCCAGGCCCTCATCCTGGAGCCGGTAGGCGTGCAGTTTGTTCTCCAGTCCGATTCCGCGGCCTTCCTGTCGCAGGTAGACCAGGGCCCCGCGCCCTTCGCGGGCGATCATCTCCATCGCGGCCTGAAGTTGCTGCCCGCACTCGCAGCGGGCTGAGCCGAAGACGTCGCCCGTCAGGCATTCCGAATGCACGCGGACCAGCACCGGATCCTCGGTCTGGGGCACCATGCCCCGCGCGTCAAGTTGCCCCAGGCCCCCGTGGCACAGGGCCAGGTGCGTTTGCGGGTCGGTCCGAGCCCGGTACGCGATCAGCAGCCATTCCCCGAACCGGTTGGTGAGCGGCACGCTTTCCACGCGTTCGATGAGCCGTTCCCGCTGCATGCGGTACTCGATCAGGGCCGCGATGGTGCACATCTTCAGCCCGTGCTGTCGGCAGAACTCGGCCAGTTGCGGGACCCGAGCCATGGTGCCGTCCTCGTTGAGGACTTCGATCAGGGCGGCGCCGGGCAGCAACCCGGCCAGGCGGCACAAGTCGACCGATCCCTCAGTCTGGCCGCCGCGGACCAGAACGCCGCCCTCGCGGGCCATCAGCGGGTTGACGTGTCCGGGTCGGACGAAATCTTCCGGGACGGCCTCCTCGGCTACCAGGTGTCGGATGGTCGTGGCCCGGTCGAAAGCGGACACGCCGGTGGTGGTTCCCAAATGCGGGCCGGCGTCAACGGTGACCGTGAAGTTGGTTCCGAACCGGGTCGTGTTGTCCGGAACCTGGGGGGTGAGCTGCAAGCGCTTGCAGCGGCTCTGCGTCAACGCCACGCACAGCGTGCCGCGGCCGTACTTCAGCATGAAGTTGACCTTCTCCGGCGTGATGGCCTGGGCCGGACAGACCAGGTCACCCTCGTTTTCACGGTCCTCATCGTCGACCAGTATGATCAGTTTCCCCTGGCGCAGTTCGGCCAGCACCTCATCGATCGGGCTGAATGGAGAGCCTGTGTCAACCGTGGGCATGATTTCCTCTGCACGATCGGTCGGCAAACACCTACCTCTCCGATTTTAGGCGCAGCGGGCCTTGCAGGGCCCCGATAGTCTGATTTGCCTGCTAGGCCACGCTGACCCGTCGCCCGACACGCCGCTTGCGGCTTATGAGCTTACGCCCGCTGTGGGTGCGCATTCGAGCCCGGAAACCACACTTGCGCTTCCGTTTGATTCTGCTGATGCGACGCGGATAGTGCATAATTCTTCCATGCTCCTGTAAACTGGAAATCCTGCCGGCCGGCTGGGGCCAGGCACGAATCTGGAACCGTGTAGCAAGCGCCGGGCTGGGGGCCCACCGCCCCCGGAGAGCGGCTCCGCCAGCCAATGCGGGCGACCCCTCCGGAGGTGCTATTATCATCCGGCCGGGCCCTCGCGCCAACCGCCAGCCGACCGGCAGGTTCCAGACGACTGCCCGAGCTGGCTCGAGGGCCGACGACCGGCCGGCGATGGGGTGGCAAGAACCCCGTGGCAAGCTATATTCGTGCATTGTACTCCAGAAGCGGGTGCGTCATGGCTGATGCGGCACGTCCGGTGCTGGAACCGTCGGAAGCTGAATCGCCGTGGGTACAACTGCGGTCCACGACCATCCATCCCTTTGTTTATCGGAAGATGGTCTGGCAGGCCGACCCGCAGGCGCGTGCGGGCGACATCGTGAACTTGTATGACAGGAGCGGGCAGTTTTTCGGGCGCGGTTTATACAATCCGCGGTCGCAGATCACAGTCAGGCTCTTGTCACGGGAGCGGGTGCCCATTGACGCCGATTTCTGGCGGCGGCGGCTGGACCAGGCGGTGGGGCTGCGTCGGCGGCTTCAGCTTGACCAGGTGACGGACGTTTACCGGCTGGTGCATGCCGAGGGCGACGGGCTCAGTGGCCTGGTTGTCGAGCGCTACGCCGACTGTCTGGTGTTCGAGCTGTTCTCAATCGGGATGTTCCAGCGTTGCCAGGAGCTGGCCGGGATACTGGCCGACATTCTCGGACCGCCGACCGCCCTGGATCGGCCGGGACAGGCGGGCCCCGAGTGGCGGATTGTGGTTCGAGCGGACGCCCGGATCGAGCGGTTGGAGGGTTTTCATGTTCCGAGCCAGCCTTGGCCCGGGGCGTCCGTGGTGCCCGACCGGGTGATCGTCCGCGAGCACGGTATCCGGTATCGGGTGGACCTGAAGCAGGGGCACAAGACCGGCTTTTTCTGCGACCAGCGGGACAACCGCCGAAGACTGGCCGAGCTTTGCCGCGACGCGACCGTGCTGGATTTGTGCTGTTATACCGGCGGCTTCGCCTTGCATGCGGCCAAGCTGGGCGGGGCGCGAGAAGTGACCGGCGTCGAGCTGGACGAAGCGGCCGTCACGGTGGCTCGGGAGAATGCGGATCTCAATCAGGTGCGGGTGGATTTCGTCTACGCCGACGCTTTCACGTACCTGCGACAGATGCTGGCCAATGGGCGACAGTTCGATGTCGTGGTGCTCGATCCCCCTAAGCTGGCGACTTATCGGATCGAGTGTGACGAGGCCCTGCGCAAGTACCACGATCTGAATTGCCTGGCAATGCAGGTGGTTCGCCCCGGCGGCCTGCTGCTGACTTGCAGTTGCTCGGGGCTGATTTCGCGGGCGGCATTCACCGAAGCCGTCCACCGGGCGGCTTTGCACGCCGGCCGGAACCTGCAACTTTTCAACCAGACCGGCGCCGCTCCGGATCACCCAGTCATGCTGAACTGCCCAGAATCCGCATACCTGAAAGCCCTCTGGTTCCGCGTTCTGTAGCCGGCGCTGGGCCAGCCTCGCGGCGGCGGCAAAGCCCAGCCCGACCGGCTGGGCTCTGCCGCCCGATTACCGGCACAGCTCGGGTCCGGGATTGCTTCACCGGCCGGGTGACACGGGCTTGATCGCCACCACCACGTCGAGCCGGGCCAGGTTTTCCAGCTTGCGCACGTCCAGGGTGCCGATCAGGATTCGGGCGGCCTTGCTGTCGGCGGTCGGCTCGAAGCCGAGCTGTGTCAGGGCCGCCAGCGACTTTTCGGACGTGTCGGTCAGGAAGATCATCAGGTCCACGCGGTAGTTGATGATCCGCAGCTCGCCGGTGGTCAGATTACCGTTCTGGCCCTCTTTCTCGACCTTGCTGGCCAGGTCACGCAGCGGCTCGGCCAGCTTCACACGAGCCGCCTGTTCGGGAGTCAGCGCGGAACCGGGTTCCTACTCCTTCAGGCCGTCGGCCTCCTCCTCGCGGGCCACGTGGTGCGAGGGCTGCGGCGTCAACGAGGTCGGCTGAGCCGGCGCTATTCGTCTGGCGCCCTGGCCGAACATGCCGCCGCCGATGGGCGGCGGCGATCCGAGCGACTTGAACTCCGCGCCCTGCATCAGCCCCCTCTGTGCCGGCGCGCCAACTGCCGCAACTCGGCAGTATTGCATCAGTCCCGGCTGCCCCTCGCCGAAGACGCCCTCGTAGCTCACGCCGTCGGGCATCTCGACCGGCACAGTGATCTTGGTCGGTTGTCCGCCGACCGTGACGGTCAGCTCTTCCACCGCCACGAAGCTGGTGAATTGTGTAACCAGGCGGTATTCGAGCCCCAGCGCGATGACCTGCCGCTTGAGGTCCGCGGGGAACTGGCCGGTTTGCAGGGCCCCATAGTCTTGCATCATCAGGTCGGCTACCTTGGCGCGAGCCCAAAGTGAGGGCAGGGCTGCATGGTCCGGCGGGCGCTGCGGCCATTGCAATTGGACGAGCTGCTCGAACGGGCCGGCTCCGGTATTGCCGCGCAGGGTGACCGTCCCGCTGGCCGGGCTGGTCAGCCGGCCGTGGACCATGATCGGCTTGGCACTGAACAGGTCCGGGATGTGTGCCGGGTAGACCTCGGTCACCGGCAACTCGCCCCAGTCGATCTGGATATCGGTCAGCACCGGGGCCAGTATCCGCTCATGCAAGCGCTGTACAGCCGCCTCCACGTCGCTTTGGAGGGTCACGTATTCCACTTCGCCGCGACCGGCGGCGGCCATACTGTCCAGCAGAAATCGGTTGACGCTGTTGCCGATGCCGCAGCTGAAGACCCGGGTGGTGCCCGCGTTCCGCTTGACCGCGCCAATGATTTCCATGTCGTTCCCGACGTAGCCGTCGGTCAGGAAGCATGCGATGCGCAATGACATCACTCCCGGGTCGCGGAGAACCGGAGTGGGTGTCAGAGCGGCGTTAATGGCCTTCATCATCTCCGTCCCGCCGCCCCCATGCCGTGAGGCGAGAAACTGCTGGGCTTCGGCTACGTTGGCCGGGGTGGCCGGACGCGGCAGGTTCCACAGAATCCGCGTATCGCCGGAAAAGGTGATCACGTTGAAGGTGTCCGCCGGCCGCATGCTGCCGATCAGCCTGGACATCACCTCCTTGGCCTTCTCGATCGGGAAGCCGCTCATCGAGCCGGAGGTGTCCAGCACGAAGATCAGTTCTCGGGGCACAAGCTGGGCCGGGACGACCCGTTGCGGCGGCTGGAGGATCAGGGTGAAAAACTGGCCGCGCTGATCCTGATGCACCAGCAGCGCATCGCCGATCTGTTCGGTCCCCAGCCGGTAGTGCAGGATGAAGTCGCGGTTCGGGATCTCCGCCAGGTTCGGGAGGGTGACCCGGACCGGGCTCTCCGCGCGGCCGTCCAGCCGCTGGACCGCGATCTGGTGCAACACGCTCCCAAGGTCCACGATCGGCAGGCCGGCGTCGATCGTCACGGTCAGACTGATGTCGTGACCGGCCCGGTAGCCGGGCTTGACCACCGGCGGCGTAATCCGCGAGGCGTCCGGCACCCGGTCGGTGTCCGGCGACCAGCCGGTGCCTTTCGGCTCGTATGGTTCCTGCGGGTGCTGGCTTGCGTCCAGCCCGCTGACCTTGCCCTGCTGCTCGAGCGGGACCGGCGGAACCTTCAAAAGCGGGTGGCCCGGTATGTAGCGTGGGCCGACCACCATGGGAAACACCCACTCGAACCGGCCGTCCTCGTACTTGAGGGTCTCGATGTAGCTGATTTCGATGGCTACCTCGACCCCCGGCTCGATATTGGCTACCGCCTGCGTAAAAATATTGGGGCGTTCCTGGTCCAGCAGGCTGGCGATGTGGCCGGCGGCCCTGGCGGCCTCATATACCCGCCGAGCTTCCTCACGCTCCTTCATCTCCGCAACGATCCGGCGATCCCCGACTAGCATCACCATATCGTCGACCGCGGCATCCTGCGGCAACGGAAAGACATACACCGCTTCTATCTTCTGGTTGGTCGGGTTGTGAAAAACTTGCCGAACGGTCACGTGGGCAACAAAGCCGACGATGTCCGCCTCCACCACAGTATGCTTCAGAGGGCAGGCTCCCACCGGGGTTCCCCCTTGATCAAGTATTTGCAGCTCCCCGCCGGGGAGCGACGGTTTCTCCTGGCCCAGACCCAGGACTGGGGTCAATAACATCGCGGAGGCTACTGTCATGCTGTGGCCGAACCGTTTCATGGTCATCTCCTCGTTCAACGGTGTTGGACGCGGTATTAGACGCGGGCGATGCCAGGGGGTTCCCGTGGCGTCCGCGCAAGTGCGGGCGGGATCGCGCGATAAACGAGCCGTCGGAAGCCCGCCAAACCCGAATGGCTGGCCCTGCCCGACGGACCGGACGTGCAGCCCCACGGGCATGGGCGCCGGACCCGAGATAGGGGGACCGGAACCCAGGCCGGGCCTTTCCAGCGAACCCGGTCGGCGCGGAGCCAGTCCCTTTTTTCTGACACTCGCCCGGCGCTGGGCGGACCTGGGGTGGACCGAGAGGTCTGGCGCTGCGGACCTGGCAGGCATTGCGTGCTTGCGGCGGTGTTTTCTTCGAGCTTGCCGGTGTGCAAGACCGGGTGTAACTTCACGGATGGCGACGGGTTTGGGAGCAATGAGGATGGCTGGTCAAGAATGGTCGCGGCGGTCGTTCCTCAAACACGGTCTGGAGGCCGTCGGCGGACTGGTGCTCGCCGGGCCGCTGTCGAGGAATACGATCCGACGATGGGGCGGCAGCATGAAGCGATTCGAGATTTCGCTGGCGGCCTGGTCAGTGCACCGGATGTTCTACGGCGGTCAGATCAAGCAGATCGACCTGCCGGAGCTGTGCCGCAAGGAGTTTGACATCGGCGGTGTGGAACTGGTCAACAGCTTCTTTCCCAGTCCGCAATACTCCTACTGCAAGGACCTGCTCAAGCGGGCGGCCGACCACGGGGTGAAGATCCTGCTGATAATGTGCGACGGGGAGGGCGACCTGTCGGCCGCCGACCGGTCGCAGCGCCGCCAGGCGGTCCGCAACCACCGCAAGTGGCTGGATGTCGCCCAGGTGCTGGGTTGTCATTCAATCCGCTGCAACGCGGGGGAAGGGAAAGCCGGCGACACGGACGCGATCAACCGCTGCGCCGAAAGCTTCTCGGAGCTGGTCGAGTACGCCCGGCCGGACAAGATCAATGTCATCATCGAGAACCACGGGGGCTTCTCGTCCGACCCGGATTCGCTCTTGGCGGTCATCCGGCAGGTCAATGATCCGCTGCTGGGCACGCTCCCGGATTTCGGCAACTTTCCGCCGCAGGTGGACCGGTACGACGCGGTGCGGAAAATGATGCCTCTGGCCAGAGCGGTCAGTGCCAAGTGCTACGAGTTTGACGAGTCGGGGAACGAGACGACCATCGACTATGCTCGGATGATGCAAATCGTGCTGGATGCCGGGTACCGCGGCTTTGTGGGCATCGAGTACGAGGGCCCCAACCCGGACGAGATCGCAGGCGTGAAAGCCTGCCAGCGGCTGCTGGCCCGCTTCCAGTAGCCGAGCCGCGGTCTGGGCTGGGCCGGAGGGGCGGACGCTTTGACAGGCCGGGCGGCAGACTTAGAATCCCCTGGCAGCAACGAACCATTGAAAGCAGGCTGCTGAGGAGTTAGTGATGGCCGGTGCGCATACGCTGACATTCGACGAGAGCAATTTCGAGGCCGAAGTACTGAAGTCCGAGGTCCCGGTGCTGGTGGATTTCTGGGCCCAATGGTGCGGGCCGTGCCTGATGCTGGCTCCGACCATTGACGAGCTGGCCCAGGACTATCAGGGCCGGGCCAAGGTCGGCAAGGTTGACGTGGATACGGCAGCCGCACTGGCCAGCCGGTACGGCATCCAGAACATCCCGACCGTGCTAGTCTTCCACCAGGGCAAGCAGGTCGAGCGGATCGTCGGGGCCAAGCACAAGCGTGAATACCAGGCGACGCTGGACCGCTACCTGAAGCAGTAGGGCCAGGGAGGTGGGGCCTCAGTCGACCTTCCAGGTATCGCCGGCCATGAAGAGCTGCTCCAGGCGTCCGGCCCCTTCTTTTTGCCCGCCGGCTTCCAACTGGCCCATCATCAATTCTTCATAGGTCGGCTTTTCGATCGCCCGGAACACGCCCAGTGGCTCCGGGAATTCCGGATAGTGCATTTGGGCCAGTCGGAAGGCCATGGAGGAGTTTTCGGCCTTTTCATCATGGACCACCAGCTCGGCCGGCGAGACTTTGGCGAGGTCGACCACCTCCAGGGCATCATTCCTCACGCGAATCCCCTTGTCCTTGCGGATTCCAAAGATCAGCGGCTTGCCGTGCTCCAGGTAAACGACGTGGTCGAGTCGGGTCTCTCGATCGGTCGCAAAGGCGTAGGCGTTGGGATTGTAGACCTGGCAGTTCTGGTAGACCTCCAAAAAAGCCGTTCCTTTGTGCTGGATCATCCTTTGCAGTACGTACTGCAA
>Ga0136652_1000582_pt1 | contig 17332 bp, 17 predicted proteins | sample ConPoolayeEmetaG_FD_94864 | JGI IMG/M metagenome (GOLD analysis project Ga0136652, IMG submission 94864) | Hot spring microbial mat communities from California, USA to study Microbial Dark Matter (Phase II) - Cone Pool mat layer E metaG... ...
ACACAACCTCACGAAACCTCTCTCTCAAAGGGGAAAAAAATATAGGGCTGAAGGAAAAATAAGTTTTACGCCCCCTTCGAGGGGGCAGGCAAAGTGAGATATTGTTAATTATGCAACAAGGGAGCAATCACACAATCATTAAATATTACAAAAAGTGTAGCTATTAAATGAGATGCTGTCGTAGAATTATTTCGTAAAAAAGGGTTGCAGAAATTGAATGATCAAATAGTGTCAAAAATAGATGCTGTGCATAGTGTCCTTAAGAATAAAACTGTAATGGTGGCTTTTTCCGGTGGAGTTGACAGTAGCGTCATGGTGAGCCTAGCAAAAGATGTATGCAGAAAGGTTTTGGCAATAACTGTAGACTCTCCAATCATTCCCCCTGAAGAGAAAGAAAATGCAGAGAGGGTAGCAAGAGAGTTGGAGGTAGAGCATACAGTTATCTGGTTTGACAGTTTGAGTGATTCCCAATTTGTGGCGAACCCTGCTAATAGATGTTATTATTGCAAAAAGAAAATGTTCCAGAATCTGAAAAAAATAGCCGAAGAAAAAGGATACGAATTAGTTGTTGAGGGAAGTAATGCCTCAGATATGTTTGCCCACCGTCCAGGGATTTTGGCCCTATATGAGGAAGGAATACTGTCTCCCTACATAATAGCTGGCATAACCAAGGAGGAAATAAGAATTATTGCCCGTAAAAGAGGTTTAACTGTTTCTAACCAGCCCTCCATGGCTTGTTTGGCCACAAGAATCCCCTATGGTGAAGTCATCACCTACGAAAAACTCCGTAGAATAGCTGAATCTGAAAGATACATAAAACAGCTGGTTGGTGTAAAGGTATTAAGGGTTAGAAGTCATGGTGATTTGGCAAGAATCGAAGTTGGAAAGGAGGAGCTGGAAAAACTATTCTCAACAGAGGTTTTAGACAAGATAGTGGCAAAACTTAAGGAGTTAGGTTTTAAGTATTGCACCTTAGACGCAGAAGGATATAGGACTGGGGCCATGGACGAAGCTTTAAAAGGGAAGACTATAATTTCCACTTCTTAAATGGTTACAACAATGGCGAGATAAGGATTGATTTGGATGAGTCAAATAAGAAGTATCTTGGAGAAGTTTTCTGCTGGGAAAATTTCTATTGAGGAGGCAGAGAATTTACTGAGAAGTAGCTGCATTCTAGAGATCGACGATTTTGTGAAGTTTGATTTGAGAAGGGAACTGCGGAAGGGTGTTCCCGAAGTTATTTTTGCCAGCGGGAAGAGTCCAGAAGATCTAGTAAAAATCATTAATAATGTACTCTCACAAAAATCATATGTTTTAATCTCTAGAGCGAACGAGGAACAGATTTCTCTTCTAAAAAAGGATTTGTCTGAGAATTTTAAATTAGAAATCTTTGAAAAATCTGGAACTATTAGAGTAAGCCGTAAAGGAGAGTCTTTCGAGAAGACAGGTGGAAAAGTGGGAATTATTACTGCAGGCACTTCAGATATTCCTGTGGCAGACGAAGCAAAAGTTATAGCGGAGTCTATGGGATGCGAAGTTCTAACCTCATATGATGTGGGCATCGCGGGACTACACAGGGTATTTCCCCCTTTGAGCAAAATGATGGAGGCGGAAGTTGACTCGCTAATTGTAGTTGCAGGTATGGAGGGAACACTTCCCTCAATAGTGGCTAGTTTAGTCAATATTCCAGTCATCGGAGTGCCCGCAAGCACTGGTTACGGATTTGGAGGAAAGGGGCTAGGCGCGCTTATTACAATGCTGCAATCCTGTGTAGCGGGTCTCAGCGTAGTTAATATTGACAATGGGTTCGGTGCAGGAGCTACGGCGGCTCTGATAGCAAATAGAGTGGCGAGATATAGGGCAAAAATAAGAACTGATGAAGGTAAGAAGAAATGAGCAGAGTTGCGTTTATTGACTGTCAAGTGGCTGGGATCTCTGGTGATATGTTCTTAGGGGCATTACTAGATTTAGGTGCAAACCAGGATAGGGTGGTTAGCGCAATAAAACTTATTCCCAAATTTCTCAGGGGTTGCAGCGGGATAGAAGTAAACATTAGTAAAACTACGAGGTGTGAGTTAAGAGCCACCCAGGTTCAAATATTGCCCAACGAAGTGGATGAACCCAGAAGTGGAAAAGAAGTTCTAGATGCCACAATCGCCTGCACAAAAGAGCTACCCATATCTCAAGAAGCCAAAGAATTCGCAATAAAGGTTGTGAGATCTATTGTGGAAGCTGAGTCTAGAGTTCATGGGGAGCACCCGGATCACCTCCATTTACACGAAATAGGTTCTGCTGATACTCTAGCAGACGCTATAGGCTCAGCTGTGGCATGCGAAGATCTGGGCTTAATAAAGGATTGCCAATGGCTTTGTTCGCCCATTGCTGTGGGAGGCGGACAAGTGATATCGGTACATGGAACTATGTCCGTTCCACCCCCTGCTGTATTAGAAATCGCTAAAAGCAATAACTTCCAAATAAGAGGGGGACCCTTTGATTTTGAGTTAACCACACCCACTGGGGCCTCAATTATTGCAAGCTTGGGTGTCAAGTTTACTAGTTTTCTTCCCAGCGTCCGAAACATCAGGGTAGGGTATGGTGCAGGAATGAAAAATTTTCCCAACCTACCAAATATTTTAAGAATTATTATCGGTGATAGAGATGCTCCAAATGGGAGATCCTATAACCTTGTTGAGGAAATGGTTGCGGTTTTGGAGACTAATGTCGACGATGTTTCCGGAGAAATAATTAGTCAAACTGTGGATGTCCTGTTCGAAAAAGGAGCTAAGGATGTCAGCGTAATACCCGTTGTTACAAAAAAAGGTCGCCCTGGTCAAATCATCAAAGTAATATCAAGCTTGGATGATGCCCCCAAACTTTCTAGAATATTAATAGACGAAACCGGAAGCTTGGGTGTTCGCGTAACTCCCACTCCCCGGCTAGTTTTGAAACGTGAAATTGATACTGCCCGTATTACCATTGAGGGTAAATCTTACGAGTTTAGGCTCAAAATCGCCAGAGACACAAGTGGCAAAATTATCAGAATGAAACCCGAGTTTGAAGACCTTAAAAAAATAGCAAAAGAAACAAATTTACCCCTAAGACACATAATTGCAAAAGTTTTAAAAAAATACTAGTAAGGAATAAATCCCCAACAAGATTCTCTGGTATATTGTTGAGTGATGCCGGGGACTTAAATTTTTATTGAAGATTTCTCAAATAAGCCAAAAACCTTTATAAGACACAAACCATTATAGACACGCGAAAAGAGAATAAAGGAGAATAGATAATTGGACAAGCAACAAATACTTGAAGTTTTGAAAGAAGTACAGGACCCCGAAATGCCAATGTCAATACTGGAACTAGACATGGTTAATGAAGACGACATCACCATCGAATCTGATAAAAAGATAAAAGTAACGTTCAAGCCCACCTCAGCAATGTGCCCCATGGGATCAATTATAGGTGTTCTGATTAAGAAGAAACTGAAGGATGCTTTAGGGATAGACGCTGAAGTTAAGGTACGTCCAGGGACACACATGAATGAAGAAATGGTTAACGACATAATAAACAGAAAGGAAAAGTACGAACAGGTATTGAAAAGATTGGAAGAAGCGGGGCTTTGCTAAGATAAGTGAAAAATTTTTCTTTGAGTCTTGATTAACTTTTTAGCCCAATAATTTGATGTCTGCGAAATATCTCTAAATGAGAATTCGCGTCTCTATTTTTTATTTGAATTAATATTTTAACCTTGCTAGTTTGAAAATTTTTTTAAACCATGAGAGAGAATGTTAAGAGATACCAAATCTAGAGGATGTCTTATGTCTCAGAGCGATTTAAAGGGTAAGGATCTGATAACCACTCAGGAATGGAGCTTCGAGGATTTGGAGTCTGTATTAAAGCTCGCAAGTGATATGAAAAAAAACCCTAAGAAATTCTCTTCGACGCTACAGGGGAAATCACTTATTATGCTTTTTTTTAATCCCAGCACGCGCACCCGTCTGTCTTTCGAGATTGGTATGATTCAGCTAGGCGGCCACGCGGTCTATATGGATGCTGAGAAGGCTTGGATTGGCAAGGGTTCTGAATCTATAAAGGATACTGCCTCGGTTATGGCAAGGTATGGCGATGCTATTTCTATTCGTATATTCCCAAACATCACAGATTGGCAATATGGGAAGAGTAACGAGGTGGTACGTGAATTTGCAAGATGGGCAGACATACCCGTAATTAATATGGAGTGCGACCTCTTTCATCCTTGCCAAGCTCTAGCTGACATACTAACCATTAAGGAGAAGATGGGGAATCTGAGGGGTAAAAAGTTTGTTTTGAGTTGGGCTTACCACCCTAGACCCTTGCCAGTAAGTGTTCCCAACTCTGCGCTTCTTATAGCGACGAGGTTCGGTTTGGATGTTACCCTACTGCATCCAGAGGGCTTTGAGTTGGATGAACAGATAATGAGTTGGGCTAGAAGCAATTGTGAGGCGAACGGCTGCAATTTGGAGGTTTCACATAACATGGAGGAAGCGTATCGCGACGCTGATATTGTGTACGTGAAAGCATGGGGATCCCTCAAGTACTATGGGAAGCCCGAGGAAGAAAAAGAACTCAGGGTGAATTTTCGAAATTGGATTTGCAACGAAGACTTGATGGAACTTACCAATAAAAATTCGATTTTCATGCACTGTCTGCCCATAAGGAGAAATGTTGAGGCCACAGACGGTGTGGTTGACGGGCCGCACTCCGTAATTTACGATGAAGCTGAAAACAGGCTGCACGTTCAGAAGGCTATCCTTTCACTTGTGATGTAGAGCTGATTCCTATGTCAGGGGTTGAGAGGATCAAAAAATTTTTGGAACATCAAAATATATCTGCCGAAATAATTGAACTAAGTGTAAAAACTGCTACCTCAGAACAAGCAGCAGTAGCCCTAGGCATAAGCACATCTCAGATTGCAAAGTCTCTACTGCTAGTAAATGAGAACAAGAAGCCATTTCTAGTTATAGCACCCGGTGACAAGAAGGTTGACAGAAAAAAGTTAGCGGAGATAACTTCTTCAAAAAAGGTTAGTTTTGCTGACGCGGAATTTATTGAGGAAGTTACTGGATTCTCGATGGGGGGCGTCCCTCCCTTTGGTCATCTGAGTGAGTTAACGACTTTTATTGATCAGGGGCTTCTAAAACATGAAAAAGTCTATGCTAGTGGCGGGTCAGATGAATCACTTCTGGTGATAGACCCAAAAGTTTTAATTAAAGTTACAAAGGGCAGAGTGGTCGATGTTTGCATCTAGGACTCTCTTTTTTGGCAAAAAACGTTTCTAATTGTTTTTTCAAGGATTTCTATTGATTCCAAGAATTCTCCCTTTTCTATGTTCTCCTCGTCTGTGTGTTCCAGTGCTGGGTCTCCTGGCCCGTAGCTTACTGTTGGTATGTTGTACCATCGCCCAATTAGATTCATGAAGCAGGTGCCTGTTTTTCTTATGTAACGTGGCTCTCTGTGTTTAACATCTATAATTGCTTTGGCTAATTCCTTCACTGGCGTGGAGTCCTTATTCGCTCTAAATCCTTCTATTTGGCTCAAAACATCATAACTTATTTGAACCCCGTTTATTTCTCTAAATTCTTTAAAGATTTTTTCAACTGTTCCCAAAAGCTTCGCGGATTTAACGAGGTAAGGGAAACGGACATCTATAAATAATTGGCACTCGCTGGGAATAACGTTAGGGGCTACGCCACCCACTATTTGTGTAAGATTAGGAATCGTGGAGAAGAAGGGTGACTTTTCTTTAGTTTCCACACTCTCCTTGATTTTTTTCCAAAGGTCATATGCAAGCTCTATAGAGTTTTTATAAACCCAAGAGCAGGCTACATGTCCGCCTCTAGTTTTCAAATTTATTTTGAATAGTAGTCTACCCTTAGATGCCAAACATATTCTATCATTTTTAGTCGGCTCACCAAATATTGCATAATCAGCTTTAAGGTCTCCCTCCAATAAACTCTGGATTCCCCTCAAGCTGGATTCCTCCTCCACAACACCTGCAAATACTAGTGTACCATCCAAATTCAGATCTGGAACTATGGAGCCTGCAAGTATCATAGAGGCCACGGAAGCTTTAGCATCAACAGCCCCTCTGCCATAAATTCTCCCGTTTTCCTCCCTAACTGGAATCTCTCCTGGAACAGTGTCAATGTGAGAAGAAAAGAGAAGTGTGGGTTTTCCTTCGCCTATTTTACCAAGCACGTTTCCCACACTGTCCTGTTTAACTTCGTAGCCCATATTTTTGAGGCTCTCCATCAAAAAAACAGAAAACCTGTGCTCCTTTCCAGAGACGCTAGGAATTTCCAGCATCTCCAAAAGGTATTCTATGGGGTCTACCATTTTATTACAGTCCCCACTTTAAGTTCAAGCGCCGAAGATACAGGATTTTTTTCAAGGCCCGAACAAATAATTACCATTTTTATACCTAAATCAAGCGCTTCGAGGGCTGCAAAAATCTTCTTCCGCATTCCACCCTCCACTTTTTTCAGAACTTCCTCAGCTTCTTGCCTGTTAAGATTTCTGACCAACTCACCATCAATAATTAATCCTGGAACATCTGTGAGTGAGACGAAAACATCCGCATTTACTGCCTTTGCGATTTGCGCCGCGGCTCTATCCCCATCAAGATTTACCGGCTCGTTATCTAGACTGATTCCAATAGGTGCAACTACTGGAAGATACCCGTTTTCCATAATTAATTTGAGGAGCGCTCCATTTACTTCCCTGATTTTGCCGCTGTAATCCCCTCTCAGTACTCTTTTTTTTCCATTCTCAATGGCAACTATCTTGTCTTTTCTTTCGGCGACTATCGTTCTTCCATCTAGCCCAGTTATTCCTATTGCGGGAACTTGGTTTTTACGTAGGAGGGCAACTATGTTTTTGTTCACTTTGCCGGCCATGGCCATGATTGTTATATCCATGGTTTCTTTGTCTGTGAATCTACTTTTAAAACCGCTAGGCGACTTCACAATTGTCGGCTCCTTCCCCAGTTTCTTGGAAATTTCATTAATCTGGGGTCCTCCCCCATGAACAATTACTAATTTGTGTTCCTTTATTAGCTTGTTCACGTCTTCCACCAGGCTCCCTGTTTCCCTATCTGCCAATGATCCTCCAATCTTAATTGTGATAATCAACACTGTTACTCTCCTTACCATGTTTCAACATTTTTGATTATGAAAAATCGTGTTTTTATAAGCAAATTTTTTCCTTTGCGTTTTTGGGTGCTGTTCCTTATTTGCACCTGCGTAAATAGTTTATAATTTTCTCGGCCACGTTTACCCCCGTGGCCAGCGTTATGTGTCTAAATCCGGGGGCGTGGTTTACTTCGTTCACTAGGAGCTGATTTTCACTTTCGAACATGTCAACTCCTACTATTTCGCCTTTGGTTGCGGTGGTTGTTTTAAGGGCTAGGTCTTCAATTTCTGGTGTAACCTTGCATGCCTCTGCTTTGGCACCTATGGTTGCGTTGCTTCTCCAGTCTCCTGGAATCAGATAGCGATACATGGCTGCAACTACTGATTCGCCCACCACGAAGGCTCTGATGTCTCTTCCGCTTTTGATGAATTCCTGCAAGTAGTAAACCTTGTGGAAAACAGAACCCAGAACTTCTCGAGACTCTATTATGGCTTTTGCTGACTGTTCATCTTTTAAAATTGCTACTAGTCTCCCCCAGCTTCCTATTAAAGGTTTAATAATAGCAGGGTACCCCAGTTCTTCTAGGGCTTTGAGGGCTGATTCGTATGAGAAGGCAACGTAGGTTTTGGGTTGCGGTATTCCCGATCTATGCAGGGTAGCAGAGGTTTTTAGTTTATTGCCGCATATTTCTTGGCACTCAGCTGAATTTATGACCTTAAAGCCCTGAGATTCAAGAACCATTGTGGAGTAAAGTCCCTTTGTATAGCTTAAAGATCTTTCAAGAAAAAGGTCGATGTCTGAAAAGACGTGGTTGTCTTGTATTTTTAGACTCATCTTTCTGCAGTCTAAAGGTTTTATTTCCAAACCCTGTTTTTTTGCCTCTTCAATGATTGTCTTTTCTTCCCATGATATCTGGTTGTAAATCAGTCCTATGTTCATCGATATGGTCACTCGCCCCAATCTTCTTCTTCTAACTGTGCAGGCTCGAAAACTACACCACCATTGTTCTTCTCAAGCACTTCCAATTGAACTGCACAGTCGGGGCACTCCACTATTTCACCTATCATAACATTGTCTTCCACATCAAACTCAAAGAAGCATTCTGGACATTTGCCTTTCATTCCTGCTAACCTCCGATAATTTACGAGTATTTTTGGATGAGGCAAGAGAAAAGAAAAATGATATAAAAACATAATGTGTTAAAAATAACTCTACCCAAAATAACTAGTTCCGAACAGAACACTTTTAGCTAGAAATAAAATTTACAACAAGTTTTTCCAGCTCTATGAAGGCGGATCTACACTTTTGAATTCTCTTCGCGAGGCTATTTCCTTTAGATTTCAGTGCTTCCCTTCTATCCGTTAACATTCTTTTGACTTCAACTGGTGCAGGTCCTCCAATATGATTCCTCCTCCCTACCGTGGCAAGGGGGTCAATGGCCTTCTCTATCGCCTCTCCGCCTAACTCAATTTTTTTACCAGTTTCCTCCCTAACTAGAGTAGTTAATAATTCTGGATCTATTTTTTTACCACTTTCAAGTGTTAGCTTAACATAAATTCCCACTATTCTATGTGCGGAGCGAAATGATATTTTTGCCTCCCTAATCAATAAATCCACAAGTTCCGTGGCCGTGGAATAACTTTCCAAGATTGCCTTTAGCATCCGTTCTTGATTGAACTTGAGTGTGCTGACTAAACCGGGTAAGACTTTAAGCACAGATTTGGCGGTATCCATACCTCTAAAAAGTGGCTCCTTGATTTCTTGCTGGTCTCTATTGTATCCTGAAGGAAGTCCCTTGAGGATGGTAAGTATCTGTGTTAGACAGCCGTAAAGTTTACCCGTCTTCGCCCGAGTGAGCTCGAGCACATCGGGATTCTTCTTCTGAGGCATCAAACTACTTCCAGTAGTGTAGGTCTCGTCTAATTCGATTAGTCCCATTTCGCCAGTTGACCACCAAATTATTTCTTCGGACAGCCTACTGAGAATTGACATCAATAAACAAAGAATGAATACTATCTCGGATTCAACTTCTCCCCTGGAGGACACCGCATCCAAAGTGTTTTCCTGAACGCAGTCAAAACCTAGTAAACTTGCGGTCAAGTTTCTATCAATAGGCCAACTAACTCCACTGATTGCTCCGGACCCAAGCGGACACTGGTTAACTCTAGCATAAACTTCCTCCAATCTGTCTACTATTCTTAGAAGTGAGTCAATGTAGGCGGCGCACCAGTGCCCAACTGTGGTCGGTTGTGCCTGGCGTGTATGTGTGTAGCCTACCATGAGTGTTTCTAAATTTTTCTCGCCTAAATCAATAAAAGTGGAAATTAAGTTGAGAACCAGCTCTGAGACTTCATTTATTTGGTCTCTGAGATACATTCTGGTATCCAGAAGTACTTGGTCATTTCTGGAACGTGCTAAGTGCATCATCCCCCCATATTCCTCACCGATTTCCTCGATTACTTTTTTTTCAATGTTCATATGTACGTCTTCTAGCTCTGGTAGGAGCTGGAATTTATTCTCCTCGATGCTCCTTTTAATATTCATTAGGGAAACAAGGATTTTTTGGAGTGTTTCCTTGTTCAGAACGCCTACTTTGTATAGCATGTAGTCATGGGCGATGGTTCCCAACACGTCATAAATTGCTAACCTTTGGTCGAGGAGTATATCCTCTCTCGCGGTAAAATTTTCCACGTCTTCCCTAGATTTTTTGCTAAAACGTCCTCCCCAAAGCTTGTCGCTCATCGGATTTCCTTCTCTCGCATTCACATGTATTTAACAGTTTTTCTTTGTATTTCACCGCTTTTCGGCTTAACCACCTGTGCCATTCTGGACTGTAGCCCCCACAACTCGATGAAGCCCAGCGAAGCTAACTGGTTGAAAGTAGACTTTCTATCATAGGTTGCGAGATTCTCATCGTAGAGGGCGTAATTGGAACTGCGGCCTACAACACTAACGTTTCCCTTAAAGAGCTTGAGCCGTACTGTGCCCGTGACCTTTCTATTCACATTATTTATGAATGCTTCCAAGTCCTCCATTAGAGGTTCAACCCAGAGACCGCTGTAAACTAGGTTTGTCCACTGCTCATCCACAAGCTTCTTGAAGGCGTTTTCATGTCTAGTACAGACAAATTTCTCAAGGTCCTTGTGTGCCTTCAAGAGAATCGTTGCTGCTGGGCACTCGTATACTTCTCTAGATTTTAACCCAACAATTCTATCTTCCATGTGGTCGATTCTTCCAATGCCATGTATGCATCCCAACTCGTGGAGCTTCATAATTAAATCAACACCATTCATTCGTACACCGTCAACAGAAACTGGGATGCCCTCTTCAAAGCCAATTTCAACGTAGCAGGGTTCATTGGGAGCCTTTTCTGGCGGGGTTGTCCAAAGGAAGACATCGGGTGGAGGCTCAATTTCGGGGTGTTCCAAAACTCCACATTCTATACTTCTACCCCACAAGTTCTCATCTATACTGTATGGCGAATTTACTGTAACGGGGATGGGGATTCCATGCTCTTGGGCGTATATAATTTCGTCGTCACGACTCATTCCCCACTCAACCACTGGCGCAATAATTTTCATCTCTGGTGCAAGAGTGTTAATTGTAACAGAAAAACGCACTTGATCATTTCCCTTGCCTGTACAACCGTGACTAATTGCATCAGCGCCTTCTTTCTTGGCAATTTCCACTCCCCATTTTGCGATTAATGGACGTGACAGCGATGAACTTATGGGGTAGGCGTCCTGGTAAAGTGCGTTAGCCTTAATGGCTTTCATTATGTACTCATTTACAAATTCCTCTCTGGCGTCTATAGTATAATGCTTTTTGACGCCGAGTTTTTTGGCCTTTTCCTCTATTTCCTTGAAATCTTTTGCCTGTCCCACGTTAAGGGTTACTGTAATAACGTCTGTATTATACTTTTCCTGTAGCCATACAAGCATACAGGAAGTGTCCAGCCCTCCAGAGTATAGTAATACACACAAATCAATCTCGTCGGGGCGTGCTGTGAAACTAGCAACTTTTTCTCTTAACAACCTTTAACCTCCAGAGAGAAAAGAGAGTGAACGGAAAAAAGTAATTCCAGTATTAATTTCAATTTAACGTAATACTCGAAACAAATTATCTTAGAAAAAGTTCTAAAAGACACAAATCATAATTCTAAAATGCAACCGTCACCTACTGGCAGAATTCACTATCCCATAAATCCGGGCTGAAAGTGCTGCAACTTGTTTTCTGGCTGCCACAACTCGTTTCATCTAGAATGCTTAGCCCGGATAGTTTACGCAAACACCTACCCATTTGCAGTTCAATAAGATAATATCTCTATGGGTGTTACGCTCTATAAACCGCTTCTTTTTTGAATATGCTACCCAAGCATTATAGGCAGGTTCAGCTGAGCCAGCCTAAACTTGGTACACTAATGTATTTGCGACGGTAAGCTAATTAGCCTTGACGTTACCTTTAAATTTCGAATCGCTGGAATCTTCTCCCGCCAACTTTAGTAGAGGCTTTTTCTTCGGCCTCTCTACTTCTTGTTTAGCATGTCTTGTTTCTGGTGCAATGGTAAATTTTAATTTTGGACTCGTTAGTTATTCTAAAGTAGGTGCTGTCAATGATTGCTGAAAAGACCGCGTTGGAATATTTGAATGATGCCAGGGAGCACGCAAAGTGCGGTGATTTTGTTGGAGCCTTCCTGAGATATATTCGAGCGGGGTGTTTTTTCAGGGAGTCCAGCGACTTGGTAAATTCTCTTGATTGTTATAATAAGGCTATGGAAGTCGCAAATGAACATTTGAACAAAAAAGAGTATATGGCCCTAGTTTACAGTGGCTTCGCCTCCTATTATCGTGGAGTCGGCAATAATAACAAATTTGTGGAAAATTTGTCGCAATCCGCCAAAATGCACATAGACGCAGCTGAAGAAAACATAGCCAAATGGCAAGATGCAGGAGGAAAATCTACTTCTTTAATCGAAACTGCCATCTCAGAATATAGTTGGGCCTCTTTTTGCAGTTTCTTCCTCGGCGACAAAGAACTAGCTAAAAATCTCGCCCTAAAAAGTTTGGATTTAGTCCAAACAAAAAGAATTAGAATTTGGAGGCGAGAATTAGCAAAAACCTGTGGAGCCATACTTAGCGGAAAATTAGAAGAGGCTCAGGCTCACTGGGTAAAGTTCCAAGAAAAGCTGTCCAACGACTACCTAGGCGAAACTGAATATTTTGAATACCTACGCATTGTTGAAAACTGCTTCAGCATCGCCAAAAGCCAGAAAAAAAATGAAAAGCACACAAAACTTTAACAGTAACCTTTTATATTATCTATAGTAGAAAAAATAAGTCAAAAATGTCGTAATTAGATTGTTTTTCCTTCCCCCGCATTACTAAAATCAAGATAGAAAGATCGAAGTGAAAAAGGAAAAATCGGGGAAGTGGAAAAACAAATTAAAACTCTCAAAACAAACAGAAAACTAAAATTTTCTGAGAATTATTTACTCCCTCAAAAGATATAAGTCTGCTAAACCTAGTAAAATTTAAAGCTTTTTGGTGGGAAAGCTTTGAGTGAAAAGGACTGCGAAGCTTTGCTTAGCAAAGCAAGAAGTTATGAGTCTCAAGCTACAGGCACCGTTGCAGGTCAAGAATATATTGAAAAAGCTGCAGATAAACTGAGAGAGGCAGGAGACTGCTATTTTAAACTTAAAAATTATGAAAAAGCCCTTAATTGCTACACCGAAGCTTATAAGCACCATAAAAAGATAAACTACACTGTTTCTGCAGCGATGGATTCTGAAAGAATGGCTCGATGCTACCAGAACCTTGGAAAAAAGGTTGAATTTGAAAAACTCATGCAAGAAGCTGCTGCCACCTACGCCGACCAGGGCGAGAAAATGAGCATGGCTGGAAATCTTGTATCTGCAGCCCTTCTCTACAGTGATTCCGCTATGGCATATAAAGCTCTTTCAAATTACGACTCTTTCAAAAACTGTTTTGAGTTGGCCGCCCAAAACTATTCAGAGTATGCTGAAATATTGCTAGAAGAAAGGGATTACGGTTACGCTGCAGCAAATTTGAGTTGGGCCGCCATGTGCAGCTTTGCAATATCAAATTTTGACGACGCAGCTAAAAAAGCAGATAGAGCACTTGAACTATGCAGTAAAAATAATATTAAAGATGAAAACTATGATGTGGCCGCTTTAAGTAAAGCCATTTGCAGTAGAGACTCTTCAAAGTCTAGGCAGTTATTCGACAGAATTAAGGACAATTTCAGCGAATCTGAAATTAAAATTGTGAACCAATGCCTCGAAAATTTAAGGTGAACACCCCATCTGCGAAGATTAATAAATACTGTAGGTAAAGAATTTATTGAGGAAAGTAAGCATGGTGGTAAACCTTGGCGAATAAAGAAAGCGATATAAACAGAAAAATCGATTACTACTCAGAAACCGCAAACCTACTTCTAGAAGAAGAAGCTTATGACATTGCATCAGACTTCTTCACTTTAGCTGGTTTCTACAGTTTATCCATAAGAGATACTGACTCAGCCAAAAATTTTTCAGACAAGTCCCTAGAATCATGCAAAAAAGGCAAAATACAAGATCACCATTACCTTTTCGCCTCCTCACTCAGGGAGCTATGCTCCGGCAATCTCAGTAAAGCCACCGAATACTGGAACAAAATAAAAAACAAATATACCGACGACGAAGTCCAACTTGTAGAGCAAATACTAGGCAGTTACCAAGAATCAATACCCCAAGAAAAAGAGGAAGAAATTCTAGACACATTCCTAGAAATGAGCCAAGCTAAGGAAGAAGCACCACCACTAGATGTATTTGAAGAAATAGCTCAGGAAACAGCACAAGCAACACCTCTCACCAGCGAAGCACAACCAGAAGAAAAATTTACGCCTCCATGGACAGAAGAGGAACAGAAGCCCTCAATAGAGAAGGAGGTAACCCCCGCGCCGAGAATAACAGGTACAGAACCAGAGGAAGAGTGGGAATTAGTTTCCCAACCATTAGAACCATCACCAATGACTCAACCTGAAAAAGAACCAGTATTCATAGAGGAAACCGAAATAGAGATGCAAACCCCCCCAGCCCCCACTTCAACCGCCAAACCATTGATTCCTCCCTCAACACCCCTAAAACCCTTAACTCCCCCAGTAACCCCACCACCCCCCCAAAAAGTACCATTATCAACGCCTGCACCTGCAGTTGCACCAAAGCCAGCACCATTAGAACCCCAGCCAGCTACAATAAAGAGAGAGCCTGTGCCCCTCGCCCCTCCTCCCGCAACCCGAGTCGGTGGTAAAAACATCTATGGCAGAATAAAGATAAGAGATATAGCCTGGAGAGTGGGAAAATCAGATGAGGAGCTAAGAGCAGTTCTTTCTAATCTAATAAATCAAGGAAAAATCGCCGGCTATATTCAGGGAGACGAATACATCCAAGCCCCAGACGAGGCGCTAACAATGCTTTCAGTTCCAAGTTATAAGACTCCCACCTATGCGACAGAAAAGGCAACTCAGTTTTTCACAACTTCGGAAGCTGACATCTCAGCCAAAACCAGAGAAGGCTACAAACGTTGTGGGGTCTGCGGATCAGAAATTCCAGAATGGACAAGAATATGCCCCAAGTGCGGCGCCAAACAATAAATCCAAAAAATCAAACAACACTCAAAACCCACCTAAACTCCACACATATATAGACATACAATCACACGCTCACGCGTTACAGACAAATGAAAACATATTCTTATGGTAAACCCCTATATGTTTCGCGTTTCAGGATAAAGTATGAAAATATGTTTTCAGAGCAAACCCCTCTACGCTTACGTGTCTTAGAAAGCATGAAAAAAGTTTTTTTATGGGAAATTATGAAAACCAAGTTCTCCATGGTAAACTATGGAAGTTAATCAAAATAAACTCACATAAATTTCGCTCCTTAAACAAATTGTATAAAATTTTTCCATAGTCATAATAAACATCTTAAGTAAAAGCCGTCACTTCCTAATTCTATTTCAAAATTGCTTCCAAACATAAAATTCCTATTTTAACATTTTACGCAGAGAAAGTATCCTGTTTTCAAGTATTTGATACGCCCTCAAGGCATCCTTCCTATCAACTATTAACAAAGTATCCGTGTAACACGAAATAATCTGGGTAATATTCACACCATTAGTTGATAGCAGATCCGTAATATAAGCAATCACACCCGGAACCTCAATAATTTGGTGGGGACTTATAATCACAATTACAGACTGGTCCTCAATCTCCAGAATTATACTTTTTTGACCAACAACCTCTACAATTTTTTCTTTACTCTGCAAATCAGTTACAACAGTGAAGGTTTCATTTCCCTGAGTCAACTGGAGGAAACGAAAAGAGTTAAGAGACTTAAAAATTTGATCAAAACGAACAATGAAGTTCTTCTGGTCGACTGTCAAAACCGCAACATCATTTTTAAGTTCCAAAATACTCTTAGCTATAACCTCCGTTATTTGTTCCTCTAAAAGTTTCTTTTTCGACTTCAACTCCTCCGCATAACGCATCAAAGCCATCTTAATGGAATCCACATTTACCGACTGCCTACCAACAATCTCCATCACCTGACCCTTAATCATCTCCGCAAGAGCCGAAAAATTAATCACACCCTGCCTCAACCCGTCAACTATGGAAGGCCTACTACCCACAATTAGCCTTGCAGCCTCAGCGATTGAAATTGGTTCTTGCTTCACCTCTCGAGGCATCACCATTCCTCACAAAAATTAAGATATATCCCTAGACTAAAACAGCCACCACTAATACATCTATTTTCACATTTTTAAAGACTATCGCCCCCAACTAAGATCTAAAAAACAACTCGAAAAAACATCGATACAATGTGCCCGCATTCCAGAAACTAATGCTAGAAATTCAGTAAAACATTACGATCCTTCACTTCAAAAGGAAGCCTCTCAAAAGTTCTACTACCTCAAGAAATTCTTCTCTCACCTGAATGTTTTCAAAATCACAGTTTGAAACAAGTCCCCCCAAGATTTTTAGAAAATCCTCACCCCCTGCTTTTTCTCGTATCACTCTTCCAACTTCCTCCAACAATCGTGTGTTAACTTCACCCCCCAACATGACACACCTCCTCAACCATTCAAAAAGCAGTCGCACTAACCTCTCCAAAACATCCCCCTCCAACCTATCAACTAACTCCAAATTCTTCATCAGAGCCTCAGCAGTAGTGCTAAACTCCCTTAGTTCCCTCTTTACAATTTCGCTAAGTTCTTCACCCTCATAAGAAGAAAAGTAATTGTCAACCACCCTGTTTAGGCAAGTCAAAGCATCCATCAAACTACGAACCACTAACGAATAATCTTTAATCTGAAGATAACACTCAGCCGCCGATTTGAAAAGGTTATAAGCATCATCAAAAGCATTCTTCCTCTCTTCCTCCCTGGCGGCCAATGAGAAAAGCTCCCCCGCCCTACTATAATACTGAGTAACATCAACGCTCCCATCAATTTTGCTCTGGCAAAACGCAGCCCTCCTCAAATTTCGAGCCCGAGTAACCTTCCCAATCGTTTTCTCCTTCCTATCCGCAGAGAGACACTGAACTAGAGCCTTCCTATAATACAACTTATATTTTTCCTCCTCTCCCAAAAGTTCAAAATACTGGGCGGCATTCTCATAAAGGATTGCCGCCTGCAAATGGTTGCCACACTTCACCCAACAATCACCAGACTTAACCGCAAACTCAGCTGCAGAAGCATAATTCTTCATCCCCCCAAAAATAATACTAATCGTTTTAAAATCACTAGCAGCATCCAAAATTCTACCTACAGAATAGTTCCTCTCGGCATCCCTAATAGCATTCTCCAAATTCTTAACCTCACTCATCAAACCACCAGAAACACGCTTTCACAGCCTCAAACACTAACCAAACCCTACAAGTAACATGTCCCATTTTGGTCTTCTCTATTTAACTAAACCGCCAAAAAGATTGATATAACTTTTGTCCACTCCAAAGTGATATAGAAAAGCCCTTTTTAAGGCTCCAAATCGAAAAAGAGGCCTCTATACAAGGCCCCCTTTCCAGTATCCCCGCTTTGTTAGTCTAGTATCATATTTTTCAACTCCTCGGTTTTTTGTTCAAACAATTTTTTGATTTTTTTTGGGG
>Ga0136652_1000586_pt1 | contig 17268 bp, 20 predicted proteins | sample ConPoolayeEmetaG_FD_94864 | JGI IMG/M metagenome (GOLD analysis project Ga0136652, IMG submission 94864) | Hot spring microbial mat communities from California, USA to study Microbial Dark Matter (Phase II) - Cone Pool mat layer E metaG... ...
GTCTTTTAACATACAAGGGTATTCCATCTTTTGTATAATATCTGTTAACAACTGTAAAATTGCCTGCATGAGTTCTTCTTATTTTGTCAAAAACTGATGGCTTCTGAGCTACAGAGGCTTCAAACTCTTTTACTGGTCTGTTTGGATTTTTATTCCATTCATTACATGCCCATTCACATCTTCTGCATCCAATACATTTTGTTATATCAACCAGAACAGCATATGGTTCAGGAGGAACTGGTATATGCTTTTCTTTTCTTTCAACATAAATTTCCCAGTTTTTTCTATTTGCGGTGTTTCCTCTAAAGTAAATTGAAGGAGCATCACCCTTTTCAATTGCTCCTGCAATTGCAGGTCCTCCAAGCAATGTAGTTCCAATAACAAGTCCAGATTTCTTTAAAAATTCTCTTCTACTTTTATCCATAAATCAACCTCCTTAGTATCTGCTCTCACCGCTCAAAAGATAATAAATGAAAATGAAAACAAACATAGCAGTCACTGCAATTACATACTCATAACCATGATGGGAGAAAAGTTGTTCAATTATATACATATTATTTCTCCTTTACAGATTCAGACTTTGTTATTATAGCAGAAGGTCTCATTTTCTTTTCTTTATGACAATCTGTACATTTCCTTGTAGGTTTCTCAAGTTTCATACTTTCATGACAGCCAATGCACTGAATATGATAGGCAGCCTGAAGTCTCAGTTTATTCGGGTTCAATGGATCAAAGGATATAGAGTGACAGTTTCTGCAGTAAGGTTTTGCATCTTTCTTTGCTTCTGCTTCTGCTCTGCTCTGATGATGACATCCATCACAAAGTGTTTCAAGTTTTGCATGGAAATATTTTGCCATTTTACTGTCATTTGAAACCTTAACAAGTCTGTCTATTATCTTTCTGTGTGGAAACTTGGCAGGTTCAAACTCTTTCTCAAGAACTTTTACTTCAACCTCTTTCTTTACTATTTCAGGATCAAGCTTCGCGGTTGAAAATGCTTCAGGAATTACAATCTCTTTTTTGTCTGTATGACATTTATCACATACTTCCTTCTTTGGATTTTTTGCCTTTATATCAATTGGAGGAATTATGCTGTGACATCCTGAGCAGTCCTTTTCAGCTTTTTTCTTATTATGACATCCTGCACAGCTCCATTCTGAAAACACACTGTGATAGGCTCCTGCTGTGTTGATCCAGTTGCCATCAGCACTACCGGTTAAGGTATGGCATTCTTTACATTTTTCATTTAAGGTCTCATGATGACAACTTCTGCATGTTTTCTGATAGAATTCATGATTTTTATGAGAGAATCCAACACCTTTCATCTTTGCATCATCTATCTTTAAGAATACTTTTTCTTCCTGATCCCTTTCAGGTCTTGGAACTTTTTCCAGTTCAGCAACGGTTCTATATTTCCCATCATGACATTTAATGCACTCAAGTGGAGGAAGTTTTTCATCCTTTGTGAGTTTTCCCTCTTTATTGATTGATACATGACAGTTAAGACATAACTGGTGAGATGCCTTTTGTAAATTAAGTCCCTTTTCAGCAGCTACCTTAGCAATCCTTGAATATTTTGGACCTTTCTTCTTATTCAGGTCATGGCAGTAATAGCATGACTCCTCTTTACCTTCTTCATATACCAGACGGAGTTCTTCTTTTTCTTCCTCTATGTCATATATATGATGACAGAGGCTACAATCTTTTTTACCTGTTCTTTTCTTGAGTTTCTCCACATGGTCATAATGAGCCTTAAAATCAAACTCCTTAACTGGATATTTTATCTTTAAGCCTTCCTTTTCTTTGGAATGACAGTCACCGCAGACAAGTGGACCGGATTTTTTACCTTCTTTAAGCTTCTGTTTATGACAATCCATGCATTCATCATGATAGGCATTCATTATGCTGTCTTTGTCTTTCTTGTCAACTTTCTTGGGAAATGTTGGCTTCAGTTCATTGTCAATCACAGGATGACATACACTGCAAGTCTCCCAATCCTTTTTACCTTCTTTTACCAGTGCATCAACATGCTTTTGATGCTCAAATATTACCTGAGGTCTTTCAAGCACACCAAATATCTCAGTATGAGCTATTGCAATCTTGTTTTCAGGTTTTGTCAGAGGTATCTCTTTGGAAACAGGAAAAGGCTGAGTATAAACTTTATTCAATCCATAAATAATAAGAATAAGATAGCACGCGAGAACTATAAGAAATAAAATCAAGGTTCTACTTTTCATAATTTACTCCTCTTCTTCAGCTTTTAATTCATCAGGAATAAGCATTGTCTTTTCAAGTAATTCATCAAAAAACATCAATTTTACTGGTAAATTCCAGTATTTTATAACATCTTTAAGTCCGACATTACAGTTATGACAAGGTGCAATAACTATTTTTGCTCCTGTTCTTAATATCTGTTCTGCTTTTACCCTGTTACCTTTTGCTTTATGAGATATCCACTGTGCCAAAACTGCTAAACCTCCACCTGCATTGCAACAGAAGTTGTGTTCCCTGTTAGGATACATTTCTCTGAAATCCTCACAGGTTTGCTGAACAATGTATCTAAATTTTTCAGCTGCTCCTGCTCTTCTAATAACATTGCAAGGGTCTTGCAATGTAACTGGTTCTTTAATCTTCTTAGCTGGATCAATCTTTAATCTCCCTGTAACCAAAAGTTCATAATAAAACTCTCCTGGCTGTAAAACCTCATAAGGCAAATCTTTGTATCCCATCATTATCGGTGCCACAAAACTTGTGGCAAATCTTGGATGCCCTCACTCAGTGAGGACCATCCTTTTAACTCGCAATCGTGCCGCATTCTCATAAAGTCCTTTCACAATTCTCTGCATAGTGACCATATCACGAATAAACATAGGCATATTACTACTGTCCCAACCTTCTTTGATACACATTGTCCAGTCTACACCAGCCACCTGCATTATCTTTGCAAATCTGTCTATATGATAAAATCCTGACTTTGGTTCAGCTGCAAGAGGATACCATATTATTTCTGCACCTTCTTTTTCTATTGGAATTCTTAAATTTTTAAAATCTGGTGCACCTTCTTCTTCTCTCCATAACAAAGCATCAATATAGTCATTCTGTGGCATCCAAACCTGATTAAGGGTAGCCATAAAAGCTTGATTCATTTCCATCATTCTTTGCGGAACAACACCTAAAAGAAAACAAAATCTTCTAACCATTCCTATAATAAATGTAATGTCAAGTCCAAAAGGACAATACATGCTACAACGATGACATATATTGCATTCTGTAAAAACTATTCTTGCACACTGCTTCACAAACTCAGCATCAACTTTGCCCTGTCTGTTTATGAGCTCCCAAGCTGTCATCCTCATCTTTGCAACAGGTGCATAAGTTGGGTCCTTGTCATTTGAAAGATACCATTGACAGGCTTCTGCACAAAGACCACAATGCATGCATGTATCTATTATTGATTTGACCCTTGAAGATATCTTACCAAATACTGCATTGTATGCCTTCTGTATTTTTTCAGGAGTAAGCTTCTTAATTGTCTCATCAAGCCCGGGGTCATTAATAACATCTCTTACATATTCAGGAAAATCTTTGCTTATTATCTTTTGTTTTTCTTCAGTTTTTACTTCATTTGTTTTTGTAGCCATATCATCACCTCAATATTTAAAATTTTACCAATCCTTTGTTTTCCATATAGCAAACTGAGAACCCATATATGCTCGTGTAAGGAAAAAGTAAAACATATGTGTAAGCCTCGTCAGAGGAATACTTATGAGCATAACCTCTCCAAAAAATATATGTAAATTAAGCATTGCCTTGTAAGAAAGAAGCCATTGATGATAGGCTAAAAATCCTGAAAGAAATGTTAAAAAGCATATTATCACAAAAATAATATCTGATGTAAATGTAACAAATTTTACAGTTGGATCAAAGATCCTTCTGAAAAAAAAGAAAACACAACCGATAATAACAATAACTGTCATTATATCTGCCCATGACTCTGGCAGCGTCCACCAGGAAATTTTCCAGGATTCATACCATAAAAGATTATGAGAAAGCAAAAATATGGGAGTAAACACAAGACAGAAATGAAATGAAAATGTAAGAAGAGTAAAATAAGGTTTTAGCCTCCACCTTCTTGAACCAAAGGGAATAAGCCAGTGAATTAAAGACTTTAAAGCTGCTTTCAGGTCTACAAAAGGAAGAACTAACTTTTCTTTTTTTGCCTGATTAACAAGGGTGTAGATTCTGTAAATACTCCCTATGATAAAAACTCCAAAGGCAACCCATGTCATGGGTCCTCTTAATATGTTGTAAAGAGTTGTGCTTTCAAGAAATCCCATCTTTATCTCTCCACAGTTTTATATTTCATTAACTGAAATAATTCTTCTAAAATATTTGCCACCGTCAATGCAGCGAACAAGAATCTTTGTTCCATCAGGACTGAACTGAGGATCCCATAGCCATTCGTATGCTTTTTTGCCTACCTTACCATTAACTGCAATGAAATACTTCCCGTCCTTTTCAACCCTCACTGCAACCTTATCTCCTGCTGGACTGAACTGAGGGTCCCATACAAGATCAAAAGTTTCATTCCAAACAACATCATCCACAACAACAGTATATCTGTTATTATGTTTAACAACTGCTGCTATACTTCTTCCATCAGGACTGAAGTTAGGTGTTAAAACCATCTGATTAAAAACATTTTTCCAGGGAATTCCATCTACTGCAACAGTCCATTTACCAACCTCTGTAGCAACAACTGCTGCAAGTCTTTTGCCATCAGGACTGAATTTCTGCCTCCACACCTGTATAAATGAATCCCAGATTGGATTCCCGTTCATTGCAAGTGTCCAGCCTTTTGGAGTCTGAACAGGAGCTACAACATCAGAGCTCTTTGGCTTAAAAACAGGCTCCCAGCAAGCTCCATAAGATTTATCCCATAATTTCCCATCTACTACGATTGAATATTGTGAAAGATCAGTCATTGCTGTTGCTGCAGTATGAGAACCGTCATGACTAAAAGTACAACCCCATATACTCAGAAAAGAATTATCCCATGCTTGTCCGTCAACAGCAACTGTATAGTTTTTTTGATAGAACCATTCAAGATCAAGCTCTTTTCGGGGTCTAATCTGAACATGGGTGGCTGTTCTTTTTCCATCAGGACTTATAACAAGGTCTCTTGCTTCGGGAAAAGTATTCTCCCACGCTACTCCGTTAAGACAGACACCGCTTGTCATCTCACCTGTTCTTATATTTACTGCTATGCTTTTTGTATCAGGACTCAATGTTAAATTCCATATCATATCAAATTTTTCTTCCCACATCTCTTTATCAACAACAACAGCCCATTCAAAGTCCCTGTAAGCAAGCACAATAGGTTGATTTTCAAGATTGAATTTAAAGGAATACATTCTTTCAAAAAGCTCATCCCAGACTTCATCATTTACGCGAAAAGTAAACTTTCTTTTTTCTGGCTGGACTATTGCTCCTATTTTCTCTCCATCAGGTGAGGGAGTTAGCTCTCTGAGGTCAATGTATTGGCTCTTCCACTCATTTATATCTGCTACTAACTTTTCTTTACTGTTCCAATCCCATTCTTTCTCTGCCATTTAAATTCCTCCTGAGATTCACTAACCTAATAATGATTATATAAAATACTAAACTTCATTTCTGAAAGTCAATGCTATTTTATTTATGTCATGCCTACAAATTCCTGAAAATTCATGAATATTTATATAATTTATGAATTTATAAATAAAACAAATTGAAAAATTTGTGATAAAATGAGAATAAAAATTACGGAGGTGTGCAATGAAAAAAGTTTTGGTAGTTTATTATTCAAGAACTGGAAATACTGAGAAAATGGCAAAAATGATTGCTGAAAAACTTGCAAACAAAGAAATCAAAGTTGATTTAAAAAGAGTGGAAGAAATAGAGATTGACAGTCTTCTGGATTATGATGGCTATATAGTAGGTTCACCGAATTATTTTGGGACAATGGCATCTGAAGTTAAAAAATTCATAGATGAAAGCGTAAAATATTACAGAAAAATTGAAGGGAAGCTTGTTGCAGCATTTACATCTACAGGAATGATTGGTGGAGGAGGAGAAACAGCATGTCTTGATATACTGAAGGCATTTTTAATTCATGGATGTATCTGCTTAGGATTTACAAGGCTGGGTCATTATGGACCTGTCTCAATTGGCAAACCTGATGAGAGGGTGGAAAGAGAAATAGATGAGATGGTTAATAAATATGTGGAAATTTTAAAAAGGATATAATATGTTTGACAGAAAAAAACAACTAAGATGGGCATCCCTTAAGGTTGGCATTGTTATAACAGTTACCCTGCTCATTATCTTTTTTGTTGTGGTTTTTTCTGGCGGAATCCAATCTGTTTTTAAAGAAAAATCTATGCTTAACATTTATATCTCTGATGTTAAAGGACTGCGGAAGGGAGCTACTGTAAGAATTGCTGGAGTTGATGTTGGCTCTGTTAAGGATATAAAACTCAGCAAAGAACACGGCACAGTTGTAAAAGTATCCATAGATAAAAATGTTTTAAGCTACTTGAGATCTGATGCAAAAGCAACTATTCAAACAATCGGATTACTCGGTGATAAATACATTGAAATATTCCCTGGTGAGTCCCCTTATGATTTTGATATATCCCGGGGAATGTATGGTTATCCACAAATGGAAGCAAGGGAAATAATAGGGATTGCCACATCCACAATGAATAAAATGGAAGGTTTAATTAACAAAATTGACTCTTTGATAACAAAAATTGATAAATCTGAAGGAACAATTCCAAAATTATTTACTGACCCTTCTTTGTACAATAATTTAAACTCAACAATCTCAGAGCTTAAAAGAACTATTGAAGAAATAAGGCATGGAAGCATTGGAATGCTTGCAAATGATAGAGAGTTTTATCAGAAGCTTTCAAATGCAGTTAAAAATCTTGAAAATATCTCAATCAAAATATCATCTTCTGAAGGAAGCCTCGGCAAAATGATAAATGATCCAATGTTGTATGAAAGTCTAACAAAATCATCTCAGAGACTTGAAAGTCTTCTTCAGAAAATTGAAAAATCCGAAGGGACACTTCAGATGCTTCTTAAAGACAAAACATTAGCAGATGATTTAAGACAGAGCATAAAAGAGCTTAAAGAATTAATTGAGGAAATAAAGAAGAATCCCAAAAAATTTTTCAAATTTAGCGTATTTTAGGTATAATTTTTTATGCCTATTCTTGAAATAAAAAAATATCCAGATGAGGTATTGAAAAAAAAGGCTGACTATGTAAGAAGTATCAATGGTGACCTCAGAAAGCTAATTGATGACATGATTGAAACTATGTATAATGCTCGTGGAATAGGTTTAGCCGCACCTCAGGTTGGAGTTTTAAAGAGAATTATTGTGTTAGATACAAACCTGACAGAAAACCAACGCTCTCCTGTGGTTTTAATTAATCCAGAAATTGTGAGGTCTGAAGGAGAAATTGTTTCTGAAGAAGGTTGCCTGAGCATACCAGGATTTATAACAAAAATTAAAAGAAAGGAAAAGGTCTTTGTAAAAGCTCTGGACAGAAATGGCAAACAGATAGAAATAGAAGGAACAGGACTTTTTGCAAGGGCATTACAGCATGAAATAGACCATCTTGAAGGAATTCTTATTATTGATAGAATAAGCCCCTTAAAAAGAGAGCTTTTCAGAAGAAAGTATCTGAAAAAAAAGAAATAGGTTTCTTATGTCAGAAGGGATAGTCTTTTTTGGAACTCCAAAGTTTGCTGTCCCTACACTTAAAGCTCTAATCTTAAAGGGAGAAAAAATATTGCTCGTGGTAACACAGCCTGACAGACCAAAAGGAAGAGGGAAAATAATTCAACCACCTGAAATTAAAAAAATCGCAGTGGAATACGGCTTACCCCTTGTCCAGCCTGAAAGGATAAAGAATGAAGAGTTTATAAAAAAACTGAAGTCTTTAAATTTAGAATTTGGAGTAGTTGTTGCTTATGGCAAAATTCTTCCAAAAGAAATTCTTACAACTGCAGAGCATGGTTTCATAAATCTGCATGCTTCTTTACTGCCAAAATACAGAGGAGCAGCACCAATACAGTGGGCATTAATTAAAGGAGAAAAAATAACAGGTGTAACAACCATGCTCATTGACGAAGGATTGGACACAGGAGATGTGCTTCTGCAGAAAGAGGTTCAAATTGAAGATGATGACAATGCACAGAGCCTTTCTGAAAAACTTTCATTAATCGGTGCGGAACTGATTGTTGAAACAATTGATAAAATGAGAAAAGGTATTATCACACCTTTGCCACAGAAAGGTGAACCAAGCTATGCTCCCACACTAAAAAAAGAAGATGGAAGAATTAACTGGCATAAACCTGCAAGAGATATCTTCAATCTTATACGCGGCACTTATCCATGGCCCTGTGCATACTGCTTTCTAAAAAATGAAAGAATAAAAATAATAAAGGCAGAACTCATTGAAGGTTTGAGCAGTCCCGGACTGATACTAAAAGCTAAGGATGAGTTAATTGTTGGGACAGGGAAGGGGCTTCTTAAAATTCTACTGATTCAACCTGAAGGTAAAAAAATAATGACAGCAAAGGAATTTGTTTGTGGAAGAAAAATAAATGAAGGCGTGGACTCATTTTCTTAGAGGTTTTGTCCTTAAAATTTTTTATCCTTTACTGATGCTTGCTGGTGCATTTCTTAAATCCAGAAGATCTCAGTTTCAGGCATATATTGTAAAACTCAACAACTGTCTTGTCATGCGTGATACTGCTGAGGTAAATAAAATACTTCTTTTACTTCCGCACTGCATTCAGAACTCAAAGTGTGATGTCAGACTTACTTTTGATGTTTTTAAATGCCGCAGATGTGGAAACTGTAAAATAAAGGATTTAATTGAGCTTGCAGAAGCTTACAAGATTTCAATTGCTATTGCAACAGGAGGCACAATTGCAAGAAAGGTGGTCAAAGAGGTAAAACCCGATGCAATAGTTGCTGTTGCCTGCGAAAGAGACCTCTCAAGTGGAATAGTTGATACATATCCCCTGCCAGTTATTGGAATTCTGAATGAAAGACCATTTGGTCCATGCATTGATACAACAGTGAGTCTGCAGAAAGTTGAGGAAGCTCTTAAATGGTTCATAGATCACAAAATCCGAGACAGAAAGCAGTTGAAATTTTAAGCAGTGTGTTGGGGGAAAATAAACCCCTGAAAATGCTACTAACAGATGATGTGCTTTCAAGGTTTAATATGTCTGACAGAGTGCGGTTTATCAGTTAATTTTTATGCGCGTTCCTGAGTATGCAGCGGTCTTTGAAGCAGTAAATATTGAAAAAAGATATAAGAAAAAATCTTCAGCAGTAAATGCAATCTTGAGAAATTTTTTAAGAAAATACAAAAAAGAAGGAGTTGCCGTAACTGAGCCTGAGGAAGGAGAACAGGTAATTAATAAATTTTTGCAGAAACATGATGAATTTTGTAGTATAAAAATGTTGCGGACATATCCGCATATCCATGGGATGGATGGCTTTTATATTGCAAAACTTTTAAAAACTGAATGAGAAAATTTCTATACATAACAGGAATAATATTAGCAGGATTTATTACAGGCTATATTTCCCTGACACTTTTAGTTTCTGGAGGAAACACAGAAACTCCTGATTTAAGAGGGAAAAGCATTGTTAAGGCAAATCAGATATTAAGGGAAAAAGGACTTTATATAAGGATTGATGGAGAAGAGTATGCTGAAACTCCTGTAGGGACTGTTTCAAGACAGTCTCCACCTCCAGGAACAAAGATTAAGAAAGGGAGGGAGGTTGGAGTAATAGTCAGCAAGGGATTGAGATTTTCCATACTGCCTCAGGTTACGGGAATTAGTTTTGAGGAAGCTGAAAAAATTTTAAATACAATTGGTATACCCGTGGAAAAAATTATCTATATTCACTCTGAAAAATATCCTGAAAACATTGTTATAGCTCAAAGACCTGAGCCTGAGGAAGGAGGAAAGGCAATAAAATTAATTGTAAGTCTCGGTAAAAAGGAGGAGAAAAATTGACACTTATAGCACCATCAATACTTTCTGCTGACTTTGGAAGGCTTGCTGAAGAGATAAAACTCACTGAGGAATCAGGAGTGGATATGATTCACATTGATGTTATGGATGGAGTATACGTTCCTAATATTACTGTTGGACCATTGATTGTTGAAGCTGTTAAAAAGGTAACCAGACTTCCTCTTGATGTTCATTTAATGATTGTAAACCCTGAAAAATACATAGAAGATTTTATCAAAGCTGGAGCTAACATTCTTACAGTTCATTTGGAAGCATCCAGGCATCTTCACAGAACAGTATGGCAGATAAAAGAAAGGGGTATTAAAGCCGGAGTATCCTTAAATCCTGCAACTCCGCTTAATTCAGTTGAGGAAATTATCCAGGATATTGATCTGCTTCTTATCATGTCTGTTAATCCAGGGTTTGGAGGACAGCAGTTTATTTTATCAAGTATAGATAAGATTAACAGAGCAAAAAAAATGATTTTATCAAGAGGTTCTAAGGCTCTTTTGGAGGTTGATGGAGGAGTCAAGCTTGAAAATGTAAAAGATATTGTCAATGCTGGGGCTGATATTTTAGTTATAGGTTCAGCATTTTTTGGAGAAAGAGACTATAAAAAATTTGTTGATAAACTGAAAAAGCAATTAAGTGAAAAAATATATTGAAAAGGCAGAAAAATTAAGGTTTAAGGGTTTATTCAGAGAATCATTAAAGCTCTGGAGAAGGATTTACAAAAAAGCAATTAAAAAAGCTGAATCAGAGCTTGTTCTTGATGCCCTGATAGTACTGGGAGATTTGAACCGTATAACTGGAAAAATCAACAGTGCTGAAAATTATTATAAAGAAGCTACTGAGCTTGCTGAAGCTGTTGGCAATGAGCTTGCACTGGCAGATACCTTGACAGGACTGGCTCTTTCAAAAAAAGCAAAAGGACAGTGGAAGGAAGCTTTAAAAATTATAAGAAAAGCAAAAAATATTTATGAAAGAAACAAAGATAAAGAAGCAATTGCATTTACATTGTGGTCTCTGGGAACTATATGGAGATGGGCAGGAAGAATTAAAAAATCACTTCAGGCTTTTCAAGAAGCTCAGCAGTTATTTAAAAAAATTAAAGATAAAAAGGCTCTTGCATATACATTCTGCGGAATAGGTGGCAGTTCAAGAATTTACAGCAGATTTGAGACTTCCATGAAATACTACAAAAAAGCAAATGAAATATTTAAAGAAATTGGAGATAGATTTGGTACAGCATATTCTTTCTGTGGCATAGGTAACGCTTATAGAATGAAAAACGACCTTAAAAATGCTGAAAAATTTTTTAAAAAAGCCCTGAATATTTATACAAAAATCGGTGATATTGTCAGCTCATCATACACCTTATGGAGCATGGCAGTTGTAATGATATTGAATAAAAAATATCTCACAGCATGGCAGTATATAAAAAATGCTGAAAAAAACTTTAAAAAATGTAATGACCCTCGTGGTTTAATATATTGCATGCTTCTTAAGGGAATGTTACACTATCTTGATAAAAGAAAAAAAACTGCAAGAAAATATTTTATGAGAGCTTTCAGGGAAGCTGAAACCTATGATTTTGCAGTTGAAAAAAAACATGCCCGAAATTTACTTGAGGGCAGATATTCTGTCCCCTTTAACATTCCATAGGGGTATAATATGAATGAAAGAATATTAACAATTCCTAATATGCTGAGTCTTTTAAGAATTTTCCTTGTGCCCTTTTTCATTATGGCGATGACTACTAAATCCTACAGTCTTGCTCTGAAAATTGTGGCTCTGGCTGGCTTAACAGATACCCTTGATGGAATTATTGCAAGGAAATTCAATCAAATTTCTAAGATTGGTTGTATTCTTGATCCTGTAGCAGATAAAGTTCTTCTTTTAAGTATCATGATAACTTTTTATATAAATGATATAGCTCCTAAATGGTTTCTTTCAGTGGTTTTCACAAGAGATGCTATTGTGGCAATTGGATGGCTTGAAGCATATATAAGAGAAAAGATAGCCATAAAACCTACAATACTTGGTAAAATAAGCAATGCCTCGCAGGTGATTATATTCGGTTACATTCTTCTTTCAACAAATTTTGATATTCCTTCACCGCCTGAGTTCTGTTACTTTCTCGTAAGTCTTCTTGTTACTGTTTCACTACTTCAGTATATATCCATAAGATTCAAAAAAAGATGAAAAACAGAGGAGTTAAAATTGAAAGTGTAATACATGAGAGTCCTGCTTACAAAGCAGGAATAAAACCAGGAGACAGGATCCTCTCAATAAACAGTCATGCTGTTAGAGATGCTCTGGATTTAATGTTTTATGGAGATGAAGAAATCCTTAAATTCGTTATTGACAGAAATGGTGAAGAAATCAGATTTAAAATCAAAAAAAATGGTGAGCCACTTGGAATTCAGTTGCCCTTCAAAATAAAAAGATGCAGAAACAGATGCTTGTTCTGTTTTGTTGATCAACTTCCAAAAGGACTGAGAAAATCCCTTTATGTTAAAGATGAGGACTACAGGGCAAGCTTTCTTTATGGTAACTATATTACTCTAACAAATCTTACTAAAAAGGACTATGAAAGAATAGAAAAACTCAGACTGAGCCCTCTTTATGTATCTGTTCATGCCACAGATCCTGAAATAAGAAATCGCCTTCTGGGAAACTATAATGCTCCACCAATCCTTTCAGAACTTAAAAAACTTGCAAAAATTAAAATAAAAATGCATACACAGGTTGTTGTCTGTCCAGAAATTAATGATGGAGAGGTGCTTGAAAAAACAATTTCAGAACTTTACAAGCTTTATCCATATGTGGCTTCAGTAGCTGTTGTACCTGTAGGGCTTACAAAATATCATAAAAATGGACTAAAACCTGTAACAAAGGACAGAGCGGAGGAAATAATAAAAATTGTTGAAGTATTTCAAAAAAGATTCCGCAAAAAATACGGGTTTACATTTGTCTATCTCAGCGATGAGTTATATTTAAAGGCTGAGAGAGAATTTCCATCACTCAGGGTATATGATGATTTTTCTCAGATTGAAAATGGAGTTGGAATGGTTCCTTTATTTATGCACAGAGCCATGAAGCTTCAGATACCTTCTTTGAAACTTAAAAAAAGATTTATAACATTTACAGGTATTTCATTTTATCAATATCTTGCAAGGTTTATGGAAAGATTAAAAAAAAGAAACATCCCCATAGATTGTTATCCTCTGAAAAATAATCTATTCGGTGAAACAATAACAGTAACAGGACTCCTAACAGGTGAGGATATAACAAAAGGCTTAGTTCAATATACAGAACCTGGTGATATACTTCTCATTCCTGATGTTACAATGAAAGATTCAGAAGATAAATTTATAGACGATTTAACTATAAAAGATATAGAAAAAATTTTAAATGTTAAGGCATTGAAAATAGGAACAGAACCAGAAAGTTTACTGAAGGCTTTAAAATATGAAGATTGACAGGAACGATGTAAAAAAATTAATATTGATTAAGAACTCAAAATTCCATAGGAGCTTGAAATGTTTGAAAGGTTCACCGAAAAGGGGCGTAAAATAATCCTGTATGCAAGAGAAGAAGCTGAAAGGCGTAACAGTGAATTTCTTGATACAGAGCATCTGCTTCTGGCAATTTTAAAAGAGGAAGAATCAATTCCTGTAGCAATCCTGAGAAAAGTTGGCATTGCTCCTGAAAATCTTAGATATGAAATAGAAAAAAAGATAGCCAGCGAAGGAAACCTTCTTACTTATGGAGAGATACCGTTTTCTCCAAGAGCAAAAAAGGTTCTTGAATATGCAATTGAAGAAGCCCGACTGCTTGGACATCCATACATTGGAAGCGAGCATCTATTTCTTGGCTTGATTAAAGAGGAGGAAGGCATAGCTGGTAAAATCCTGAGAAGTTTTGGAATCAATCTCCTTGCTGCAAGGCAGTTAACAATAAACTTTTCAATAAGACCACATTTTCAGGGCACACCTCAAAAGGAAAGAAAAAGAACAAACACACCTGCACTTGATGAATTTGGAAGAGATTTAACACTTCTTGCCATGGATGGCAAACTTGATCCTGTAATCGGAAGACAAGAAGAGATAGAAAGAGTAATCCAGATTCTTGGAAGAAGAATCAAAAATAATCCTGTAATTATTGGAGAGCCGGGGGTTGGTAAAACTGCGATTGTTGAAGGGCTTGCACAGAAAATTGTTGAAGGAAATGTGCCTGATATTTTGCTTGGAAAAAGAATTATAGCACTGGATCTTGGAGCATTAATAGCAGGAACAAAATACAGGGGGCAGTTTGAAGAACGCCTTAAAGCAGTTATGAGAGAGGCAACACAGTCAGAAAATGTTATCTTATTTATAGATGAGCTTCACACAATAATCGGAGCTGGTGCAGCAGAAGGCTCTGTGGATGCATCAAATATGTTAAAACCAGCACTTTCACGCGGTGAGATACAGTGTATAGGAGCAACAACTCCTCAGGAATACAGAAAATATATTGAAAAGGACGGCGCACTTGAAAGAAGATTTCAGCCTGTTTATATACAGCCAACAACTGTTGAGACAACGATTGAGATCCTTAAAGGAATCAGAGAAAAATACGAGTCCCATCATAAAGTAAAAATTACAGATGAAGCATTAGAGGTTGCAGTTAAACTCTCAGATAGATATATAACAGATAGATATTTACCTGACAAGGCAATAGATGTTATTGATGAAACAGCATCAAGGATTAAGCTAAAAAGATCTGTTATACCTCAGGAATTAAAAGATCTTGAATTTGAACTTGCCAGACTTTCAAAGGAAAAATCCATGTATATCAAGCTTCATGACTTAACAGCTGCCCAAAAAACAAAATATGAAGAGGATAAAATAAGAAGAATCTATGAATCAAACTACAAGAAATGGAAAGAAACAATGTATAAAGAAGTTCCTATTGTTACTGCAGAAGATGTCTCATATACAGTTTCAAGAATGACAGGAATCCCTCTTTATAAACTTGAACAGGCAGAATCTGAAAAACTTCTTCATATGGAAGAAGCCTTGCATAAAAGAATCGTCGGACAGGATGAAGCAATAAAAACTGTATGTAAAGCAATAAGACGCTCACGTGCAGGACTTAAAACAAAAAATAGACCTGTGGGTTCATTCTTCTTTCTCGGACCAACAGGAGTTGGCAAAACAGAGCTTGCAAAGGCTCTTGCAGAGTTCATGTTTAATGATGAAAATGCTTTGGTTAAATTTGATATGTCTGAATATATGGAGAAATTCAATGTATCCAAACTCATAGGTGCACCTCCAGGATATGTAGGATATGAAGAAGGCGGACAGCTTACAGAAAAAATTCGTAAAAGACCATACTCTGTTGTTCTTTTTGATGAGATTGAAAAGGCTCATCCTGATGTATTTAACCTCCTGCTTCAGATACTTGATGAGGGAGTTCTTACAGACAGCTTCGGAAGAAAGGTGGACTTCAGAAATACAATCATAATAATGACATCAAATATTGGAGCAAGACTTATTGAAAAATCAACCCCCCTTGGATTCCACAAATCTCATTCCACTGATGTATATGCAAAAATCAAAGAAAATGTTTTTGCAGAGCTGAAAAAAACTTTTAATCCGGAGTTTTTAAACAGAGTTGATGATATAGTTGTATTCCATCCTCTTGAGGAATCCCATCTCCTTGCAATTCTGGATCTGTTAATCTCTGAAACAAACAGAAAACTTTCTGAATACGGAATGATTATAACAGTCTCTGATGAGGTAAAACACTGGATTCTAAACAAATATTATCAACCAGTCTATGGGGCAAGGCCAATGAGAAGAGCAATAGCTAAAGAAATAGAGGATCCTCTTTCAGAGGAAATTTTAAAAGGTAGATTTAAAGGAGCCAGTCTCATAAAAGTGGAGTTAAAGAACAATAACATAGAGTTTGAAGAAATTGAGGAAGAAGTAACAGCTTCTATTAATTAAGGTAAAGCATGAAAAAAAATGTTTTTTTAATTTTATTTATTTTACTTGCATTAATTGTTACAGGAAGCATAGTTTTTAAAAAAGGTAAAACTCTATCACTTCAAAAAAAGGCAGAAATAGGTCAACCAGCTCCTGATTTTGAACTTAAGGATATTAATGGGAAAAAATGGCAACTTGGTGAGTTTAAAGGTAAAATTGTGATTCTTAATTTCTGGTCATCATGGTGTAATGACTGCAAAGAAGAAAAAAAATCAATTCAGGCTTATTTAAATAAAAATAGTTCAGATGATCTGATATTTTTAACTGTTGTTTATAAAGATAATCCCTCACGGGTAGCAGAAATTGTTAAAAATGCAGGATACAGTTTTCCTGTATTAATTGATGATGGAAATGTTTCATCTTTATATGGAGTAAAAGGAGTTCCTGAGACTTTTCTAATAGACAGGAAAGGGATACTGAGACGTAAAATTATAGGACCAATTCATTGGGATAATCCTCATATAGTTCCGCACCTGAAACAGGTGCTCTCTTAATGGGGAAACCCTCTCAGCCAAAAAAGGTTTTATTATTTGTTGGAACTCTGTTTAAAGATGAGGAAGCATATTATAAGGCAAGAAATATTCTTGTAGAAAAATTCGGAGAAATACTCCTTGAATCAGCTAAGAAGGAGTGGAACTATTCTCAGTATTATAATGCAGAATTTGGCAGGCCTTTACTGAGAAGGTTTATATTTTTTAGAAATCTAATATCAGAAGCTGAGATAGCTCAGATTAAACTTCAAACAAATCAGATTGAAGAGACTCTTTCAATCAATGGAAAACGCACAATAAATCTTGATCCAGGATACATAGGGCTTGCAAAAGTGGTTCTTGCCACAACAAAGGATTATTCACACAGAATTTATATTAAAGACGGAATTTATGCGGAAGTTACCCTCATATTCAAGAATAAATCTTTCCAGCCACACATAAATACCTACAGAGATTATGCTGATGATTATTACATAAAAATTTTCAATCTTATGAGAACAGCATATAAAGATATCCTCAATAAAAAAATGACCTAAAATTGCCATTAGGCATATAAAAAAGTGAGCCTCCTTTTTGTGGATTTTAGTTTTAAGGGTGATATAAAATATCACCCAATAGATGAAAAAAAACACAAAAAAGGAGGCTCATAAATA
>Ga0136652_1000588_pt1 | contig 17213 bp, 11 predicted proteins | sample ConPoolayeEmetaG_FD_94864 | JGI IMG/M metagenome (GOLD analysis project Ga0136652, IMG submission 94864) | Hot spring microbial mat communities from California, USA to study Microbial Dark Matter (Phase II) - Cone Pool mat layer E metaG... ...
CTCGAGCCGCCGACGAGGGCAGTCCGGGACATTGTCGTCGCGGGCGACGGCAAGGTTTATGGACTGGCCGAGCCCGAACGCCTGTTCGTCTTCGACGCGGAGAAGGGCGTGTTCGTTCATGACGAGGCGCTGAGCGGCTACGGCCGCCTCACCGGAAGCCAGGCCCCGCGGACCATGGCGATCGGCCCCGACGGATCAATTTATGCGCTCTTTACCGAGGCCGTTGTGCGCATCGAACCGGGCACTTTTGCCCATCGCGCGCTCGCCCGGCCGGGCCGGCAGATCACCGCGGGCATCGTAATCCATAAGAACCGCCTCTATTTCGCCTGCGGTTCCCACCTCTGGAGCTACGATTTGGCGGGACGCCGCACCTGATCCGCGGAATTCGCAGGGGGTCCCCTTCATCCTTGAACTTCCGCTTTGAATAGCCAGAAAAATCTGCTATCATCGCGGAGGGTCTAATGATCGGAGCGATTATAGGCGATATCGTCGGTTCCGTCTACGAGTTTCACAATATCAAAAAGACGAACTTTCCTCTCTTCCGCTCGGACTCGACCTTCACCGACGATACCGTTCTCACGGTGGCCGTGGCGGATTGTCTTCTTCACGGCGGGAACTATGCTCAGAAATTCAAGGAATACTACCGGCTCTATCCCCACAGAGGTTACGGCAGTTCCTTCCGGAATTGGGCGGCTTCCGCGAGCGTCGAGCCTTACGGGAGCTTCGGCAACGGCTCCGCCATGAGGGTCAGTCCGGTCGGCTTTGCCTTCAGCAGCCTGGATGAGGTTCTCGCCGAGGCGAGGAAGAGCGCCGAGGTAACGCACAACACCGAAGAGGGAATCGCCGGTGCCCAGGCGGTGGCGGGCGCCATTTTCTTGGCCAGGATGGGGAAGGAGAAGCGGGAGATCAAGGACTTTGTCGAGCAGGCCTTTGGTTACGACCTCAGCGAGCCTCTCCGCCGGATCCGGCCCCGTTATGAATTTGACGAGACCTGCCGCGGTTCCGTCCCCCAGGCGATCACCGCTTTCCTCGAATCGCGGAGCCTGATCGACGCCGTCCGGAAAGCCGTTTCTCTCGGCGGAGACAGCGACACGATCGCCTGCGTCGCCGGTGGGATCGCCCACGCCTATTACGGTCACGTCCCCGCCAGGGTCGAGAAAGAAGCCATGGGCAGGCTCGACAGTCGGCTCCGGAGCGTGGTGCTCGAATTCAAGGCCAAATACTTGTCTTTATCGAAATAGGGGAGAATCAAGGGCGGAACGGCCAGCCGAGATGAACCGTACGGTCGAATTCCTCTCCCGCTTTTGCCGGGAGCACCGGCTGGATAAAAAATACCTCATTTGTCCTTCTTATAAAGTGGGCCGGCAGATCGGGGAATCTCTGGCCAAAGAAGGAGAAAACTGGGTCAACCTCCACTTTATGACCTTGTCCGCGTTGGCGCAGCAAATCGTCGGCGCGGAGCTTTCCCGGACCGGGATGAGGCTCCTTTCGAAACCGCGAGCTTTTTTCCTCGTCGAAAAGATATTCCGCCGGCTAAAGAACGAGGCGGAGCTCGATTATTTCGGCAAGATTGAGGCGACAACAGGGATCGTTCGGGCGCTCGAGAACTCGATTTTTGAATTGAGAATGGCCGGACTGAAGAGCCGGGATCTCGAGCCCTGGAATTTTATCGACGAGCGAAAAGGCCGGGAGGTAAAGCGGCTGCTCCGTGCCTATGAGGATGAACTCCACAGGGAGAAGCTCATCGACCTTCCCGGGCTTTATGAGCTTGCCCTGAAGCAAACGAGCGCCGGCCGCCAAAAACGTCGCGCCGGAATCTATGGCGGAGGCGAATGGTACATCGCCCTCCGTGACCGGCCTCTCGATCGTCTCGAACGCGAATTCCTCAGCCGGCTGGCCGGCGAAAACCTCATCCTCGTTCCCCAGGATCCCGTTTACGGCCTCATCCGGCCGCGGCGGATGTGGGATGGAGGGACGGATTCTCCGGCGCCGTCCGAAGTGCCGCCTGGATCTTCCGTCACGAACATCGAGCGTCTTCCCTGGCTTTTCGCCACCGCGAAAGCCCCGCCTCCCGTCCTGGACGGAAGCATCGATATTTTTTCCGCCATCGGCCCGACCAACGAGTGCCGCGAGATCCTCCGCCGCGTCACGGCCCGGAAGATCCCCTTCGACGACGTCGAGATCGTCCATCCGCCGAATTCGAGTTTTCCCTCGATCATGTATTCCCTGGCCGCAAAATCCGGCCTTGCGGTGACTTTTGCCGACGGCATCCCGATCGCTTTCACCGGACCGGGAAAAGTGTTCAGCGGGCTTATCCATTGGCTGGAAAGCGGTTATCTCGTCTCCGACCTCTGCGCCCTCCTCGAGGCGGGAGCGGTCAAGTTTCCCCCGGAAATAGGAGATGTCGCCCTTACGCCGTTTAAAGCGAGCCGCTATCTTAAGAGCGCCATGATCGGCTGGGGAAGAGAGCGGTATGTGAAGCGGCTCCAGACTCTCATCCAGGACGCCGAGGAAAGCGCCAGGGCGGCCGAATCGGAAGGAGAATTCGAGAGGAGCGAAAAATTCCGGGCGACCGTCAGCGAGATCGAATCCCTCGCCGCCCTGGTCAAGAGCATCCTGGCGCTTTTTCCCCTCGAGTCCGAGGACGGCAAGGTCGATTTCGCGGCCCTCTGCCGGGGGGCGTCCTCATTTATTGGCAGGTTCGCCGCGGTTTACGGCGAGCTCGATGCCGAAGCCCTCGGCCTCCTCGAGTCGAGGCTCAACGAGGGGGCGTCCTCTCTTTCGGGCTCATCCGGCGCTCCGGTTCTCCAGCGGCAGGCTGCGTTCGAGTGGCTCAGGGACCTGGCGTCCGGGTTGAGGGTGGGAGCCTCGGGGCCTCTGCCCGGCCATCTTCATCTCTCGAACTGGAGGACGGGGGGATTCTCGGGACGTCCGGAGACCTTTGTCGTCGGCCTCGACCAGGCGACGTTCCCCGGAAGCGGCATCCAGGACCCGATTCTTCTCGATGACGAGAGGCAGCGGATATCGAAGGATCTCCGGACGAGCGACGAATCGCTGCGGGAAAACCTGTGGTCAATGGCCGGAATGCTGTCCGGTTTAAGAGGCAGGGTGACGCTGAGCTATTCCGCTTACGACATCATCGAGGAGCGGGAATCGTTTCCCTCTTCGCTCGTTCTGCAGGCGGCGCGGCTGAAGGAGGGAAAGCCGGACCTCGATTATTCGGCGCTCGACCGGTTGATTCCCGAAGCAAGAGGATTTCTCCCGGAAGGCGAGATCGAGAGCAGAGTGGACGAGATGGATTGGTGGCTCGGGAAGCTTGCTTCGGGAGGGATCCTGAAGGATGGAATGGAGGCGGTCAAAATAAACTTCCACCTTCTCGGGCGCGGAATCTTCGCCCAGGAGAGACGCGGAAAGCCAAAGGTGAGCGAGTTCGAGGGAAAAATCGAGGTCGATCCTAAAGAGCTCCATCCTCTCCACAACAGGAATCTCGCCCTCTCGGCGTCGCGGCTTGAGAAACTCGCCGAATGCCCCTTCGCTTACCTGATGCGGTATGTTCTTGAGGTGATCCCACCGGAGGAGCTCGAACTCGACCAGTCGCAATGGTCAACTCGCTCCTCCGAGGGGCGTTGCTCCATGAGATTTTTGCCCGGTTCATGAGGGAGTTGAAAAAAGAGAGGCGTAAAAGAAAAACCGGGCCGATGGCCGGGCCGCGCCGGATAAAAGGGCCGGTGGTGAGAGCCGTTGAGCACGGGCCGTTGATGAGGAGGATCACCGAGGAAATAATCGAGCGATACCGGGAGGAGATTCCGCCGCCCTCGGAGGCTGTCTTTGAGCAGGAGAGAAGGGAGATCGAGGAAGCGGTTGCCGTCTTCCTTAAGACGGAAGAGGAAAGAACGATAGCGGCCGAACCGATCCTGTTTGAAGTCGGGTTTGGAACAAGGAAGGAAAGCGAAAGGGACGACAGGCGAGAGAGAGAAGGCGCGGGAGGAGACGTCCCTGCCGGAGAGGAAAGGATGGAGGAGCCGGCGATTTTGGATCTCGGCCCCGGCCGCTCCGTATCGATCGCCGGAAGGATCGATCGTATCGACCGGCTCGAGGACGGACGCTACCGGGTCATCGATTATAAGACGGGAAGCTCCAAGACCTACGATGATCTTGAGATGTTCGGCCGGGGAAGAATCCTGCAGCACGCCCTCTATGCGGTGGCGGCCGAGCAGATCCTGAAAAAACTCGGGATCGATGAGCGGCCGGTCGTCGCGGAGAGCGGGTATTATTTCCCGACCCGAAAGGGCGAGGGAAATTGGGTTCAGCCGAGGTTCGACAGGCAGATTTTCTGCCGGCTGGTTGTGGAGCTCCTCGAGATCATCGCGAAAGGGCATTTTGTCGCCAACCCGGGGTTGGAAGATAACGATTGCCGGGAGTTCTGCGATTATGGCCGGGTCTGCGGCGGTTCGGCCGCCCGCGAGAGGGCGAAAGAAAAAAAAGAGAAAAATCTCGATGTTTTCGCCGTTTTTGACCGGTTGAAAGAATATGAGTAAAAAGCCCTCGAACATCGAAACCGAAGGCGAGCCACGGTTTCGAGAACCATCTTTGCCGTTCGCTGAACTGCCGGATGCGGAGGTCCGCCGAAAAATCAGCCAGGATCTCGATCGGACGATCTTTGTTGAGGCGGGCGCTGGGTCGGGGAAGACGAGAAGCCTGGTCGAGCGGATGATCGCCCTGCTGCGCGCCGGAAAATGCGCCGTCGGCGAGATCGCCGCCGTCACCTTCACGCGCAAGGCGACGGCCGAGCTCCGCAGCCGGTTCCAGATCGAGCTTGAGAAGGCGCTGGGGAAGGAGACGGACGCTAAGGTCAAGGAGAGGCTGCGGGATGCCCTCCGGAACCTGGAGCAATGCGCTGTCGGGACGATTCACTCCTTCTGCGCCAGACTTCTTCGGGAGCGGCCGATCGAGATCGGCCTCGATCCGGGTTTCACTGAAATGGAAGAGATCGATGATGCCATCCTCCGGGCCGAGTGCTGGGCCGATTACCTGGTCAGGGTTCGGGTCGAGGGACAGGACGTCCTCCGGGGGCTTGAGGAGGCCGGAGTCGATCCCGAGGATCTCGAAGACGCGTTCGACGCCGTGTCGCTCTATCCGGAAGTGGAGATCGCAGGCGGCAGGGGGGATATCCCGGATTATGCCGAGTTCAGGCGAGCGCTGGAAGGATTTTTGGAACAAGCCCGGAAAGCGCTGCCCCGGGAGAAACCCGAGAAGGGTTATGATGCTTTGCAGAAGTTGACCCGGCGCTGCCTGCGCCGGCAGCGGAACCTCGGGTTCGACGACCATCGCGTCCTGATGGAGACCTTCGAGCTCCTGGAGAAAGACACGGGAGTGACGCAGAACCGATGGCCGTCCAAGGACGCGGCGCTGGCGTTTAAGGAAAGCTTCGACGGCTTCCGGCAGGAGGTCGTGGCGCCGGCGCTCAGGGCCTGGCGGGAATACAGGCACGAGCGGATCATCCGGTTCCTCAAGCCCGCCGTCGGTTTTTTCGAGGCCCGGCGCAGGGAAGAAAACAAGCTCAATTTCGGCGACCTGTTGATGCTCGCGGCCCGGCTTCTTCGGGAAAACCCGGAGGTGAGACGGTATTTCAGCCGCAGGTACACTCATGTCCTCGTGGACGAATTCCAGGACACGGATCCCATCCAGGCCGAAGTGCTGATGTACTTGAAGGGCGAAGACGATCAGGAGCGCGACTGGCAGAAGCTCAAACCCAGGACGGGATCGCTCTTCCTGGTCGGCGATCCAAGGCAATCGATCTACAGGTTCAGGCGGGCGGATATCGATACCTATAACTGGGTGAAGAAGATCGTCGAGGGAGGGGGAGGTGATGTCCTTCGCCTGACCGCGAATCACCGCTCGCTCCCGGCGCTGGCCCGGTGGAACAACCCGATCTGGAAAGCGATTTTTCCGGAGAGAGCGACTCGGTATCAGGCGGCTTTTGCGCCGATCGTTCCCGTCCGCGAGGAGGGAAAGGAATTCCCCGGGGCTGTATATAAGATCGTTGTGCCTAAGGTGAAACACAACAAGGGCGAGGAGATCGCCTCGGCCGACGCCGAGACGATCGCCGACTGGATTTCCCGGGCAATTCCGCCGGCGCGGCCGAGCGATTTCCTGATCCTATTCCGTTACAAAAAGAACATGAGCCTCTATGCCCGCGCCCTCGAGCGGCGGGGGATCCCGTTTGAGATCACAGGAAGCGATGCGTTTTCGGATGCGGAGGAGGTTTTCGAGATCACTAACCTCGCTCTGGCCCTAAGCGATCCCGACAACCCCGTCTATACGGTTGCCGTGCTGAGGGGACTTTTCTGCGGGGCCAGCGACGAGGACCTGGTGGAATTCAAAAGAGAAGGCGGACGGTTCAATTATCTCTCCCCGGGATTGGAGTTCGTCGAGAGCCGGCACCTCGGGGCGACGAACGTGCTTCTCGGATTGCAGCGCCTCCGGACCTGGCGCGATTGGACGCTGAGGCTGCCGGCGTCGGCGGCTCTCCATCAAATCTTCGAGGATTCGGGCATCGTCAGCTACCTCGTCTCGAAGGAAATGGGGAGCAGCCGCGCGGGAAACATCCTGAAACTCCTCGAGATCGTCCGCAACGAGGAGAAGAAGGGCGAGACATCGTTCTCCCGGGTGGTGAAGCTTCTCGAGGAGCTCGCCGGGGAGCGCGAAATCGAGGAGATCAGCCTGACCCCGGCGCGGGAGAATGCGGTGCGGCTGATGAACCTCCATAAGGCCAAGGGGCTCGAGGCGAAGATTGTTTTCCTGGCGAACCCGTCGCCTTCCAGGGAACATGAGATCGACAGGCATATCGTTCGAGTCGGAACACCGGCCGTGAGGAAGGAAATTCCGCGAAAAGCTGAAGATTTCATTGAGTCCGCGGACGGCCGTCCCCGGGGGTATTTCGCTTTCTATAAGCGCGGCAAATATCGAAGTCAAGGCTATCTTCTTTCCTATCCCGTCAGCTGGGAGAAAGCGGCGGAAGAGGAAAGAAAGTACCGGGAAGCGGAGGAGCAGAGGCTGATGTATGTGGCGGCGACGCGGGCGCGGGACATGCTGGTCGTCAGCACATATGAGGGCGAGGCCAAGAACAAGCCGTGGAAGACGCTCGACGCTGCGCTCCGCAATGTGCCGGAGCTCGAAGTGCTTTCGGACGAGAAGCGGCACCCTGGGGCTGCGCCGATGCCGGCGCTGGCGAAAAGAGGTCAGTCCGAGGACTTTTCTTCGCTTCAGACGGGAGCAGGGCGCGAAGGGCAAAAGCGGGAAAAAATTTCGGTCAGCAAGACCGAGCTCGAAAAAGCCAGGAAAAAGATCCGCGAGACTCTTGAGGATGCCGCTAGGCCGAGCTATCAGGTTGAGACGGTGACGTCGCTCGCTAAAAAGGAGCGGGAGGCGGCGGGACGGAAGCGCGATCCAGGACTCGGGCTGAGCTGGGGACGCCTGGTCCATCAAATCCTCGAAGCGATCGGCAGCCGTCGGCTCCCGGAAGAGACAGAGAAAATCGAGCTTTTAATCGAGAATTTGCTGGCCGCCGAGGAGGACGATTATTCCTCTAAGGAGCGACTCGTCGCCCATGTCATGTCTATCCTGAAGACCGAGTTCTGGCAGAGGATCAGCCGGGCCGAAAAGCGGTTTTTCGAAATTCCCTTCACGATCCGGACTTCACGCCGGGAGCTTGCCGAACTCGAAGACCGCAACAATGACGCCGCAGAGGCGCCCGAAGCAGGCGGGCCGGGCGACTGCCCGGTTCTTCTCAGCGGGACGATCGACCTCGTTTTCTGGGAAGATGGGCGGGCTGCCCGGGAAGGGAAAGGCGCGGTAAAGGGAGAGGACGCACCTGAGGCCGGCTGGGTCATCGTCGACTATAAGACCGACGCTGTTCGTCCCCGGCTTATCGAGGAAGATCTCGACGAGCTCGTCCAAATCTATTCGCCTCAAATCCGCCTATACGGCCGCTTTTGGAGCCGGATAACCGGCGAGCCCGTCAAAGAAGCCGGTCTTTATTTCACCTCCGTCAGCCGCTGGGTGGCGGTCGGCATTCCGGAAGACTCGCCGGTTCAAAATCGTCGCGCCTGACGAAATTCAAGCGATTCTTCAGCCGTCAGAAGAAAAGCCTGACTTTCCCGGCGGCGGTTTCCGGGACGGCCAGGACGTAGAATGTTTCGAGGGTCAGGCCCTCCAGTTCGAAAATTTTTTCCGGCTCTTCTTCGCTCAGGAAGGCGATCTTTTCCGGTTTCCTGATTCCTCGGAAATGGAAAATCAGGCGGCGCGGCAGGGGGCCCGACCACTCGAGTTCGAGCTTCTTCCGGCGGGCGAGAGATCGGAACTCGGTCACGCCATCGTCTTCGTAGAAAAGGTAGCCGCTCTTCCCCGCCGGCCAGACTTCGACGATGAGGGGGTCGATTCTTTCTTCCGGAATCCTCAGGGCTCGCGGCATTTTGGGGATGATCGCGCCTCCGCGAATAAAGAGAGGAAGAATGTCGAGCGGCGCTCTCAGGCGAAGATTCTCCGGCCCGGTGTGCCTTTTCCCGGTCCAGTAGTCGAACCAGATTCCCTCTGGAAGGTAAACCTCTTTGCGGCCGTCCATCCTGACGACGGGTGCAACGAGAATCCAGGGTCCGAAAAGATATTCGAAATCGCACCCGGAGCTCATCGGGTCGTCGGAAAAAACGAGGGACAGGCCGCGGATGACCGGCATTCCGCTCAGAGCGGCTTCGTGGGCGGCGCTGTAAATATAGGGGAAAAGTTCGTACCGCAGATCCGCGTAGCGACGGACAATCTTGAGGGCCTCTTCTCCGAAATGCCAGGGCTCGCGCGGGCTGTCCCCGTGCATCCGGCTGTGGGAACAGAAAAGAACAAATTGCGCCCAGCGCACATAAAGCTCGGGGGACGGCATTCCTCTGTATCCGCCGATGTCGCTCGACCAGAAGGGCAATCCGGACATCCCGGCGGAAAGGCCGCCGCGGATCGTGCAGGCGAGGCTCTGGAAATCCGCCGCCGGATCGCCGGACCAGACGAGCGGATACTGTTGACTCCCGGCAAAGGCCGATCTGGCCCAGACCGCCCCGTAGCCTTTTTCTTCCTGGATGACTTCGAAGACGGCCCGGTTGTAGAGGAGCGGGTAGAGATTGTGCATGGTCGCCCCGGTCTGACCGTTATGGAAGACGGCGTCCTCCGGGATATCCTCGCCGAAATCGGTTTTGAAGACATCCGCGCCCAGGCGCAGCACCGGACGGTGCAGTTCCTTAAACCAGGCTGCGGCCTCGGGATTGGTGAGGTCGATGATCGCGACGCGGGCGTTCCAGGAATCGCCGTCCTCCGCCAGCCGCGCCCGGCCGTCGGGGCGCGGAGAGAGCGAGAGCCCGTAATCGATGACATAGACTTGACCGTCGGGCCGCCGGACAAAATAACCCTTCTCCCGGCCCAGCGGGAACAGATCGCTTTCCACCGAGACATAGGGATGCTCCCAGAGCGAGAGCTTCAGCCCGCGGCGATGGAGGGTTTGGATGAGCGTTTCGGGCCGCGGGAAGGCGTCCCGGTCCCACTCGAAATCGCAATACCTGCGCCCGCGCATCCACCAGGTGTCGATATGGAGAACGTCGGCGGGAAACTCATGGACATCGAGGCCGTGAACGAGTCGGCCGATCTCTTCCTGGCTCCGGTGCGCCCCGCCCGACGAGAGCCACAGTCCGAAGGACCATTTCGGGGGAACAGGGGAGCGGCCGGTCAGGGTGGCGTAATGTTCCAGGATTTTTGCCGGAGCCGGGCCCCAGATTAAATAGAAGTCGAGGACGTCCTCGCCGACGGCGACCGTCGCCGACTGACAGGAGGTCGCGCCGAGATCCCAGGCGATCCGGGCGGAGGAATCGACGAACAGGCCGTAGCCGCGCGAGCTCCAAAGAAAAGGGATATTTTTGTGCGAGCGATCGCTTGTCGACCCCAGGGCGTCCTTGTTCCAGGAAATAACCCGCTGTCCGGATCGATCGAGCCGGGTGAAACGCTCGCCCAGCCCATAGAGGTGTTCGGCCGGGTCGAGCCGGAATGAAAAAACCGTTTGCCTGATCCTGTCCTTGTCATGGACAAATCCTAAGGTGGGAACCTCGGGCCGGCCCAGGCCGTCGACATCGTCCGGGTTTTCGCCGAAGATCTCTTTGCCGTCGCTGCCGATGAAGCGCATTTTCCACGGCCGGAAGGTGAGTTCCAAAATGACGGAGGCGCCCCCGACTCGGAGGCCGTTCTCCGTCTGGATGATTTGAAGAGGGACGGGAGTCAGGACAGGGCGGGCGACAACGGGCTGCCTCCCTTCGGCCGATGCGCCGGGAGGGAATAAGGTCACTCGCCAGATATCCGGGTATTCGGCCCGAAATTTGGCGGCCGCCGTTTTCCCGGAATCCGTGAGAAGCAGGAGGATGAGCTCGTCGTTTTCGAACTGCCAATCCAGAGACCGGGCAATCCTCTCGAATCCCTGAAGCGTCTTTCCCGGGGAAGCCGCATCGCCCATGGTTTTTTCCTTATGTAATAATAATCAGGCAATATTAGAAGCCAAATCGAGCGTCCTGTTCAAGCGATTTGAAAATTTCTTCCAGGTCCGTTTCCGGCCAGTTCTCATCGATAAGGCCGTTGGTAATATCGACATGGATGAACAGCCCGCGGTTCGTCGTTTTTTCCCGCAGGATGTGCTGCACATAGTCCGCCATGCCCGCGAACTTGATGTCCCGGTGGAGGCCGACCCGGCAGGCCAGGACAACGCGGCCGCCGAACCGATCGGCAACCGGCCTGAACGGAGTCTCGCTCGCACCGAATTCGAGTCCTCGCAGGTTCCGAACCTTCTCCAGGCTGGGGATTTGATGGAGCCAGTGGCCGCAGGAATGGACATAAAGGCCGCCGAAGGCATCGGAGATCCTGTTGAGATAGGGGAGGCAGAATTCGTCGTGGTCCTCAGCCGAGATCATGACGCAGGCGTCGTTGGAGACCGAGATCCCGAAGCCGTCGGGCATCCAGGGCTGGAACAGGCTGGGGACGAACTCGCCGCCGCAGGAGAGGACGACCTCGCGCTGGGTGCGGACGCAGGCAATCGTGAAGTCGGTGATCATGTCGAGGAGACGATGGACTTCGGCCGGGCAGGTTCTGATGCCCGTCAGAAATTCCGTGTGGCCGACGATGAGACAGGCGGAATCCAGAGGACCCTGGATGTCCGTCAGCCGGATGGGCATGCGGCCTCCGGTCCGGGCGATGAAGTGCCGGGTATAATCGAGGATGCGATTCATCAGTCCCGAAGACACGGCCGGCTTCTGAATCCGGCCGATGTCTTCAGGATGCTCGAGATGGAGCGGCCTGACCGAAGGGAAGTTGTCCTCCCACCAGATGATCTCACAGCCGAAAGCGGCCGGGATGTTGACGACGCCGAAGGCGGGAGTAAGGCAGGGAACGAAATCCCCCGGGAGGCTCATCTCGTCGTCGATTTCGACAAGTTGAGCCCGCAAGAATTTTTCGGGGTCGAGGAGGCGGTCCCGAACCGAATCTTCTCCTTCGGTCGAAAAAAGGGCCGAACGGATAGGGCGGCCACCCTTGACTCGCGGCCCGGTATAGCCGACGAGAAACCCCGGCCGTTCCTCGTTTTCGAGTCGCCACAGCCGCGCGAGGAAATCCTTGTTTCGACGAATTTTTTCTGCCAGGTCTTCGCCTTGAATCTCCCTTTCTTCGGTTCGTCGCTTGGCCCTCATCCTGTTTTCCTGTCTCCGCGGGAATTTATCTCTTTTCGATCTCCGGCCACGCCGAAGGGGCCGTCCGAAGTGTGAGTCAGGGAGGAGTTGGCTCCGGGGAAAAAGACAGGACCGCCGAGAAACCTCACCGGATATTTCTCCGCCACCCCGATCATCGCCTTCCGGTATTCGACCTGCTTTTGATTGATCCCCGAATGGACGAAATCCATGGCCTCGAGCCGACGAAGGTCAGCCTCGGTCCTGACCCATCCCGGGCCCACCCAGGGGATGTCGTTTTCGGGAAAAATCACCTCCACGCCCAGGCTTCCCGCTTCGAAGGAATTCTGGAAGTCCGTCCAGGCGCCGACCCAGGGGCCGGTGATCGCATAGGCGTCGGTGCGGACGTTTTCCATCAGCCACTTCTGGGCCAGGATCTGTGTGCGGAGCATCGTCTCGGGGTCGGCGTAATAGTCGCGGAAGCGCGTTCCGACAACGGGAATGAGATAGCGGTGGGCGATCGCAGGCAGGACGGGGACGCGGTCGGGCGTTTCGAAGCGGCGCACGGTTTCGAGGCGCTTTCGCCGCGCTTCGATCTCCTCGATAGGAACGGCGATTTCGATGACGGTGGCCATCACGTCTCGAGATTCATCAAATTATGGATATTGTTCCCTGTTTCCCCGATGGCCTGAGGCTGATGAATTAAGTGAGTTACGTATGGCGTCCCCCTAATAATTAACACGGCGGATGTTCGGGTCGGTGAAAATGTCGTTTTCGTCGGTGCTCGTGGAGGAGAATTCGGAGACGACGGCGCCCTGGTCTCCGGCCTGGAACCAGTGGAGGGTGTTTGGTGCGAGCGTGTACTGATCGCCGGGCCGGAGGATGATCTCGTGCCAAACAGTGAGGTATTTCCTGTATTTTTCGGGGACGACGGCCCTGGGCTCGGCTGCGGGTTCTCCCGGGACATACAGGTAGACTTCGCCGAAGCGGCAGCGGAAGGTCTCCTGCTTGCCGATGTTCTGATCGCTCACCCGGGGATGGCGGTGCTCGGCGCAGGTTTGGCGCGGGAAGAGCACGAGCTCCTTGGCGCAGTAGCGGTCGTTGTTCTCGTAAACGATGATTTCGAGGCCCATCGTTTCGAGATCCCCCAGGCCGAAGTCGACGATTTCCATCGACTCGCGTTCGAGGGGGGTGATGACGATCCCTGCCTTTTCCAGCATGGCCGCCGCCCGGGCCCGGATTTTTTCTGCCTGGAATTTTTCCATTTCACTCCTCCTTTTTTCGGGCTTTCCCGATATTCTCTCTGCGCCGATTCCGGCGGGGACGAGGTTTTTGATCACCGGGGACGATCCGACGGCCTCCGGTTCTCTGCGGCGCGCGGCTCCTCGTCCGGGTTCATCCGCCCGGCAAGGGGAAGCCCAGCTTCCCAGAAATATCGTCCCGGTGATCAAAAACATGGCGGCGAGGCGCTTCTTCCCTGTTTTTCGAGCCGGATTCCCTGAGGGCACAGCGGCCTCGGCGAGGTTTTTGATGTTCGGAATCATTCCTAATCTCGCCGCCGTTCTCGCGTCGCTTTCATGACAAGGGATGCGAAAGGGCATCATCTCATTCCTCCTGATGTCCGGCTCATCATTTTTTCGATTTCTCTCCTTCTGGGCAGCGAGGGCTGGGCGCCCATTCGGGTTGTCGACAAGGCGGCCGCGGCGCAGGCGAACCGGGCGGCCTCGAGGATCGGCCTTCCCTCGGCCAGGGCGACGGCCAGCGCGCCGTTAAAGGCATCGCCGGCCGCCGTCGTATCGACGGTCTTGACCTTGAACGCCGGGACGATTTCTCGCCTTTCCTTTGTGGCGATGTAAACTCCTTTGGCTCCCAGCGTCATCAGAACAGCTCTTACCCCAAACGCCAACAGCCGGTCCGCGGCCGGCTTGAGGTCTGATTCTCCCCGAATCCGAGTTCGAGCCAGGAGCTCGGCTTCAGTCTCATTGGGAGTGAGGACAGAAACATGTCGGAGAATGTCGTCATTCAGCGGCCGTGCCGGCGCGGGGTTGAGGATCATCGGCACGCCGGCTTTCCAGGCGATCCGGACCGCTTCTTTGACCGCGGCCAGCGGGACCTCGAGTTGCATCAAGAGGACATCGGCGCCGGCGATCGCGGACTTGGCTCTTTTTATATCAACCGGATTCAGATTGGCGTTGGCTCCCGGAGCGACCGCGATGCTGTTTTCGCCGTCTGGCGCGACAAAGATCAACGCCACTCCCGACGCCGCCTTTTGATCGCCAACGATGTGCTTGACCCGAATGCCGTCGCGCCTGAATCCCGCCACCGCCTTGCGGCCGAAATCGTCAGCGCCGACCCGGGCGATAAAGGTGACCTCCCCGCCGGCCCGGGCCGCCGCCACGGCCTGGTTGGCCCCCTTGCCTCCGGCAGCCATGAAAAACTCGCCGCCGAGGACGGTTTCGCCGGGCCGCGGAATCCGCGTCAGCTTGATGACCATGTCGGTGTTCGAACTCCCGACCACGACGATTTTCTTCCGCCCGTCCACTCCTTAATTATATAAAAGGGGTCCGGGCTTAACAATCGACAAATCCGACGCCCTTTCCCTTCGCCCATTTCATCAAACCCTATCTTTTTCGTCTTCGCTCCCGCCGGACTCTGATCGATTGACTGTCTTCCGGCTCATCTTCCTCGCCCTTTTTTTGACCGGTCGGCCGCTTTGCTTTGCCCAGTTCACCCATCAGGAAATCGCCGAGCGGGACTCGAGAAAAACGGCCTCGATCGCCGCGCTCTGCGGAAGAATCTCGAATATTGAAATCTCGTCCAAGTCAGACGCGGCGGCTGGACGTTGAAGTTTGACAGAAAGGAATCGCTCCGGTTAAGCTAAGGTCGGAAGGCAAACTCCAGTGAGATCGGTGTGGACCTTGAGCCTGATTCCGCTTTTTCTTGTTTCTTCCGCTGTTCAGTCTGCCGCATCCGCTCCGAATCAAGGCGTGGAGAACCAGATGAAACGCTTTTCCCTGCCTTTTGATGAGATCCTGCCTCAAGAGATTGCGGCCTGGTCTCGAAGCGGCGAAGATCAGGTCTTCGGCCGAGACGATATCTTCGATTACATGGACGGAGCCGGAGAAATTTACTTGGCTTATGATTTCCGCGCCCTCCTGGTCCGGGAATACACGAAACCCGAAGCCCCGGCGATCGTCGTCGAGATTTATCAAATGTCCTCATCCGAGGATGCGTACGGCCTCTTCACCCACGACACTGACGGAGATACGTTCGACCTTGGGCAGGGGGCGATTTATGCCGCCGGCCTGCTGCGCTTTTGGAAGGACACGATTTTTGTCCGAATCATGGCCGACCGCGAGACCTCCGAATCCAGGTCCGCTGTCCTTAGGCTCGGAGAGATCATCGCCGCCTCGATCCCCGAGGAAGGGAAAAAGCCGAGGCTTGTCGCCTTTCTCCCTATCGACGGCCTTCAGGCCAAAAGCCTCCGCTATTTTCATACCCAGGTGCTCCTCAATGCGCACTATTATCTGGCGAACGTCAATGTCCTGAACCTCTCTTCCGAAACGGAAGCCGCGCTGGCCCGGTACGAAAGGAATAAAGCTCAGGCCCGACTGCTCCTTGTCCGTTATCCATCACCCGACCGGGCATTCGATGCCGGCGGCCGCTTTGCCGAAATGGTTCTCCTCGAGAGGTTTGATCCTGAAAAGGGAGGGGTCGAGCCGAAAAAGCTCGAGAACGGCAAGTTCGCAGGCATCCTCATCAGAGGGGCGTATTTGGTCATCGTCCTCGAGGCCGACCAAAAATCGCTTCTGGAGCGGCTTTCGCAAGAGATTTCGAAAAACGTGGAGGAGAGCGGATCATGAAAAAACAGAAGCGGGCGTGGCGAAGGACAGGATCTTCGCCCAGGACGGCGGCTTGCCCGCCGCCCGGTGCACCGTTCTCATCAACGTCCCTTCGGTCAAGGTTCACACCCTGACCGGAATCGCCGTTTCGCTCAAGAACTCCATCAATTTCTCGCCCCAGCCGTCCAAATACCACGCCCCGAGCACCAACCTGGGAGAAATCTATCTGCTTCCCGATGTAAAAGGCAAAACGCGGCTGGTGATCGTCGACCTCCTCCGGCCGTATTTCGGCCCCGGACCGCAGATCAACCCACTCTACCGGTGGAACTATCGCGGCATTATCGTCAGCAGCGATCCGGTGGCCGCCGACACCGTCTGCCTCAAGATCTGTCAAGCCAAGCGCAATCTATTTAAGGGCGAAGAATGGCCGATCGCGCCCCCTCCCGATAACATTGTTGCCGCCGATAGAACCTACCATCTTGGAACGAGCGACCCGGCGAAAATCAAACTGGTCAGGCCGGGCTGGGAAAAGGATATATTGATTTAGAAAAGTGAAACTCCCTCTGAGGAAAAGCCGCCCCCTGCGAAACGATAATTACCGCGCCCGCCCCTCGCCCGCTGCCTTGACGGAAAGGCCGCTTTCGGCAATAATATCTCCGCCGCGTGGGGCTGTAGCTCAGTTGGGAGAGTGCTTGACTGGCAGTCAAGAGGTCGCCGGTTCGATCCCGGTCAGCTCCACCATCTCCGCTCATTCCAGTCCGCGCTGAATTTTATCGGAGAAAGTCACCCTCTTCGTTCCAGCGGCCAGGTCTTCCGGCGACGAATCCCCCGGCCGATCAGTAGACCATGCCGTAATAGGCAGCGCTTTCCGACCCGAAGCGCGGGTTGACGACATTGCTGTAGATCGAACCGAAGGTATAGCTCAGCCCGACGGAAAAGTAATATTGGTAAGACGTTTCGAGCTGTTTGCGCATCAGGAGGATGTCTTCATATGAGGCTCCGGCTTTGGGAAGCGAGAGTTGATCGTGAATCCTGGAGCCCCCGCCGTAGATATCGAAGGATAGCCCTTTGAACAGCCGGAGGGAGATCTCGGCGAAAAGGTCGACATGATATTTCGAGAAATCATGGAAATAATGAGACCCCTCGATCGAGGTGCTGATCGTTCCCCATTTTTCCTTGAGCTCCAGGGTAGCGGACAGGGACTCGCTCCAGAGGTTTTCCTTCACTTTGAGGTAGATCGTCTCTTCCCGATACTTGACGCCGCTGAAATTCAGCTTATACAGGAATCGCAGCTGCCTGCGGGTGGATTCGGAATAAGGGAAGACGTTGAACTCGACCGCCGGAGCCGGGCTGATGCTGCGGTCGATGTTCGAATAACTCGACGAAGTTAGAGCGAGATATGCGCCGGCCGCCCAGTGGTCGCCCAGGCTCTTGACGACAAGTCCGCTGAATCTCTTGGTACTCAAGCTGCTCTCGATGCTCTCGCCGGCGATATCGTACTTGTTGAAGTTCCGGCTGAGCAAAATGCTGGTTCGGATTTTCAGCTCGGGGGTGACGCGGTTAGCGGAAAAATTGCCGTAAATGGAATTGGAGACGACGGATTTCTGGCCGTTAAAAGAGCCGCGGCCGCTCAGGC
>Ga0136652_1000590_pt1 | contig 17163 bp, 16 predicted proteins | sample ConPoolayeEmetaG_FD_94864 | JGI IMG/M metagenome (GOLD analysis project Ga0136652, IMG submission 94864) | Hot spring microbial mat communities from California, USA to study Microbial Dark Matter (Phase II) - Cone Pool mat layer E metaG... ...
CAATTGGGCGACTGTGGCGTGAGGGTGTCTCGGAAATCATTGTTGGAGACCTCAAGGACATTCGGGCGAACGCCAAAGGGGGGAGGAAGCTAAACAAGATGGTGCACAATTTCTGGAGCCACCACTATCTCTTGAAGCGCATCCGAGAGGTCTCTGAAGAATATGGTATTCGAGTCGAGGTGGTGAACGAGCGTGGAACGTCGAGCCAGTGTCCCTGGTGTGGGAGCGGTGAAGTGATAAAGCGGGGCAGACTGCTTAAGTGCAAGCAATGTGGGATTGAGGCGCACCGAGATGTGGCAGGGGCATTAAACATAGGTGCCGTCTATAACGGAGGGCACGTTAACTGGGCGATGGCACACCCATTGGAGGTTCAAATATGAGCTTCCAAGAATCCCCCGACTTTAGTCGCGGAGAGTGTCAAAGAAGGGCAACCTTACCATTATTGACTGCTTAAACGTAAAAGGTGGTAAAGAAGGGCTGGAAGGCAACATCTATCCTGTTTCTAACCCCTTTGATGTAGATAAAGTTTTGTCAGAAATGACAAAGGTGAGAAATAGTATCCCTGAAGGTAAATCAGTCTTCTGGATATTCTCCACACTAACCGACATGAGCGTCGGCCTCCCTGAAGCTGATGTAATTAGATTTTGTAGAAAAGTTTTCCGTTACCATAAATATTGCGGAGATCTAGCTCTCTACACACTCACAGAACAAGCCCATCCCAAAAGATTCCAAACAATGCTCTACCAATTATCTGACGTCTTCATAAAGTTTATAGGAGAGGACACTCCCGAAGGGATAGATTCCAAAATACAAATTTTAAAAGGAGTTTTCAACTTTAGCTTGAAAAAAACGAGATACATAATTAATGAAAAGAAACAAATCCAATTTTTAGAAGACTAAAAAGTAAATACGCAAACTTACATGAGCTACGCTTCTTAGACAAAGAACGAAAACATGTTTTTATAGCAAAAATAAAAAATATTGAAACCCTCGGAACCTAACTCATTACTCTTTCCTACTCCCTTAGCTGCCTCTTTAGAACCTTCCCTGTTAAACTCATAGGAAGTTCCTTACGGAACTCAATAATTTTTGGCACCTTATACTTGGCTAAATTATTTCTTAGAAAATTCATAATGTCCTCTTTTAATTCTGGACTTTCCTGGTAGCCTTCCTTTAGCACTATGAATACCTTCACTCTTTCACTACCCGGACGTTCAGGATCCGGAACACCAACAGTTGCAGCCAGAGCCACTGCGGGATGCTGGTGAACAACCTCATCCACTTCCCTAGAGAAGACCTTGTATCCTGAAACATTAATCATATCCTTTGTACGGTCTACTATGTAGAAGTAGCCATCTTCATCCATATAGCCCACATCTCCTGTAAATAGCCAACCGTCCTTGAGGGCGTGGGCGGTTTCCTCAGGCTTGTTCCAGTAGCCCTTGTAGAATACCTGTGGACCGTACACTGCTAATTCGCCTTTTTCACCCACAGGCAAAGCTTCTCTTGTGTTGATGTCCACGACCTTAACTATGGTGTCTGCAACGGGTAAACCCACGGAGCCGACCTTTTTCTTTCCTTTGAAGGGCATAATTGTTGCACAGGGGCTTGCTTCTGTGAGTCCCCAGATCTCCACCACCACGCCTTTGGTTTTGGATTGCAACTCCTTAATGATTTCTACCGGCATTGGGGCTGCAGCGCTCAAAAATTGTTCAGCGTTGACCACTTTGGATTCAAAGAATTTGGGATTCTTTAGTAGCATCATGTATAGGGTGGGCACGTTCACTATCCATTTGGGATTATAATCGTTTATTAGTTGAATTATGTTGTCTGTGTCTCGTGGGTTCCATACTAGGCACTGAGCGCCTCCAATGGTTACCGCCACCAGGCAAACTATCAGTCCTGCTACGTGGAACATGGGGAAAGCTGAGCAGAAGGTGTCTGTTCCAAAGGTGGGATTAAACCAAGTGTAAACCTGGTATATGTTGCACACCATGTTGCGGTGGGTGAGAACCACACCCTTGGGAAGGCCGGTGGTGCCTCCTGTATACTGTAGGATTGCCTCATCCTCTTCAGGGTCAATTTTTATTTTTGGAGGTTGAGGCGGATGAGTTCTAATTAGGGTGAGGAACTGTTTGGCTCCTTCCACCTCTTTAGGCTCAGCTAGGGGTCCTGGCTGCTGGGGAAAGTCGCCTAAGCCAGCAATGATTATGTTTTTCAGTTTGGTGTTGGGCTTGACTTCATTTACTCGGGAGAGGAATAGGTCTAGGGATATTATTGTTTCTGCTCCTGAGTCGTTTAGGATGAATTCTATTTCTCGGGGTGAGAGTAGGGGGTTTATTCCTACCACTGTCCCTCCGGCTTTAAGTATTCCGTATATGCTTATTACGTATTGTGGGACGTTAAGCATAAGGAGGGCTACTCTACTGCCCTTTTTAACTCCCATATCTGCCAGTGCATTGGCAAAACGATCTACATATTCTCCCAATTCTTTGTAAGTTACTGTTCTTTTGCCCCAGAAAAGTGCTGGCTTATCTGGAAAATTTTTCACCGACTCGTTGAGGGTATCATAAACTGGTATTTTTGGATAATTTATGGTCTTTGGAACATCTTTATCATAGTTTTTTAACCATGGTTTTGAGAGGTACACTTTTTCGGCCAATTATACTGCCTCCATCTCCTCCGGTAATTAGTATAAATGTGCTTTTTGAATTTTAAGCATTTTCGGATTTAAAAATATTATTTTTTTTCAATATTAAATTTTTAATATCAATAAAAATGGGTGGACGAGTAACTTTTTAGAAACTAAATCTCATCTGATACCTAAACGGATTTTCGTGTAAGAATAACTATTTATTTTATGTGAGTTTCTTTTTTGTTCCTATTAGATACTCTGGTTGGAAGATTTTCTCTATTGTTTTTTCGTCCATCAATCCCTTTTCTAAAACCAACTGCCTAACTGATACTCCTTTGCTGAGTGCTTCTTTTGCGATTTCAGCCGCCTTAAGGTATCCGATATGTGGTGAGAGAAGGGTAACAAGCGAAGGGTTCTTTTCAAGGTACTCTTTACACCTTTCACGGTTAGCTTTTATCTCCAATACACATTTTGTGGTAAAAACGGGAAGATAATTTACTAGGATGTCTATGGATTGGAGGAGGTTGTGGATTATTACGGGCATCATCACGTTAAGTTCTAGTTGTCCCGCCTGCACCGCTAAGGATATGGTGAGGTCGTTTCCCACAATTTGGAAACCTATCATATCTAAACACTCACACATTACGGGATTCACTTTTCCGGGCATCATTGATGAGCCTGGTTGAACCGCTGGTAGTACAATCTCTGAGAGGCCAGTGGTTGGCCCAGAGTTGAGGAGGCGTAGGTCATTTGCTATGCGAATTAGTTCCAAGGCAAGTTCTTTTAGTCCACTTGACACTGCGGCTATTTTGAGTTGGCTCTGCTGTGCTTCAAAGGGATCAGATGCTGGTTTAAGGTTAAGAGAACTTATTTCAGAGAGCTTTTTCACCGCTGTTTCTCTATATTTTGGGTGCGTGTTAACGCCTGTTCCAGTTGCTGTGCCACCCAAAGCTACCTCCTCTATCTCTTGTTTTCTAATTTTTAGTTGTCTTAGGGCTCGGTCTATTGCTGACGCGTAAGCATTGAATTCCTGTCCTAGGGTAACTGGTAAGGCGTCATTAAGATGGGTTCTCCCAGATTTTATCACATCGGCAAACTCTTCTCCCTTCTTGCGAAAAGCGTCTCTGAGATTTTCCAGTACAATAAACAGTTTTTGCAGACCTAGAATTGTGGCTACATGCATAGCGGTGGGGAAGGTATCATTAGTTGATTGTGCCATGTTAACGTGATCGTTTGGGCTTATTGTTTTGTATTCACCTTTGGGTCTGCCAATTATTTCTAAGGCGCGGTTGGCTAGTACCTCATTTACATTCATGTTAAAGGAGGTGCCCGCCCCTGCTTGGAAAACATCTACCACAAATTGATCCATTAGTTTGCCTCCCAGAACTTCATCACAAGCCTGAACTATGGCCTCCCCTATTTTGGGATCTAGAAAACCCACCTCCATATTGGTCAGGGCGGCAGCCTTCTTTACCATAACGTAAGCCTTTACAAAAAGGGGATGTTCCCTCAACCCACTAACGGGAAAATTTTCTAGTGCTCTTTGAGTCTGAATTCCATAATAAGCCTCAAATGGCACCTCCTTCTCTCCTAACGAATCCAGCTCTCTCCGCATTCTCATAACTATCCAACCAGCGTCAATTACAGACTGTTGACTACAGAAAAAGTTTACTCTCACTATAAAAATTTAATTCCCGTAAGTTAAGAGAATAGGAGAGGGAAACAAAAAATATTAATGTTTACTCCGAATCGAAGAAATAAGTTAGGAATTGTGGGTTCACCCATTTTAACATTTCTAATAAAAAGGAAAGCCCACATCCCCAAAGAATTAAGTCTTTTAGAATAATTCAGGTTTCTTCAGATGGAAATGGTACACGAATTGGCATACCGGATCTCCTCGGGATCGGCAGAGCACCTCATTGCAGGTAACTGAATCTGCACCCCAATCCTCTAATCTGTGTTCTTCAATCCATTCCATGATTCCGGACAGTGTATTACACATAAACAATTGGGGTGATGGAGAAATCAAATCTTTACAGAGGGGACAGTCCGCTATAGTGTAGGTTATATGTACATCGCTTCCTTCTTTCTTAAATTCGGTTTTATCAAAAGTTGTTCCCGTGAAGAATTTGAATCCAAGATTATAAGCGGACTTGGGGTCAGCCAATTCTTCTAGACTTTTTGCGGGTCTCTGAGTTGCAGCTAGATATCTGGTATAGATAAATTCACCCATGTCTCTCCCTATTTTTTTTAACTCTTGGTTAACTATTGCTGGATCCCTATGAATTTTCATAAAATAGCTAATTAGAGCTTGTACCAAGGATCTATAGACGAGTATGTTAATTTTTTCGGCTTTTATTCTCCAGGCTAGTACTCCTTTTACACCCAAATTTTTCACCTCTTTATTTTTCTAAATCCTGAAACATATTTTATCGCTCCCTTTGCTCCAAAATCGCCGGTTGTTATCATTACTCGCGCTTTAGATATGCCAAGCTCCTCTGCTATATCATCAACAGTATGGTCGCCGTCACAGAGCTGGAGAATAGCTATCGCCATTGGTTCCTTTACCTTTTTCAAAATATTTTTGTCGACAAGTACGGGATAACTCACAGTTATGGTTACTTCGGCTCCTCCTTCTTGGGAGGAGGACGCTAAAACTGGCTCGCTGGGTTTTTCTACCTCTATTTCCTCAGCGTAAGCCTCCTCTGGAATAGACTTGGCTATTTCAAGTTCTTCTGCTGCAGAAACTGCTTGCACAACTTTAAGAGGCGCCTCAGGAACTTTTTCGGCTACTGCTTTGACCTGCGGGGCGGGGAGCTCTTTTTCCAGCTCTTTGAACAAGTCCGTGTAATTCTCTTCTATGCGTTTACCAGCGACAATTAGAACCCCTTCCTTTTCATAGCTCTCTATAGCAAGGATTATACGGGGAGAAGCCTTATAAATCAGTAGATTGCTTTTTGGCAACTTTTTAAGCTGGTAATCCCCCGGACTCCAAACTGGGAAAACTCTACTTAGCTGTTTGACGGCGGCCACAGATTCTGCCATAAGTGAAGAGTAGAGTATATTGCCACTATCATCTAGAAACGCCAAGTAACATTTCTTGGGCATAAACTTCGCAATATTTTCGGCGATTTCTTTAAATCTCTTCTCCATGGTTACTGCCTGTCCAAATTTATGCTTTAGTATATATTAAAAATATTTAACATATTAAATCTTTTTGGAGCGCAAAATTCATAAAAAGACTCCAAAAAAGCAAAACCCCCAGCCTTCAGAAGTTCCCAACCTTTTAGCCGAAACCGTCCAGGAACGCCTTTACATTTTTACCCAAATCTCGATGATAGTATCCGCCTTCCAAGATTGCGAAGCGTCTCCCCGAACAAACTTTTTCTGAAAACTCCTTCACCATGGCGCCAATGGTTTTATAATCCTCGGTTTTCAATCGGCCTCCCCAGTCCAACTCATACTCATCAAAACCAGCGGAACATGCAACAATGTCACATCCTCGGGCAGCTTCAACCTTCAATTGCTCCGAAATTTCCTCCAAGTACTCTTTTCTACCGCCGTGATTCGGGTTAAGGATGGAAATTCCGGGTAGACCGCCAAGAATGTTCACTGTTCCATCTCCAAAGTGTAAATCGAAGTCCAGAATAAACACTTTCTCAGCCTTACCCTCACTCCTAAGCTTCAAAATGGCAATAGCCATATTGTTAAAAAAGCAGAACCCCCAGCAAGAGTCGCTAGAAGCGTGGTGACCGGGAGGACGAATCAAACCAAAAGCAGGCTCCCCACCATAACCGATTTCGGCAGCCATAATAGCGCCGCCAGCTGAAAGAGCTGCCACCTCATAAAGCCTCTTGTCACTTTTAATGGAATCAATGTGTCTCTGGGTATGAGCCCTCCTTATATCCTCCTCAGTGGCTGGTTTAGGCTCCACAAACTCAAAGTGCTTATAAAGGGCGTCATAAATACTCTCAATCCGCCCTGCCTTAGCCGCTGGGTCAGAAGCGTAAACAATTTTGTACATTTCGTGGTAAACAATCTTCAAAGCCAACCCAACCTCCAAACCAACAAGTAAGCTCCCTTATGAATAGGACTATGAAGGTATTAAATTTTTGCGCCTGTTGAAAACATCTTAAAAATAGTTTCACCTTTTTTGCACTAGTTTGGTTACAGTTAGAAGGCGGGGTAGACACGGAAGTTTTTAGGGAAGGGAAAAGGTTTTATTTTTGGAAGGTAGCCTTAATTATTCTTTTCTTTTTCGCCCTCTTCCCTGAAAAAGTCTTGGTCTTCTCTATAGTCGACATATCCTTCAGAAATTATTCTTGCTCTGAATCTTTCTCTCCTCTTCTTTTCTATGGGACTAAAATCCTTATTGTCTTTTCTAGGCAAATTTTTCACCCTAATAGGAACATTAAACTTTTACACAATTCACTCTATTTTTTTGTTTGTTCCCTTCACATGGTGATTTTACCCTAAATATTTAAACACCAATTAAATATTAAATGTTTTCTAAACAAGGCTTTTGGTATATTATAGGTCAAACAGGTTTAAAAATGTGCTAACAGCTATTACATATTTTTGAAAGCTAAATCGCAGATTTGAATCAAAAATTTTTAGACGCACAAGACTCATAGGAAAGACAGGGTACGCCTATTTTTTCCATTTAACTTTTTCTTTTTTGGACAAGTTTTCCAGTTCTTCCGAGTCCAGCTCGGGTTCCACTTGGGCTAATTTTTTAAGTTCTTCCAGGTTATAGTTTTCAATTTCTCCTTTTTTTCCAACCTTGGGGGCGCAAACTTTACAGTCTTTATCCACAGTTTCTCCTCCAAAAACACTACCTACTTTTACTCAAATAGCCAAATCTTATAAACATTTAGTTTATAGGAACCCCCAAACACCATAGGTTCCAGTAATAGGATCCCTAAAAAGATCTAAATGTGGGGGATAAAAGGTAAAGACCACAAAAACCACAAGTAACACAATAATCGCGGCAAGCGCCATTTTGGAGAATATTGGGGAAAGCGGAGATTTAGTTAAGAATTTGTAACTTGCAAGTTGTCCAATTATTATGGCGACGTAAAAAATCAGGATATCCATAATTAAGTTTCCATGGCCGAGGATAAACGTATATGAATAAAATAGAACAACGATGGAAACAGGTATAGAATAGATGCAGATGGCCTTTGCCACAATAAAATTGTTAGTAGACTGTTTCAAGTAGCGGTACTCGATAAGCGAATAGAACAGAGCAGGCCAAACACCCAATTTTAAATGTTCCCACACACTTTCATTAACAGCGGCAACTAGGGCTACGGGCAAAAAACCACCAGACCAATCGAATACAAAATGCAGCAAAGAACCCAAAAAAGAAATAAATAAGACTCCCAATAATTCCCAAACCAAAACCTCATTCCTCATAAACCAAAACCCACACAGAACCAATTCAAATAACAGTTTAACCCTAAAACCTCTTAAGGTTAACTAAAAGATATTTTTCCAAGTGGTAAAAAACTAGAACACTATTTTTGCTACCCTTTCCGACTTTAAATACTCCCATCCTCTAAAGGTCTCCCCCTCTTTAACAACCACCACATTTTCGGGTTGGGGATTGAGAAGCCTAACTTGGCAATTAGCATTTTATAGCTCTTTTCTGAAGCGGAGAAATGAGGTGTAGAAACTTTTAATTTTCGAAACATAATTTTGGTTTGGTGGCGCAAGATTTATTTCAGTAATTTTTTATGTTTTTTCTCAAAAATGGGAGGCTTGCCGGAATGTGTCAATGGTGTATTCAGCATGGTGAAGGTAAGAAATGGTACCTTAATATTAAGAATTATGCCCGGAAAATGTATAAGCCGAGGCCTACCACTCCCGAGGCGGAGGCAGACCTTGCCAGATTGATGGCGGAAACTGTAAGAAACGCAATTATGAAGAGAGGTAGTCCAGAATGGTCTCAGTACAAGTCTCAGATTGAAAAACTGTCACACTCTGTTCACTTCGGCCAAGTTGTCCCACTTGAGGACATGAAACTAATAATGGATATTGCTTGGCCCCTGGCCATTATGACCTGTGCCTGTAGAAGATCAGTTAGAGGTTTGGAGAATGAGAAAAACTATCTATGCATGGGTTTGGGTGTAGGAATGTACCGGTGGGAGAAGTTTCCAGACACATATTTTGGCGGTGTAGAATTCGTGGATCAGAATGATGCGAAGAAGTGGCTTGAAGAACTGGACAAAAGAGGCTTGGTACATACTATATGGGTTTTTGGAACCCCCTACATTGGAGGGGTGTGCAACTGTGAGTACCCAGTTTGCCTAGGCATTCGTAACACTCTGGACTTCGATTTGAAATTCCTGTTCAAGAGCGAGTACGTTGCAGTTTTTGAACCGGAAAAGTGTAAGGGCTGTAAGACTTGCCTGTCGCGTTGCCAGTTTAGAGCCATAAACTGGGAGGTTTCAGAGGAAAGGCCCTATATTAACATGTATAACTGCTTTGGCTGCGGACTCTGCGTCACAGCTTGCAAGAATGGTGCGATACACCTAGAGGAAAGGACGAAATTTCCCGCTCTAAGAAACAATTGGTAAAGGAGGCTCAAATTTGAAGGTCTCTGTGGATATGAGTAAGTGTGTGGGAGCTATGAAGTGCGCCAAGTGCTTGAACATTTGCCCCGCAACTGTTTTCGCCATGTATCCCAAAGAGGTTAAAATGTTTGAACCAAGCAAGGAGTGGGAAATCATTCCGGACCTTGAACCCCTCTGCATTGGCTGCATGAAGTGTGTTAATATCTGTCCCGGTAAGGCAATCATAGTCTTGGAGAGTGAGGTGGAAGCAAAATGAGTTACGATTACTACATTGCAGATGAGGCGTTGAAAACACTAAACGAGGAGTTCTCCCTAGAAAAAGCCATCAAGGAATTCGCCTCGAAAGCAAAGGAGAGTGGAGAAGACTCGCTTAAGCTGGGAGAACATTTCTTCGGAGATTATGGGGAGAAAGCTATAAGGAGAGCCATAGAACTAGGAGACAAATACATGGATCGCCAGGGAGAAATACTAAAACAGGTCGCGGAAAAAACAGGACACATATTTCCCCACGTCCCCCAGCGCTATTTGGAAATAATGCTTATGGGAACCAGGCCCACAGCCAAATTCTACGTTTACGGAAACAACACCCAAGTAATAGATTTTACACTGCCAAAATGTCCCGGACACGAATTGCTTAAACAAAATCTGGATCAGAAAATAGCAGATGCCCTGCCTTGCCAACATGCCTGCCTCTCAGCACTTAACACTCTCTACAAAGAGCTTAAACTATCCGTAGAAGTAAGAATTATCGAGAAAATGCCAGAAAAACCATGCCACTTCACATGTTTAAAGAAATAGTAAAAAGTACTCTGGGATAGACTCCGCGAAGAAACTACGTAGGATAGCTCTTGGAGCTAGTCATATTGAGGGTAAGCTCATTAAAGAAGATTTATTAAAGTGAATAATGAATTTTCATAGAAACTTGTTTGTGGTGGGTTTTATGGATGTACTAAAAGCTATCGAAGAGAGAAGAAGCATAAGGGAGTATACGGGAAAAGTTCCCAGCGAAGAGACCATACGCTCAATAATTGAGGCGGGGAGGCTTGCTCCCTCAGCGGGAAATAGGCAACCTTGCAGGTTTGTGGTTGTTTGGGATAGGGATAAAATTTTGAAGATCGCCAAGGCTTCAATGAAATTCCTCAATAAAGCTGGAGTAGTGATAGTGGCCACTGCGGATCCCAAACTTGATCCCAAATGGTATCCTGTGGACACAGGAATAGCTGTGGAACATATGGTTCTCGCAGCCCAGTCTCTGGGACTTGGAACATGTTGGGTGGGTGCCTTCGACGAGGAGGAAATTAAAAGAATACTGGAAATACCCAAGGAGGTAACAGTAGTGGCCATGTTGGGAGTCGGGTACCCGAAACAGGTACCAAGCCCCACCTCAAGAAAAAAGCTAGAGGAAATTTTCTTTAGGGATCGCTGGAAACATCCCTACTCTTAGAACGGACGAGCGTAATACTCCTCTTCATAATTTTTATTTCGTAATGTATGATTGTGTTTTCGAATAGGAATTTGGAAAGTGCACTCGTCATTTTTTTTCAGAGTTTCTATTTTTGACTTTATTTTTATGGTTGGTTAAATATGGATTCTCCTTAGGTGTCTTGAGCTTTATTTATATGGTTCCTAATCACCATATGGGGAAAAAAGGGAGTAAAATAGGTGGTTGTGGTTTACATTTCTTTTCTGGTTCTTTGTATCATTTGTTCAACTTTTTCCCTGGTGATAGTTAATTCAGAGAACATTTTGATTATTTCTTGTTCGACTTTTAGGTTTGATGAAATATTTGAGGCTAACGCCCTGTTTATGGTCATCTTGCCTAAGTATAGGAGGAAGGGATTCTTGCTAGCCAGTTTCTTGGCAAAGTCCATAACCACATCCATGAGTTTATCATTTGGTACTACGTCTAGAACGAATCCTATTTCTTTAGCGTATTTGGCGTCGAATCTCTCACCGAGCAGAATTGTTTTCTTCGCTATTTGTAGCCCCAATATTCGGGGCATAAAAGTCATGCCAGAAGCCACTGGAAGTAGGCCCACATCAATTTCTATGGGACCCATAATTGCATCTTCAGTGCAGAATCGGAAATCGCAGGAGGCAGCAAACTCGTATCCTCCTCCCAGAGCGTACTTGTGTATTGCAGCTATTACGGGAGGCCTCAGAGTTTTCAGTAGGAAATTGATTTGTTGAACCTTACATATAGTGTCGTAAACTGCTTGGGGGCCGAAATCAATACTCTTTGAAAACTGTTTTACATCTGCTCCGGCGCAGAAGGCTCTACCTGCCCCTCGGAGAATGACGACGCGTACATCCCAATCATTATCAATCTCGATCAGAGTGTCGTAGAAGAGGTCTGCCAGCTCCCTATTTATGGCGTTTAAGGATTCTGGCCTATTTAGAGTGATGGTTGCAATTCCATCCTTCTTTTCCCAAAACACTACTTTATCCATAAGCACTCCATCCATTTAACCTGTTTACCTTTTTGGCACATTTAAGCCCTTACTATATTTTTTTCATAAGTGTGAGGCAGTACATTAAACTTGGTTAAGTTCAAGCGTGCACCAAACTATAACTTTTCATCGCGTCTCCTTTTTAAGAGTATTTCTGTATCTCTGCCCTTGTTCCGGTGCTTTATTTTGTAATAGTTAAAATTATTTTTGACTTTTCCACACTAATTTTTTGGATTTATGGGAAAAAAGGATTGAAGATAGCAGATTTTTGAATAATAGTCAAAATTTTTACTTTATTTTTGAAAAAGAGTTAAAAATTGATTAATGCCTAAAAAGTATAGGGATGCGGATTTGAAATAGGTCTTCAGTAAATATTTATTAGGGTCGGTTTAAACCTTAATTTAAAAGGGAGATTGCAATGGAGAACGGTAAATCTCTGGAGGAAAATTTTCAGAAGCCCCTCAGGGACTTCGGCCCAGCCCCATTCTGGTTTTTAAACAATGATCTTCCAGATGAAGAGATAGACTGGTTTCTCCAAGAATTAAGTGACAAACACAACTCTGGGGTTTTCTTACATCCCAGAACCGGAATGGAGGTTGAATATTTAACCCCCAAATTTTGGGAAAAAATTGTTTATTGTGTGGAGGCCTGTAGAAAGTATGGTCTTAGAGCTTGGCTCTATGATGAGTATAATTGGCCCAGCGGAGTCTTGGGTGGAAAACTTTTAAGGGAACACCCAGAGTACACTCAAGTTTATCTGGATTATAAAAGAGGGAGATTTGAGAGGGGAAAACTCATCAGGATGCCCGTAGAAGGCAAAGTTGTGAACGCCATTGCGGTAAATGATTCGGGAACCAAGGTTCTTTATCTTAAGGACAAGATTTCGAATTCTGTCTTGGAGTTCCAGCCCGAGTATGGTGATTGGAACGTAGCTGTGTTCACTGAGAAAACAAACAGTGACACGTTCTTTTGCACAACCTGCGCCCCTTGGACTGGGAACGAGAAGGGCTACCTTGACCTTTTAAGCAAGGAAGCTGCAAAATTTTTTATTGACCACACCCACGAGGAGTACAAAAAGTTATTCCGAAAAGATTTCGGCGGTTTAATACCCGGCATATTCACTGATGAACCAGCAAATTATAGGGGACTGCCCTGGACCAAGAATTTCTTGGAGGAGTTTAAGAAGAGGAAGAATTATGATTTGGAGCAAAAAATGCACGAATTAGCCTTCAATGTGGGAACATACGTTAAGACACGTTGCGACTACTTCTCTGTTGTGTCCGAACTCTTCTCTGAGGCCTTTTACGGCCAGATTGGAAGATGGTGTAGGGAGAACAACCTGATTTTCACGGGACACCTATTCATGGAGGAAGCTCTGGAAACCGTTCCCTGCTATCACGGTAACATCTACTCTGCTCTTAAAGAAATGGATATGCCGGGAATAGATTGGCTAGGGGTTAAAACCGGTTATGATGAAATCCCCCTAGTAGGCGCTCCAGATTTGGCTCCCAAGATTGCCAGCAGCATTGCTCACGCTAAAGGCAAAAGATTTGTCTTATGCGAATATGGTGGGGGTAGCGGCTGGAACACCACCCTAATGTCCTTAAAAAATCTGGTGAATTATCTGCAGGCTACCGGTATTAATTTTATGAATACTCATGCGGCGCACCTTTCGCTTAAGGGACTACGTAAGAGGGACTTTCCCCCCTCACACTTCGTTCAGCAGCCCTGGTGGAAGTACTACGCATCTTTTGCGGATTACATTTCGAGATTATGCCATATAAATAGTTCAGGTACGCATGTCGCCGACATATTGCTGCTTTATCCTCTCAGATCTTTATGGGCGGAGTACACTCTTAGAGGGAAAAGCGAGGTTTTTGAAAAAATTGTGAAGTTGTTTGGAATGATTAGTAACGCTCTTCTGAGAATCCAGAGAGACTATGATATTCTCTTTGAGGATGAGGCGCTTGAAAATTTAGTAGTTCTGGAGGGTAATTGTCTAAAAGTTGCAGATGAAAAATTCCGGGTCCTCATACTTCCTCCGATGACTACTATGCCTACTTGGATTGTTAAACTGGTGAGGGAATTCTTTGAGAATGGGGGAATTGTGCTTAGCCTAGGATTCCTTCCCACAAATTCTGAGGAGCGGCAAAACGACTCAATCATTGACTCTAATATTAGGAACATTTTTTCAGAGGCAGCCTATCAGAAAAAGAAAACCATTAATAAAAATGATAAGGGAGGGCAAGCAATTTTCATACCGCTTCCTGAAGAAGTGAGTAGGGAAGAGTTGGAAAAAATTCTTCAGGAAACGCTGGACAGCCTTCTAGATAGCGACCTTAAGATAATTTCCCCTGAGAGGCGAAACCTAATATATTTACATAGAAGGATAAAAACTGATGAGTTCTATTTTATAGCTAACTTGTCAGATAAAACCATTGAGGGGGAAATCATATTAAACGCCGTGGGAAGGCTTGAGAAGTGGAACCCAGAAAATGGAGAAATAACTCCGGTATACACTTATCGTAGAGAAGAGGGAAAAACCATAATCCCATATGTGTTTGAAGCCTATGAGGGAGTATACTTCGTTGTGAAAAAGGGGAAAGAACAGAAACATGTAACATCTTCCAATGTTATAATTACTGGAATTTATGAAACCGCCCAAAGAATCACGGGACACTCCAGAACAGCCGAGCCCAAAATAGTTTTTGAGGGAAGAAAACTTACGGCGGAAACGCAGAAGATTATAGAGCCAGTAACCATCTCTAAGTGGAGCGTGGAAATTCCCATCAACTATTATGTTTTAGAGCCGTGGAGAATAGAAATAGGAAAAGCTTCGGAAACCAAGGATAAAAAGGAGAAGGAATCTAAACAGTTAAACATTTCCAGATACAGACCCATTGATGAACTCTTTGCAGGAATCCCCTCAGTATGCAAAAGCCTAGGAATCGATATGAAAGAGTATGGCTTCTATGAGATTCTAGATATTCTGGACTCAAAAATGAAGGAGGCAGGAATCGAGATTGCACCCCAACCCGTACCCCTTGGAGCCGAGTATGAAATAACCGCGGAGTTTGAGGCAAAACATATTCCAGAACAAATTCTTCTAGTGTACGAAGACCTCGGAGAACCATTAGAAATTTATGTCAACAAGACGAGGGTTGAAGAACCCGCCCAAAAGTTTTTCCTGTGGGACCGAAGCAACCGCGCCCTAGACATTAAGAATTACTTGAAAAAGGGCGGAAACCAAATCACCATTAGAACCAAGTACCCAGACTTCAAGGACAAGGTTCCTAGCACCCACGGCATAGAGCCAGTAGTGCTTGTGGGAAAATTTGCTGTTAAGGAGAAAAAAATTGAGGAACCAAAATTCAAAGACCTTGAAAAGGGTGAACCGGATAGAGGATTCCCCTACTACATTGGAGACATTACACTGAGACAAAAATTTAACCTTGGAGAAGAATACTTGGACAAGAAACTAATTTTGGATTGCTCCGGCTTCAAAAACGCTATTGAGATTAAAGTAAACGGAAAAGTAGCTGGTACCAGACTTTGGGCACCATACAGATTAGAGATAACGGAACTGGTACAAAAGGGAGAAAATACTCTGGAAATAATCATCTCAAACACTGCTGAGAACCTCCTTGGTACACCCATACCACTCGTGGAGAAACAAGCAAGCATAATACCATACAACAAACACCTATTCAACTACTAAACACCTTCCCCCAGAAAATTTTTTAATAATTCCAAATGTTCTAAGAAGCAATTCATCTACTAGAGGTTGGCATTGAATGAAGGTTGTTTGTTTGTGGAAATATTTTGGTGGGGACATAGAAGAATTCGTTAAGAAGAATCTGCCACCGGACACTGAACTAGTTTTCCCAGAGACCGAGGAGGAAATACTTAGAGAAATCGAGGATGCGGACGTACTGCTTTCTCACTGGGCTCCAGCAAAGATTATTGAAAAGGCAAAAAGGCTCAAACTTATCCAGACGGCGGCTGCGGGTGGAGACAGCATAGATTTTTTAGCCGCAGCCAGAAAGGGAATAATAGCCGCCACCGCCTCTGGTTGTAACGCATCAGCCACGGCGGAACATGCCATTCTACTCATGTTAGCAGTGGTTCGAAGGCTACCCCAAGAAATCAATAGGCTGCTACAAGGCAAATGGAAAAGGTGGGAGGACAAATACGAGGGATACGAACTCCTGAATAAAACCTTGGGAATTATAGGATTGGGCAAAATAGGAGTGGAATTAGCTAAAAGAGCCAAAGCCTTCGGAATGAGAATACTCGCTATAAAGAAACACCCTCAATCCCTTGAGGGGGAGGAAAAGGAATTGGGACTTGATTTTTTGGGAGGTTTAGATAGCCTAGACTATGTTTTGGAGAATTCTGATTTTGTTGTACTCTGTGTACCTTTGACTGAGGAGACCAAAGAAATGATTGGGGAAAGAGAAATTCAATTGATGAAAAAAACCGCCTATCTAATCAATGTCTCCCGAGGCAAGGCTGTGGATGAGAAAGCCCTCGTTGAAGCCCTGAAAAATGGTAGAATAGCCGGAGCGGGACTTGACGTATTCTACGATTACATTCCCAGCCCCGACAATCCCCTTTTCAAACTTGACAATGTAGTCTTAACGCCCCACATGGGAGGATGGACTAAGGAGAGTAGAGAGCGATGCTTAAGATTCGCCCTGGAAAACGTTTGGAGATTATACAGGGGAGAAACAGTCAAAAACCAACTGAGAGCAGAATTAGGATACTAGCTTTAAGCAAAAAATAAAAAAATACTTGGATTGGAGGGAAAAGAATGAAACTTTTGGAAAATAAAATCGCCATAATAACTGGTGCTGGTAGAGGACTGGGGAGAGCACACGCTCTTTACTTTGCCGAGCAGGGAGCAAAAGTTATTGTAAATGACATCAAAGAGATAGAGGGTGAACATCTTGCAGACAGAGTAGTCAGGGAAATTGTTTCAAGGGGAGGAGAGGCTCAGAGCAATTATGAGGATGTGTCCAGTTTTAATGGAGCTCAAAGAATAATTGAACAAGCCATTGAAGCATTTGGAGGTTTAGATATTCTGGTTAACAATGCGGGAATTCTTAGGGATAAAATGATATTTAATATGACGGAAAAGGAGTTTGATGAGGTAATAAACGTACACCTCAAGGGAACCTTCAACTGTACCAGACACGCCTGTGCATATTGGCGAGAACGTTTTAAGAAGGGCGATCAGAGAGGCGGTTCTATAGTTAACACCACTTCAGAGGCGGGAATGCAGGGAAACGTGGGCCAATCTAACTATGCTCCGGCGAAATCTGGAATAGCCACAATGACCATAGTTGTTGCCAGAGAAATGAGAAAGTATAACGTAAACTTTGACACTCTCCGCGACTAAAGTCGGGAGATTCTTGCTTCTGGCTCATCGGGAGCCTTCGAAGCAATGGGTGTGCCATCACCCAGTTAACACGCCCTTCCCTCAAGGGAACGGCGTCTA